>WNFA01001672.1_pt1 | contig 18087 bp, 17 predicted proteins | sample 5400481 | NCBI WGS metagenome assembly WNFA01 (sample SAMN13153340, study PRJNA577476) | soil metagenome | isolation source: 120 cm saprolite under Douglas fir tree site 2 hole 1 replicate 2 | place: USA:California | collected 2015-04-18
CACGTCCGGCCGGTTGACGCCGGCGGCCGCCACCTTCACCAGCACCTCGCCGTCGCCGGGCTGCGGCAGCGGACGTTGCTCAGGCACGAGCATATCGGGTTCGCCGGGCGCGCGGATCGCGATCGCGGTCATGTGAGCGGGCAACGCGGGCATGGCAAAAGTCCTTCGCTGACGCGGCGTATGGCGCTTCCTTAAGTCGGGGCGGGACATGTGACAATGGCGGCGCCGGCCGCTATTTTTCATCGGCTCTCGAGCGGAGGCGAGCGATGCCGGCAATGGACGATGACGATCGCCCGAAGAAGAAAATCGTGCACGAGATCGGGCAGGATCTCGCGCTGCTCTCGATCAAGGAGCTTGAGGAACGCATCGCGCTTCTCAGCGACGAGATCGCGCGGCTCCAGGCGGCGATTGCCAGCAAGCAGGGCTCACGCAACGTGGCCGATCAGTTCTTCAAGAAGTAGGAAGCCGATATGAAAGGTCCGAGCCGTGCCCCGCGGCGGAGGGGTTGCGCTCGCGGCGCTTCGGCGGCGCTCGGATTTTTCCGGCGGGCGACAAATTATTTAAAATCTTAAGACCTCGTTAAGCTTTCACGATCATTACTAGGCGCGTCCATCTTCTGGACATTGAGTGGCTCCTGTCCACTCTGTTTGACGCCTCCCTGTTTAAACTTTGAGCCGCCGGCTACGGCGGCTCTTTTTTCGTCGCCTGTTCCATTTTAGGACGGCGAAAATGCCTTTTCGCGGTCCGTTCTCGGCCCTGGGACCGCGTTGCCGGCCGGCAACTATGTGCAACGTTTTGTTCGGCGGGTGCTGGACAGCCGTCGGCGGCTGCGCAATGGTTCCAGTCTCGCCAGGGGCTGGCGCAAAAGCAAAAACGTGTGTGTAGCGTGAGGCGTGGACGATGTCCGAGAAGTCGGTCAACGCGGCCGTGTCTTTCGGCGAGAGGCTGGCGGGCTCACAAGCCTTCGCCGACCTGTTCCGTGACGGGATGGCGCTGGTGGAACAGACCGCGGCCTATCTCGATGGCCCCGGCCGGCAAGAATCAAAGAAGCTCGGCCGCAACGCCGCGCTCGCTTACGCCACCGAAAGCATGCGGCTCACCACCCGGCTGATGCAGCTCGCGTCCTGGCTTCTGCTCCACCGCGCGGTCAAGGAGGGCGAAATGTCGCTCGCCCAGGCCAACAAGGAGAAGGCCAAGGTCAAGCTCGCAAGCGGCGATTACAGCGACGAGCAGAACGTCAGGCTTTTGCCGGAACGCTTGCGCAAACTGATCGAGCGCTCCAAGGCGCTGGAAACGGCGGTGCGTCGGCTCGATGCCACCATGCACGCACCCCCCGCACGCGTCGATCGCGGCAATCCGGTCGAGCGCCAGATCGGCCTGCTCAAGGCGGCCTTCGAGCGGGAGTGATTCCGACTAAAGTTCAGGGGCGCGCGCCCATCGCACCCGCGCGGGAGGGCGGCATCGCCGCGGTGCCGCGCCCATCAGCCGGGAGCCTGCATGAAAAAACCCCCGCGCGAGCGGGGGTTTTAGCGCGCCGAAGGGGTGCGCGCGTTATTTCTTGAGCCCGATGCCCGCGAACTTCTTTTGGAACCGCGAGAGCCGCCCGCCGCGATCCACCAGTTGCTGCTGACCGCCGGTCCAGGCCGGATGCGACTTGGGGTCGATGTCGAGGTGCATGGTGTCGCCTTCCTTGCCCCAGGTGCTGCGGGTGGTGAATTCGGTGCCGTCGGTCATCACCACCTTGATGGTGTGATAGTCCGGGTGCAGGTCGAGTTTCATGCGCCATCATCCTGCGCGCGTTGCGCGCGTGGTCGAGAAAAAGTCGCGGCTCTATAGCCCAGGCCGCCAGAGGAAACAAGTCGCAGCCGAGCGGCGATCTTGCGGGCGGCGGCCGATTGCTACCTGACGCTCGCCGAGGCATTGTCGCGCCGGCTTCGCCCTCTATCGGCCGAGGTTGCAAAGGGCAGCTTGAGATGAACGTCGCCGAGCGAGACGCCGCGCGCGCGGTTGCGGTCGAGCATCCGCAAAGCGCGGCCGCGGGCGCCGCCGCGCCGGTGCAAAGCCGCAAGCTCCGGCCGCTCATCTCGCTCATGCCCTATATCACGCGCTATCACTGGCGGGCGCTCGCGGCGCTCCTCGCTCTTCTGACCGCAGCGTTGACCACCTTGGTGGTGCCGGTCGCGGTCCGGCGCATGATCGATTTCGGCTTCTCGCGCGAGAGCGTCAGCCTCATCGACAGCTATTTCGCCGTCATGATCGCCATCGTGGCGGTGCTCGCGCTGGCGAGTGCCGCGCGCTTTTATCTCGTCACCACGCTGGGCGAGCGCATCGTCGCCGACCTGCGCGAGGGGGTGTTCAGCCATCTCGTCTCGCTCTCGCTTGCCTATTTCGATGTGGCCAAGACCGGGGAGCTGATCTCACGGCTCACCGCCGACACCACCCAGATCAAGGCCGCGGTCGGTGCTTCGGTCTCCGTCGCCTTGCGTAACCTGGTCCTGTTCTTCGGCGCGACTGCGATGATGGTGGTGACGAGCCCGCGTCTCTCCGCCTTTGTGCTCGCCGCCATACCGGTCATCGTGCTGCCGCTCTACGGCTTCGGCCGGGCGGTGCGCCGGCGCTCGCGCGCGGCCCAGGATACGCTCGCCGATGCCACGGCCTATGCGTCCGAGCTGATCGGCGCGGTGCGCGTGCTGCAGGCCTTTACCAACGAGGCGCTGGCCAGGAGCCGGTTCGCCGCCGCAGTCGAGCGCGCCTTCCTCGCCGCGAGTCATTCGATCCGGGCGCGGGCGATCCTCACCGCGATCGCAATCTTCCTCGTCTTCGCGAGCGTGGTCGTCGTGCTGTGGGTCGGCGCGCAGGACGTGCTCACCGGCCGTATGAGCGCCGGGCGGCTCTCCCAATTCGTGCTCTACGCCGTGTTCGCCGCCGCCGGCCTCGGCCAACTCTCGGAAGTGTGGGGCGAGCTGTCGCAGGCCTCCGGCGCGGCCGAGCGGCTGTTCGAGATTTTGAACATACGACCGGCAATCGTGGCGCCGCCGCGGCCGATTGCTCTGCCAGAGCCGGCGCGCGGCGAAGTCGGCTTTGCGGACGTCCGCTTTTCCTATCCGACGCGGCCGGCAAGCCTCGTGCTTGACGGCGTGTCGTTTGACGTGCGGCGGGGTGAAAAGGTCGCCATCGTCGGCCCGTCGGGCGCCGGCAAGAGCACCATCTTCCATCTCATCCTGCGCTTCTATGATCCGACATCCGGCGTGGTCAGCTTCGACGGCGTGCCGCTGGTCGATGTCGATCCACTCGCGCTACGCAGGCGCATCGCGCTGGTGCCGCAGGACGCCGTCGTCTTTGCCGCCTCGATCCGCGACAACATCCGTTTCGGCCGTCCCGACGCCAGCGACGCGGAGGTCGAGCGCGCGGCCGAGCTCGCCCATGCGCTCGAGTTCATCAGCCTGCTGCCGCAAAAGTTCGATACCGCGGTCGGCGAACGCGGGGTGACGCTGTCGGGCGGCCAGCGCCAGCGCATCGCCATTGCCCGCGCGATCCTGCGCGAGGCGCCGCTCCTGCTGCTCGACGAGGCAACGTCCTCGCTCGACGCCGAGAGCGAGACTCTGATCAAAGCCGCGCTCGAGCGGCTAATGCAGGACCGCACCACGCTCGTCATCGCGCACCGGCTCGCGACCGTGCTCTCCTGCGACCGAACTCTGGTGATGGAGGCGGGCCGAATCGTCGAGCAAGGCACGCATGAAAAGCTCGTCGCCGCCGGCGGCCTCTACGCGCGGCTGGCGCGGCTGCAATTCCAGACCTGACGTCTCGTTGCTGTGCATGGGGACTGACGGCGGTTGCTTCAAGGCCTGGCGTCGAGGGCACCGACGTTCACGGCCGCCAGCTCATCTTGTGGACGGGCGCGCCCGAGCGCCAATTGAGCGCTTCGCCGGAGATGACGAAGCCCTGCTTTTCATAAAAGCGAATGGCGCGCGTATTGTCCTTGTTGACGTGCAGATCGAGGCCGGCGGGAGATATCCGCTTGGCTTCGGCAATCAGCGCCGCGGCGACGCCCAATCCCCACGCTTCCGGGGCGACCACGGTCTGATCGATGTCGAAGGTGCGGGGATCGACGGTGACGAAGCCGAGCATTTTTCCGTCGGCTTCAGCCACCGTGATCGTTGCCGCCGGCACGAGCTCGTCGCGCCAGCGCTGGCGCCACCAGTCGACGCGGTCGTTGAAATTGATATGGGGATAGGCGAGCTGCCAGGTGCGCCGCCACAATTCGATCGCCGCGGCTTCGTCCGCGGCCGTGTAGCGGCGAAGCGTGAAAGACGAGCTGACCATCGTGTCCGATGGAATATGCTTCATCGGCTGGGACACGCGATCGGCCTCACCGCTCGGTCAGCTTGAGCTCGATGCGGCGGTTGCGACCGAAGGCTTCCTCGGTCTTGTCGGGATCGATCGGCTGGAATTCGCCGAAGCCCGCCGCGACGAGCCGTTGCGGGGACACGCCCTTACTGATGAGGTATTGCACCACCGAAATCGCGCGCGCGACCGAAAGCTCCCAGTTGTTTTTGAACTGCGGGCTGTTGATCGACCGCACGTCGGTATGGCCGTCGACGCGCAGCACCCAGGGGATCTCGCCCGGAATCTTCTTTTCGAGTTCGAGCAGTGCGGTGGCAAGCCCGTCGAGCTCGGCGAGGCCCTCGGGCTTGTCCAGAGTGGCCCTGCCGGTGTCGAAGAACACTTCCGACTGGAACACGAAGCGGTCGCCGACGATGCGGATGTCGGGCCGATTGCCGAGAATGACCCGCAGCCGTCCGAAGAAATCGGAACGGTAGCGTGAGAGTTCTTGCACCCGCTGCGCAAGCGCCACGTTCAGCCGTTGGCCCAGATCGGCGATGCGACCCTGTGATTCCTTGTCCCGTTTCTCGCTTGCATCGAGGGCCTCTTCGAGCGCGGCGAGCTGGCGTCGCAGCGCGGCGATCTGCTGGTTGAGCACCTCGACCTGCGCCAGCGCCCGGGAGCTGAGCCGCCGCTCCGCGTCAAGCTGGCCGCTAAGCTCGGCGGCCTTACCTTGGGCGCCGGCGCCGCCCCCGACCCCGTCGTAAAGGCCCTTGTAGCGGTCGCGCTCGCCTTCCGCCGCCGTCAGGCTCGACCGCAGCATGCTGAGCTGCTCTTCAAGGCCGAGCTTGCCGGTCTTCTCCAAGGACAGAAGCTCGGTGAGCTGGGCAATTTGCGCATTGAGACGATTGAGCGCGGTGTCCTTGCCGGTGACTTCCTGCGTCAAATAAAACTGCACGAACACGAACACGGTCAGCAGGAAGATGATGCCGAGGATGAACGACGACAACACGTCGACGAATCCCGGCCAGTAGTTCATTCCGCCGTCGCGGCGGGCGCGTGCAAGAGCCATTGGGTCCTACTTGAAGTTCCGCTTCGTTCCCTACTTGTTGACGTTTTCGCGCACGAGCAGCTCGAGCAGGCGGCGCACCTCGCGATGCTGCTGGGCCTGCGAATCGACCCAGTCGCGGATCATCTGCTGCTCGCTGCGCATGTGATGGACCAGCCCCTGAATCGCTTCCGCCAGATTGGCCATGGCGGTGGTGGTTGCCCGATTGGATCCGCCGTTGGTGATCGCCTCGCGCAGGCGGTCGATCGCGGCTCTCAGGTCGCCCGACACCGCGCCCGCTGCGGGTACGGCCACCGCGGCATCGCTGCCCACGCCGAGATCGCGCACGGTAGTGGAGAGCCAATCCTCGAGTTCGGTATAGAAGCGGTTCTGCGCCTGGCTGGTCTGCAAGTCGAGGAAACCGAGCACGAGCGAGCCGGCAAGTCCGAACAGCGACGCCGAGAACGCGATTCCGATGCCGCCGAGCGGCGCGGCGAGCCCTTCTTTGAGCGATTCGAATATGGCGGCCGCGTCGCCGCCCGGCTGGAGGCTGTTAATCACGTTGCCGATCGAGCCCATGGTCTCGATCAAGCCCCAAAACGTGCCGAGTAGGCCGAGGAACACGAGCAGGGCGGTCATGTAGCGCGACGTATCACGCGCTTCATCCAAACGGGCGGCGATCGAATCGAGGATGCCGCGCATCACCTGGGCCGAAATCGCCATGCGACCGACGCGGTCACGCAGTAGCACGGCCATCGGCGCGAGCAGCACGGGTGGACGTTCGACCGCGAGGCCGGGGTCGGCGAGCCTGAATCCGTTCACCCAATCGATCTCGGGGAACAGGCGAATCACCTGCCGGAAAGCGAGCGCGATGCCGATGGCGAGCACGAAGATGATCACGCCATTGAGGACGGCATTGGCGAGAAACGCGGTCCAGATCTGCTTATAGAGCACGATCACGACCAGGGCGCAGACGGTGAGGAACACCACCATCCGGACGATAAAAATCCGGGGCGAGGAGAGCTTAAATGGATCGATGTCTTGCGCCATGGTCAGCGCCCCTACCTCGACTCACAATAAGGCACGGCCGCGGCGGAAGGAAGAAGGAGGGCCGCCGGCCGAACGCCGCCGAAGCCCCGATCGACGCGCTCAGGCCGTGGACCGCTGGGCGATCGGTGGCGCCTTTTGCGCCTCCTTGAGCGCCCGCAGCATCTCGCGGTGAATGTCCTCGTTGCCCGCGAGGATGCCGCCGGTTTTGATCATTTCCTCGCGTCCGTCGAGATCGGTGATGAAGCCGCCGGCTTCGCGCACCAGCGCGATACCCGCCGCCATGTCCCACGGCGAGAGGCTCCGCTCCCAATAGCCATCGAGGCGGCCGGCCGCCACCCAAGCGAGGTCGAGCGCGGCGGCTCCGAACCGCCGCAGTCCGGCGACTCGCTCCTGCATCACGATATGCTCGCTGCGCGCGAGTTCCACGTAGCCGCGGCTGGGATGCGGCAGTGCGCAGGCGACGACTGCGTCGCCGAGCCGCTTGCGTGCCGCCACCCGCAACCGCTGATCGTTGAGAAAGGCACCCTTGCCGCGCTCGGCGGTGAACAGCTCGTCATTGGCGGGGTTGTAGACGACGCCGGCGACCATGGTGCCTTCGCGCTCGAGCCCGATCGAGATCGCAAAGTGCGGGATGCCGTGCAGAAAATTCAGCGTGCCGTCGAGCGGATCGACGATCCAGCGGTGAGTCTTGTCTGAGCCTTCGCGCGCGCCGCCTTCCTCGCCCAGGAAACCGTAGCCCGGACGCGCATGTTCGAGTTCCTCACGCAGGATTTCCTCGGCGTGCCGGTCCGCGGCGGTGACGAAATTGGCCGGCCCCTTGAGCGAGGTCTGCAAGTGCTCGATCTCGCCGAAATCGCGCTTGAGCGTGCGGCTGGCCTTGCGCGCGGCCTTGATCATCACGTTGAGAAGGGCGGAGCGGAGCATGGTGGACCGCGTAGCGGAAACGATGGACCCGCGGTGGGCTCTCAATGCCCGCTCGGGCGAGCATCATCGTGGCGGCTGGGGTCTGCCTGCAGACGGCGTTCACGTCAAGAGCGCGACGCGCGCAACTCTTTGAGGGCGTCGACCCAAGGCTTCGCCGCTTTTTCGCCGGCGGCGCGGATGTCCGGCGGCTGCTGCTGCACGAACGCGTCGAGCGGAACGTCGCTCACCCCGCCGGCCTTGGCGATGATGTGCCATTTGATCGCCTGTACCGGATTGGGATTCGCACCGCGTCCGGCCGCGAGGATGTTGGCGAGACGATTTTGCGCAATCGGGCTACCCTTGCGCGCGGCCTTCGCCAACAGTATCGCCGCCAGGTGCTCGTTCTTGGCGACGCCTATTCCGTTGAACAGCGCGATGGCGTATTCGACTTGGGCATCGGTGTTGTCGGCGAGCGAGGCCGCAGCCAGAAGCCGTGCGGCCTCGACCAAATCCTTCGGCACACCGCGGCCCTCCTTGTAGAGGGTTGCCAGCGCGTATTGGGCTTCCGCGTTTCCGAGTTGCGCGGCGCTGCGAAAGAGCTCGGCCGCGCGCGCAAAATCCTGCGGGAACAATTGGCCTTCAATGTAAAGCAGGGCGAGGTTGTAGGCGGCCGCGGCGTTTCCGAGCTTGGCGGCGGCGGCGAGCAGCTTGGCGCCCTGTTCGCGATCGACGGCGCCAGCGCGGCCGTTGAAATGCAACATGGCGAGCGCGAACATGGCCTCGCGATCGCCGCGCTCGGCAGCCAGCCGATACCATTCGGCCGACTTTTTGTCATCGCGCTGAACGCCCAAGCCGTTGGCATAGAGCTCGCCGAGCAGCGTCATCGCCTTGATGTCTTTCTGCTCGTCCGCTCGACGGGTCGCGGCCGCAAAGGCGGTGATGTAGTAGCCGCGCTGGTAGGCGCCGTATGCAAGGTCGGCCTCGCCCCGGGGCGCGGCCGGCGGCGGTGCGGGGACTGCGGCCTGAGTCGCAGCGGGCTTGGGCGGAGCCGGTTTGGGGGCCGGCTTGGCAGCCGGTTTTGCCGCCGGCGGCGTCGTGGGCGGGCTGAGTTCGACCGGCGCCTGCGCGGAGGCAGGTGCGGTCACGGCCCCCGACAGGGCGAGCCCCAGAATGCCGGCCGCGGCGTAGCGCGCAATTCTCATGCGACCGTCTCCGCAGCCGCCAGCCGTCGCGCCGCGTCCGCCATCGCCGCGGCGCCCCCGCGTCCGTCGGCAAAGATGCAATCGCCAAGCGCGATGAAATCGGCGCCCGCCGCCGCGAGCGGCTCCAGCTCCTGGAGCGAGGCGGCAAACCCGACGCAGGGGGTTTCGAACAGCTCCGCCCACCACGCCACTCGCTCGGCGACCGCCTCGAAGGGGGGCCGGCGGCCGGCGGCGTCGGGCTCGCCGAACATGACGTAGTCGGCGCCGGCTTCGGCGACGACCATGGCGTCGTGTCGGGTCGCAAGTCTGCCGCAGCCGGCGATGCGCGCGGGCTTGAGCGTCGCGAGCGCCGTCATGAATGCTTCGATCCCGCTCAGATGCGCACCGTCGGCGCCGGCGCGCGCCGCGAGATCGGGATGTCCGTCGAGGAGGAGTGCCGCGCCCTTGCCCTGCACCGTCGGCGCGAGCGCCTTGGCGTGATTGACCTGCGTGCGCTCATCGGCCTGCGGCAGGCGCAGCAGCACGGCGGCAACGTCGGCCGCGTCGAGCGCTTGCGCGAGTCGGTCCGCGAGCCCGGCCGGGTCCTGCGGGGTCACGAGATAGAGGCGCGGGACGGGGCGCCGCGTATCGGCAGGTTTTTCTCGGGACGCCATGGACATCGATTGCCCCCGCAATCGGGCAGTTTGGGGGCGTTTATAAAGCCGCAACCCTACGAGACGGTAAAAACCCGAGCACTGCGGCGAAGCCGGCATAGTTGCGTGGCCGCCCCCTGGATCGGGCGTAAAACGCGCCGACGGGGTCGGATCGGCGACCGTTCGGCTACGCCGCTTTCCTCTCCAGGTCCTGCTTCCACTGCCCGCGCGTGGCGAGGCTGTTCATCATGGCGCGGTGGGTGAAGGCGCGCTGGGCGGCCGCGACGTTTTCGCTCCTGCCGGACCAGGCCTTCTGCGGCGCCGCTTGCAGCGCGCGGCCGTAGCTGAAGGTGACCCGCCACGGCAGGTCGCCGATGCGGTTGATGGCGTCGAGGTGGGCGGTTGCCTCCTCGTCCGACTGGCCGCCGGAGAGGAAAGCGATCCCGGGCACAGCGGCGGGCACGCAGGCTTTGAGCACCTTCACGGTTTTCGCTGCCACCTCATCGACGCCGGCCTGGTTCTTCGACTTCTTGCCCGCAACCACCATGTTGGGCTTGAGCACCATGCCTTCGAGCGCCACCTTCTGGTAGTAAAGCTGCTCGAACACGGTCTTGAGCATCCACTCGGTAATCACGTAGCAGCGCTCCGCGTCGTGATCGCCGTCCATCAAGACTTCCGGCTCGACGATTGGAACGATGCCCTCGTCCTGACAGAGCGCGGCGTAACGCGCGAGCGCGTGGGCGTTGGTCATGATCGCGGCATAGCTCGGGATGCCGGGGCCGATGTCGATCACCGCGCGCCATTTGGCGAACTTGGCGCCGAGCCCGCGATATTCGACCAGGCGCTCGCGCAGACCATCCAAGCCTTCGGTGATCAGTTCGCCGGGAGCGAACGGCAACGGCTTCGTTCCCTTGTCGACCTTGATGCCCGGGATCGCGCCCGCGTTCTCGATGACTTTGACCAGGGGGGTGCCGTCCTTGGCATTTTGGCGGATGGTCTCGTCGTAGAGAATGACGCCGGAAATATATTTCGACATCGCCTCGGACGAGCGAAAGAGCAGCTCGCGGTAGTCGCGGCGACTCTCGGCGGTCGATTCCACTCCGATCGCGTCGAACCGCTTCTTGATGGTGCCCGACGACTCGTCGGCGGCGAGAATGCCGCGGCCCGGCGCGACCATGGCCTCGGCGACCTTGTTGAGCTCAGCGAGGTTCATCGCAACCTCCTCCAATCGTTTGCAGATTCATCAGTGATTTTGCCGCCTCTTTGCGCCGTTGGCAAAGGGCGGATTGCTGTGTCGTCCGTCAGCGACTCCTGAGCGCCTCGACCCCCGGCAACGGCTTGCCCTCCAGCCATTCGAGGAAGGCGCCGCCGGCGGTCGAGACATAGGTGAACCGCCCGGCCGCGCCGGCGGCATTGAGCGCCGCGACCGTGTCGCCGCCGCCTGCCACCGTAATAATCTTCCCGGCGGCGGTGAGTTCCGCCGCGGCTTCGGCGACCTCGACCGTGCCGATATCGAAAGGCTCGAGCTCGAAGGCGCCGAACGGCCCGTTCCAGACCAGCGTCTTGACCCGCGCGAGCACGGAGCAGACATGCTCGATGCTGCGCGGGCCGATGTCCAAAATCATCTCGTCGCTGCCCACGCTGTCCACCGCGACCACGCGCGAGGGCACGTTGGCGGCGAAGGTCTTGGCAACCACGGCGTCGACCGGCAATACGAACTCGCGGCCTTTGGCCTTCGCTTGGGCCATGATCTCGCGTGCGGTCGGCAGGAGATCGCGCTCGCACAGCGACTTACCCACCGAATATCCGCGCGCGGCCAGAAACGTGTTGGCCATGCCGCCGCCGATGATGAGAGTGTCGACCTTTGCCAGCAGGTTGCCGAGCAGGTCAAGCTTGGTCGACACCTTGGCTCCGCCGACGATCGCCGCGAGCGGACGGGTCGGGCTTTGCAATACTTTCGTGAGCGCCTCGAGTTCATCCTGCATGGTGCGCCCCGCGTAGGCCGGCAGCCTGTGACCGATGCCCTCGACCGAGGCATGGGCGCGGTGCGCCACCGAGAAGGCGTCGTTGACGAAGATGTCGCCGAGCGCAGCGAGCTGCGCCACGAAGGCGGGATCGTTGCGCTCCTCGCCCGGATGGAAGCGGGTGTTCTCCAGGCACAGGATGTCGCCCGGCTTCATGGCGTTCACCGCCGCTGCCGCCCGTTCGCCGATGCAATCCTCCGCGAACGCAACCGGCCGCTTAAGCACGGCCGCCATCGCCGGCGCGAACGGCTTGAGCGATTGCTTTGGATCGGGCCCTTTCGGGCGCCCGAAATGGGAGAGCAAAATCACCTTGCCGCCCTTGTCGGCAATCTCGCGGATGGTCGGGGCTACGCGCTCGATGCGGGTCGTGTCGGCGACCTTGCCGTTCTCCACCGGCACGTTGAGATCGACGCGCACGAGCACGCGCTTGCCTCTCACGTCGGCCTCATCGAGCGTGCGGAACATATCAGAAGCCTGCGCGCGCGGTCATGCGAACCGAAATCAGCGCAACGGAAGGGTCGCTCATTGCCGGGCAGGTCAGTTCAGATCAGCTTGCCCATCGCAACCGCGGTGTCGACCATGCGGTTGGAGAAGCCCCATTCGTTGTCGTACCACGACATCACCCGCACCAGCGTGCCGTCTATCACCTTGGTCTGGTCCATGGCGAACACGGACGAGTGCGCATCGTGGTTGAAATCGCTGGAGACGTTGGGCACCTCGGTGTAGCCGAGGATGCCCTTGAGTTGCTGCTCGGCGGCGCGCTTGACGGCACTGTTGATCTCGTCCTTCGTGGTCGCGCGCTTGGCGACGAATTTGAAGTCGATGACCGAGACATTCGGTGTCGGCACGCGGATTGCGACGCCGTCGAGCTTGCCGGCAAGCTCCGGCAGCACGAGCCCCACGGCCCGTGCCGCGCCGGTGGAGGTCGGGATCATGTTGATCGCGGCGGCGCGCGCCCGGTAGAGGTCCTTGTGCACCTGGTCGAGCGAGGGTTGGTCATTGGTGTAGGAATGCACCGTGGTCATGAAGCCTTTGTCGATGCCGACGGCGTCGTTGAGCACCTTCGCGACCGGCGCCAGACAGTTGGTGGTGCACGAGGCGTTGGAGACGACTTTGTGGTCCGGCGTGAGCTTGTCGTGATTGACGCCATACACCACGGTGAGATCGACGCCGTCGGCGGGCGCCGAGACGATGACGCGCTTGGCGCCGGCGGCAAGATGCGCGGCGGCCTTGTCCTTCGAGGTGAAGATGCCCGTGCACTCGAGCGCAACATCGACGCCGAGGTCCTTCCACGGCAGCGTCGCCGGCTCCTTGATGGCGGTCACTTTGATCAGGCCGTTGCCGATGCTGATCGCGTCACCCTTGACGGTCACCTCGCCGGGAAAGCGGCCGTGCACGGAATCGAAGCGCAGCAGATGGGCATTGGTCTCGACCGGGGCGAGATCGTTGATGCCGACGACCTCGATATCGGTACGCCCCGCTTCGGTGATGGCCCGCAGCACATTGCGCCCGATGCGGCCGAACCCGTTGATGCCCACACGAACTGACATTACCCGGCTCCTTCGCTCCCTTGCATGGCCGGTTCCCCGCTTGCGCAGAGACCGCGCGGGAGCATGACACATTAAATAGCGACGCGCGGCGCGCGCGTTAAGTCTTCCCGAGCTTGCTCAAAGCCGCCGCGGCGACATTCTCCGGCGTGATCCCGAAGTGCTTGTAGAGGTCCTTGTAGGGCGCGCTCGCCCCGAACGTCGTCATTCCGACGAAGGCGCCGTCCGAGCCGATGATCTCGTCCCAGCCTTGCCGCACCGCAGCCTCGACCGCGACATTGACCTTGGCCGTGCCGACGATTTTCCGCCGCTCGGCGGCGGGGCGCTCGCGCAGAAGCTCGAAGCAGGGCACCGACACCACGCGCGCAGAGACGCCGCGCTCGCGCAGCAACTTGCAGGCCGCGACCGCGACCGACACTTCGGAGCCGGTGGCGAACAGCGAAACCTCGGCGGCGTTCTCTGCAGGGACGAGCTCGTAGGCGCCGGCGGCGGAGCGGTTCGTCTCGTCATAGCCGAGCCGCAACTGCGGCAAGTTTTGCCGGGTGAGCGCGAGTACGCTCGGTGCGCGCGGATTTTCGAGCGCGAGCTGCCAGCATTCGATCGTCTCGACCGCGTCGCAGGGACGGAAGACATAGAGGTTCGGGATGGCGCGCAACGCGGCGAGATGCTCGACCGGCTGGTGGGTCGGACCGTCTTCGCCGAGCCCGATCGAATCGTGGGTCATCACGTAAATGACGCGTTCGCCCGCGAGCGCGGCCAGCCGGATCGCCGGGCGGCAATAGTCGGAGAACACGAGGAACGTGCCGGAATAGGGAATGATGCCGCCATGCAGCGCCATGCCATTCATCGCCGAGGCCATGCCGTGCTCGCGCACGCCGTAGTGGATGAATCGCCCGGAATAGTCGGCGGCGGAGAGTACTGTCATGCCCTTGGGCTTGGTGTTGTTGGAGCCGGTGAGGTCGGCGGAGCCGCCGATCATCTCCGGCACCGCCGCGGTCAACGCTTCGAGCGCAGTCTCCGATGCGGCGCGGGTCGCGACCTCTTTCGGCGTTGCGGCGAGCTTCTCCTTCACCGAACGCACGGCGGCGGCGAGCTTATCGCTCGGCAACTCGCCGCGGATGCGGCGCTCGAATTCGGCACGGCGGGCCGCCGGCGCGGCCCTGAGCCGCTCGTTCCAGGCCTGGTGCGCGGCCTTGCCCGCAAGCCCTGCGCCGCGCCACATCTCACGCACTTCCGCGGGAATGGCGAAGGCGCCCTCCGACCAACCGAGTCGTTCCCGCGCGCCCCGGATCTCATCGGCGCCGAGCGGAGAGCCGTGGCATTTCTCCGTCCCCGCCTTGCTCGGCGCACCGAAGCCGATGATGGTGCGGCAGGCGATGAGCGAGGGCCGGTCGCTCGCCTGCGCCTTCTCCAGCGCATTGGCGATCGCCTCGGGATCGTGTCCGTCGACGCGCGTCGCTGCCCAGCCGGCGGCCTCGAAGCGCTTGACCTGATCGACGGAATCCGCAAGCGACAGCGGGCCGTCGATCGAGATGCTGTTGTCGTCGAACAACACGATCAGCTTGTTGAGCTTGAGATGCCCGGCGAGCGCGATCGCCTCCTGGCTCACGCCCTCCATCAGATCGCCGTCTGAGGCGAGCACGTAGGTGCGATGGTCCACGAGCTCGGGGCCGAATTGAGCGGCGAGATGCCGCTCGGCGATCGCCATGCCGACCGCATTTGCAAGTCCCTGGCCGAGCGGGCCGGTCGTCGTCTCGACGCCCGGCGTGAGGAAGCTTTCCGGATGGCCGGGCGTGATCGAGTCCAACTGGCGGAAGCGCTTGATCTCCTCGATCGTCATCTTTTCGTAGCCGAGGAGATAAAGCAGCGCGTAGATGAGCATCGAGCCGTGACCGGCTGACAGCACGAAGCGGTCGCGGTCGGGCCAGGCGGGATCCGCCCCGTCGAATTTGAGGAAGCGCGTGAACAGCACGGTCGCGACGTCGGCTGCGCCCATGGGCAGGCCGGGATGGCCGGACTTCGCCTGTTCGACCGCGTCCATGGCGAGCGCGCGGATGGCATTCGCCATGCGGTCGTGCCGCGCGCGCGTCGCGGGAGCGCGCTCGTCACGGCGCACCGGCGTGGTTTGCGCGGCGGAGGCGCTGGCTGCGGCAAGGAGCGACTTGGGACTGGTCATCGCGGGGCCAAACGGGTTGCTCGGGCGAGGCTCTAGCATGCGGGCGAGGGGAGTCAAAGAACGCCGGCGTGTGGCGGGCTCGCCATTCACAGGGGCAGCGACGAGTTCGGGTCAAACGTTGACGACGAGCCCGCGCGCAACGTAGGATTCTTTTTGTAACTGCTTGCCGACGCAAAAGATTTTTACGCCACACGGCTGTCGAATCCGGCCTGTATCGGCCGCGTCCCGGGGGGTGCCGAGAATGACCGAGCCCAGCGCCATCGACGCGGCCAGCAAACGTCTTGCACTCGCACTCGATGCGCTTGCGGCCGCGGTCGAGCGGCGACACGAGGCCGACCGCGGCGAGCAGACGCTGGACGCCCAGCTGCACGCGCTCGGCACCGACCGCTCGCGTCTCGCCTCCGAGCTCGATGCGGCGGTGGCGCGCTCCCGCACGCTGGAAATCACCAATCGCGAGGTCGCCCAGCGGCTCGATGCCGCCATCGACACCATCCGGTCCGTGCTCGCGGCGAACGAGCGCTGAGGGCATGCCATGCCGCAGATCAGCGTCACCATCAACGGCCGCCAGTTTCGCATGGCCTGCGAGAACGGCGAAGAGGCGCGTCTCACGCGGCTGGCCCAGGATCTCGACGCGCGCATCGGCGCCTTGCGTTCTCGCTTCGGCGAGATCGGCGATACCCGCCTCACGGTCATGGCCGCACTGGCGCTCGCCGACGAGCTCTCGGAGGTGAAGGAGAAGCTGCAGCGGCTCGAGCCCGAGCTCGCCACGCTGCAGGACGCCAGCGTGGTGTCGGCCGACCGTGCCCAGGCGACGCAGGCGGCAGTCGTCGCCGCGCTCAATGCAGCGGCCGAGCGCATCGAGAGCATCACCCGGCGGCTCAATCAGACCATCACCGACGGCGGCGTTCCCATGGGCTGATCGGCCCGTTTCGCCGGTAGCGTCGCACGCGCGCAGGCACTACATTGGTCGGGCGGGGCTGCGAGGCGCGTCAGGAGCCATATCCCCGGGGCCTTATCGATCCTGAAGGGAGCTGTCCCTGACCGGGCTCGTGGGCTCGGACATATGGCGCCCACCTACTTTCGTAGGGAACCCGGGATCGACGCTCCAACGGCCATTGCGGCCCCGCGCTCACGCCTCAGATCGATGGCTCAATCCACCTCGATTGAAGACGCCAAAGCCGCGCTTCGCCGCCAAGCCCGCGCGCACCGCGACGCGCTGCCCGCCGACGTGCGCGCCGCCGCGGCGCAAGCCATTGCGGGGCGGCCGTTTCCGGTCGCGGTCGCGCCGGCGGCGATCGTCGCGGGTTTCATGCCGATGGGGAGCGAGATCAATCCCATCCCGTTGATGCGCAAGTTCGCGGATTTCGGCGCGCAGCTGGCGCTGCCGGCGGTCGCCGGGCGCGGCAAGCCGCTCACCATGCGCGCCTTCGCCTTTGGCGAAACGCTCGTGCCGGGCGTTTGGGGCATCCGCGAGCCTGCACCCGACGCACCCGCAGTCGCCCCCGACATTCTCATCGTGCCGCTCTTGGCCTTCGATCGCAGCGGACAGCGCATCGGCTACGGCGCCGGCTACTACGACATGACGATTGCGGCGTTGCGCGCGCGCAAGGCCATCATCGCCTGCGGCGTAGCCTTCGCCGCGCAGGAAATTTCGGGCGTGCCGACGACTCCTCGCGATGTCCGTCTCGATCTCGTGCTAACCGAGCGCGAGGTCATCGACTGCCGGGCCGTGTGACGGATGCGCATCCTCTTCATCGGCGACATCGTGGGACGCAGCGGACGTGCCGTATTGCTCGAGCGCCTCGGCGCGCTCGTGCAGGATTGGAAGCTCGATTTCGTCGCGATCAACGGCGAGAACGCCGCCGGCGGCTTCGGCATCACGGAAGCGATCTACCAGGAATTCGTCGATGCCGGCGTCGACGTGATCACGGGCGGCAACCATTCCTGGGACCAGAAGGAGGCGCTGGTTTTCATCGAGCGCGCCCCGCAGCTGCTTCGCCCGATCAACTATCCCGCCGGCACGCCCGGCCGCGGTGCCGCGCTGATCGACGCCAAGAACGGCGCGCGCGTGCTCGTCGTCAACGCCATGGGCCGCATCTTCATGGACCCGCTGGATGATCCCTTCGCCGCGGTCGAACGCGAGCTTGCGGCCTGTCCGCTCAAGCAAACGGCCGACGCCATCATCATCGACATTCACGGCGAGGCCACGAGCGAGAAGCAGGCAATGGGCCATTTCTGCGACGGGCGCGCGAGCCTCGTGGTCGGCACCCATACCCATGTGCCGACCGCGGACCACCAGATTCTGCCGCGCGGCACCGCCTTCATCTCCGACGTCGGCATGACCGGCGACTACGATTCCGTGATCGGGATGGACAAGGATGAGCCGTTGATGCGATTCCTGCGCAAAATTCCCGGCGCGCGCTTCGAGCCGGCGACGGGCGAGGCGACGTTGTGCGCGCTCGCGGTGGAGACTGACGACGCCAGCGGGCTCGCGCGGCGCATCGCAGCCGTGCGCCTGGGAGGCCGGTTGCAAGAGGCGCGACCGCAATTTTGGGAAACATGAGCAAGCTGATCGCTTCTCGCTCGATCCGTGACGAGCGACACGAATTTGCCGCGTCGGCGCGCAGCTTTGGTGCCGGCGGATGAGATTGACTCGCGCGCTCGCTGCGGCAGAATCCCGGCGAGATTTCTCGGGAGGCGGTTTCTGGATTTCAGCCCAGGCGCACCCTATATCGCGCCCGACATCAATCCATTATCCATGACCTCGCAGTTTGCGCTTTTCATCATGCGTGACGCGGGCCGTCGAGGAGCAGGCCATGGCCGGCCATTCCCAGTTCAAGAACATCATGCACCGCAAGGGGCGGCAGGATGCGGCGAGGTCCAAGCTGTTCGGAAAGCTCGCGCGGGAAATCACGGTCTCGGCCAAAATGGGACTGCCCGACCCCGGCACGAACCCGCGCCTGCGCGCGGCCGTCATCGCCGCCCGCGCAGAGAATATGCCCAAGGACAACATCGACCGCGCGATCAAGAAAGCGACCGGCGGCGAAGCGGAGAGCTATGACGAGATCCGCTACGAAGGTTACGGGCCGGGCGGCGTGGCCATCATCGTCGAGGTCTTGACCGACAACCGCAACCGCACCGCGGGCGAAGTGCGGGCGACCTTCACCAAGTCCGGCGGCCAC
>WNFA01002880.1_pt1 | contig 18086 bp, 11 predicted proteins | sample 5400481 | NCBI WGS metagenome assembly WNFA01 (sample SAMN13153340, study PRJNA577476) | soil metagenome | isolation source: 120 cm saprolite under Douglas fir tree site 2 hole 1 replicate 2 | place: USA:California | collected 2015-04-18
ATGTCGAGAATCGCATTCGCCAGCTGACCCGCTTCGTTATAAGCCTGAGCTCGCAGCAGAACCAGCTCTTCATCCCGCAGAATGCCGAGTGGCGCAGACTGGTTCGCGGTGCTGGCCACGGCGCCGACGTACGTGATGCTGGTCGCGAGTCCAAAACCGGCCAGCGGGGTACGCGGTACGATTTTCGAGGCGCGAGTATCACCCGCCTGTACGCTATCGCCCACCAGCGGGTTCAATCCGACCTTCGCATCCGAGATAATGTTGGGAGCGTTTTCAGACCCGCCCGGAACGAAGACGTAGTAGGGGCCCTTCGTGAAGTCCGCCTTCGGTACCGCGCCTGCCGCCGCACCACCGAGAGCCTGCGTCAGCTCCGTGATCGCGGTCGCGAAAAGCGCTGGCGTCGGATTCGTGCGGTCCAATCCACGGTAGAAGTCGACCTTGCCCTTCAGGCCGCGATTGAACTTTACGATGTTGGAAACGAGCGAGTAGTCACGTCCGAATGCTGTAAACCCTGAAGGCAGTGTGAAAGGAACCTTTGTCGTACCGCCAGCAGCCGTGAGATCCGCATTGCCGCTATCCAGCAGCGCAGCGATGTAAGAGAGCACCGCCGGCTTGCACCTGATGTCCGTGACGGCGGAAGTATTGTCGGTCTGGATTGTGGCGCCCACCGAGTCATGCATTTCGATGACCCGCCAGTAGTCCAGTGCCTTCATTGTCCGAAAGAAGCCGCGCGTCGCATTGACTTCCGCGGTTGCGAACGCCGCGGTCGACGTGGTCGGCAACGCCAGAATGAGATTATTCCCGGCGCGGATTGCCGTATAGTATCCGGCCCACGCCCCGCCGCCGGTAAAGCTGCCCGGATCGGGATTTCCGCCAAGCGTCTCTTGTACGTACCGCGGCTCCGACGCATCGATTCGATACACGTCGCGGGCGAAGATTCCGGACTCGAACAAATACGCGAACGCGTCTGCTGACCCGCGGTCCTGCGCCAGGACGCCCGTGGCGAGCTGCTGCAGGGTTACGCGCGTAAGCGCTCCGCTCAAGGCGTTCACCGTTGGCGCATCGATCGGATTCGCCACGGGGTTGTCCTTGCATCCCGCAGCGACGAAAGCAGTCGCCGCGAGGACAATAGTTGTATATCGCTTCATCTGATTGATCGCTCGGGTTAGAAGGTTGTGCCTACCGTGAAGTAGAACTGTCGGCTGGGTGGATACGGCGTGACGTCCTGGAACCTGCCCAAAGACTGATTGCCGAAGTTCGAGACCTCCGGATCGAGACCCGTGTACCTCGTCCACGTTTTGAGGTTACGTCCACTGAGCTCGATACGTGCGTTCTGGGCGTGGCCGTTGAAGAGACGCGACGCCATCGATGCGGGCAGGTCATAGCCGAGGGTTATCTCGCGGATCTTGACGAAGCCGTTGTGTTCCAGCCAGACGTCCGTGCCTTTCCTGAACGCGTCCAGCTGCGCTGTGGCGAGCGCGGTATCCTTTGCCAGACCGCTTCCGTAGAAATAGTCGTTAGTCAGATTCACACCGAGACCGCCCTTTCTCCAATCGACGAGCGATGAGAGACGGAATGATCCAAAGGTGAGATCGTTGTTGAATCCCATCTCGTAGTCAGGCAGCGAATTCCCAACGAACACCAGTACGCGATTCGCGGACGGACAGGACGTTCCTGCGGCGTTGAGCGCGGTGCAGCCGTTCACAGCCTGAATGACGCTGATAAGCTGTCCCTGCTTGACGAAGGCGTTGCCGAACCGACTGCCGAACGATCCCGACGCCGGGATGAATCCCGGAACGGGAAGTTGTGTGACCTTACCCTTCGAGCTCGAGTAAGTGGTGCCCGACACCCACGACAAACGGTCGGTGCGGATGGGGGTCATCTCGAGCGTGAGCTCGGTGCCGTGGTTGACGACTTGACCACCGTTGATCGTCTGGCTCGAGAAGCCCGTGGACGGAGCGACGGCCGCCGATAGAATAAGATCGTCGATCTGCTTCCGGAATTGCGTGGCGGTTATTATTGCGCGGCCGCCGAAGAGCGTGAGGTCGAAACCTCCTTCAATCTCGCTGGCCGTCTCCGGCTTGACGCCCGCGAAGCCCAAGACCGTCGACGCGCGGAAACCAGTGACCCCTTCATCGATCAAATTCGTCAGGAAGGTGAATTTGCCGCCGGTGGGCTGATTGCCCGCCCTTCCGTACGCGAGCCGCAGCTTCAGCTCGTCGATCTTGGCGAGTGGAACCGGCACACGGTAGGAACCGGAGAACTTCGGGTATGCATAGTACTTCTTTGGATCACCGTTGTTGCTGGTGCGCTCTCCGTTGACACCGGCCGTCAGCAGCAATCTCTCTCCCATCGTCAGAAACTCTTCCTGACCGAAGATTGACTGCGACTTGACTATGTCTTGGCTCTCAGTGGTGAAGATCTGCGTGGCAGACGCCACGTTGGTGACGCCGGGGAAGACCCCGCGGCCAGTGTTCGAGAGGATATCGACGTTACGACGGACCTGGCCTATGCCAGCCGATGTCGTAGCGGTGAAAAGGTTGCGGATCAGGCGATGCGTGAAGTTCGCTCCGATGTTGCCCGTAAAGATGTTCGCGTTGCTGTTTACGAGGGTGCCCGGGAGCGCATTGACCTGCTCCACGTACGCCGTTGCCGGGGAGATGACCCTCGCGTGATCGTTATAGGCGTCGATGCCGCCGCTCACCGTGAAATCGAGCGTTTGCCGGTCCTGCGAGACGAGGCTGTACGAAGCCAGTCCGCTGCCAAGAAGACGGAACACGTCTTCGGGAGTCTTGATCAGCTCGGTGTTTTGGAATGGGTTGCTATTGTTGTTCACAGACAACCCGACCGGATAGGTCCCATCACCCTGCTTACGATAGTCGATGAATGAAGGCGTCTGCGAGAAAGTCGTGTACGGGTTGATGCCGGTGTTGTCGTTGCCGCTGATGCCGCGCTCGGTAAGTGAGTGGATCAGCTCTGTATTCGCCCGAAGGTTGAGGCGTGACCCCAACTTCTGGCCAAGGTTTACGCGGAGCGACTGCTTGTTGTAATTGTCATTGAGAGCAAGACCACCGTCGTGCTGGACGAGTCCCGACACGAAGTAGTTGGTGCCTCCTGCCGTCGCACCGCGCAGCGAGCCAATCGTCTGGTAGTTGAACGGATGCTCGCCGTAGAGCTCCTGTTCGTAGTCGTGGCATTTGACGGTCGCCGCGTTGTATAGAGCAATGTCGGCCGCCTGTGCACCAGAGGCAATCGCTGCAGCCGTCGTGTCTCCCGCCCACCCAGCGTATTCCAGACCTGACCCGAAGCAACGCTCTCCGACCTTGTTCGAGATCCGCGCCGTACCGAAGCGTTGGGTCAGGTCGAGCTGGCTTTTCCCAGCTTGTCCCTGCTTGGTGGTGATGATGATTACGCCATTTGTGCCTCTCGAGCCGTAGATCGAGCTCGCCGACGGTCCCTTGAGCACCTCGCGTTTATGCCGTTGGCGATCGACGAGTTGTCGACGATGACGCCATCGATCACGTAAAGCGGGAGGAAGTTCGAGTTGATCGTGGAAACTCCACGAAGCTGAACCTGAACGCCTCCGCCCGGCGCGCCGGAGTTCTGCGTGACGACCGCGCCCGGGATCTTGCCCTGAAGCGCGTAGTCGATCGTCTGGGCAGGTGCGCGATTGAGTTTCTCACCCGAGATGACCGTGACGGCGTTAGCCGCGTTGACGCTCGATACTGTCGTCGCCGTACCGGTGACGACCTGTGTCTCGAGCTGTAGCACGTCGCGAGCAAGCGAGATATTTGCCTCGGTCGCGCCCGCGGGCACTGCCAGCGTCTTCTGTGTGTAGCCGATGCGCCGGACGCGAAGCGTCGCCGGGCCATCGGGGACGTTCAGGGAGAAGCGGCCCTGATCGTCGGTGTAGGTGCCGACCGACGTTCCAACGAGGTTGACACTCGCTGCAACGACGGGTTCACCGCTCCCTTCGACAGTAATGCGTCCGCTGACGCGACGCGTCTGTGCAAAGGCGCTGGCGCTTACGAGCACCAGCAACAACAGTGAAAATACTGACGAGCGAATCCTATTCATGCCTGTTCTCCAGCTTGGATGGGTGAGACTCGCGGCAACAGGCGCAGCGAGCCCGGCAGAGTTGAAGGGACTCTGCTTGGTGTTCTGGTGGCCACTATTTACGGGCCGTGACATAAGGTGTCAAGACCAAAGGATGTTAAAAAGCACCTCAGGTGTGCGCAATCTTCTTCTTTCAAAGACAAAAAACGCCGGCCAAAAAGCCGGCGTTTTTTATCAATTCCTTCACCGTTTACGGACTGTCTTTCACCGTTTGCGGCCCCTTCTTTAATCGTTTATGGATTCTTGGGAGCTGCTGGGGTCGTCTTCGACGGGGTTGGCCTCGTCCCGAAGTCAACCGTGGGCGGCGCTTCGGTTCCCGGAGCAGCCTCGAAATACGTCCGCGGTTTGGCGCCCGTCACCTTCGCGGTTATCGCCTGTGGAAAGGTCCTGATGTAAGCGTTGTATGCCTGAACCGCCTGATCATAGTCGTTCCGCGACGTCGCGATCCGATTCTCGGTACCGGTGAGCTCATCCTGAAGGCGCAGGAATCCTTGATCAGCCTTGAGCTGGGGATACGCCTCCGCGATCGCGAGCAACCTGCCGAGCGCTCCGGTGAGCTGGCCGTTGGCAGTCGCCATCTGCTGTGGGTCGCCCGTCTGAATCGCGCCCGCTAACCCCGCACGGGCCTGAGCGACCTGCGTGAACACAGCCTCCTCGTGCTGCGCATAACCCTTCACAGTATTGACGAGGTTCGGCACCAGGTCCGCCCGGCGCTGCAGCTGCACCGAGATCTGCTGCTTCGCCTGCTGCGCGTTCTCATCGTACCGCTGTATCTGATTGTACCCGCAGCCTGCCAAAGCCAGGATCAGTGGGGAAAGCCATAGCCCCTTGCGTAGCTTCATTTTGATCTATCCTCTAAGTGGAGATTGACGACACTCTGTGCGGCCAAAGCCCACAGCAATTTACCCTCTGAATTCATTGAGATATGCCACCAACCGCTCCATCGCCGCCAGATATCCCTCCAGAATCCCGGCAGCGCTCTCACGCGGAATCTTCTCCGTTCCGCGCACGTGGCGAATCACTTTCACGAACGGCTCCGGCGAGAATCCCGCGCGCTGGGCCAGCGACCGCGTCAGCTCCTCGTAGTCCTGCGAAGGCGCCTGCCCCACGAGCCGCGACACCCCGCGGAAGATCACCATCAGCGTGCTCAGACTCTTTTCCAGAACCTCGAGCTGGAGCTTGCTGTCGCCGCCCGCACCCATCGTTGCCTGCCGCAGCTGCAGCAGCTTTCCCATCGTCTGCTGTTCCACCTGAAGCCGCAGATCGGATGGCGCGACGCGAATCCCATCGAACGGCGGATCGCCGAACAGCACTCGATGCCGCTCCAGGATGTCCGCGTACTCCATCGGGAAAATGTCGGAGGACGATTTCCATTCGCTGACGGTGAATGTCATCGGCGGCGGATTTCCATCTTCTGCCCACGCCTTGGAGACTGCGGCAACCGCGCGAAGACGCGCGAGCGGAAGCGAGTCTACGATCACGAGCACATTGTAGTCGGAACTCTTCGGGTTGTGCTCGCCCGCGACCGCCGAGCCGAAGAGCACGACCGATCGAAGCCCGTCGCCGTAGGCGAGCTTGAGCTGACTGACCAATTCCTCAAGTTTCATCATAGTCCGAGTCCTTACTAACGGGTGCGCGAGCTTGCCTGTTTCGTCATTCGACGATCCCTTGCCTTTTCACCAGCTCGAGCCGCCACCGCCGCCACCAAAACCGCCACCGCCGCCAAAACCACCGAAGCCTCCGCCACCCCCGCCACCTCCGCCCCAGCCGCCCCCCCAACCGCCCCGCCCACCGCCACCGCCGAACCCGCCGGTCGGGATGATGATCGGGAGGCACCCCGGACCGCATCCTCTCCCACCGCCACGTCGACTAGCCCGGCTGAGAAGGCTGAGTACAATGAAGAAGATGAGGAGGAACACCCACGGAGGAATTCCACCGCCGCTACTCGTCGGGTATTGATTGCTCGGCGCCACCACCTGCGGAGGTGCGAGCGTCGTATCCAGCTGGAAGTTGAACTCCTTCGCGAATCGTTCGGCGGTTCGCAAAGTCACGAGCTCGAGCCCAGTACTATAGTCCTTCTGCACGAAGGCCGGAGTGGCTTCGCGGCAGATGTCGCCTGCATCCGCATCCGTGATGAATCCTTCCGCGCCACGGCCCGTCGCGATGAAGCAATGGCCACGTCCGTCCCTGCTGGTCTCCTTGGGAACGAGAAGGATCACCGCGCCGGCGTTGCGGGTGGGATCGCCAGGATTCCCGATCTTGCCGACCTTCCACTCCCTTCCGATCAGGAGCGCCGCCTCCTGCACGTCGCGCGTGCCGATATCGGGAAGCGTGACGATCGCCATCTCGCCCCTCGATTTCGCGCGCACGTCTTCCGCGATGCGCTCCATTCGCTGGGCGGCGTCGGGAGAAATCACGTGCGCGAAGTCATTCACCAGCCCGATCGGCGGCGGGATCTGGAGGCCTTGCGGAAGGAGGAAGAGCCAGGCTGTTCGCAGAACCGCGAAAATAGTCGCCGTCGATGGAAACCCGATCAGAACAGAAGTAAGTATCTACTCTCCCTTGATTTCATGGTTTGGCTGGAGGTCTATTTAGCAGATGATTCCCGCCCAAGTCAACCACATCCATGTGCTCGGCGCGCTCGCGCTTTCACTCGCTTGCGCCCCTGCCGGCAACAACCGACAGGGCGCCGAAACCACGACCGTAGCGCGAGTTGAGACCGTTTCGGTCGCCGCTAAACCCGCGCCAACTGATTCCAACATTACGCGTGCCGATCTCGCCAGGATTCAAGGTAGTGCCAGCGCGCCCATCTGGGTGATAGAAGTCAGCGACTTCCAGTGCCCGTACTGCAAGCAATGGCACGACTCGACGTACGCGGCTTTTCGCGACCAGTACGTGAATACCGGCAAAGTCCGGCTCGCCTACGTGAATTTCCCCTTGTCGAGTCACGTCCACGCCTGGCCGGCCGCCGAGTCAGCGATGTGCGCCGGCGCGCAGGGGAAATTCTGGCAAATGCACGACGCGCTTTTCACGACCCAAAACCGGTGGGAGGCGATGAGCTCGCCCGCCGTGATGTTCGACTCGCTCGCCCAGGCGAACGGATTGGACATGAAGCGCTGGCGCAACTGTGTGAGCTCCGGAGAGATGAAGCCGCTGATAGAGGCGGATCACGACCGCGCCTCGAGAGCCGGCGCGGAGGCAACACCCAGCTTCATGATCGGCAACAAGATCCTGACCGGCGCGCAGCCCCTCGATGAGTTGCGGAAGGCAATCGACTCAGCTCTGGTGAATAGCAAAGCAAAACGGTAAGAGATCGACGGTACAACGATTAAGCGGGGGCCAGCTGTGAATTCGCTGCTGCGAATTCCCTACGCGTTCGCGGGACTCGTAACGGATGCGCTCGTCCGTGTAGTTCCCGCCGGCAAATCGAAATTCAATCGCGGCCTCAATGGGCGTCGCGGACTCGTTGGTCGTTACGAACAATGGGGGGCGACGTCCCGCGACGTGACGCGGCCGCTCGTCTGGTTTCACGCACCATCGGTCGGCGAAGGCCTTCAGGCCCTGCCTGTCATCGAGCTCGTGCGCGCACGTCGCCCCGATGTTCAAATCGCCTACACGTTTTATTCGCCCAGCGCCGAGCAGTTCGCGCGCTCGGTGCCGGCGGATTTCGCCGACTATCTCCCATTTGATACGTTCGATCACGCGAATGCTGTCGTCTCCGCACTGCGTCCGAGCGCCCTCGTTTTCAGCAAGCTCGACATCTGGCCCGCACTCACCGAGCGCGCGACAGCCGCGCGCGTTCCGGTCGGTGTCATCAGCGCCACGATGCCGGAATCCTCGGGACGCCGTGGCGTTCTCGCACGGGCGCTGCTCGGCGACGCCTATCGCTCAATCGATCGGGTCGGCGCCATCGATGAGACGGACGCAGAGCGGCTTCGCGAACAAGGCGTACGAGCCGACCGCATCAGCGTGACAGGCGACACGCGTTTCGACCAGGTGTGGGCGCGCGCACAACGCGGCGTTGTCCCTCTCGTTCAGTGGCTGCGCTCGGCGCGGCCGACTCTCGTCGCCGGCTCGACATGGCCTTCCGATGAAGAACACCTGCTCGCCGCCTGGGTGACGGTTCGCGACAAGCTTCCCGACGCGCGGCTTATCATCGCTCCACATGAAACGAGCAGCGGGCATCTGCGATCGATCGGGCGCTGGGCGCGCGAGCAGGCGTTGAGAACCGCGCGAATCGACGCTACCGGCGCTCGGGACGCGGACGTTATCCTCGTCGATCGGTACGGACTGCTTGGCGACCTCTACGCGCTAGCGGACGTCGCCTACGTCGGAGGCGGATTTCGTTCAGCGGGACTTCACTCCATCCTCGAGCCCGCCGCATTCGGCGCTCCTGTGGTGTTCGGGGGGTGCCACGAGAAGAGCCGCGAAGCAACGAAGCTCGTTCAGGCTGGAGGCGGTGCGGTGATCACGGGAGTGGCCGATCTGACAATCCGTCTTGGTTACTGGCTTGGATCTGTTCCAGCCCGGGACGCGGCCGGGTCTTCAGCGCGAGCGATGGTTCAGGATGGTCTCGGCGCAGCGGAGCGCTCGTTCCAGCTGGTTACGGCTTTACTTCCCCGGTGAGCGCCGGCGCCGGATGCACGGGTGGCCGATAGGTCACCGCGTTCGTGATCGGCTTGTGGACGAAAAATCCTTGCACCAGGTGCACGCCAAGTGATTTCACCATGTCGTACTCTTCCTTGCGCTCGACTCCTTCGGCGATGACCATCGCGCCGTGCTCGTTCGCGAAGCGCACCATCGTCTCGACGAGATTCTGCTTGATGAAGTTCTGGTCGATGCAGTTGATGAGCGACATGTCGAGCTTGATGAAATCGGGCTCGAGATTGGCGATCGATCCGAGGCCGGCGTAGCCGCTGCCGGCGTCGTCGACGGCGAAGCGGTAGCCCTCGTCGCGGAATTCCTTCAGGCGGCCGCGAAACTTCGGGTAATCCTTGATGGCGGTGCGCTCCGTGATCTCGATCACGACCCGCGTTGGGTCTTTGACGTTGAGCGCTTTCACATCGAATGAAGGATCCGCGAAGTCCGCTGGGTCCACGTTCATGAACAGGAGCTCGCCGTCCTTGAGAAGTCTTCCCATGCCTTCGATCGCGCGCTCGCGGCAGAGGCGGCTCAGGTCCCAGATCAGATCCGACTGTGCGGCAATCTCGAACATCACCTCCGGGCTTCGCATGCTGCGCATTGTCCCCCGCGCGAGCGCCTCATACCCGAACACTCTCTGGGTGTCGGTGATGACGATCGGGTGATACTCGATGTAGAGACCGCGAGTCCGAAGCGTCTCGCGAAGGTCCGAGACTTTTTTTGCCTCCTCGCGGTGCTCGAGGCTCTTGGACGCGTTCGCGGCTTCGCGAATGCCGCGATAGATCTGCCGCTCGAGCCGGAGTTTCGGATTGTAGACAACGAGCGCGCGTCCCACGAAGATGTCGAAGAGAGCGGCGATATCCTCACCGTGCACGCGCTCTATCTCCGTGGATACGGCTTCCTTGAGCCCAGCGGTGATTTCAGTAATCTCGGCATCGGTGGCGGCGGGAGTGTCATCCTGCGGCACATGAAAGAAAACGAAATCGTCGTCGTTGGGAAACGCGACCATGAGCTTCGACGATGCGAGCGTGCTCTTGCCAAGGAAAGCGCGCATCGCCTCACCGGTGGTCTCGAGCACGCTGTCGAGCTTTTCCCATCCGTAAACTTCTTCCACTTTGGAGTACCGATCGAAGTTGAAGTACAGAATGACGATCTCGCCCCTGTCCTGGACCGCCTTCCGGATGCTGTCGATCGTTGCTGCTACGGTCGGCAGCCGCGTGAGCGAGTCGCGGAGAAGCTGGTGGTAATCCACGCTCAGCGGGTCGGGTTGGAGTGAGAGGCGGCGCTGGCGGCGTTTGGAGCAAGCAACTTCATGTTACGCTCGACGGTTGCAACAAGCTTCGAAAGCTCGAAAGGCTTTTCGACGAAATCGTCGGCCCCCGTTTGAAGAGCCTGTCTCTTGTTCACCCAGTCGTCGAGCGCGGTGACCATGACGACGCGTACGTTGCGGCCGAGTGTTGGGTGCTGCTTCATTTCGCGGCAGACCTGCCAGCCATCGCGTCCCGGCATCATCACGTCGAGGAGAACGAGCGCCGGCTTTACCTCTTCGAACGCCTTGAGCGCATCATCGCCATTGTAGGCGACGGTGATCGGATACCCGCGCGCCTCGAGGTAGTCACGGATGATGTGCGCGTTGTCCGCGTTGTCGTCGACCACCAGGATCGGCGGATGAGAAGTGTCGGTCATAAGGTATTGTCTGAAATGATGTTATGACCATTAGCGGGGCAATTCGCAAGCCAGCCCCGCGCACCCGGCCGCCGATCAATCAGCGCTGGCCGCCTCTGGCAAGCTTGACAATGCTCGTCACGGAGTAGAACGTGCTCAAGGTAAACACCTGCTCGAGGACTACCTATGCGCAGCCGCCGATCTCTCGTCTTGCTCGGTTGTCTCGTCGTCTCTGCTTCTCGACTCGCGGCGCAGGACCGACCGGCAGCAAAGCTGGTGACGATCCAGGGTATCGTCGTGGATGACGATCACGCTCCTGTCCCAAGCGCGGAAGTCGGACTCACTCTCAATGGCATGAAGCCAGTCCTCGTTCGATCTGGCAATGACGGGCGGTTCGCATTCAGCGATGTCCCACTTGTGCCGGGCAAACTCATGGTAAGGCGGATGGGTTACAGGGTTCGGACAATCACGCTGGACATGTTCAAGGTCGGCGCCGGGGAACCATTGCGTGTTGATCTCGAAAGTTTGGCCAACGACCTGGACACCGTCACCGTCGAAGCGATGAAAGGCAGGATGGAGGAATTCTACAATCATAAGAATAACAGCTCGTTCGGCTACTTCATCGATCAGCCGGAGATAAAAAAGCGCGCGCCCAGATTCGTCAGCGAGTTGTTCCGGACGATTCCCGGGGCGAGGATTCAGGTCTCGCGCCGCATCGGCAACACGATCACACTGCGCGGATGCCAGCCACGAATCTGGGTCGACGGTGTCAAGACTCAGGACACCGAGGTCGACGAAGTCGCGAACGTTGACGAAGTGGCGGCGATCGAGGTGTACCCATCGTGGGCGGGGACGCCGCCGCAGTACATGGATCGGGAGACGAGGGCGTGCGGGACCATCATTATTTGGAGTCGTAGGCAGTAAGGCGGCACGCCTGAACTGCAACTGAACGGGTGCCAGACCGGAAACTGCAACTGAACGGGTGCGAGACGTCAGTAGCGTAGTTCGGAGTGATTAGTTCACAACGCCTGGACTTACCTCAGTGGCATATGCGAACAGGCAGTTGCTTGTGCTTCGATCAGCGGTAGAAAAGTCAGGGCGTAGTGAACTATCGATCTGGCATCTATGCCACTGACGGCTCGCACCCGTTCAGTTGCGGTAAAAAGAAGCCCCCCGATCTCTCGGGGGGCTTCTTCCAACCAGGAGCTAAGCGGCCAGCTTACGGAGCAGGTGCGCTTCCGCGCAGCCCGCAGGTAAAAGTGGTTGGAAACGTGGGTGCCGCTGCTGAATTCGTATCCCAGTACATACGGCCCTCGAAAACATCACCGGAAAAACCCTGCTGCGTAATCGCGGCGTCGAGATTTGCGGCATTTACAGAACGCTCCGTCGTCGAATACTGTAGCCGACGTGGAATGTTCGCCTTACTTGCACTTGCACCCGGAGATATGGTGTACGGTACGCACGTACGGCGCCATTCAGCCCACGCTGTGCCTCCGTCAGCGAATAGCGCAATCCATTTCTGCTGTCCGATCCGGACGAGTCCCGGCGTGCCGGCCGCGTAAGCGACGTTCGGCCCCGCAAGGTACGTTGCCGCATCAGCAGCGCTCCCTCCCCACTGCTCTATCGACGCAGTAACACCGGCGTTGTAGAACGCCGCTGCCTGCGCGGGCGTCAGGCCACCCAGACTCCGATTGGCCGCCTCGGCCTGGATGAGTGCGACTTCCGCGTATGTCAGCAAGAACGACGGGAAGCTGTTGCCGCTGCCGCCGAAAAAGCCGTAAGCGGTGTTACCGGGGAACATCTGCGCGGTGATGCGAGAGGAACAGCAGATGTATGGTGCAGCAAGATCCGCCGTGAGCGCATTCGGAGCCCCTTTGTACGTCCCATCATCCGGACTGGGCTGCGCAAGGAGCGGAATGCGCGGATCGCTGAGCGATTTGAGGAGATTCATGAGCGCAAGCGAGATGCGATTGTCATCGCGAGTCGAGAAAAAGTTCGCCCATGGGTTGTTGTATACGCCGTCTCCAGGCCAGGCAAGCTGGGCGTTGTCGGCGTTGGACTGAAAAACTCCGCCTGGCGCAGCGAAAGCCGCCGTGAGCTGAGCGTTCGCAGTCGTCGGATCCTTGTTGACTAGCAGGAGAGCAAGTCTTGCCCGCAGGGAATTGGCGAAACGCTGCCAGCGCAGGAGGTTGCCACCGTAGATCGGATCTCCGCCTCCAAGATCCCCAGCGTTGGTACCAGCTGCAGCGATATCCTTGCTCACCTTGTCCAGCACCGCGAACAAATCGGTGTAGATGTCCTTCTGCGGGTCGTACTTCGGCGACAGGCTACCGCTGGCCTGATCGCCCTTCAAAGCATCGAAGTAAGGGACGTCACCCCAGGAATTCGTGAGATACGAGAAGCTCCAGGCCCTCAAAGCCAGAGCCGGCCCGTATATTCCGGCCTGACCGGCGGCTTCGCCTTTCTCGACAACCTTGGTCAGATCCTCGAGGTGAGTGACATACGGGTTATCGAAATACCCGGCGGTGGATCCGCCGGTTATACGCGTATAACGATCCTCGTCCGGATACTGAACTTCGGCCTGGTGTTGCACTACGAATTCCGTAGCGCGGAGATCATATCCCCCGCCCAGCCATCGGCCGACGGCATCAACGGCCGCGGTCGTGAACAACGCGGTCGCCGGGACGTCCTCTGGACTGTTCGGGTTCTTGTTGAGATTGGTCAGATTGTCCGTGTTACACGCGGCTACGCCGAGCGCTACCGCCAGTCCGGATCCGACCGTGAGAAGTTTTTTATTGATCATGTGTCCTTGATCTCGGTAAGGGCCGGTTACGGCGTGACACGGAAGCTCAGACCCCAGCTCCGCGTGTTGGGAAGTGCACCAAATTCAACCCCCTGGAAGTTCCCGACTGTATAGGAGAACTCAGGATCGATGTTTGGCACGTTGGTCCACGTGTGCAGATTGCGGCCGGTAACCGCCACGCTAATCGCGCGCGCGTTGAACCGGCTCGCCCAGGTACCAGGAAGATCAACCCCGAAACGAAGCTCACGTAGCTTCACGTAGCTCGCATCGTATATGTACGGCTCCGTGACCGGGAAAATGTTCTGGAAGTACTGCTCCGCAGTAACGTTAATGGTGTTGGGCTGACCGGTGTTGATGTCGATGCCGTCGACAACGATGCCCGGGTCATTCCAATCCTTCTCGCGGCCACGGAGCGACTCCCGCGTGACGCCGGAGTAGTCACCGAAGAAGTTCGTGATGCTGGCTATTTGTCCGCCGCGGCGGATATCAAGCAGCCCGCTGACCGTGATGTTTCTAAAGTTGACCGTGTTGCTCCACCCACCGGTCCATTTCGGCTGGATGTTGCCGAGGATTTTTCGCTTTCCGATCACGGTCAGACCGCCATCGGTGAAGATCTTGCCTGTGGCGGAGTCGCGGTCGAACCCATATGCGAAGATCGACCCGTAAGGCTGACCCTGGCGGGCTTCGATGTTCGTGTACCAGCTCGAGCCAATCACGAACGTCGTGATCCCCGGCGCGAGTTCGTCGACCATGCTCTTGTTACGCGAATAGTTGAAGGTCGAATTCCACGTCGCGCCGCTCGCGGTCTGGATTGGTGTCAAACCGAGCAGGAAGTCGATACCCTTGTTGCTGATCTGACCGGCGTTGACCGCCTTGGACTGGAAGCCGGAAGTACCCGAAATCGGAATCGTGAAGATCTGGTTGTGGGTCTTCTTGCTGTACGCGCTCCCGTCGAAAGTGACGCGCCCGTCGAGGAACGCGAGCTCGAGTCCAACTTCGTTTGAATTTGTGCTCTCAGGCTTCAGGTCCGGATTGGCGATGAAATTCTGAAGAGTGAACTGCGGAAGTCCGCCGAATTTCCCGGCGAGACCCGTGTACGTCGAGCGCAGCTGGTACGGATCCGCATCGTTGCCCACACGCGCTGTCGAAGCACGCACCTTCGCGTACGTGAGAACATTGCCCTTGAGGGCCGGAAGCGCATCGGTCAGCACGATCGAAGTGTTGACGGAGGGATAGAAGTAGGAATTCTTTCCCTTCGGCAGTGTCGACGACCAGTCGTTTCGGGCCGTGCCTTCGACCGTCCACCAGTTGTTCAGCGTGAAGGCTGCGGCGCCGTAGATGCTGTTCACCTGCCGGCGGGAGATATACTGCCCGAGCGTCGGGGTAACGGCTGCGTTCGAAACGTTGTAAATGCCGGCCACGGAAAGACCGGTGGTCGACACGCTGGAATTCTCGAACCGCTCGCGGCGCACTGTTCCGCCGAGAGTCGAGTTGACAGCGAAGTGATTTCCCAACGGACGACTGATCGTCAGCAGGAGGTCACTGTTGTTCTGGTTGCTGTAGTCGCCGATGTCCTGGAATCCACCGAAGTATTTCGGATCGATTCCGCCTCCGGCAACGCCGTCCTGAATGTTTCCCTGGGCAAAATGCTCGTCGATGCCAAGCCGGTAAATGTCCGATCCCGTGCGGGCGATGAGGCTTCCACCGTCGAACAGCTTGTAGTTCGCCGAGACCGTTCCAATGAACCGGTCACGGATGTCCCCAACGGGGTTCTCGAACTGCCTCCAGAACGGATTGTTGTGGAAGTTGTAGTTCCAGTTGAACTCGCGGGTCGGCGGACCGTTGTTGACCAGGGCACCCTGAGCGTAGTTGCGCAGCGCGTTCATGTCGACCTGCCGGCCGAACCAGACAAACGTCTCGAGGATGCCGGTATTGTAGCCGGTGCCCGGACGGTTCTGCGCGACATTGTGGATGTACTGAAGCGTCGCGTCGGTGCTCAGCTTATCCGTGACCTGAAGCGAGCCGTTGAGCAAGCCCGAAGTCTTGGAGAAGTTATTGTTCGGGATATAACCCGTGATGTTGTCTCTGCCGAGCGAGACGCGCGCGCTCGCACGGTCGTTGCCGCCACTCACGGCCAGAGTCGTCGACCTGGTGTGACCGGTGTTGAAGAAACTCTCGACGTTGTCCGGGTGAGCTATCCACGGGGTCGCAACGGTTGGGCTGGTGAACTGGAGGCACGGCGCGGACGTGTCGTAAGTCGTCGTCTTCGGTATGAACGTGCAGCCTGTAGTGCGGCCGTCGAGCTTCGGTCCGAAGCTCTGGTCCGCCCAGTCGTTCACACCATTGCCGGCGCCGTCGAAATACTGAAACTCACCACCTGCGCCTTGACCGTAAAGGTCCTGGTAGTTGGGCAGAGTCGAAGGCTTATCCCACGTGTAGGTAGTGCTGATCTCCGTGCGCGCGCGGTTGGAGCTCGACGCGCCCTTCTTGGTCGTGATGACGATGACTCCGTTGGACGCGCGCGAGCCGTACAGCGCTGCGGCGTTCGGACCCTTCAGGACCGTCAGCGTCGCAATGTCATCCGGGTTGAGGTCCGAGATCCCGCTCCCGAAATCATAACCGCCGTTCGGGTCGCCGCTGTGACGCGCGTGCGAGTTCTCGTTGTTCGAGATCGGAGTGCCATCGACGATGAAGAGCGGCTGATTTGTGCCGGTGATCGAGTTCTGGCCGCGAATGACGATGTTGGTCGAACCGCCCTGGGTGCCAGACCCGGTGATCGTTACTCCGGAGACCTTGCCCGACAGCTGCTCGACGAGATTGATCGCCTTCGTCTGATTCAGCTCAGAGGTGCTCAGCTGCTGCTGCGCGGTTCCAAGCTGGCTCTTCTCTCTCGTCAGTCCCAGCGCTGTCACGACGACGCCCTGCAGCTCCGTGGCCGCGGTCGAGAGACTGAAGTTCTGTGTTACCGGTGCGCCTGAGAGCGTGACCGACGCCGAGCTTGGCTGATAGCCAAGGCGCCGAGCGAGCAGGGTGACCGTCGTGCCATTGGCCGTTGCAGGAGCGGTGAAGCTGTACCGCCCGGCATCGTCCGTGAACGCGCCAACGCGCAGCGTCGGAATACTCACGCTGGCGCCGACAATCGGTGCGCCACCAATGCCAGTCACCTGGCCACTGATGGTCGTTCCCTGCGCTTGAGCGAGTGCCGGGGCGATCCCGATCACGACGCCCGCTATCGCAAGGAAGCGAGAGATCTTACCTGTCATTCCCATACAACACCTCGCAGAAAGTGAAACTGGGATGGGACGGTGGTCCGCTCGTCGCAAGTCAGGTCAACGACCTGTCTACGATGGCGGCTATGTTGGCTGCACACATACGGGCGCATCGAGCAGGATCACTCGCCGCGACTGCGGTGCAGAAGGCAGATGCCCGCGGATACCCCAGCTCCGGGGACTCACGGGAAATGCCTCATATTGACCTAACTTAGGTCGGTTGCAACGATAATGTCAACAAACGGGACAGGGGCGCTCCCTGCCGGGCTGTTGAGGTGAACATAAACGCGCAAAATTGGGTCGGTACCGACACATTGCCCATGCATTTTCGGAGGACGCGGTACACTGTTCTGGCAGGGGTTCCAAAGTATCCGCAAGGCTGGTGTGACGCCGATGAACCCCTCACCTTGACTATCAAACACTGGTGCCCGATCATATTGGTCGCCGCCCCATACTTGCTTCCCAACCGCTCAGGACGAGACTGATGAAAAAGCTTTGTTTGCTTGGTGTTGCTGCAGTGCTTGTCGCGTGCAACAACGACAAGATGACGGACGTGCTGAACCAGTCGCAGTTCTTCTTCGTTAGAGTCGATCCACAGGCGGTGACCCTCGCTCAGGGAGGCACCCAGACCCTTACCGTGACTGCGTACGACGCCAGCTGCACTGGAACGAGCTGCAATCCGTTGGCGCCAGGAAACCCGCTCACCGTAAATGGAATCCCAACGTTTCGGTCCACCGATACAACCGTAGCGACAGTGAGTGCCGCCGGTGTTATAACCGCCAAAGCAAAGGCGGGAACCGCCAACATAATCGGCACTCTTCAGGACATTCCGGGCGCGCCCAGCATTCCTTCGGTCACACTCGCGGATACGACACCGGTCACGGTTCTTGCAACCGGGGCGACGCCGCCCGTCGTCGCCAACATGACGCTGACATCTTCGCGTTCGACCAACGGCGCCGGATCAAACGACACCCTCACCATCACCTACACCGACGCTTCGGGCGCGACCGTCGCGACGCAGCGCGGAGCCACCAACGCATCAGGAATTGGCCGGCCCGCATTCTTTACCAGCGATCCGTCCGTCGCGACTGTGGGTGCGACGGGGATTGCGGTCGGCGGGGTAACCAAGACCGCGACATTCCCAATCACGATCACGGATCCGGTCACTGCGACTTTCTCGATCACCACCGCGACGTCTGGAACCGGCATCATCTTCTTCCCGTCGACGATCACCGTCTCGGCGACAGAAGCGGTTGCCGAAGGAAGGCCCAATACCACGACGCCCGGCGCAGTTGTGTCGTTTGGCGTCTTCGGAACGACGCTCTTCCCAAACACGTTTACCACGACGACCACTCCGAACAGCACCAACTGCTTCAATGTCACGTTCGCTAGTCCAACCGCGGCAGGCGCCACCCCGGCGGCGCCCCAGGGCTCCACGATTCCGGTTGGGAATACGGGCAACATAGGAACTGGTGCGGCAACAAGCACGAATCCGCCACTGTGTAGCGTGCCGACGGGAGGGAACGCGTTCGGTAAGGATGCGCAGTCGAGGCTCTTTACGACCCCGGGAACCTACACGTTCACCAGCACCA
>WNFA01001816.1_pt1 | contig 18085 bp, 16 predicted proteins | sample 5400481 | NCBI WGS metagenome assembly WNFA01 (sample SAMN13153340, study PRJNA577476) | soil metagenome | isolation source: 120 cm saprolite under Douglas fir tree site 2 hole 1 replicate 2 | place: USA:California | collected 2015-04-18
CTCGTCCGCCAGGAACGGCCTGATGTCGTCGTCATGGACATCAGGATGCGCCGCCTCGACGGGCTCGAAGCGACCCGCCGGATCAAGCGCGAGTGGCCCGACACGAAGGTGCTGGTCCTCACCCACCTGACCGACGACGGCACCCGGCGCGAGGCGTTCGAGAAGGGCGCAGATGCCTTCCTCAACAAGCGCGACATGGCATCGGCGTTGGTCCCCGCGATCTGGGACGCCTGCCCGGCCGAACGGCCGCGCCCGGCATTCCGAAGGTGATGAGCCGCCCCTAGCGGCTGTCCCTTCGCGACCCGGCACGGCGGTTGCGAGCGTCCAAGCGGCCATGTCTCAGGGCCGGGAGCCGCGACCATGCCCTTGACCATCATCGTCATCGACGACAGCGAGGAATACCGCCTGATCGTCCGCGGGCTCCTCCGGTCGGTCCATGATGTGACGACCTTCGTGGTGGACGCGGCGAACGGCGCGGACGGGCTCGCGCTCGTGAGGGACAAACGATCCTCGGTATGGCCCCAGAGACCGCCCCTGAGCCCCAGGAGGCGACCTCGCCTGTCAGGTGCTCGGCTCCCACCCGCGCCCAGCGGCCAGAGTGAAGCAGCCGAAGTGCCGCGAGGGCGAACATGCGGTGGCTGTTGTCACTTGAACCCGTCTACAGCTTCCTGGCCCAGCACCTCCGCCTGGCCCCGGGGCGCCGGATCCCTCTCCGGGAACGAGCGCTCGATCCCGTTCCGCCGGGGACGACCGTTCCGCCCGTTGGTGACGGTCACGTGCTCCGCCCGGCCAATGGCGATGGCGGGGACCAGTCCCTGCCGGAGCTCCTTGATCGCCTTCAGGTTGCGGATGAGCATCCGGTTGGCCCGATCAGAGAGGGGCATGAGCTGCTCGGACAGCCGCCGGACATCTTCTTCCCAGGACTCCAAAGTACGGGGCGAACCAAGCCCGAGCCGGGCCGCCGCCTGACGCTGATTGAGCAATTCATTCATCATCGGGTTCCGGGAGCGAAGCGCGAGTTCATCGCACCACTGGGGGTGTTCGGCATAGGGAGTCGGTTGCCTCTTGTTCACAATCCCAATAGAGCACAGATCGAGTGCTCCGCGACGCAGGTGCACCCGCTGCAAAAGTCGCGGTCGAAAGGGAGGGAAGTAGGGCCTAGTTCTGCCCTAGCTCATGTATCTGGCGTGGCAGACTAGGAGGATGACCGCGCTCGCATCGCTGAGCCACCCCCGTTAGAGCGGGCGTAACGGGATCGATTTCTGGAGCGCACTGGGTTCCGGTAATGAAGAGGCGACCGGCGAGTGGGGAGCTGCTGACGGAGAAACTGAGAACCGTGGGTCTTGAGGGCCCGCGTCGAGGTGGTCAGCTACAGGGAAAGAACCGATCTATCCATCCTCACTTTGCCGACCCGCGAGTACGGCTCCGAGGTGTTCCCTGAAGTCGCCGAGGGCGGCGCCTGCCTTTTTGACGGCTACGAGGAGGCCGGCTGAACCCCGCCACGGCCACGCCTAGCGAGTCGCTCTCCGCTCGGCGCTGGCGCCAGCACAGGTTCTCCAATGGAAGGGGTTTCTGTCCCGAGAGGACGCGGCGGAGAATATGGCGGATCTTGGATGTGGTGACAACGTCGGCGTGGCCGGCGAGACACAAGAACCGATAGATCCAGTCCTCGATCTGTGCCCAAGACTTCCGCTTGGCGTGAAGGTGTAGTGCGAGGGTTCGGACGTGGCCCGGAAGCCATGACTCGCCCGGTCTGTGCGCGGGAAGCCGTCGTTCGCGGTCGAGGCGTTTGAGCGTCTCGAGGTATTGGGGCACTCGCGTTAGGATCGACTGGGCCAAATCAGCAAACACAGGCTCCTGATCGTCATCGCGCTCCTTCAGGAGAAACCGGATGAGTGGCTCGGCGTGGGCCAACGCACGTTCGAGTATCTCAATCGAAGGGTCAGATTCGTCACGCGAGCGACGCAAATCACTCTCGAAGTTAGATCGTTGCTGCTGGGCCGTCGCAAAATGAATGTAGAGTCCATGCGGGTCGAGGTCCAACTGCTCCCACTCCGCGACAAGCTGCTTCCATCTTGGATCTTGGGTATCTGGGAAGGCCATCCCGGGCTTCGTACCGAGGTTCAGGAGGCGCTTGATCTTGGGCCCGGACCGTTGGTGGCTCGAAGTGGGCTTACTACGAGACGGAGCGGAGCGTGCCTTGTCGGGTGTGATTGGGGGCTGGTCCGCGGCTCCCATGCCTTTACGCTACGTTGATCGGTCGCAAGTTGGGCTATCTTTTCGTGTCCTGTTTGGCGCGGCTCATCACGTCGGCTCCGGGCCACATTCAGGGGGCTGCCTCCAGCATGGCCTTGGCGGTCTGCTCGAGGGCTTGTCGCACAGGCTCGAGATCAAGACGCGCGTAGACGGCCGTCGTCGCCGGCTGGGTATGGTTGAGCACGCGACCGATGAGCGGCAGGCCGTAGCCGCTGGCCGCCAGCCAAGAGCCGAGCGTTCGACGCAGGTCATGAACCCGCACGTCCGGGACCTGGGCCCGGTCACGGATGCGCTGCCAGGCCTTCTTGGGCTCCTCCAGGTGCCCGGACGCCGCCGTCGGAGACGGGAACAGCCAATCGACCTGTTCGCGACTCGGGAGGGATTCTAGAATCGTGGTGGCCGGCGTCGGCAACGGGAGGAGGTGTGGGCGCCCGGCCTTTGTGGTCGGCAGGCGCCACGTCCGGGCCGCGAGGTCGACGTCGGGCCATCGAGCGCATAGGAGCTCTCCTCTACGGGGGCCGAGCAACAGGGAGAGCTTGAAGTAGGCGCGCCACCGCCAATCAGGCTCCTGGTCGATAGCGGCCAGGGTCCGCTTCAGCTCATCGGAGTTCAAGAAGCGCTCGCGCTTTTGCTCACGGAACATGCGAATCCCAGCCGCCGGGTTGTCATCAGGCAACAGGCCCCATGTATGAGCGAGGTTGAACATGGTGCGGAGGAGGGCGAGGGCCCGGTTGGCTGCGTAGGGTCCACCATCGCGCCCGAGCCGGGCATGGAGTTGTGCGAGGTCCTCGCGCGTGAGATCAGAGAGTCTCCGATGCCGCCAGCCTGCTGGGACAGCTGCCGGCCCACGTCCCTCCTGTCTCACCTCGAGGACATCGCGTAGCATCCGCTTGTCCTCAGCCGCCGAGCGCTTTCGAGGCAGAGCATGACGCTCCATGTACAACCCGGCAAGCCGGCCGAACGTGAGCTCGCCGCGCTCACGTGCTCGCGCAGCGGCTGGGTCCTCGCCGCGGGCGACGGCCCCCGCCACACCAAGACCCTGCTCCCGTGCCTGAGCAAGAGACAGCGCCGGGTATGGCCCGAGCGTAATCCGCCGCACCCGCCCGCGCACGCGGCCCTCCCACACCCAGGCTTTCGCCCCGCCGCTCGTCACGCGGAGCGCGAGGCCGGCGACGCGCGTGTCTCGAAGGAAGCGTTGGCCGGTTGCCGGTCCGGTCGCCCGCTCAACTAGTTGCTGCGTCAGCTTCGCCATAGAGCCCCCGTGTAGACGGTATGTAGACACTTTGCAGCGTATCGTGGCGGGGGACGGCGTAGCAAGATGAAACTGATATACCGTAAAGACGCTAACTTACGTAGCACAGAGTAGACGGGGGTGGTACCCAGTAGGCGGGACCGTGAGACTCTTAATCAGCGGGTCCAAGGTTCGAGTCCTTGACGGCCCACCAGAACAAATCGGGCGCCTCCGGAACATCGGGGGCGCCCGATGCTGCTTCCGTGGAGGAGCGCGGCGGGCACGCAGTAAGGACACGATGTCGTTTGCATTTGGGCGCTGGGACGCATAGCGTCTAGCATCGATCGGGGAGGAAACGAGGCGGCCGTGTCTGGTCACGATGTGTGACAATCAACAGGGAGATGGGCGTGCTTTGTGTCACATCGCTGAGAGGGATCGAGAAGAAATACGGTTCGCGCAGTGGGGAGATTCTGACGGCCATCGAGGCGCTTGGCTCGCTGGTGGATGTGACCGGAATGAGCCCGTCACGGATTCAAGCCAAGATCGCGTCGCGGTCGGCGGCCGAGAGCATCTGTCTCATCGGAAGCTATGACCTGCTGCCGCCGTTCAGCCGGAGAAACCCGACATCCCATCTGAGCGGTGATACCGACAAGAGCATCAAGACCGACGCGCCCTACGGCGCCCCTCCGGGCTCGATCGAGGACGAATACGCACCCCCCCGAGCCCCGGCGCGAATCCCCGACGGTGCCGATGTCGACGCGGACCGGTTCCTGAAGCTGCTCTCCGCGCAGCGGGCAATGCCGCGCACGAGAACGCCGGCCGGAGCATTCGAGGAAGCGGCGGACGAGTTCGCGGGGGCGGCGGGCTACGTTCACCGAGCGGTCAAGGGTGGCACGAAGACCACGCCGCGCCTTTCGCCTCCATCCGTCATCACGACCCCGGACCCCGTTCCCCTACTCTCTGGCCGCGGACGCGTGCACATCCTGCTCCACGGTGCAGACTTTCCGCCGGACTGGGCGTCGCTGTTTGGCAGAAAGGAGTCGGCCCCGTCGCACGACTACCCCGAGGCCCTGTCGGCCCCACTGATCGGGCGGTGCGACCTCCAGGGGAGCGTCGTGACGTTCAGCTCCTGCTACGCGGCGATGCTCGATGGCGCGTCGAGACGGACGCCGAGTAACCAGGTGGCGCTTGCATGTCTGGCGAGCGGCGCGAAGGTCGTCCTCGGCTCGACGCGCTCGAACTGGATACAGACGATGCGACCCTACAGCGGATTCGGACCGGGCCTTGTGGCGGAGTTCTGGAAGGAGCTACGGAAATCGGGCCGGAGAGCGGCTGATGCACTGACACGGGCAAAGCGCGCATTTCTCAAGGCCGGGCTCGCCGGAGACCCCGCCGATCATCCCTACATTCTCAAGACGGTGCTACAGGCTCACCTCTACGGACATCCGGACGCAAGACTGTGAGCGACGTCGGCCGACCGAGGGCGTCTTCCGTTCTTAGCCGCGAGGGGGTATCCACGATGCCGCCGAAAAGAATCTTGGACATTGCCAAGGGTGCCGTACCAGAGCATATACGCAAGTCCGGGAAGCTGGTCGCCCAACCCAGCTCCGGCGCCGATGTCCGGATGGCGTTCAAGGGAGGTCGTGGTCGAGGAGGCGTCAAGCTCTCGCCGTCCGCGGACCTCGCGGCGCGACTTGCCAGGAAGCTTGGAGTGAAGACGCGAACGCGAATTTCGCCTCGATCAGGTGACGTGGAGTTCACCGAACAGACTCGGGTGGGGAAGAGGTCGATCGTCGTACAGGTCCGGGGCGGTAAGATCAAGCAAATCATCAAGCGCGCGACTCGCTAGGATCAGAGGCAATGGGCCAACTCGTCGGCAGGCGGTACTCTACGAAGCTGTTCGCGAATCTCGCCGATCACACCTACGTGGAGTGCGGAACGGGCGGAAAGGCTTGGAGCTGCTGGGGGGGCAAGACCGGCGGTGCTGAGCTCCGTCGGGGTATTGGCAGCACGCAGCGTGCAGATGCCATCGCGGGTGCAGACGAGCGTGGGGGCATCACTTGTTACCTCGTGAACGGCGTCTGCCATCAGGCGGCAAATCGCATTCTGCTGCCCGCCGCCATCACCGTGCGCGGAGCACGAGGGTACGAAGTGTCGGAGGCTCTGTTCGGAACCTATGGTCGGCCCGGCGGCATCCTCGGACTGTGCCAAGCGCCATTCGATCAACACCCGGGTACCACCGGCGACCTGTCTGCGTGTACGGCCACCGCCTCGATGTCGAAGAAGCGAAGGAGCGCCAAAGGACGACGACTGGGCGCGAGCCCCGCCGAGAGCAAGTACCTCCGGGGCGTGCTCGCGATCTACCGAAAGGCGCGCGCGCCGTTCAAGAGCGCGAAGCGAGCTCGATCGTTCGCGGCCGGGCGGGATCTCGAAGCGTTCCATCTCGAGTTGTTCATGCACCAGGTTGATTTCAAGCTCGGCTCGCGTGTCGACCGAACGCTTGACCGGCGCCTGCGCAACATCCGCAGGTCCACCGAACGGTCCCGGCAAAGGATCGAAGAGTGGCTCAGGAATCGCCACATGACGACCGCAGAGTTTGTCCGCGAGTTCGACGCCGAGACCACGGTCTTCCAGCATAGCGTCGCGGGTGTGTTGAAGCCCGCACAATACACCCGATTGTTCGATCTGCCCTCCGGCACCACCGTCACGCTCACCGATCCGCGCATCGTCAAGAAGGCGTTCAAGCGGTGAGGCCGGCCGCCTCCGAAGCGGGGCGGAATATACTGACGGCATGGCGCAGAGGGGCGACCATGGGCCGCGGCTGACCGCCGAGGAGTATGATCGGGCCGTCATCGATCTGTATCGAGGCGCGTCTCCGATGCCGACCCGCGAGCAGGACCGCGCTCTGCGACGCCGAGCGCTTGACCTCGCGATTGACTATCGGTTGGGAAGAGATTTCCCGCCGGCTCGCCGGGACGCACTTTGGGCCGCCAGCGAGCGGGTGGAGTCAAAAAGGGTGTGGATTGGCTTGAAGTACTTGCTCCGAAGGCTCACCGGTGGTCGGGCACACGCGCGGGCCCTCATCAGGGTGCTCGGCCGCGAGTATGGGGACGTGCTCAGCCCATCGGAGCTGGAGCAGTTTCTTGGTCCAGCGCCGCTAGTCCTGCCGGGGCAGGATGAAGAGCGGCGCCGGGGCTGACGTGCCTTCGTGAGAGTTGTCGGTTCGCCCAAGCGCGCTACACTCGCTGACCATGATCGACCTCAACGATCTCCGAGCCCGACCCGACGCGTACCAGGACGCGGCCCGGAAGAAGCGGATCGCGGTCGACGTGCTCGCGTTCCTCGGCATCGACGCGAAGCGGCGCGAGCTCCTGCCGCTCGTGGAGTCGATGCGCGCCTGGCGGAACAAGGTCAGCAAGGCGGTGCCGTCGATGGCGGGCGAGGTGAAGCAAAGGGCCATCGCGGAGATGAAGGAGCTGGCCGGCGAGCTGAGGCGGCGGGAAGACGAGCTGACGGGGATAGACCGTCAGTGGAGCGCGATGCAGCTGCTGTTGCCGTCGATACCGCTGCCGCGGGTCCCGGTTGGCAAGGACGACACCGAGAACCGGGAGGTCCGCACGTGGGGCCAGCGCCCCGCCTTCGGCTTTCCTCCGAAGGACCACGTCACGCTCGGGCAGAGGCTCGACATCATCGACATCGCGAGAGGAGTGAGGATCGCGGGTAGCCGGAGTTACTTTCTCAAGGGTGACGCGGTCCGCCTCGAGCTCGCCGTCCTCGGCTTCACGCTCGATCACCTGATCCGGAAGGGCTTCACTCCGTTCGCTCCGCCGCTCCTGGCCAGCTGGGAGGCGATGATGGGCACGAGCTATTTCCCCGGCGGGGAAGAGCAGGCGTACGCGGTCGGGGCGCGGCCGGACCGGGACGGGCCGGTGGAGGCCGATGGCTACTACCTGATCGGCACGTCGGAGGTCTCGGTCGCGAGCTACCACCAGGGCGAGACACTCTCCCTGGCCGAGCTTCCGAAGCGGTACTGCGGCATCAGCAACTGCTTCCGCCGTGAGGCCGGGACCTACGGCAAGGACACGCAGGGACTCTATCGCGTCCACCAGTTCCAGAAGGTCGAGCAGGTCGTGCTCTGCCAGGCCGACGAGCGGATCAGCGCCGCCATGCACGCGGAGCTGCTGCAGAATGCCGAAGAGGTGCTGCAGGCGCTCGGGCTGCCCTACCGGGTGGTCGACGTGTGCACGGGCGACATGGGCCGAGGTCAGGTCTTCAAGAACGACATCGAGACGTGGATGCCCAGCCGCGAGTCCTACGGCGAGACGCACAGCTGCTCGACGTTCCACGACTTCCAGGCGCGCCGCCTCAACATCAAGTACGACGCGGGCGACGGCGGGCGGAGGTTCGTCCACACCCTCAACAACACGTGCATCGCCTCCCCGCGCATCCTGATCCCCATCCTCGAGAACTTCCAGAACGCCGACGGTTCGCTGACGATCCCAACCGCGCTCCGCCCGTACATGGGGAGCCAGGAGCGCATCACCGGGCCCTGAGTTCCCCGCGGCCCTACCGTCGCGCGTGTGCTAGAAAGAAGCATCGTGCGTAAGCGAAAGATGCACCTTGCGCAGTTCCTCTGCCATGGCCCGACCTATCACAGCCTCGCCATGTGGCGGCATCCCCGCACCGCGGCGGCCAATTTCGACTGGGCGAGGCCGGAGCTCTATCAGCACATCGCGCGGGTCTGCGAGCGCGGCAAGTTCGACATGGTCTTCTTCGCCGACCTGAACTATATCTCCGACACGTATCGCGGAACGATGGACCCGGCGATCCGGCACGCGACCCAAGCGCCGGAGCACGACCCGATCCCGCTGCTGTCGTTCATGGCCGCGGTCACCACGCACATCGGTCTCGGGGCGACGTTCTCGATCAGCCACGCGCACCCGTTCTACGCCGCGCGCATGTGGGCGACCCTGGATCACCTGACGCGGGGCCGCGCCGCCTGGAACGTGGTGACGTCGCTGAACCACAACCAATCCGCGAACTATGGAGAGGAGCGCCAGGCGGCCGACGCGCGCTACGACCGCGCCCACGAGTTCATCGAGGTCTGCCGCAAGCTCTGGGATAGCTGGGATCCGGACGCGGTCGTGATGGACCGCGCGGCGGGTGTGTTTGCGGATCCGACCAAGGTGCACCGCATCGAGCACGAGGGCCGGTTCTTCAGGTCGCGCGGCCCGCTCAACGTCGTGCGTTCCCCGCAGTGCGGTCCCGCGATCCTGCAGGCGGGGACGTCGCCCCAGGGGCGGACGTTCGCGGCGCGGTACGCGGACGCGATCTTCGCGATCCAGCCGAACATCGCGGGTGCCAAGGCGTACTACGATGACATCAAGAGCGGCACCGTGAGCGAAGGGCGCGCGCCCGAAGCGTGCCGGATCCTGTTCGGCATCCAGCCGATCCTGGGCGCGACGGAAGACGAGGCGCGCGAGAAGCAGGCGCTGCACAACAGCCTCGTGCCGCTCGAGGGGGGCATGGCGATTCTCTCGGGCCACCTCGACTTCGATCTGTCGACGCTGTCGCTCGACGAGGTGATGGCCAGACGCACGGAGCCGCAGCTGCAACGCATGCAGACGCGGTACCGAACGTTGACGGGCGAACTGCTCACGCTGCGCGAGGTGGCGCAGCGCCACGGACAGAGCGTGGGGCTGGTCCAGATGGTGGGCACGCCAGCGCAGGTGGCCGACCAGATGGAAGACTACTTCGACAAGGTGGGCGGTGACGGGTTCATGCTATCGCCGATCTATTCACCGGGGGCCATCGAGGAGTTCGTTGATCTCGTGGTGCCGGAGCTGCAGCGGCGCGGCCGGTACCGCCAGGACTACGCGGGGACGACCCAGCGCGATCATTTGATGCAGGAGGATTGACCCTAACCCGAACGTGTGGTCGGTGGGTTGCGGAGTTGCGCTCAACGTAGTGACCCCATCCGGCGCGTGGAATAGGTGCCAGTACCCTTGCGGCACGACGACGAGCACGCCCGGCGTCAGCTCCAGCGACGCCCTCCACGCGCAACCCTGGGTTTACCAGTAGAGCCTGCGTCCGAGGAGGGGGATGCGGGCGGGTCTGAAAAGCGTGTGTGCACAAAGAAACTGTCCTGCTGGTTCTTTGGTGCCCAAATTGGTGCCCAACTGGGTTGAAAGGCGATGTACGCGGTGCTCTTACGCATCCGACCAAAGCTCAAGTTGTTGACCACCTTGTGGATCTGTGTGATCTCGGGTGACGCGCAAAGCGAGCCTCTTAATCAGCGGGTCCAAGGTTCGAGTCCTTGACGGCCCACCAACCGGATCGGGGAGTGCCGCGACCGCGGGCTCCCCGATCTCATTTTGCGCCGTGGTGGGAGCCGGTCCAGTAGGCCGGCCCCGCCCCGACCCTTGCGGAGCGCCTGTTCCGTCGCCCGGACGACGTGACGCTGGGGTCTGGCGCAACGCCCCGTGTCGGCATACCCTTGCGCCACCACGCCCCATGGTGCCGTCGAGGACGACGGAAGGAGGCTCCCCATGGACACGACACGAGGGTTGTACCTCAGCGCGGCGGGCCTCGCCATCGCGGTGCTCTTGACCGCCGCCCCGGGCCGGCTCCCCGCCCAGCAGACCGCGGCGGTCGCCATCGATGGTGACGACATCGGCGGCGCGGTGCGCAGCCCGAGCGGGCCCGAAGCCGGGGTGTGGGTGATCGCGGAGACGGCCGAGTTGCCGACGAAGTACGCCAAGATGGTCGTCACGGACGAGCAGGGCCGCTACGTCATTCCCGACCTGCCGACCGCGAACTACAGCGTCTGGGTGCGCGGCTACGGGCTGGTGGATTCGCCGAAGGTGCGCGCCAAGCCCGGCCAGCAGCTCGATCTGACCGCGGTGCCGGCGCCGGACGCGCGGGCGGCGGCGCACTACTATCCGGCGATCTACTGGTACACGATGATGAAGATCCCGCCGGCGAAGGATTTCGGCGGCACGAGCGACATCCCGAAGAACATCACCCTGGAAACCTGGCGCCACCGGATGAACAACACCGACTGCATCGGCTGCCATCAGCTCGGTCAGGAGTCGACGCGGACGATCCCGGCCCAGGTCGGGCAGTTCAAGACGGGGGCGGAAGCGTGGGGCCGGCGCATCGGCTCCGGCCAGACCGGCGAATTCATGATGAACCGGCTCGCCGTGCAGCTGGGTGGCGTGCCGTTCAAGTACTTCGGCGACTGGACCGACCGGGTCGCCAGGGGCGAGCTGCCCAGGCACAAGCCGCCGCGCCCGCAGGGGATCGAGCGCAACGTCGTCGTCACCTCATGGGAGTGGGGCACGGAGAAGACGTTCGTGCACGACCTGATCTCCTCGGACCGGCGCTATCCGACCGTCAATGCCTACGGCCCGCTCTACGGCTCGCCCGAGTACTCGAGCGACGACATGCCGATCCTCGATCCGAAGACGCACACGGCGACGTCCTTCAGGATGCCGGTGGCGGATCCGAACGCGCCCGAATCGTTCGGGCCGCCCTTCCATGCCACGGCCGCCATGAAGCCGATGCAGCCCTCGCCCTACTGGGGCGAGGAGAAGATCTGGAGCCAGCGCGCCAACAACCACAACGGCATGTTCGACCGGAAGGGCCGGGTGTGGTTTGCCGCGGCCGTGCGCGGGATCGAGAACCCGGCCTTCTGCCGGAAGGGCTCGGACCACCCCTCGGCCAAGGTGTTCCCGCTCGACCGATCCGGACGGCAGGTGTCGATGCTCGACCCGAGGACGATGAAATACAGCTTCATCGACACGTGCTTCGGCACCCACCACCCGCAGTTCGGCTATGACGCCGACGACACCGTGTGGCTCTCGGGCAGCGGCCCGGTCGCCGGCTGGGTCAACACCAAGGTGTGGGACGAGACGGGCGATGCCGTCCGGGCGCAGGGCTGGGCCCCGTTCGTGCTCGACACCAGCGGCAACGGCAAGGTCGACGAGTGGACCGAGCCGGGGCAGCCCGCGCAACCGGGCAAGGACACGCGGCTCGCGGGCTCGGGTCCCTATGCCGTGATGCCGCATCCCACCGACGGCTCGGTCTGGTACACCTTCAACGTGTTCGTCGGCCCGCCCGGCTTCCTGCGCTTCGACCCCAAGAGCAAGCTCTCGGAGTTCTACGCCATTCCGAAGGACGGCATCGGGGTGCGCGGCGGCGACATCGACAAGAACGGCGTGCTGTGGGGGTCGGGCTCGAACGGCACCCTGATCAGCTTCGACCGACGCAAGTGCAAGGGGCCGCTGTCGGGGCCCACGGCGACCGGGACTCACTGCCCGGAAGGGTTCGCGTACCACAAGTATCCGGGCCCGGGCTTCGAGGGCTTCGAGAACACCAGCGCCGAGGCCAGCTACTACACCTGGGTCGATCACCACAACACGGTCGGCCTGGGCGAAAACGTGCCGATCTCGACCGCCAACCTCCAGGACGGCTTCGTGGCGCTCAAGGACGGGCAGATGATCCTGATGCGCGTGCCCTACCCGATGGGCTTCTTCGCCAAGGGGCTGGATGGGCGCATCGACGATCCCAGCGCCGGCTGGAAGGGCCGTGGGCTGTGGGGCACCAACGGCGACCGCACGCCGTGGCTGATGGAAGGCGGCAAGGGCGCCAAGCCCCGCGCCGTGCACATCCAGGTGCGCCCCAGTCCGCTGGCGAAGTGAGCGGATCGGGCTGACGGGACGCGGCACCGGCCGGCACGGCCCTCGGCCCGCCGTCAAGGTTCTGTGGCGCATGCTCGCTCGGGCATTCTCCTCAGCCGTAGCCGGCGACGTATCCGAAACGGTGGACGAACTCCGGCTCGCTCAGCTTGGCGGCCCGGGCGAGAGCCTCTCGCTGATCGGGCCGCTCGAAGTCCTCGCGCTTGAGGCGGATCATGTAAGCGTGGAGCGTCCGGTACGCCTCCGAGTGGATGTCCGCGTAGCGAACGCGGATCTTGCCCGTCCTCGGGTCGAGGAGATCCGCGAACGGGATCGGAACGAGCCTGCCGCCCTGGATCGTCGCCAGCGCTTCGGTGCCGCCGTCGAGCAGGAAGCGCGTGGCCCAGTAGCCGAGGCTCCGGCAGTACTGGATGTCGAACCCACCCGGCGGGGCGCAGCGGAGCTCGTAGCCGAGATCCTTGGCCACGATGCCGGTCCCGATACCCCGCGCGGCCAGGCTCGCCACCACCCGCGTCTTGAGGAGCCGCGCCAGCTCCAGCTCTTCCAGGCGCACGTTCCCGTACGCATCACGCTCCACCGTCCCCAGCGTCTGCGGGTCGAGCTTCTCGAGGAGACCCTCGGCCAGGAGGGCCACCCCGTGGTCCCGGCCGTGGACCAGCCGCTTGACGATGGCGCCCTCCAGGACGTCCACCAGCCGCTGGATGGGGACGTGGCCCTCCGGGAACTCCTCGGCGACCACGGTGAGGGTCGCGCCGGCGGCCCCACCGATGCCGAGGGCCAGATGTCCGGCATGGCGGCCCATCACCGTCACGAAAAACCACTTGCCGGTCGTGGCGGCGTCCTTCATCAGATTCCGGACGAACTCCATGCCCAGGTCCACCGCCGTTGTGAAGCCGAAGGTCGGGATCTCCGGCGGGAGAGGAAGGTCGTTGTCGATGGTCTTGGGGACGTGGACTACCGCCACCCGGCCGTCGAGGGCCCGGGCGACCCGAGAGGTGCCGAAGGCGGTGTCGTCGCCGCCGATAGTGAGGAGATAGGAGACGTCGAGCCGGCGTAGCGATTCGACGACGTGCTGGAGGGCCTCCGGAGACCGGGTGGGGTTGGCGCGGGCGGTGCGCAGGATGGAGCCGCCCTCGAAGTGGATCTGGGAGACCCCGGCGATGTCCAGCTCGTGCACTCGGGAGAGGTCGCCCTGCATGAGCCACTTGTAGCCGGCCTCGCAGCCGAGCACCCGGAGCCCACAATTTCGGGCCTCGATGGTCGCCGCCGCGATGACCGCGTTGATGCCCGGCGCCGGGCCGCCGCCCACCAGGATCGCCAGCGTCTTCATGTGTCGCTATGCGACGATCTGTTCCATCTCGGGCGCATACCGGCCGGAGCGGGCGAGGCCGTTGAGCCGGGCGCGGCGATGGAACGCGTTCTGGCCGGCCGCGATGCGGCCCGCGTCACCCTTCCACGCCTTCTGGGCCGCCGCCTGCAGCGCGCGGCCGTACGAGAACGAGAGCTGCCAGGGATGCGTCTCTGTCATCGCGTTCATCGCGTTCAGGTGCGCCGTCGCCAGCTCGTCGCTCTGGCCGCCGGAGAGGAACACGGCGCCGGGCACCGCCGCCGGGACGGTGCGCCGGAGGCTGCGGATGGTGGCCTCGGCCACCTCCTGGACGCCCGCCTGCCGGGGGCAGCTCTGGCCGGAGAGGACCATGTTCGGCTTGAGGAGCATCCCCTCGAGGGAGACTCGCTGGGCGTGGAGCGCGTCGAAGACGGTGTGGAGCGTGGCCTCGGTGACCTCGACGCAGCGCTCGATGGTGTGATCGCCGTCCATGAGCACCTCGGGCTCGACGATCGGGACGAGCCCCGCCTCCTGGCAGAGAGCGGCGTAGCGAGCGAGAGCGTGGGCGTTGGTGTCGATGCAGTACGAGGTTGGGATACCGGACCCGATCGTGATGACGGCGCGCCACTTGGCGAAGCGGGCGCCGAGACCGCGGTACTCGGCCAGGCGCTCGCGGAGCCCGTCCAGGCCCTCGGTGATCAGCTCGCCGACGGCGCCGGCCAGGGCCTTCGTCCCCTTGTCGACCTTGATTCCCGGAATCATCCCTCGCTTGGCGAGAAGATCCCCGAGTGGCGTGCCGTCGTCAGCCGGCTGCCGGATGGTCTCGTCGAACAGGATGACGCCGCTGATGAACTCGGCCACCCCCGGGGTGGTGAACATCATCTGCCGGTAGACGCGGCGGCTCTCTACGGTGTTCTCGATGCCGAGCGCGGAGAAGCGCTTCCCGATGGTGGGATGGCTCTCATCGGCGGCGAGGATGCCTCTGCCGGAGGGCACGAGCGCGCGGGCAGTCGACTCGAGCTGCGTGACGATCATCGCATGCCTCCCTTGTGAAGACTCATGCTACTCTCCCGACCCCCGCATCTCCGCTCCAAGCATCCGATGGGCGAGCGTTCTGCACGTGATCATGTGACCTCCAGGAGAGGAACGCAAGCGCGCGCGGCGAAAGCTCGAGCATCGCGCCTGCGCGAGTCATATGCGACGTCTCGGCGCTTCGCCGCGGAGGGCGGCGTTCGTCCGGCCTATGCGCGGTCAGGCGCAGCAGGCATTTCCACGATGGAGGCGGGGCCCTTCGCACTGGGCTCTACCATGAGCCGGCGCGCGTGGAAGGGACCCAGCGTCGCCCGATGGCCGATGCTGAAGACCATCGTCTCCGGGAGCCGCTCGCGCACCAGCCGATAGAGGCGCGCCTCCGTCGCCTCGTCCAGTGCCGAGGTCGCCTCGTCCAGAAAGAGCCAGTCGGGCTTCTGGACCAGGGCTCGCGCGAAGGCCATGCGCTGCTGCTCGCCGGGGGAGAGCTGGAGCGCCCAGTGGGCGGCCTCGTCGAGCCGCCCGGTGAGCTCCTTGAGGTCCACGGCCTCGAGCGCCTCGCGCAGCGTCTTGTCGTCCACACCGCCCGCGGGCATCGGATAGCTCACCACGTCCCGGAGCACCCCGATCGGCAGGTACGGCCGCTGCGGGAGAAAGAGGACGCGGGCCCCCTTCGGCACAAGGATCTCGCCACGTCCGAACGGCCAGATGCCGGCGATGGCACGGACGAGCGTGCTCTTTCCCGAGCCCGACGCGCCACCCAAGAGCACGGTGTCCCCTTGCCGGAACGAGAGGTTGATGTTCGCCATGAGTGGCTGGCCACCGGGTAGATCGAGATCGACTCCTTCCACGGTCAGGTGCGTGGGGCGCCCGGCGGCGACCCGGACGCCGCTCTCGGTCGACTGCCGGCGCACGTGCTCGAGCGCGCGCTCGAAGCCGGTGAGTCGCTCGACCACGGCACTCCAAGCCGCGATCTCCTTGTATGACTGGATGAAGAAGCTGAGCGCATCCTGGACCTGCTGGAAGGCCTGGGTCGTCTGCATGAGGCCGCCGAGCCCGATCTCCCCCCGGAAGTAGCGGGGCGCCGCGACAATCGACGGGACAATCCACGCCCCCAGCCCGTAGGCGTTCGTGAAGTAGGCCATCCGCTTCTGCCGGCGCATAATGCCCCACCAGTTGCCCACCACATCCTCGAACCGTTCGCGAAAGCCACGGAACTCGTCCGATTCGCCGCGGTACAGGGCCACCCCCTCGGTGTTCTCGCGGAAGCGGATGAGGCTGAACCGGAAGTCGGCTTCGTACCGCTGCCGATCGAAGTTCAGCCGGACCAACGGGCGGCCGAGCCAGTCGGTCAGCCAGGTGCCGGCGATCGCGTACAGAACGGCCACCCAGACGATGTAGCCGGGTATGGTGAGGGAGAACCCGCCCACCGGAACGGTGAACGTTCCGGACAACCCCCAGAGGATCGCCACGAAGGTCACCAGCGTGACGATCGCGCGCAAGCCCCCGGTGAAAAGGCCGAGGGTGTGGGCTGCGAGGAGGTGCACATCTTCCGCGATGCGCTGGTCCGGGTTATCGGTCTCACGCGCCACGAGCTGCATCCGGTAGTAGGCGCCATCGGCCAGCCAGGCGCGGAGGTAACGGTCGGTCAGCCAGCGTCGCCAGCGGATCTCGAGCATCTGGTTGAGATAGACCTGGTAAACGGCAAGGAAGATGAAGATGCCGATCAGCCACGTGACGCGCAACAGCTGCCCGCGAAAGGCCACGAGGTCCTTGTCCTGGAGCGCGCTGTAGAAGGCGTTGTTCCACTGATTCAAGAGGACCGTGAGGTAGACCATGCCGAGCGTGAGGAGCACGACGGCGAGCAGGAGCCCCCGGGCCGCCCACCGGTCCTCCGAGAACCAGTACGGGCCGATCATGGCCCATGCATTGGAAAGCGTTCGGCGCAGGCTGTCTCTGGCCGGCCCCTCGGAGGGGCTGGGCTGGGGAGCGCCCGGGTCATGGCCGCTTCGGCTATCCACGAGCCGCCACCGGAGACTCCGTTTGTTGCGTCTCCGACCCGCGACGATCGCTCTCGAAGCGACAGCGCTGCGTCAGAGGGATACTATAGCGGCTTCGCCGGGGTCGTGAGCCGTCGAAGGGCATTCGCTTGAAACACCTGGCGGCAATGATCCATAGTGAGATCTCACCGCAATGATCTTACAGGACTCGTCGGGAATACCCGAGAAGGATGCGCCGGCCGGGGGGGCGCCGGCGGCCGCCGCGGCCAGCCGTTCCCGCGGGATCAGGACCGGCGCCATGATCCGGCCTCGACTCCGGGGTGTTGTCCAGGCATTCTTATGACAGTGCACACCTAGGCGACGGGGAGCTCAGCGATGCGCCAACTGCTACTCGTGCTGCTCGGACGTATTGGACGGGGCGCCCCGCACGTGCTGGGCTCGGGTCTGCCGCTCATGAGCCTCGCGTTGGTGTTGGTCGGTTGCGCGAACCCCTCGCTGATGCCGGAGGCGCAGGCGGTGGCCATCAAGCACCGCGACCGAGCTCTCGCGCCCCACGCCGACGCCATTCACGCCGCCATCAGCCAGTCCGGGCATGTGGGCGCCCTGGCCTTGCTCGACGCGAAGGATGGCCGTCTGGTCGTCCTGCCTGGCGACAGTCCCGCCGATGCCTGGGCGCGTTACACCGCGTCGCCGGAGAGCGGGACCGGTCGCGTGTCGGTGCCGCCGGTGCTCACCTTCGTGCATCGCGCCGACGTACCCAAGGCTCCCGAGACCGTGACGCAGAGCGCCCTGCAACAACAGGCCCAGCTCCTTGACGCGCACCGGCGCGTCGAGGAACGATTGGGCGTCGTACAGCGCGAGTTCGCCGAGTCGAAGCGGGAGGTGGACGCGTCGCTGGCCGCCGCGCGCGCGGAGATGCAGACCGCGTTGAGCTCGGTCGCCGAGGATCTGGCGACGGTACGCAAGTTCATGCTGCAGACGGCCCAGCTCGGCTGGCTCAATCACGAATTGAATGTCGAGAACGCGACCGGCATCCGGAAGGTGGTGACGGCCAGCCAGGAGCTATCCGCGAGCTCGGCAAAGCTGGAAGAGACCATGCGCCAGCTCTCCGCGAGTCTGACCGGGCAGCTCAAGGAGCTGGCGAACCGGCTCGACACCATTCAGGGCAAGGTCAGTAACCTCAAGTGAGGCGGGCGATGCACCACGGCGGCACCGGGAGACGACGGCTCCGCGCCCTGGGGGCGTGCATTCTGCTCGCGCTGATCGGGGCCCCGGACGGGCTTGCCGGGGAGTGGGAGAACATGCGTGAGAGCTACGACAACAAGCTCAGGACTCATGCCAGGCGCATCGCCGAGATCGAGGCGAGGGATCGCGGGGCAGATCAGGAGAAGCGCGCGGACCGGCTCACGAGAGATCGCATCAACGGAATCAAGGGTTCCCTGAAGGGCGGGGGCAAAGCCAGAAGCCTGGCCGAGACCGCCGAGAAGGCGTCCGGTGACGCGAGGTCGCTGATCGACGTGTCCCGAGAGCAGGGCGAGTATCT
>WNFA01009727.1_pt1 | contig 18079 bp, 11 predicted proteins | sample 5400481 | NCBI WGS metagenome assembly WNFA01 (sample SAMN13153340, study PRJNA577476) | soil metagenome | isolation source: 120 cm saprolite under Douglas fir tree site 2 hole 1 replicate 2 | place: USA:California | collected 2015-04-18
TCATCTCGTGAGGAAAACGATACATGAACTCTTCCGGTGGAACAAGTTCGACCTCGTTCAGTATCTTCTTCACCCGCTCCTCAACCTCTCGCTCCCCCATCTTCCGAACCCTCGATCTACCACTCGCATCAAATTCCAGATTACCCTGAACCCGGAGAGGCTCTGCGACAATTTCTTTGATGATCATACGCGGGTCGAGAGACTCGAACGGATCCTGAAACACGATCTGCATCTCCCTACGAAGCGGCTTCATCTTACTGTCCGAAAGCTCCGTAATGTCCCTTCCAAGGAAGACGATTCTCCCTCCCGAAGGGGAGACTAGTCTCAGGAGAACCTTGCCAAGAGTCGTCTTTCCACTACCACTCTCACCCGCAAGCGCAAAAATCTCTCCCTTCGACAGAGAGAAACTCACATCATCAACAGCCTTCACATTCATCTCCTCCCTACTGAAAACAGTCTCGAAGAATCCGCGCTTCAGCGGATACCATTTTCTCAGATTCTCTATCGACAGAACAGGAGCCGCGGGAATCCTCGGATCGTCGTCGACCTCCTCTACTTGTTCAAAGCGTTGCAGGTCAGCCGGCAGATCCTCCTCGTCCCCTCCGACCTCTCTAACGACCGATAACCTTCCCACCTTATCCACATCCTTGATCCGATAGCACCTGTTGAATTCCCAGCCCTTGACACTTCCATCAGGAAGCGTGTAGCTTGGACGAACAAGGCCCACAATGACACTCCCGTCAGCAGCACCAAACCGAACTAGGCGAAGGTCCTTCCTTGCCTTCTTCTTCTTGGACTTCTGCCCTTCCGCGACGACCTTGGAGTCCGTAACTTGTCCCAGTGATCCAGAAGGAGCCTGCATCGTCGTCCTCCTAGTACAGATGGCAGGCAACTAGATGCCCCTTCTCTTGCTCCTGCAAGATAGGTTCTTGATGCTTGCAGACATCCATCACATACGGACAGCGAGGATTGAATCTGCAAGCGGGAGGAGGATTCAGAAGATCAGGCGGTTGTCCAGGAATGGAGCTCAGGCGGACCCTTGCACCTTTGATGCTGGGGAATGCTTTGATGAGCCCCTGGGTGTACGGGTGGAGCGGATTCTTGAAGATAGAGACGGCATCGCCATACTCTACAATCTTACCCGCGTACATTATCGCGACCTTCTCACATGTCTCTGCTATGATTGAAAGATCATGGCTGATCATGATCATTGCAAGCCCAAGTCGATCCTTGAGATCCCTGAGAAGCCTCAAGGTCTGAGCTTGAACAATCACATCCAACGCTGTTCCCGGCTCGTCGCCAATTAGCATGATAGGATTCGCCGCCAGGGCCATCGCGATAAGTGCTCTCTGCCTCATCCCTCCGCTGAACTCATGGGGATAGTTCGCGGCCCGGGACGGCTCGATTCCCACAGTTTCAAAGAGCTTTGCAACTCGTTCCTTGACGTCAGAGTCCGTGACTCCTTTATCGTGAAGCTTAATCGCCTCAGCAATCTGGTCCCCAACCCTGTAGACCGGGTTCATTGCGTTCATAGCGCCCTGGAAGACGATAGAGATCCCCTTCCACCGAATCTTTCTCATCTCTCCCTCAGGGAGCCCGACTAGATCCTGTCCCTGAAACATGATCTTTCCTTTACGAATATAGCCTCCCTGAGGCAGAATTCTCAAGAGAGAGAGGGCCACAGTGCTCTTCCCAGAACCCGACTCTCCAGCGATACCCAGAGCTTCCCCCTGCTCAACACTAAAGCTAATGTTCTCCACAGCCCTCACCCATCCTCGCAGAATGCGATAGTGAGTCGTTAGACCCTGAACTTCCAGCAATGGCAATATTGATTGGCCGCGATTAAAAATCGAAACGGTAAAGTTAAGCTTTGGGGCTAAGACGAAAACCTAACCTTGGAAAGGAACAGCGTACATGGCGCTGATGGAATAGCGTCCTATCAAGGGATCCAGGAAGGTTATGACCTGAACCGTCAAGGTGCCGTTCGCCAGAACCTGGCCGCTGTGCGTCGTATCGAAGGATTGAAGGGAGCTGGCCTGTTCAGGGGTGAGCTGGGTCACGATAACAGCCGAAACCGTCGAATGGGTTGCCAATTTGCCTCCGACCGTTTGTACAACGTTGGTAGAGGTCCCTCCGGGGTAGAGGGTATCGTTGCTGTTCGTGGCTTCGAAGAACATAGACAACACTGCGTCCCCGAGACTGAATCCCGAGTAATCCGAGGGATTCGATATGGAGATGCGCGAATCGATTGTCGACCAGTTCGAACCCTGAACGATATACACGCCGTCTACCTGGGCGGTGAGCTGTCCGAGCGCGGGGTAATAGTTAAGATAGTTCAGAGTTATGAATGACAGGTAACCGGCGGATCCAACACTGAGGAGAATGAACGCGACGGCTACCAACCTTTCCCGATTCCACCTCATTCTCTCCTCACCAACCGGGTAGAACGATACCTTGCTGAATATTACTTTCCCTAAATGGCTCAAGATTCCTCTCGTCACTGCTGGCTGGGGAACCGTACTCGCCACGCTCACGGTTGGTACAATATTCCAAGGGTTCCTCCTCCCGACAACCGGCGGCGGACTTCTACCTGAAGTCTATAACGCGGGCCCACTGGTGTTGTCGATTTACTATCTAGGATGCCTAGGGGCATCAGCTCTCGCGGCTATGACGATCGCCGAACCAGGACCAGCGATTGTCGGCTTCTTCGCTTCGTACGGATTCTCCGCGTTCCTCACGTTCATAGTCCTGGCGCTACCTGAGCTCACTGGAGTAGTCCAGACCAATGGCATACTGCAAGAGTTCGCGATTCTACACACATTCCAGGCCATCTTTCCAATAGCACTCCTCGTCGATCTCGTTGGAACCCTGCTCGGATTATCACTGGCGGAGAGACTACTCTATTTTACCGGCGCTTCCTAAGCCTAGGATTGAAAATCTCGTCCAACGCATATCCTATCAGGATGAAAGATAGCGACACGAGGGCTATGCCCAGCCCTGGAGGTAGCACCCACCACCAAACGGGTGGGAACCTTACCAGATCTTTGCTCTGCTGGAGATTCGCGAACATGTGTCCCCATGAGACGACCGATGGATCTGATAGGCCTAGAAATGCGAGTGCCGACTCGGAGAGAATCGCTCCTGGAACTGTCAATGCCAAGTTGGCGTAAGTCAAAGATACAAGATTGGGAAAAATGTGCTTGACAATAATTCTACCTGTCCCTGCCCCCGAGGCCCTAGAAGCTTCGACAAACGGCCTCTCTCTTATGGTAAGCACCTGGGACCGGACGATCCTTGCAAAGCCCATCCAGCCGAGAAATCCAATGACGATTATTAGATTCCAGATGTTGGGCCCAAGCACGGCCACAAGCACTATCAATAGAGGAAGACCTGGAATGACAAGCATCATATCGGTGAATCTCATCAGCACCTCATCTACATACTTGCCGAGAAAGCCGGCGAGAAGTCCAACCACAAGCCCGAGCGAGATTCCTATCCCTGCTGAAAGTAGACCGACCAAGAGAGAGATTCTAGCGCCGTAAATGAACTGGGTATACACGTCGACTCCAGCAAAGTCCGTTCCAAGGATCCCCCATGCAGTACCGTATACTTGCAACTGCATATCGTCAACGTTGACTTTACCTGGACCATAGAAGGTTACCTGGACCCCGAAAGAGTATGATCCACTGCTGGAGAAAATGATCGGCGAAGGCAGGAAGCCTGAGGTCAACGTGCCCAAGTAGCTCTGGACGACGGGACTCCCCCCGTAAATGATGAGATCTGGCGCGGGATCCCAGTTAGTGCTTCCAGTGTCGTTCGCATCAATGCCGATCTGATTCCCATTTGGAAGGTGGCTTGTGTGTAGCGGGAGATAAAAGTCCTGAACGATTGGCTGCTGTCTTTCTATGAATAGGCTTAGGTGGACCGGTGACGGAATACTGGCATTCGTCACCAGGTATTTCACCGTCGCGAGAAAGTCCTGTGGTGGACCGTGATAGGGAAACTGGAAGGTCTGGCTGAGACGAAAAGTGGCAGGACCCTGGCCGCTGTAGATGAGCTGGATGCTACCCTTAGAAGTGGAGCTGGAGACGAGATTGGGAGTATAGGACTCTTGAATATTCGCCAGTGTTGAGGGCGAGGCAATGAGATTCCAGGATTGCACGTCCGAAGGTGAGGCGATTATCGAGCTAGATGGAACGACGACGTTCTTGCTTAGGTAGTAGCCGTCGGGATAATTCATCACCCATTCTGGTTGAGCTAGGACACCCGCCACTTTCTCGTTCGGTCCGTACGGGGTCAGCAGGGGAGCGCCTAGGGCTGCGAACACGAATCCTACTAGTAGTATGAGGCCGACGAGGGCCATCTTGTTCCTGACGACAAGCTTGAATGTGCCTGAAATCCGGTTTAGGTTGAACCTGACTCCTTCTTTGGTAACCAAGGTGAATCCTAAGCCGTTTTGTATCTATTCGTATCGTATTCTGGGATCGACGACGCCGTAGAGTATGTCTGAGACTAAGTTCGCGGCGATTACGCAGAGAGCGATGATGTAGAACATGGCCTCCATTACGGGAAAATCCTTGTAGCCGATAGAGTTGAAGAGCCAGAGCCCGAGTCCGTTCCAGTCGAAAATAGTCTCGGTTATAATGGCACCGCTAAGTATGAATGCAAAAGACAGGGCTGCATTGGTGATGAGTGGAAGGGAAGCGTTCTTGAAAGCGTGCTTGAAAAGAATCGCTCGCTCTGTTAGACCCTTAGCCCTCGCCGTGAGAATATAGTCCTCGCTGAGCGCCTCCTGCATAGTCGCCCTTGTCAACAATAGGAAGGCTCCCAACGAGAAGATCGTGAGGGTCAATGCTGGGAGGAAGAGGTATTCCAGACGGACAGGAATCTGCGCCCACCATGTCGGGTATCCCAAGGCGTCCCAGGCGGGTGGGTAGTTGCTACCAGATGGGAACCAGTTTAGCGCCTCGGCAAAAACGTAGATGAGCAGTGTCCCCGTGAAGAAGACTGGAAGACCCAGTGTAGCGAGCGATGTGGTGGTTGCAAAGGTGTCCACGGTCGACCCTCGCCGTCTCGAGATAACGACTCCTGCGACCGTTCCGACTAATAGCGCCATCAATGTGGATGTGCCCAAGAGCAGGAGAGTGTTGACGAGTCGCCCTGACTGGATCATTTCAGACGTAACGTCGAGGTTGCTCCGGGAGCTGAATCCGAACTGGAACGTTAGCATGTTCCTGACATAGTCGTAGAACTGTACCCAGTATGGTTTGTCCAAGCCATAGAGGGCGAGCTGGCGCTGGTATTCGCCAGGAGGCAATCGCCCACTCTGACCCAGTACGGCATAGAGGGCACCGTTTACGCCAGGCATCGCCTCAAAAATAATCCAGTTGAGAATAATTACGAAGAATATCAGGACGACTGTGTAGATGACACGCTTCATAAGGAATGAGCGGAGACTCAAGCCTACTTCAAGAGAAAAATAAAAGGAGGGGGTTTATTTGAGGCTTGCCGTTTCTAACAGTCGTATCCGCCGGTCGGGTATGCGGATGTGCATCCAACCGCGCTGGCTGGATTGAGTGTTATGGTGTTCTCGTATAGCACTGGATTCAGTGGAATGATGCCTGTAGGCGGACTCGAAACCCAGTTGGACGGCGCGACCCAGTTCAGTCCCACGAACCGGTTGACGATAGCAACCTGTGCGAGACCAACAGTTACTGGACCACCATTAGCTCCGATACCACGCTGGAAGTGAGCGCACGGCGCAACACTAGTAATACCGGCACCGAAACAGCCCGCGACAACGCTGAAGTTCAAGAAGTCCTTGGTACCATCACCCGTGTCACCTGACCAGAGATACGTGGCAAGGTTACCGTTGCTGCGGAAGTAGATACTGCTGATACTCGAACCAGGAGCCAAACCCTTACCGAACCGGGAGAGCACATAGCTCCCACCGACCGGAGGATTCATGGTCCCAGACGAGCTGCAGCTTCCACTACCACTGCTAGTAACCGTACCGCACGTGAACGCTCCAGAACCGACCAGAGTGTGTGCTGTGATCGGATCGTAGGAGGCTGAGGTACTGGCAACGTTGACGTTCATGTTAGTCGCTGGAAAGGTGCAGTTGATAGCGCAGAGCGTGGTTGTCGGAGTCGCACTGTTGACAGTGTACTGAGCCGGATAGCACGTAGCGCCCGTAGCAGTGCACTGGCTAATCGAACTAGTCCATGTGGACGAACCAGCGTTAGACCAGTAAGCTCCCGGCAGGACTGGCAGACCGGTCAAGGTCAACAGCGTGAAGGGTCCGACAGCGTTAACGTTGATGTCGAACTGGCTGGGACCAAGAATAGTCACACCGGTCATCGGAGCAGCACCACCACCCGCAAAAGCGCCTGTACCCTTCAGGGCTAGATAGCTGAAAGCCACATCGAAAGACGTGACCTTTCTACCGTCCTGGAAGAACATGTCGCTTCTGAGAGTGAAACGGAACGTCTGAGTTGTGCATAGCGTTGGTGAAACACTGCAGGACGGCCCTGGTGGAGTGTAGGTCAGCCCACTGTTCGGGAGCTGCTGAGCACTCAAAGCCATCCAGTAGATCAGCTGACCACCCGATGTTGGGTTGGTTACCGCTAGACTGTCGTAGATGTTTCCGACAATGTACGCGTCCCAGACAGTACTGTCGATGAATGGACTGACTGAGCTAGTGGTCTGTTTGAAGCCCTGGCGAATAGTTCCCGGCACAACCGGGCTCGGATTCCAAGCGTTCAACCAAGTCCAGAAGTTAGGAAGACCAGAACCAGCATTGTTGTCAGCACGAATCCAGCCGTTGTTCTGATAGCCGAACTGCTCGTTCTGCTGGAAGACCTCGATCGTGTACGCATGGTTACCGAACCGGTTCTCTGCCTGCGCACCGAAGTTGAGAGCAGAAGACAGCGATGAAGCGAACTCCATCTGGTTGGTTAGACTATCGTAGACTGGGTCGCAGACGTACATGTAGTCAGGAGCACTCACTGTTGGTACCGAACTTGCCGCGCATGGACCGCTTGGAGACTTGATGGCTGGAATGCCTGAGACGAACTGGCTGTTGTAGATGAAGTAGAAGGTCGAGTCGAAGGGAAGTGGACCAGCGACGCTGCCGAATGCAGCGGTGTAAATTCCCCAGCTCAAGTTGACGGCAGTGGTCGAAGTTGTGAAGCCTGGAAACGCAGTGATTGGACCACGGGTCACAGTCAAGTATCCACATGGCACCGTGTAGGCGCCAGTGAACAAGTAGCAGATCTGCTCTGCCATACTGTTACCGAGATCCAGTCTTGGAGTGTTGTCGTTGCGGATGAAGAAGTTGACAGGGTTAGCTAACGCAGCAGAACTGATGCCCGTCAAGACGGACGTGGACGGGTTGAAGCCGGTTGCAATGCCTGCGGTGACAAAGTGTTGGGCGGCAGCGTTCATGTCGGCGCTACCAGGAGCCTGGTTCCAGACAAAACCTCCCGCACCAGCAGCAGTACCAAGGTGGTACGCTAGACCACCAGCAGGTGGATTGCTGCAGTTAGAGAAGGTCTCTGGAAACAGAGAGTCCCAGTTACACGGATTGACCGGTGCAAGCCCACCGACGTTGTCGGACGGGTTGGGTGAGTCTAGTGCTATTGCTTGGCCGGAGAGGCTGGGGTCGTCCGCGGCGAATTTTGCAGTGTCTATCATGTGCCATATTCCCTGGCGTACATTGACTCCAGCTGTAGAGTTGCCGAAGTTCATACTGACACCCCAGAAGTTGGAGGCGAGCATGAACTGGACTTCAAAGTTGCCGGCCTGGCTGATGCTAGATGTGATGCGGAAGTTGGGGCTAGTTGTGAACGGACCTATGAGGTCTGGAGTTAGAGGCCAGTCTGTGAAGTCGATGCTGGGACTGCCTGACTGTATGTTTGTGAATTCGGACGACTCGTCGGTGAAAATGAGCGCTTGTTCTGTGTCCATTGCCGGTCCTGCAGGGATCCAGTATTCGGAGCAGGCTCCGGACGAACCCGTTGTCTGGCAGATCTGTGGAACCGCGTGAGCGGGCTGGATGCTTGGAAGATGAAAATAAAGATAACAAGCCCTTCCTCGAAGAGTGTGACTGTAAAAACGTATCCCAGTAATAGAGGGTGTAGAGAAATCTCCAGCGTGATAGGGACAGTTGCAGGTTGCCCGATGATTCCCCATCCTCACTGCCGCCATGTCATGCTACGTGAATATGTCGAAGTTTTTCGAGACGACACCAATGTCGACTATGTCAATCATCCCGTTTCCGTTGACATCAGCGAAGGGATTGTAGCGGGAACTGCATACTCCGGGAGCTGAGCAGCCGAAGCCATAGTTGTAGAAGACCACACTGACGTCGGTCAGTGTATCCGAGCCGTCCTGGTCAACATCACCGAGAGGCAGCAGATGCACAATATTCGTCCTCACAAGGGTCCCGTCCCCCCGGTTGCCGATGGTTTCGCCCGAGATGGTGACGTTGGCCGAAAAACCGTATCGCGCCGGCCGCACGCCAGTCGTGTTCCAGCTGAAATTCACTACGGCCGATCCCCCTACCGGGAGGGAGACCGGCTGTGTTCCAAGAGAATAGTTCGTCGTGTTCGTTGCAGTCATTGTCAGGATTGGAGTCTCAGCAAAGTCCCCAAGGTTCACCACAGTTACGCGGATCAGAACTACAGCGCTCTGGCTGATGAAGGCCCACGGATTGTGGAGGCCGCCCGCGTAGAGCTCTGACGCGTTGGCCCCGTACGAGCCGAGAAGGTCAGAGATCGAAACGTGGTGCACTGGAGAGATCGGGCTGATCGTTACGAGATTGTAGAGGGTGTATCCTGTTGTCCCTTGGTTTGTCGAGTAGACGACCCAGATGTTCTTGTCGGTGCTCGACTGAACAGCTGCAGGATAGTTGCTGTCGAAACATCCTGTGCAGGCGGCCGTGAGTTGAGTCTCGCCACGCCAGGTTGTCCCATTGTCCCAAGAATACTCGGATCTTATCTCGAAGTTCGTGCTGGTGTTTCTCGCCCAGAAGACCCAAAGTGTTCCATTCCGATCCTGTATGAGAGACGGGAACACGTCATAAGCAGTCGAGTTAGATGTGACTATCTGCCTCGGGCTGGTCCAGCCTATGCCTGATCGCTGAATATAGTTGATCTGGAAAATCTGACCTTGGCCCCTTGAAAACGCGATTCGTGGATTGTTGTCTGTGCCGATAACTACTGATGGCTGATAGTTCCAGTTAAGGTCGCTAGAGGAGGTTACGCTCTGCTCCTTCCCCGACCACCCGGTCGAACTCATGGTCTCATACCACAGTTGTCGGAAGACAGGTGTGCTTCCAGAGGCAGTGCTATTGTCTCGGGTCCAGACGAGCCAGAGTGTTCCGTCTCTACCGAGGGCCGCAGATGGCCGGGTGTCGTTGAGACTGGTCGGGTTCTGGAGGGGGACGGGCGTGTATGAGGACCAGACGCTTCCCGTGAGGTATCTATAGTATAGCTGGTAGTGTGTGGATGTTGTCGCCTTGTACGACCAGAACATATAGATGGTTCCGTCTGAGAACTGGACTATCGAAGGGAAGATGTTCCTGCCTCCAAGGTTTGTGATCGAGCTAGTCGTAAGCCAAGTCCCATTCGCAAGCCTAGTGTTGTAGTAGATTGACGTGCTGCCTGTAAGCCCCGTATTTACCCACGCCATTCGAAGCGTGCCATCACTTGCTTGGACGACACTTGGATCGTTATTGAGCCCGGAGGGTGGCCCAATGGGGCCGCAAATCTGCCAGTTCGCTGACAAGGATGAAGAACATGAGTATGCTGCTCGCGCGAAGTGTGGCGGGCCAATTACCACGACCGTGAGGAAGACGAGCAGAAGGACCCTTGAGATACGCCTGAAAACGGTGGTTCGATTCATAGGATTTGGATCCTCCTGCTCTCCAGAGGCCCGATCGTGCTAAAGTGACCTTTCTCTTCTAGCCATATAAGCCTTCCAAAAACCTCGAGAGTTTCTCGGATTGACTGTTGTTGCTGTGGCTGTCCATTTCATGCTCAGTATTCGTCCGGACATATGGGGCGTGGTAGCTAGTGTGTTTCGTTGAAAAATAAAAGGAGGGAGTTTGGATTTGGGACTGTTTGTCTATGGCTGAACAGTGAAGCTGGACGAGAAGAAGCCGACGATGGTGGTCGAGGTGACGTATGGGAAGGGTTGACCGAAGTTCTGGTTGCCTTGAGCAGCTATGACAATCGCCTGGTCTGTGCCGTACAGAATGATCGTAGAGAAGATGAATGTCTCGCCGACCATCGATTTGGTGAAAGGTACCGCTATGTTGAGTGTGTTGGAGATGCTGTTCGGTGCCATCTTGATGATGAGGGTTCCGGTGGGGCCTAGTATGTCTCCGTTGCTGCCTAGAGCGGTGAGTTCTACCTGTGCGTAGACCGTTTGTGTTGGGTTAGTATTGTTCAGGACGATTTGGATGTGTCCGCCGTGGCTGGCCGAGAAGCCTGTTGAGCGTGTCCATAGGAACTGCGACACTGTTGGGCTATTCTGGAGCGTTACGACGTTCAGAGTCACCATCTCACAGTTGAGCAATGTTCCGATCTCGCCACAGACGTTGACTCCGTATGTGCCGGGCAGTGTGTTGGTCAGTGACTCAGCGGTGATAGCGTAGTAGTCAAGGTTGTTGGGTACGAACGCGACATCGTTGGGGAACGCTTCACCGTCTCCTCTGCATCCGTCAGTCGGATCGCCTCTGACCACAGGACCATTGGCTCGGATGTACGTAGGTGTAAGCTGGGTTCCGTTGGCAAAGTAAGTCTGGAAGAAGCAGACTCTGAAGCCTATTTCAGGAACGAATCTTCCTCTGCCTGGACCTGTCGGGTCTCCGGCCTGAATGCCTGGAGTGAAGCTGGCGCCGTTGGTCTGTAGTCCACCGAGGCTCTTGACTGTTACCCAGAGGTTAGACTGGCCGCCGCCGTTGGCGACGGATTGAGTGGTCACCGTGAATGTGTTGCATGAGCCGCCGAGAAAGACGTCTGGCCATTCACCGTTGGGATCGCCGACGGCATGGGTCTTGCCAGCGCAGAAGTTCGGTCCTAGGATGAAGTCTTGGACTTCGACGAAGAGCGTTGCGCTGTGCGAAATGCTGCCGCTTGTCGCAGTTATGGTGACGGTATAGTTGCCAGTTGCAGTGTTTGCCGGGTTAGGACTCGTGCCGATCTTGACAGTGGATCCAGAATATGCGGAGGCTCCATTTCCACCGGCAGTCAGAGCGATGGTAGTCGGGAAGAATCCGCTGACGATGTTGTTGACACCGTCGTTGTCGAGAGCTGTGGGTGTTATGGTAGCAGTCAGTGTTACCGTGCCTGCGAAAGATCCTGTGCTCAGAAGAATGACCTGGGTGGAGATAGTGCTGCCCCTCGGAACGAATACAGCGTCAGGGACAAGACTGACGACATAGTCGCTGGATGGGACTGTGACCGAGAGGGTTGAACCTCCTGTCACAGAGACACTGTAGACGCCGTTAGCGACTGTGTTGCCGACGCTTATCGTTAGGGCCGAAGTTCCGGCGCTGTAGCCTGAGGCATCAGGGGTGAGAGTGACCATCGAGGGGCTAGCCGATCCGGTAATACCGGAGGGACCTGTTGCCGTGATGGTTACTGTGCCGCTGAAGCTGCTGACACCGGTGAGAGTCACCTGGGTAGTGCCGGAAGTGCCGCGCGAAATGGTGAGACTGGTCGGGCTGAGCGCAGAGCTGAATCCGGCTGCACCGACGTGCAGTGCGATGTGGACTGAGTGAGTGACACCGCCCCCGGTCGCTGTTACAGTGACGCCAAAGTCACCGTTGGTCGCGGAGCTGCAGGTCAGCATATCGGAGCCAGAGCCGAATGTTAGATCAACTGTGCTGGAAGCTTGTGTGCATGGACTAGTAACAGTCTCCGTCAGAACGGCAGAGAATGCGCCTAGTGCGACATTGTTGATGTTGTCAGTAATCGGAGTACCTGCGGTACGACGCCTGAGCCGTCTTGCGGCGCGCAGGTTGTGCCCACCACGAGGATGCCGTTGATACACTCGATGACGATGGTTGGCGAGGTGATTACAGAGCCGCTCAAGCTTACGCTTGCACCCTGAAGAATGGCTGGATCGGCAACGACTTGGATGTCGAAGCCGTTCAGGGGATCAGATCCGGAGATCTGGATAGGGACGCTGACCGTAGTAGCGCTGCTACTTGCGAGAACTTCGTTTCCACCATTGACGCTGACTTGGCCTGTTGACGCATGTACGACGGTTGGTACCATGAAGATAGCGCTGAGAAGCATTAGGGGTATCAGGAATAGTATCTTAGGGTTTTTCGTTTTTATTGCACCCGTTTTCCGAAACATGCTTTCCGGGACAGTCAATATAAGAGTTTTCGGAGTTGCGCTTCGCGCTTATAGCCACGAAACACTTGAGATTGAGAAAGACTTCCACGGTATTCCAGAAATATACGCAAGATAAGAGTAGTGAAAGATAGCCTGGAACCACCATTGACAAGCGAGTGTGAACAGAGAACCGGTAAAGTGAAAGATTATTGTGGTCTCCGGGTATCTTGCAATTCGAACCTGGACGAACCTGACTATGGTCGTCCATCAGTGATGATGATAAGACCTGTGACTCGGAAATCCATAGTGCCCATTGTAGTTGTTTAGTGGACCGAGATGCGGTGTGCGCCGCACCAATCGGATTAGGACGTCCCCACCAAGACATAGTTGCGGCCATGATTCCGGAACTATCATTCCGAATGGTTCGTCGGCTTAGCCTCAGAAGATCTCTCTTCCCTTTTCGAAGCTTTGTAGAAGAGCCGCTTGACTGTTAGGACGCTGGCATTAGTCGAGTCGAAGCGAGTTCAGGCAAATCACATAGCACGATCACGAACCGCTGCGTGGGATCGCTGATCATCATTGAGAACAGAATTCTGGACTTTCGTAGAATATGTTGCGGATCAACAAAGCAAAATAGAGAACGGAGACGATCCTTTTCAGGACTTCTTCCTAGGACGTTTCCTAGGGTGAAGGACGCGACAACTTGGTCCTTCGTCGCCTCATGACCCCCAGCGTAATCAACCCAACAACGACTACTCCCAGAACCGCCAGTATAGAATAGAACAGGACCGGGTCCATTCCAAACAAGGTCGATGAACTACTCGGAGCGCTGGTCACCTTTACCTCTACCATCACAGAATGAGACACAGTCCCGGCAGCAACCATGACCGTCACATTGTAGACTCCCACAGAGTCCCCTGCAAGACGCAGACCCACCGTTCCGGGAGCGAGAAAAGTACTCCTGGCAGGGGTGATCGTCAGACCCGAGGGAGAGACGATCGAGAGACTTACGACCTGGTCAAATCCATTCATACCACTCACACTCAAAGTAATACTCCCGCTAGAACCTGCCACAAAACTTACTACGCTGGAGTTCGCAGAGACAGCAAAGTCCTGAACAGAAAAATCAACTTGCAGAGTGTGAGAGTCAGGCCCACTCCTACCAGTAACAGCAACGGTATAGTTTCCGGCCAACACGGAGGAACAGTAGAGCGTCGAGCTAGCTGAGCCGACCACCACAACGGTATCTGGACTGAGACTACACTGCCCACCGGAAACGATGGTCAGAGCAACAGGCCCTGAGAAACCGTTCTCTCCAGTAACAGTAATCAGAGACGAGGCCGGACCTCCAGCCAGCACGGCTGGTATGATAATAGGGTTAGAGGACACGGAGAAGTCGGTGACAATGACCTTGAGGCTCAGGTGGGCTACGAGTGTGTCGGTATCGAAGGTCTGAAGATCAAGAGTTGAATATTCAGCAAACACTGTGACAGAGAAATTCCCAGCAGTAGTCCCGGTAATATTCATGTTGACGAAGGCCAGACCGGAAGGAGAATCTATGTTTGTATTGTTGAGGAGAACGCTGATGCTGCTACTACTCTCCACGGTGGACAGCGAAACGAGACAAAAGCAGATCGACGAGTTCCATCCATTCTGGCCAGTCAAATTAAGGCGAAGGTTTTCGATAGATCCCACGGTCATCGGCCCGATTATCCCAGAATCAGAATCGACAGTTAGGAAGGGTGGAAACATTTCATTGTCGAATGTGCCTCCTTGAACAGTTTCGGGAACCGGGGACAGGCTGCCATCGGCGAACGCAACACAGATACTGGTTCCTGCAACACTCGTCAGGTCGCACCCTGACTGGAAATCCAGAGATATCGGTGAACTAGCTGCTGAAGTGATATCATAGATGGCAGTAAACAGGAGACCCGTTGTAGAAGCAGGCGTCAACTGCCCAATAACCGCCACCGCCAGCCTAAGAGTATCAGCTGTGTCAACAGGAGCAGGACAGCCACCACCAGTAACATTGAGAGTACCAAGACATTCGAGAAGGACAGTAGGTTGGCCTACAAGTACAGAACCAGAAAGATCAACACCCGCCGGCTTCAGAACAGAACTGTTTGCTTTCATTGTGATATCAAAACCATTGAAACCTCCAGAATCATTGACAAAGACCCCTATCCGAATCTGCTGATTTGGACTAGTCAATGGCCCATTGAAAACAGGCCCGGGTGCTGCCGCGCAGGGATTCGCAGGAGAAGCAGGCACCGAACTGACCCCCGCCAGACAAACAAGACCCGCCGATGAGGCATGAACCCTGATGATCGATCCGGGAAGAACCGTAAGAGCCAGAACTACGAAAAAGACTAAGCATAGAACCCGACCCGTCAACTCAGCCCCACATCCTAACCATTAGAAATGCAACGACTATTGCCGAACAATGAACAGAACTATTCAGGCTCTGAAATATCAACATTGTCTATTCGACGAAAGCCTCAACCAGCCTCTCATACGTCGAAAAGGGCAGAAAGAACAGACAGTTCACGACCATTCGAGGGTCCAGTGGACAAGCACGACGAACTAACGAAGCCACCTAGACGGGCATTCTGTCAGTCTAGATTCTCGTGAACATGAGCCTCTGTCCCGTGCAAGCGCCCCTGAAAACTAGAGGGTGCGATTTCTACGGAGGCAAGATGCAGGCGGCCGGCCTGGTCGTGGCTTTCCAGGTCCGACTAATCGGGATTGTCTAAGCGTATGTGCCATAGTTTCTTGAGACGACGCCGACATCAACAATGTCTATGATTCCATTACCATTGATGTCAGCGTACGGAACCCAACGGCTACAGTTACACGCAGGGGTAAAGCCGTAATCGTAGAAGACGACTCCGACATCCGTAAGCGTGACTGAGCCGTCCTGATCCACATCTCCAAATGCAACAACTCTGAGGCCGCCCTTGTAGTATGCAGTGTCATCGTAACTGTTCAAGACTGGCGTATCAGGAACCGTCAACGTGATCGATAGCGAATATTTGGCTGGTTTCACTCCCGTAGTGTCCCATGGAAACGTGAGAAAGAGAGACTGACCGACAGCCAGCGAAGTCGTCACCGTTCCCAAATTAGTGCTAGTTACGTTGGAAAGAACAGCGCTGACAGTGATCGATTCGACATAGTCGCCGGTGTTCGTGATGGTAGCGTTAATTTTCACGACAGCGTTCTCGGCCACGCTGCGCATTCCCCCTGGGTACTGGAAAGGTGGATACTGAATCTTGGACATGTCTACATCATGCGTGAGGATCGGGTAGGATCTGATGTAGTAGATGTCGAAGGAAGAGCCACCTCCCGTGAGGTCTGTCGAGTAGAAAATCCAGAGCAATTCGTCGGCACCCTGCACAACGCTTGGGTCCATGCTATCTATAGGATTAGAAGAAGTCCCTCCAACAGTAAGCTGCGCAATGGCCGCCCAAGTTGACCCAACGTTCCCAGAGTATGTGTAGAAAAGATCGTTCTCTGTCACACCATTCGCACCCTGGCTCAAGACGACGTCGCGTGTAAAGAAGAGCCAGATCGTCCCGTTCCTATCAGCGGCCAGGGCCGGATGCGTGTCAGTTGTCGGAGTGGTGGTCAGGGCCAGACTGCCAGACCACTGGCCATTGTAGACGCTGTAGAGGATGCTGAAGCCGGTATTGGCAGAACTAGTGCTAGACCAGGACAACCAGACCCGATTATCGTTGGTGATCATAGGGCCGGGCATGGCGCTCCAGAAGGAGTTGGTGGTGAACGCAACATCACTCGACCACTGGTTTCCGTTGAGCGTCTTGTAGAAGACCTGGTGACAGGCTCCGCTAATGCAGGAGGAAGATAATCCATCCCGCTGCCAGAAAACCCAAAGCGTTGAGTTTGTGGAAACCACCGCTTTGGCCACAGAATCATCAGAAGATGTTGACGTTAGTCTGGTAGAGCCCGACCAGACACCGTTGTTGTTCAGCTTATAGTACAGGTTGAAGTGGCCCGTCTGATTCCCAGACCAGACCAAGATCACCGTGCCATTCCGTAATTGTGCCAGGGTAGGAGCGATGTTGGATACACTGCCAGGCCCAGATGCAACTGTCTGGACTGCGGACCAGATTCCGTTGTATGTCTCGTAAACGATGCTCGTCTGACTGGACAATGAGATCGCTTCCCACGCGACCCAGAGCTGGCCATTGGAGAGGCGCGTCGATGTGGGCAGACGATCAGTGCCGTTCACGACCGTTAGAGGGGCAGGGCTCTGAAAGCTTGCGGCTCCTGAAACCGGGTGCGAAACAATCTGCACGAAAGTCAGGAGGAGAAGTGAGAGTAGCAACACTAGCGATGCATGACGTCTCAAGGCTGGCTCATCGCCCCAGATTGCGGATCATTGGTAGTCAGCTGATGTTTTGATGATAGAAAAAATGTGGACCGAGGGAGGACTTCGTGTCTCCCTCAAAGCTCCTAGGCTACTACTCCGAAGGTGCCGCTCTTGGTCACAGGACTGATGTTAGTTAGGTTGGTCGCTGTGGTCCCGTACATGAGGCTGGCCGTGAAGCTGACCTTGAAGCCTATGGCTCCGGTCACGACTTGGGCTGTGAACACTCTGTTCACGGTCGCGCCCGCCGCTACCAGCATTACCGTTGACTGGGCGCTGAACACCCCGCCAGTATCGTAGCTACCTGCAATTCTCACCTGGACATAGAGGCCTATTGCAGCGGGGTTGTTCACGATCGCAGTGAATGTCTGAATATTATTGGCCTTTGACAGACTGAGATGGTGCGTCCAATGGAGCTTGCCTTGGACGAAGACAGGCACGCCAAGCTTGATCACGGTTACCGTTACGGTTGTTGAATGGGATAGACTTCCTGAGGTACCGGTTACTGTGACCGTGTAATTTCCAGGGACTATTGTCGCACTAGCGGTTACGGTCAAGAGCGAGGTACTCGAGCCCATGGATGGGACGGTCACCATTGTCGGGCTGAGCGAAACGGTGAGACCAGGATCAGAGGCGACTACTGTCAGACCCACAGTCCCGCTGAAGCCTCCAAGGCTAAACGCAGTGACAATGGATGAATTCGTGGTAGTCTGAAGTACGCTTATGCTGGACGGACTCGCTGATACTCCGAAGTCTTGCACCGCATAGCTCACGGCGGTGGAGTGTGACAAGGATCCACTGGTACCAGTAACAGTGACACTGTAGAATCCTCCGCTGCCGCTGCACGACAGTGTAGAGGTTCCAGACGCGCCGGGTATGGAGGATGGAGCGAGCGTGCAAATCAGACCGCTGGACGGAGTGATAGTGGCGGTCAGAGCGACTGTTCCTGTGAAACCGTTGATCCGGGATACAGTGATTGTGGAGGTTCCAGCCACGCCAGCAGTGGTCGTCACGCTAGTTGGGCTTGCAGAGATCGCGAAGTTTGGTGGCACGAGAAGGATTTGGATTGAGAATGTGCTGTGGAAGGTGAATGTGAAGAAGACGTAGAAGTTGGTGGCGTCCTGGGTGTGTGTGAACAGTGTCATGTTCCCGTTGATAATCACCTGAAGCTGCATGATATCGGGCACTGCGGAGATTGGAATCGTGACGTTTGCAAAAGCCGTGGTTCCAGTCTGGCCTGTCGCCGTGAAGTTGAGTTGTGTAGCGCTACCACTGAAGCTGGTGATCGATGCGTCACTCGAGACGATTGCGGTGCAGCCTGTGCCACAGCCACCAGAGGTCG
>WNFA01004071.1_pt1 | contig 18078 bp, 25 predicted proteins | sample 5400481 | NCBI WGS metagenome assembly WNFA01 (sample SAMN13153340, study PRJNA577476) | soil metagenome | isolation source: 120 cm saprolite under Douglas fir tree site 2 hole 1 replicate 2 | place: USA:California | collected 2015-04-18
CCGTTGCCGAAGCTGATGCGCTGCGCTGCTCCGCCGCCGGCGGCCATGATGTAGATCTGCTGCGTGCCGCCGCGATCCGACTCGAAACAGATCTGGGCGCCGTTGGGAGAATAGCACGGCGCGGTATCGATCGCCGGCGTGTCGGTCAGCCGCGTCATCGTCTTGGAGGAAGGACTTCAGGCGCGTCGCAACCCGCTACGACAGGCTCGCGCGAAATTACCTGGCCTCTGTCTGCCTCGCCGCCGCTCTTGTATGGTGGATTTAATGAGTCTGGACCCTAGTGGCTCTTCTTCGCCCAACTCCCGCCGGAATCCGACTCCCGCCATGGCCGTCGCCTGTCGCGACGTTGAGGCCGCTACCCTCGCCCGTGACGGGTCTCCCCCGATTACCCGAACCACCTTTTCGACGTGCCGTGCCCACTACCCCGGCGGATCGAGCGGGTGCGCGTGTCGATTGCTTCCCCGCTCATGCAGCCTTCCCCAAATGGCAAGAGGGTTGGCATCCGCATTGTCACTTTCGAGGCCCGCTCAGGCTTCACTCGCGTTACGGCCCGTCGGATCGCTCAGCCGCCCAAGGCGACCTTTGTCACGAGGCTCCAGCCCTTCCGGTTGCCCGGCCGAGCCGCTCGTCAGCTACCAGATCAATCGACAACTCTCTGGGTGGAATCTTCCTCCACTGGTGATCCGCGCCTTCGGGGCGCACTGCCATTTTCGGACTTCGCGAGCGGGATCGCGTGGATCGAAGGACCCTTGGCCCCGAAGCGTTGCGCGGTGCCCGGACCTCGCATCTCTGCGACGCGACGATCGGTGTAGAATACCGCCGCCGCCTGGAGCCCGAGGGAAAGACTCAGAACGCTTCGGTAAGTCCGTAGACCTGCATCTGCGCTTGTAGCCGGGCTACGTCGTGACCGAGAATGATGAGATCGTGCTTCACCCCGTCGCGGTCCTTGACGTGGTCGCGCAGCAAGGCCTCACCGCGGAAGCCCATGCTCTCGAACACAGCGAGGGCTCCGCGCTGATCCGCGGTCATTTGCGCGGTGAGCTTCTCCACGCCGAGACCTAGCGCGACCCGGAATATTTCCTGAATCAGCAGCCGGCCGACTCCGCTGCCGCGGGTCTCTGCTGCGACGACGACCCGAATCTCGCCCACATGCGCCGACCACGAAAGCGGGTCGCACACGATGGTCGCGCAACCCAGGACGGTGCCCGCCCGCAGTGCGAGCAAGCTCGTCAGTGTGCCGCACTCCAATTCATGCGTCCACGCGGCCAGTACCTTGGGCTGCGTAATGTCGCGTGGAAGGAACAGCAGATCGTGCCTAGGCAGGGCTTGCGCAAAGGCCAGCACGGCTGCCTCGTCGGCACCGGTCATGTAGCGCACTTCGAGATCCCCACCTTCGTGATGGATCACACGCGGATAACGGCGGACAACATTGCCTGTCATATCGAACGCTCCCGAGAGCTGCCCAAATGTCGGCGTTTGGAAATGCTGACCAGTAGCCTGAATTTCATGAGCGAGCTGCCAGAACTTGAAACTTGGAGAAACAGAGCCCGATCAGCTCAAGTCCACTGCAAAGCGTTTCAGATCGGCGAGCGAGCAATGGGCCAGAGCACCGTTGTGAGTGGCGCGCAGAACCACACGGGGCGCTTGGCCTGCTTCGAATGCCTCCTGCCAACGGGATGCACATAAACACCAACGGTCGCCGGGCTTCAGGCCTGGAAAACCGAGTTCCGGCATTGGTGTAGAAAGATCGTTACCGCGCGACTTGGAAAAGTCGAGAAATGCGGCAGTCATTACGGCGCAGACCGTGTGGCTACCAATGTCCTCTTGTCCAGTATTGCAGCACCCGTCCCGATAAAACCCCGTCATGGGGGCTATGGAGCAAACATCGAGCGGCTCACCAAGCACGTTGCGGGGAGCACCGCGCCCACCGCCTCTATTGCCACTGTCGTCCCTCAGCACCGCCGGCTCCTTTTGACCTAGCGTCAAGGTGATGCGCGCCACGCACTGCTAAAGCAAGATTAGCAATTGCGAGGGCCCTCGCACAGACGAATCGCTATCGCATTCTCGGCGTAGATAAAGCCGATACTCTCTGGGGTGGGTTCAGGCATCGGGTTTCCGACAAAAGTTCTGAGCACCTGTCAGCCACTCACGCAGCTTCGACCACCGACGACGGCATGGCGCTCTCTTTCCCAGTTATGGAGTCAGGCTGCGCTGCAGAGAATTGCGAGCTTCGCCGGCACCTCCTTGGTCCAGCGCCCTTACGCATCGACGAGCCGATTCAGTCCGCCCGTTGCGGCAACGCGACAGCCCCTGCGTTCGCGGAGCCGGTCCCGAGCGCAGTTACGCGTACGCTGCGGCCGCGATCGGGACCGTATCCCTGCCGCGTTCTCGCTCCCTACGAGGCGGACCACATGACAGCAACGTCGCGGGAGCGCTCTGCCGGGTTCATAGGAGAGCCGGCCATTACGAACGAACGTCCGCGCTTAACGATACGCGTTTATCTGTAAACGTGCTTGCGATGATGTTGTCTTCGCCCGACGTACCCCGGACCGGGCCCCGCGGGACGCAACTCGAGGCTGGCGACGCCGAGCGCGATATTGAGCCCCGTTTGCCCCTCGAAGCTCAGGGGCTGTAACGCGAAGGAATTGTTGGACCCGCCAATCAGCGCATTGGCATTGCCGCCGACGACGACTGCCGCGCCGGCGGTGACGCCTGCATAGTTCCCGGCAAGATCGCCGGGGCCGATCTGCCGGGTCGGCGCGAACACGGCCCAGCCGAGGGTCGACTGCTGGGTGAAGCCGATGTCGAGGCCGAACCGCCGGACCAGCCCGTAATACGGATACCGCGGACCGTAGTTCGACCGGAACCAGCATTGCAGCGGGTGCACGGAGCCGAGCAGATAGCCCGCGCTTGGGGCTCCGCGGCATTCGAGAACCCCGGCTTGAATCCGGGACTGGCTCGCGGACGGCGTGCATGTTGCGGCGATTGCGGTACATGCGAGGGCACAGATCATCATGGTGCGTTTCATAGTCTCCTCGGCGGGCTGTTTGGATCCGGGATATGGGCTCGCTGGCCAGAACCATACGCGCAGGGGAATTGGTGCCAAATGTGGCGCTTGCAGGGCAGCGGAGCGATTGCGCTCGGCCGGGCCGTACCACTTGCCGAGCAGCGCAGGGTTGACCGTGGCGGGGGCCATCCCAGTGGCCAGACCCTGACCGAACGGATCGGGTACGGGGAGTCCGGGTCCACCGCGCCGGAAGGCTTTGCCGGAGGGCTCCAGCCTCGCGGGTTGGTTCTGATAATTGAATATTATCCGAGGTACCCCCACCGCTCTGGGACTTCTCAGGCAGACCCGGACGCTTGTGAACCGCCTTGGGTTCGCGCTGCTCGGCATACGGCGCCCATGAGGTTCGACCGTTAGCGCCTCCGCCAGGTCCGCTCATTCGTCCCCGGAAGCATAGCCGCGTTCAGGTATCCCTTATTCGTGAAACTTCAGGGGGCGCCAGCTTTTTGTTGTCGGCGCGGGGGTCACCTGAGGTTCGCCGGAGGCAGCTGGCACGACGTGCACGACATGGTAGTTCTGTGCCTTTAGCGCTGCCAACAGTCTCGGTAGCGCGAGGGTCGTGCGCCGCTGTATGTCATGGAGCAGCAGGATGCCTCGGCCACGTTTCTCTAACCTAATTAGCGCCCGTTTTAGCACTTGGTCCGCCGAGACTCGCCGCCAGTCGTCGGCAACGAGATCGGCGCTCCACACCATGATTCTTTTCGAGGCGAGGTAATCTTCTGCAGGGACTGGATGGATCAAGCCGGGAAATCGAAAAAACGGGGCAACCTCCAAGCGATTGCCGAGCGCTCGACCGACGGACTCGATGCCTTCGTCGATCTCTCGCTTCATCCTCTCCACTGAGCGCAATTTGAGACGATGATCCTGAGTATGGGTACCGATGGAATGCCCCTCATCATGAATCCGACGCAGTAAGGATGGATAACTGTCCGCCATCTGCCCAATGATAAAGAACGTCGCCTGGACGCACTGCGCTTTCAAAATGTCCAGCACGCGACTTGTGTAAGGCGACAGAGGGCCATCGTCGAACGTTAGCACCACTTCGTGATCGTCCAAAGGCAGGGTTTGGCCGTATTGCATCGACCCGACCCGAGGGTATTCCGTCGGACTCACGGCGAGCGTTCGGCTGGTTCCGAGTGCGTCCGGGTTGCCCGGACACTCGCTGGCGAAAAGCGGGACGCCCGTGAACCACAGCAACACGAAGACAGCGAGTACGGCGCGCATGGATCGCCCGCGAAAAAAGCTTCGTATAGCGGGAAAACGCGGCCAATGTTGCCCGGTTTTGCGGCATTTATCGAAGAAGGTTAACGACGGATTTGATGAGACGAGCGGCGACTTTTGTGCCCGGAAAAAATGAAAGCGGGTAATCACCCTAAGGCGCGAGCGGGGTCACAAGGTGCTCCGGCCTGAGCGTATTGACATGTGGTCTCGCCCAGGTGCGCAGAAACGTTTCGGTGGGTCCGAAGGTTCCAATGCCCGGTCTTGCAATCGTTGGAATCCGCGGTGATCGATCTGAGCGACCGTCCCGGACTGCCCGGCGGCTATATGCTGCGCGACCCAAGCGACGAGCGCGCTGCCCCGGACACTGCACCCCTGAACTTCCTCACGTGCTGTTCTACCGATTGTCGCGATCGTAAATACCGATCATGGGACCAAGTGGCAGTAGGTTCCCTTTTCGCCCCAATTCCGGCGAATAAAGAGTTGGAACGGCTCCGCCGTCCAAGAAGAGGGCGTTCTTGCACTGCAATTTGTCCCGGAACAGACGCGCAAACTCCCCGAACGAAACCTCAGTTTCTGAGACGGCGAACACCAACCTATTAGCGTCGCGGCTGCCGACGCCGCTTCGGTGTTTTCGTGATCCGCCAGTGGCTGCGAATCGTCGGTGCAGTCGGCCGTTGATGACCAGCATCGGGCCGGACTGAGTCGCGAAATCTGCCGGCGGCCTTTGCTTCAGGAAAGAACCTGTGTCGAGGACTCCAGCGAATTCACCGGCCACGTAAAACACGCCATTCGGCCTCATGTGGAAGTTGCCCGGACCGGTCCTCATATTGACCCGGACCAACTCTCGGCCATTCTCGATGTAGAGTCCGACGGGATGGTAATCGGGATTGTACATCCCGGCATTCATCGCGAAGAGCAAGCGTCCCGAACGATTGCCGAGCGCGTGCGGCAGCGAGGAAAGATATCCATACGGGTGCCCGTCTGCCCTGTTCCAAAAGAACTTCACGACCTGCTGGCGCAAGTCGATCTCGCAGACGGTGTAATCGCTTCCCTCGTATGTGAAGGAACGACAAGGCAGTGGTTCGGCCAGGATCGCAGCTGCCGATGGCAACAGGAGGAGCAAACCGAAACCCAATCGTACAAGGAAACGTCCCCTCACGAGCATATCCTCGAATGTACAATCATACCGAAAATGAGAAAGCCTTGCTGCGCGACCACGTCAAGGACCGCGACTCACTTGGGGCGTGGCGAGCGTCACACCCACGGCACGCGAACTATTCTTTCACAGCTGAGTGTTGCGGGCAGCACACACTACGCGCGCTGCGCCCAGATTGACCGATCAAACCGGCCACTCGCCGCCGCATACCTTTCCTTAATAATATCGTGGCGTAATTCGTACCGGGCTGGGTTTCTTTTCCTCGGTACGGAGTACGTCAATGGCCGAAACCTGGCTGGCCAAGCTTAAAGCATTGGAAGCGCATGTCGCCGTGTTGCAAGGAACGCGGGCGCACGTCGATACGTGGCGCAAAGTGCGGAAAGAGCTTGAGAAATTGTTCCAAGGCCCAAGGGTGATTTGAAGAGTCCACCATCGGTTGCTGAGGTTTTAGATCAGGTCGAGACAACATCGACCGCTGATCAGACGGCCCTTTGGGACGAAATCCGGGCCGAGATCGAAGCGTTGCGTTTATCCGGGCCGAGATCGAAGCGTTGCGTTTAAAGATACGCGCCGAGATGGAGGCGAATCGCGTGAAGAACGCACGGCGCTGATGTCTCGGTCGCAATTGCCTCCAAGTACGAAGGCCTCACCATGGCGAATTCTCAAGAACAAACCCGACTACTTGATTTCGAAGCCGCGGACTGGTTACTGCTTATCGCCGGCATCGTACTCGCGGCGATTTTCGCAGCAATCTTCGGTTTGTAATTTCCGCGCGGCGGACGGCGACGGGCTGGCAATTTCCCCAGCCCGAAGCCTTCTCGACTGCTTGCTCCCTATCGAGCCCACTTCCGCGTTTGCCTTCCTATCATTTGATTGCCCAGAATGGGGCGCCAGCCTGCTTTTTCCCCCCATTTCGCCAAGCTGGCGCGGCTCTCGTGGCACCGCCCCCATGACGGTCTGCCGGGGGCGTCTGGCAGTTATCGCCCTGCTTGGTGATTCAGCGGTGACCTTTTGAAGGCCATCTCCTGTGAACTGCTGTGGGAAGAAACCGAGCCTTGTGCTCGCACAGGCAAATGCTTTGGGAACGTAGCTGTTGAGGTTCGCCAGACGTCGAGAATCGGGTTGCCTCCCTTTCTTCTTTCCAACCAGGAGGCCGATGACGCGGTGTTAGCGGTATCATTGCATTTCAGCACTCGCAACGTTCCAAAAGGAAGTGTTTGAGAACTTGGAGGCACTTCGAGCAGCGAAACGAGCCTGTCGCGCTGATTTACCACAAAAATGCGTAGACCCATTGCCTCGTTGTCGGACCACGCGAAAATGTAATCGCTTCCAGTATTATCAAACTTCAGTTCGGAGATCGTCTTCACATACTCCTTCCGCATCGAGTCGAATTCTGGAAACTCGACCACCTTGAGCACGGACCCGTCGATCGTAGTGAATCGGTAAACAGGCTTTCCGTAATTGTCACCGCCAATTCCGAGTTCGCTGCCGGTATTTTCCAGGGTCGTAAAAGCGACGCTCTGTGCGATGTAACAGCTTAAATCCAATGCAGGTAGGGAATCGGGGCGTTTTGGCTCCAACGCAATGGAGTCGGTTGCCCAAAGCACGGCCGCCGCAAGTACCCCTGCCCTAATGATCGCGTGCATGTCGCCTCCTCCCCGCTGCCAAAACCCGCAGCACGTCGAGGGTGTCGACTAGCTTGAAGAAACGAGTGCACGGTCTGCCCGACCGAGGAACGGAGGACTACAAGTCCCGCCGCCATCGGGACCGCATCCTCTTTATACTCCTGCTCTCCCAGCATTGAACCGAGAGCAACGAATTAATGAAGAGTTAACCTTAATGCCCGCGGGCCGCCCTCAGGCGCTCTAATGGTCAGGACATGTTCACGGATTTCTTGGAGAACGGCACAAAACAGGGAGGGTGACCACATGCTACATACTGATTTCCGCCCAAGAACTGAAGCGTTGGGGACACTGACAACTTGCGCCCAATGCGGGCCGCGGTGGCCGAGTTTCGCTGTCCGGTCGCGTCGATCTCGTAAATCGTGATGACTTCGCGGGGTTTCGGTTCGGTGAGGAGGTCCCCCACCACGCAGCGGCGTTGCTGCCGAACGCCTTGCCGGCATAGGCGGGATTGACGCATGGCCGCGGCTTCACGTCCATGATCCGTACTTCGAGGATGTCTCCCAACTCGCCGCCGCGAACGGTGCAGATGTGCACGCCAAAGCCCTCGCCCGAGCCGCGTCCGAGCAGCTTGCCGTCAACGGGGCCGGCACCGCGCCGGTCCACGCCCTTCTTGTCCTTGGTCCACAGGAAGACGCTCTCGGCGCCGGGATGCGCTATGCTCGTTTCATCGTGCGCTTCGTCTCGGCGCCGCTCCTCGGGCACACGTAGCTGATGTCATCCAGTTCCCTGGTGACTGGCGCGGCGCCCTTGGGGTCCATCGGCTCTTCGCAGCCGGGACATTGAACAACAGGCAAGGGGTCTGGCGCTTCGGTGCCCATTCCGCGACCCCCCGGAATCAAGAGGGCGCGAGCTCATAACTGGTTTGTGGCGTTTTCCAGCACGATTTCCTGGGGCGGCATTACCGTTGCACAAATGCCACGCTTTGCAAAAATCGATTCTTGCCCACCGAAAAAGGTCCGTCAGCTACTTGATTCTCGCAGTACCCTTGACGCGATCGACCTCCGGCGCCAACTCGCCGGACCCCGCGCAGGATAGTCAAGCGTCGGATCGATAAGGCCGCTCGCCGGGACAACGGGCGGCCTTTTCGTGTGACCAGCCCTCATGCGTGGGGCGGTGTTACCGTACCTCACCACCCTCAGACGGCAAGCATTTGGCTTCGCTCGACCCGTTCACTTCGCTTTGGAACTTTTCTTCCATTTAAAAAATTTTGTACCCAGGGAAGGGCAACCCCGGAGAGGGGATGCCATGAACCGCAATAACGAATACCGAGCCAAGGCCTTCGATTGCGGCGTCGGACCGGCGGCTTCGGCAACGGCGGAGCCACCACCGCAGGCACGAACCGGGTCAGCTCCCGATCGGCGCTGCCCGGAGTAGGCTGCCTCGCCTGCCGGCGCCATGTGAACACCTGCTGGGGCGTGAGCCCATGCCGTCGCGCAACCTCCGACACCACGGCGCCGGGGATAAGCGTCTCCTCGATCACGCGGGCCTTGTCATCCTCCGAAAACCGCCGACGGCGCCCCGTTCCCGTGATCACCTCCAGCCGGCGCACGGCCGTGGGATCTGGCTCAAGCATATGGTCAAGCTTAGACACAAGCCGATCTCCGATTCAGAGATCAGCACAATCGCCTATCACCCGAGTCAAAAGAAGGTGGGGGCAGCACAGCGCTTACAATAATGGCAGGAAGCGTAGCACTGGTAGTGCTAACGATATTTCTCTCTAGAGAACGAGGACTGCTGCGACAACCGCCGTAAGCGCGACGCCGCCGGCGAGAAACAGCCAATCCGCAGCTTCGAACCCGAACAATAATCGCACTCGTTTCGGAGAACCCAACATAACTCACAGCCTTTCCGCACGTATAGCCGCTCAGCGCTGCAATAGTGTTCCCGAAGTTCGTTAAGGATAGATTTGGCCTCGGGAAATGGGTGCCAATTTGGGTGCCAATGGCGCGAGCTTGCCGAGCAAAGCGGACAGGCAGGGCGAGCTGAACCAATTAGGTTCCAAAAATTGCGCACCCCCGCCATAAACCTTTGCAACGATAGTGTTGGGGGGGCGATTCGGGGACGCTGACCTCCCCCTACCGAGAGCGGTCCCGGTCCGCAGGGAGCCCCTCAGATCGGGACCGTTCTGCAATTTATCGATCGCTCAAAGCTGCATCAGAATTCCGACCTCCGGCGCCAACTCCCCGGACCCCGCGCAGGATGGCCAAGCGTCGGAAGCAAAGGCCGCTCGGTACGGGCGGCCTTTCATATGCCGGGCCCGCGGCCGTTAGAGCGAAATGGCCAGTTCAGTTGAGTTTGAGTATTACTTCTTTTGGTCCGGCCTTACCCAAACCGTGAGGTTCTATGCTCGCCATGGGGATAGACGAATTCGGTGCGCAGTTACCCGTATGGCACTTGAAGAGCGGGCTGGAGCACTCCAACCCCTCCGCCCAACCGAACTGGAGCGTGTTTTTGAGCAACATCGTCAAGAAATCGAGCGCATAGCGGCTGACAAGATACTGGCACATCGCTTCCAAGGCGACGGCACGATCATGATCCGAGCGGTCGATCTCAGTCCATGACGACCTCGCCTAGGGGCCCGAGATTGCCCTACCCGATCTGCGGCACGAGCTCGCGCAATGCCCGCGGCGTGGAAGCATGAGCAAGCTAGGCCGCTAGGCGGAGGGGCGCCGGTTTCTTTCATTTCTTGGCGCGAATTGCGATGTCAAACGTCGCCAGCCTGGCCCCAAGCTTGGCCACATCGATCCCGATCTCGCGCAGCCATTTGGCAAGTTGCTCGGACCGCCTCATCTGAAAGAGAACCTGACGCGCCGAGAGATAATCCCACTCCGTATCGCCCGCGGTGTGTCTTTTGCGACGCTTAATCTTGACGCTCATCGGACGCGAGGGATTGCGCTCGCAGCACCACTCCGTGCCCTCTGTGGGGCTATCCGGGATAGTAATACAATCGACCATTAGCCCACAAATGCCATGCCCAAGCGCGAGCCTAACCTGAACCGCATGCTGGCGCATCCTATAAAGCCGCCACGCGGCCCGGCCGCTCAACTCGAGACGCTTGCCGATGCCGCGCAGCTGATCGCGGATCGTCAAGCAGTTTTGCCAAGCCCGACCCGATCGTTCCTGATCCGGCTTTAACCCCCCGTTTGCAGGATCAGTTTAACCTTCCGGCAGACTGGAACTTACTGCATTCGCGTGGCATGTTGGCCCATTGGGTTGGCGTTCGGGCCGGAGGCGTACTTCATGATCGAGCCGATCATGTACGTCGGGTTTGGCTTTCTGGCTGCGAGCCTGTTGGCTCTCGTGATCATCCCCTTGGTTCACGACCGAGCCGTACGGCTAACCTTGCGCCGGATCAACGCGGCAATCCCACTGTCAATAGAGGAAATTCAGGCCGAGCAGGATCAGTTGCGCGCTGAGTTTGCGATGTCTACGCGCCGGCTCGAAACCAACGTGGAGGAGCTCAGGGCTCAGACCGCAAGCCAGCGCGCGGAGCTCGGGAAAAACACCGCCACGATTAATCGCCTCAATGCCGAGCTGGCCGAAAAGGCCGCCGCGATCTTTGCCCTCGGGGTACACGACCGAGCGTTGCGAAACCAGCTGCACGCCGCCGAACAGCTTTTGACAAAGAACGGAGCCCCGGCGGACCACATACTGGCTAATAAGCTTGCCAGGATCACGGCGGATCTGGATCAGCGCTCCGCCCTTGCCGACAGTCAACGGATAGAGATCGTAGCGTTAAAGACCCAGGTCGATACGCTCAAGGATCAGCTCGCCTTGGCATACAGCACACGTGTTGGGATCGTTGCGCGGAGATGATCCTGCTCGCCGCCACGACGGGCCGGAAAGCCGATATTGCGGAAGCGACACGGTGCGTTATGGTTGCGCTTGAGAAAGAGAATTGGCTCACGGGGCGGCGATGAAAGATCTGCAAGCCCGGATCGCTACCTTCCTCAGAGGAAAACCGGGCGGGCTATACTGCGACGACTGCATTCGCGAGGAATTCCCGGACGCAACTATCGAGGACGTTGGCCGGGAAACTGAAAGCATGCACGGTCAAATCGGCTTCCTAAAGATCCCCGACATTTGCACGAGGTGTGGGCAACAAAAGCCGGTAACACGGGCGATGTAATGCCCTACGGCTCCAATTCGCTTGGGTGAAGCCGCTCGCGCCGTGCCGCAACAGGGCGATGCGGAGACGAAGCGGGCCGCGCTTTCGGTGCGGGTGTGACTGCCGCGCAACGTGGTGTGCAAAAACGCGCAAGCTGGGGCTTCCTGGCGGGCGATCCGCGCACCGGACAGGTTATGATGTCCATGCCCATCGCAATGGGTGTGCGAAGCATGTGGTGAAGGTGCCCCGGGGGGCTGGGGTGCCTTCACCATTTCGAGACTGCTGTTGACTGATCAAGCAAACCCCGGCTGAGCCTGGTCGCGCTAGCCGGGGTCGCGCCGTTCGCGGTGGCAACCCCTGGAGAGGATGATCGAACGGCACCGAGTAGCGTATCAGTGTTGGCCACGCTGGCAAGCCGTCTCGGGATACCTAAAAGAAAATCTGAGCGAACCGGTGTGCAGGAAATGGCCCCCGGCCCGGTCCGGCGGCGTGCTATGCTTTCAGCGGGATGCCCCGCGGCGCGGTGATTCAACGGAAGCAGTCGGCGGGCGTTCGCACAGCGTGTGCTGGGATGGCGACGCACAAATTCCGAGTCGGCGAGAAAGTTCAGTTCCTGGCCGGACTGGGCGTTCGATTTGCGACTTCCGAGATCTATGAGATCGTTCAGCAACTTCCGGAAAGCGATGGGGAGTACCATTATAAGATCAAGTCGGTAGATGAGCCGTACCTGAGAATGGCGAAGGAAAGTCAGTTGAGCAGGGCGTAGATCTAATCGCGCAAACGCCACGTCAAAGCGGCGCCCGAGTAGTCCGTACAGCGGGAGTTTTACCCATGAGCCAGCCGTCCGTACGCGCCGAGATCGAAGCGATCGAGGCGAAGAAGATCGAACCGGCGAAGGCTGGCAGCTGCAGCTCGACGGCGCCAGTGGGCATCGTGCTCGAAGCCTTGCGGCGCTACAAAGCCCAAGCCTTGATGGCCCTGGAAAGTTACCCCTCCGCGTCGAGGAACTGAGCGCCCGCGGCGAGATCGTGCAGGTCATGGTCTACGCGGACCATCCGATGATCGCCCACGCGGCCTTCCGGGCAACGGTCCAGCAGTATCCCAAGTCGCGCATTCGGCTGCGCAACCGCGCCCTGATCATGGAAGAACACGTGCCAGACTAAAGGGGGGCACCTCGCCCCCTCCGGTGGCTCTCAAGGCGATTGACAATCCTGACAGCGATTGTTCGGCAATCCGCAGGCTCAAGGTACAGTGTGCCATCCGTGCGAGACAGCATCGCTCCAGGCACTTGCGTACATATTTCCTCTGCGATGATCTGAATTTCGCGCTCTCTGTTCATTGCCTGCACACCTCGCGGAAACGCCAGTAACGACCCCCGCCGCGCCAAAAGTGAAAAGGGCCGCCCCGGTACGGGCAGCCCTTTTGGTCCGACGCTTGGCTATCCTGCGCGGGGCCCGGCGAGTTGGCACCGGAGATCGGAATCTCAGTCATAACTGATTCGTTCGGGCTTGGTTTCACGGCACCCCATCAAAGTTTATGTGCGGTGCAATATTCCCGGTCCCGGTTTTGTTTCAAGAACGGGAACCGAAATTCGCGAACGATTGTTACCACTGTCTACGTGGCTGCTTGGGAGGGGCGGCGCGTCCGTAGCTGGACAAAGGAGGCCCGAATGAAGACGCTTGCTTCAATTCTGGGGCTCGCGGCCGGTCTCACGGCGTTTCCTGCGCTTGCGGGCTCCATGAGTACCTGCTGATGATATGATCGCCTTGTCGGGACCAAGCTGTCAGCGACACACCTGCTGAACTCGCCAATCTGGGAGGGAGGTCTTTGGAAAGAGTCTCATTAAACTCTGCGATGAACTGAGTTATGTGCCCAAAACTCTGGTTGGCTTTTTTTAATCGCGACACGTCTTTCGATCATGCCGGTGAAAGGCCCAAGAACAGGCCCCAATAGGCGTACCCAATTCATTCAGATCGCCGCAAAAGCAGGAGAGCTTGACTGTCAGGCCGGAGTGTAGCTGGACGGAAAGCCCCATTCAACAGAGTGCGGCTTTGCGGCCAGTGAAAGGTAGGGTCCAAACGGATTCCAGTGGTGTGACCCCAAGGATATCTATACCTAGCCCGTGGGGTGCCCGTTCCTACCCACGCCGGTATCATTCGCCCGCGACTTGGAGGACAGCCCGTCTGACAGACGCAGCGTTTCCTGGGCGGACCTATAACGTAGACTCCAGCATTGATCTGCCGGTTGCGCGAATCGACGGCCTAATAGAGTCCCCCGAACACGATCGCCGCGATGAGGGCGAGATTGCCCAGAGGGCGAGCGGCGGCGAAAGCGAGGGCGCGGGCCATGGCTCGGCCCTCCCTCGCTATTTCAGGTTCCCAGCGGCGTCTTCTCCTCCGGAGGGCTCAACACCTTGGCTCGCGTGTCGCGCATCGTGGTGCTCACCTTTTTGGCAAGCGTGGCGAATTCCCGCAGGCGCTCGCCAATCTTGTTCCCGCTCGCCCTTAACTCGCTGGCGAGCTGCTGGGCCTCTTTCATAATGTCGGCCGCGATGTCCACCGCGACTTGTGCGGCTGCCTCGATGTCCTTGGCCGTCGTTTCGCTCGCTTCGATGATCACCAGTGCTGACATGTTGCCGATTTTGTCGATGCGCTCGGCCCCCGTGATATCCGGCACCTCACTACCACAGTGCGCCCCGTGGCCAGCGAAATTGCCCAATGCTTCTTCGACACCACGTTCGACCTGATCCAAATTCCGGGGATGCGCTATCAGTGTCATAGCACGCTCCTTTCCCAACCCTGGCTCAACTGAAGGTTTCCCTTGTGGCGAAAACGTGGCCACGCCCGAGGGCCCTCAAAGGCCCTTTCCAAAAATAGGCGAGCAGGCGGCTTTGGGACGAACTCCGATACGCAGAAAAATCCCCCAGGCCATCCAAGTAGCGGTTCCCCCCGGGATTTTTTGGAGTCGAAACTGCCTCGGTGCTTCACGAAAAGAAAAAGCCCTCGGACTTACGCTACGACCGGGGGCTTAGTTACGTTGCCAGCCGGACTGGGGGACGAATATGGGGAGTGGCGAAGCGGTTGCCAGCTTGACGGTCGTGGGTAGGGCAAGGTAAGAACAGACCGAGAACAAGTCCAAGGTCGGCGGCACGAGCGAACCGGCACAAGGTCGAGTCGCGGGCTGGAATGTCGATGAGCACCTGGAGTTCGACATTGGCTTTGCCCTGCCCAGAACGCCTATCAAAGGACTGCGGCGGGCTCTGACGGAGGATGAGCGGCGGGCGATGGCGAGGGCGATTGTCGAACACCTGAAACTATGCGGATGGAAGTTTCAGATGTCAGCAATCTGAAACGGCAACGAAACGCCGCATTTAGGGGTTGGTCCTGGAGAGAGGCTGCTGTGTCAACTCAGAACAATACTCGACCGCGCAGTTCTCCCACGGTTCCGATTTGTCCGAGTTGCCGCAGGCCGATGGTGTTCGTTGAGAAAAGGCACGCTCTCTTTCAGCGACGGGCGAGTTGAAGTGACCTATCGGTGCGAAACCTGCGGCACCGAGACCCAGCGGATCGTCAAAGAGCCTTAGTGATTGCGCTGCCGCTGGTCGTCATCCAACAGAACATCGCCTCGTACCCCGTTGCGCTCTCCAATTTTTTCTACTTGGAAAGCGAGCCGCATCCATCGCTGGGCAAGTTCCAAGAGACTGACCTTGCGCTCCGGCTCGGTGATATTGTCCGCTGCCGCTATGCATTCGTTCGCCCAATTTCGATATTCGTCCCCAGGAGTCATGTTCCGCACCCCCTTGGCGTCATCGTAAACGGGTGGGCACCCACCTATTCGTTTTCTAGTTCGTCAGGCTGGGACGCGCCTTCAGTCTGAGGCGCGGCTAGAACGCCAGTGCTGCCAGCGCGATCAGTCCTATTCCCGCGACCAAAACCAGCAGCTCGCTTCGACGCAAGTCGAAGCCTAAAGTATACTCGGGCAGAGGCACCATAGCCGACCCCCAATACATTACCCCGGCACAATAGAGGGTTTGGCGGTAATTCGACCAAATTGTGGCGATCTCCGCGAGGCTTGGCAGGGCAGGTATGCAGTCAGCCCTGGTCCCGGCCCAATCGCGGATGAGGTTTGCATCATCGTCACCGGGCAGGGCGCAAACATCCGTTGATCCTCGTTGCCACCTATATCAAACTGGTCTGCGAGCGGGAAGGTCAAGCCCGCGACCTCAAGGCCCGCCGGTGACGAGGTCGACGAATTGGCGACCCCAGACGAGCGCGAAAACGAACGTGACCATCGCCCCGAACACGAGGCTCGCCACCACTTCATGCCTCAACATGGGAATGCCCTCCCGTCCCAGCGATGACATTGCCCGTTCGGCGTCTTCCCCGACCGCTGTCACATATACGCCGGGGGTTCCGAGGGCAAGGCCAACGCCGATCGTGCGGAAGCCGCCTCAAGCGAGTCAGATTTCCCGAGGATTGGGTATTAAAATCGGGTTCGATTTCCTTCACACCGTCAAAGTTTCACCGCGACCAAGCCGCCTGATATTGGGAAAGTTGGTCGGTGTGGGACGCGACCTGATCGGCAAGCTCGACCAAGGGATGATGAAGTCTATGTCGACGACCGCACGATCGACAGTCATGTCAAGCGTTTGCGCAAGAAATTCAAGTTGGTCGATGACGCATTCGATATGATCGAGACGCTGTATGGTGTGGGTTATCGATTTAAAGAGAGCTGAGCTCGTTCGTCCGGTAATTCAGCCCGCCACTGAAAGAGGTTGACCGGCTCGAACTTCCGCACCCGATGAAGCTGCGGCTGACGCGTGCAGCAAGCCTCCGATTGCTAGCCGCGTGATGAGGTCGCTCAGTTCATCCACAAATGCCGCGTCGATGGTGATGCTGAACGGCTCTTCCGCGAACAGCTCACGGTTCCGTACGAAAATGCTGCATTGGCCCATCAGGCAGATGGCCCCGCATAGGGCGATCCGCTTCTGAGTGCCTGGAGGCAGGAATCGCCGCACGAGATCGACAGCAGCCGTCAGATACGAGCTCGAATTCGTGGCCATGAATTCGCGGAAGACCTTGGTGGGATGTGCGCTCTCCCACGCGAATATCCGAATGTAACGGCTCGTCTCGTCCCGTAGTAGCAGCGGCCGCAGTTGCTGGTCCACAAAGCTTCGCAGGGCCTCCTCGCGGGAAAGCGAAGTCAGCCGCTCCGCATCAAACCCCGCATGATCGGTCAGCTTCTCGAATGCTGCCTTGAGGACTTCGAGATACAAGCCGTCCTTACCTTTGAAATGGTAATTGATGGCTGCCTGATTGACGCCAGCCTTGGCGACGATGGCCCGCACGCCCGTACCTTCGAAGCCCTTCTCTGCGAACAGGGCGACGGCGGCCTTGATGATGGCGTGGCGGGTGTATTCAGCCGGACGGGTCATGGGCTTTCCAGGTAAAACGATTGTTTGAACCGAGTGCATAATACGCCCTGTGGAGAAATGCAAATCTTCTTGCGGAGCGGGCAATGCAGGTGGTTGCCATAGTTTTGCCATAAACAATCGTTTGAAATCTAATCGCGTGTATGAAATACTCGTTTGGTTCCTTGGACGAGCCTTGATGAGGGGTTTCCCATGCTGGAGCGAACGTCGAAGTTCATCCTGGAGGTGCTGCCGTTCCTGTTATCGGCGGCTATCGCCGCGGTCCTTGTACCCGGGTTGCTCTATTCCTCGGCTCACGGAGCGGGGGCGGCAGTCAGGTCAACGGCACCTGTCCTCGAATCGGTCGACCGGGACAATGCCGCATTCTCGTCAGAGCCAGTGTTGGTGGGAACACCTGCAAATGCGGCCTCGGACAAACTGGCATATCGCTAAGGTGAGGAGTTCGATATGCGATTAGGAAATTCGCATCGGTCTCGCCGCACCGCCTTGTGGGGATTGATACCGAAAAGGCTGGTGACCGTGTTCGCGTCGTACCGGCCGGAATTACACTACATGCGCGGGCCGGGGCCGAAGTGGCGCGAGAAGCACCCTCGTCCGGCCACTGACCAATTTGAGCATAGCTGAGCAATTCGGACGGCACTGTCGCATTGTTGCCCCCAACGCCCGTGCCGCCCACGACCTCGGCTGCTCCCTGACAGCGGCGGCCGAGGTCTTCTTTTTTTGCGGCCAGGCTCGAACTGGCAGGCGCTCCGGACTGGTTCAGTGGCGGCTTGAGGACGATGCAGTCGGCTGGATGGAGAGCGGCAATGCCGTGCTGGCCATCCCGGGCCGATTGGGCTGCTTGGTGAATTGGCAGGACGCGAACCTTCCAATTGCGGGGAGCGAACCGCGAAAGCTCTTTGCGCCGGTGCGATCGAGATCGAAGCATGCCTCGTACGACATTCCACTTATGAGGGCGCAAATGGCGTCTCCCCTGACCCGCAGCGTTCCGGGCGGAAGAGTCGCGTATTGCGGGGGCCCGCTGCCCCTCAAGCGGATCACACCTCCAACCGAACCGTCGGCATAGACACGAGCCTCCCCGGACGTCCCTTCAAAGCAAGTGAACGAGAACAGGTTTCCGACGACAAATCGGCGCGCTTCATCGGCGCCCATGTTTCCCGCGACTGCCGGCGCCGCCGCCCAAAGACCCGCGACCGCGAACAGCGCACACACAGTCTTCGTCATACCGTGGACCCTCCGTGACGGGCGCCGCCGGCCCCCCACATTCGCGCGATTACAGGCCGTAGGGTTGCGGGCCGACCATCCAGCGCATACGGCCCGTTGGACCGGAGTAGACTTGTGGCGCGTACGGGCCGGAGTAGGGCTCCGGAGCCGGCGGGGCATCAGGGCGAGAGTAGACCTGCGGACCCCCGT
>WNFA01002217.1_pt1 | contig 18076 bp, 12 predicted proteins | sample 5400481 | NCBI WGS metagenome assembly WNFA01 (sample SAMN13153340, study PRJNA577476) | soil metagenome | isolation source: 120 cm saprolite under Douglas fir tree site 2 hole 1 replicate 2 | place: USA:California | collected 2015-04-18
TTTCAATCACTTTAACGGGATAGTGCGATGGTATGGAAATGGTGTTCATCGTCGAGTCCATCGTTGCTAAGGCGAGAAAGCGTGCCGCGCTGCCATAGCCTGGACAGTGATCGGTAAACGGCAGGTCATTATCAATCGTCTTGGGGATGCTAATGGTATGTAAATCGTAGCCAACACGCTCGGCACCCTTTGAAAGGCGATGTGCGGTATCAGCAGAATCATTACCACCTATGTAAAGCAAATAGTGAATAGTATATCGGCGCAGAATAGCGATAACCCGCTCAAGGTCCTCATCTTTCAGTTGATAGCGGCAGGAGCCGAGAGCTGCTGAGGGTGTGTGAAGCAATCTGGGCCAGATAGAGGAGGGTTGTTGCCTTAGATCGATCAAATCTTCCCTTAGAAAACCCTTTATCCCATAACGCATCCCATAGATGCCGTCAATACGCTCATCTGCCAGTGCCGCCTCGACAGCTCCAACCAGGCTGGCATTTATTACCGCAGTTGCTCCGCCCGATTGCCCAATAATCAGATTGTTGTGTCTTGTCATTACTTCTTCCTCAAATAATTCGTATTTCTTCATGTCATTATATCAAGAGCGGGCAGAGGCGTCGAGACAAAATTCCTTGAAACATAGCTCTGCAAATGCTACTATGGAACAGGCATAATTAGTTGCCCTCGACATTTGTCCCTGTGTTGGTTGTAAGAAGGCACAGTGCATGAAACACAAAATGATCCTTGATTGCGATCCTGGCCATGACGACGCCATTGCCATACTATTAGCTGCCCATAATCCTGAGATTGAATTACTCGCTATTACCACTGTTGCCGGCAATCAATCGGTTGAGAAGACCACACGCAATGCCCTAAAAGTCTGCTCGCTTGCTAATATTCGTGATATTCCTATAGCCATGGGCATGGATCGACCACTGGTACGTCCGGCAAAGCACGCGCCTGACATTCATGGTGAATCGGGTATGGATGGCCCACACATCCCAGAGCCAACCATAGAACTCACCCGCCAGCATGCCGTCGATTTGCTCATCGACCTCCTCATGAACTCGGATGGAGATATTACGCTTGTCCCTACAGGCCCACTTACAAATATCGCCGCCGCGATACGCCAGCAGCCGGCTATAGTCCCGAAAATAAAGGCTATTTCCCTTATGGGGGGAGCAATTGGCCTTGGCAATGTGACACCAGCCGCTGAATTTAACATCCATTCCGACCCGGAGGCCGCTGCTATCGTCTTTGGCTGTGGCCGACCAATCACTATGGTCCCATTAGAGGTAACACACCAGGCCTTGGCGACTGAAGATGTCACCACTCGTTTGCGTGCTATGCAGCGTCCTGTGGCAACCTTCGCCGCCGATCTACTTGTCTTCTTTGCTGACACCTATCGTACAGTTTTTGGCTTTCCCGCCGCCCCGGTGCATGATCCCTGTGCCGTTGCTGCCGTTGTTGATCCAACCATTTTACGAGCGCATACAATGCATGTCGCAATTGAAACGAATGGTGAATGGACATCTGGACGCACGGTATGCGATGTCTACGGCAAGTTAGGGAAAGAGCCAAATGCGCGTGTTGGTTACGCTTTGGAAGTGAAGCGTTTCTGGGATATGGTGATTAGCACGATTTTAACGTACCAGGTCTAGATCTGGTAATCCATCTCACCATTCCAACCCTGCGTCAATTCCTGGTGTTTCACTAATGGCTCGCCACTCTTTACAAGCAGTTCGGCAGGTTTGGCAGCGACCACTGAATTGGGTGGAACTGATTCGAGCACCAGTGCCATTGCCCCTATCTTGCTTCCTCTGCCAACGGTGATTGGTCCCAGGATAGCCGCTCCCACGCCAATAGTCACATCGTCCTCGATGGTCGGGTGACGCTTTTGCCTGCGACCAGGCCCCGGTCTCCACCAGCCTGTTGCACCGAGGGTGACCTGGTGATAGAGCATCACATTGTTCCCGATCACTGTTGTCTCTCCAATGACAACTCCGGCACCGTGGTCAATGAAGAAACGTCTGCCAATTTGCGCCCCTGGATGAATCTCGATCCCACCTGTGAAGAAACGGGCAAACTGCGAGATCAATCGCGGCAGGAAGGGAATATGCATCTTGTAAAGAGAATGGGCAATACGGTGGTAAATGATGGCCCAGAGACTCTGGTAGAGTAAGGCCTCAAAGATATTTTGGCAGGCCGGGTCCTTCTCAAAGATGACGTCGATAGCATCAGGCCAGGGATAGCATCAGGCCAGGGAGTTCGTAGACGCGGCGTTGTAGTAGGTGCAGGAATATACACGCCTGGCGGAAGTTCTGGTAGTTGCGCAAGATCAGGCTCGTCGTTGGAGCTACTACGATTGTTTTTGCTTGTCTCTTCTGGAATCCTCTGTGACATGCTATCAGATATCCTTTCCTCTCACCTTCACGGCAATTGCCTTATCTGTGCTACTTGGAGTGTATGGCAGGGGAAAGTGGTTGTCAAGGGAAAAAAGCTATTGACAATTCGCAAGGTGTCATCTATACTGACGATGCATTAAGAACGTGGTGACCGTAGCTCAATCGGCAGAGCTCTGGATTGTGGCTCCAGCGGTTGTGGGTTCAAGCCCCATCGGTCACCCCTCCAGGTTGTGTTGCAAAAACTCCTGAGACTAAACCCATAGTTTATCTACTACGGACAGACTTTGCTTCCAGTAGGGCGCGGACAAACTTTGCTTCCAATATCGGACTCTTGGTAGGCTATCATTACACGTACCCCAGTTCTTTGAGCATTTCTTTCCACGCATTATGAACGTGGGAGTCCTTCAAAATAGACGGATTCTTTAAAATTTTCCTCACCTGCCTGAGACTCGGGTAGCATTCTTGTGTGTGCAGTATCAACATGGCTTCTCTTACCTCGTCACAGTGCCGCTGAATGCTTGCTCGTCGCTTTTGCGAGAGAAAACTCAAGTATCTAGACGAAATTGCCTTGCAGAGATCAGGGAATTTCACGAGAATCTGAGAATAATCGTACCCTAATCCCCTTGCGACTTCTCGCATAGAAGGAGGCGGATTCGGTGGATTTTGCAGTACAGATAGTAGAACACTTCGCACCTGATCTGCTTCAAACTTCCTGTACTTTTTCCGCTTCGTATTTGGCACAGTACTCATAGGAGTAAATTCGATGAAAGAACTTTTGAGATGTTCTTTATCTCCCGTAATGAAACTAAGAGGAGATATTCCAAGTTGATAACATAACTTCAGGAGATTCCCCATTGTTGGAATCTGCTCCCCTCGATTCCAGTTCCAGATCGACTTTAACGTTACGTTGAATTGACGAGAGAAGGCTATCTGATTTCCCCCTGTCGACATATTTATACATTCGGTGAAATTAGCTACGAGGTTGCTTTTAGACGGAGGAGCAGGTATATTGGGAGCAGCACTGAACATCTCTCCTATCATTTCGTAAATCCATTGTTGATAAGTTCTTTCACTCTCTAAAGTAGTCAGATTCTCTTCATCGGGGCGCATACAGCTTCCTAACCAACGACGACACCATGAACAATATCCTGAAATATAGCGCGAGGTAAAATGAAATTGCTCGTGTTGGCAGTCGGGATACGGACAGCGCAGGCTCAGCCTTTGGTGATGCTGCGGGCAGATTGTGACGACTTCAAGTACCCAAATCAGGAGGTCATAAACAATCTGCCCGGAATTTCTCCATGCCTCGTAGCAACTCGGGCACCACGCACGCGTACGACGTATTAATCCCTTTACGGGCAAGACATTCGCCCATACTAGCATTGTCAGAAAGCGCAGATCACAGCGCAAGGTCAACGACTCTAATGCATGGACGTGATTGCTAGCTTGATCAGTAACTCCATTCAATGCCGCGCTACTGCGCCAGAAGCCTGTCAGGTATTTGGGTACAGTATAATCTTCTTTGATTGTGCTCAATTGAGGCAGGATTTCTTGCAGAAAGAGCTTGTGCAAGGGCACACTATGTGCTTCTGCTAAACGAGTCAGGTAGCTGGTCAGACTTTCCACCATAGGGCTTCCAACCCCTTCGGGTTCCAAGCTGTAAAGACGGCTATGTGTCTGTAACTCCACCTGCTCTTGAGGCCAAAGGTCGCAGAGCATCTCTTGTTGCTCACGCATCTTTTTATCCCCGACAGAAGCTATTCATTTTGAAAAGTTTGAGCCTGGCTACACACCTTCATCATCCTCGTCCTACAGTTAGCGAGAAAGGCTGTCTTATTCTGATGCCAACCAAATGCTCTTTAGAGCGGCTCGGGCTTCCGCCTCCTTGAATATCCCCCGTTTTCCTATCAACATTCCTACCTGTCTTTCGCTAGACGTGCATCCCTGTTCTTGCAATACTTCTGCTGCTTGTTGCACTTTAGCACTCATGTCCACAAGCCTTCTTTGACGTTGCTCTCGCTGATATGCTATATACCTCGCGGAAATAGCTCGACAGAGGTCGGGAAAATGTCTGCGGAGGTGTGACTGATCATAGTTTAGCCGTCGAGCCACTTCTCGCATTGATGGATAAGGAAACTCATTGCCCTGTAAAATCTGCTCTAATGCTTCTCGGAGTTCCTCTGTGTCAAACCGTCTGTGCGGCCTGCACAGTCGCTCTGTAGCTGATATTTTCCCGGATATATCTTTCTTAATCTGTGCAATTTCCTGGACATTTCCCGTAAGGAGGTATACCGGGGTCGTCCCAAAATAGGAGCTGATATGTAGTAAAGCATCGAGTTTAGGGACTTGTAGGCCTTGTATCCACTCCCATACTGTGCGGCGATGAAAGCGAACGCGGCGCGCAAATTCAGATAAATTTCCCTCCATTGCTTCATATACATGTGCCGCGATAATGGTAGAAATTACTTGCATAGATGGTATAAAGGTGAGATCAGGTGCAGCAGCAAGTAAATCTCCTACCGCTTGCTCCAACCAAGCTTGCCGCTCTTGCTCAGCCCTATTTACTATTTGGCGGTCTTCTGACTCGAGCGAGTATCCCAGCCAGCGGTCGCAATGTGTGCAGTAACCAGGTTGAAATCGTGGAGCAAGAGGAGGTAAAGGTCGTCCACAATCTTTGTAAAGACATTGTAGGTACAACGGGGCTTGATGTTGAGGGCAGTTGTCAATGACTGAAAGCTGCCAGATGAGTGGCTGATAAATTACCTGCCCTCTCTTCCTCCATTCCTCATAGCATAGTGGACACCACGCCTGTGTCGGCCGGACTAGCTCTCTCCATGAAAGGACATTTGCGAATATGAGCATAGTAAGAAAGCGAAGGTCATTGCGTTGTGTTAATTGTTCTATTGTGTGGACCCAGTTGCTCGCTGTTGAGCAGGTTCCGTTGAGCATAGCACTTCGCTTCCAGAAGGTAGTCAGTTGATCATAGACCGGTTGGCCCTTCTGATACAGGTGAGTTCGGTTTAAATTAGGCAGGATCTCATCGGTGATGAGCGTGCGAAGAAGTACGCTATGAGCATGTGCCAGGCGGCTTATATAGCTGGTCAAGCTCTCCACCATAGGAGTTCCTATCCCAACAGGCTCCAGGTAGTAGAGTTCACTCGAAGCGCAAGGAGCAGATCGCTCCTCTTCCCATACCTCGCAGAGCATTTCTGCTTCAACCGGCACGTGTCTCCTCCTCTCCAACAGGACGTCTCACCGGGTCGGGCAGTCCGACTCGTTTGTTATTCCTTTTTGGAGGTTTTACTAATGGAGCTGGAGGGTCCTCTTTCGAGTCAGAACCACTTTTTGTGGAGGGGGCACGGGTCGAGTCCTTATTCGCTGAGGGATCGCTTTGAGATGTTGATGGAGGGGTTGTCCCCTGGGGAGTATTCTTGGTAGTCTTCTTCGCTTCCTTATCAAGGTTAGGTTCCCTAACGATTCTAAGCTTCCCCCTGAGAACCTTGAGCTGTTCCTCATCTTTCTGTCCCCAGAAATCGTCCTCACCACTGCTAATCTCGTCGAACATGCTTAACAGCGTTCCGGGCGCTTCGGTATGTTTCTCCCAAAGTTCCCGTGTAAGGGTTGGTTGATTAAGTTCGAGCGCCGCTGCAAGTGTCCTGTAGAGCCATGATTTGAGCATGCCTATGCAGCCCAAACACTGATCATAGAAATAATCGGCGTGAGTTCCCAGGTCTGGCTCTTCAGGCAGAGGCAGATATTTTTGGAATGTCCGCAGCAGCTTTTTGAATTCTTTGAAATCATCCTCATTGTCTGCTCGATAGCGAGGGAAATGAATCTTGATGGTGCGGCGGCTGAGCTGTGCATTCAATTTCGTTAATTCCAGTAGGTCGTAAGTACCGACCAGCACGTGGACTGTTTTTGTTAAACTTGCTAGCGACTTTAAACTGTTCATCTGATCGAGGAGACGCTCGCCGCTCGCCATTATTTGAAAATGCTGCGCCTCATCAACAATAAAAGCCCGCGGTCGACGGTTTTGTAAGCACTTCTCCAGGACCCGGCGCATATCTGGGGCTCTAACATTACTCTCGATGATAAGTTTGCCCTGTTCATCCCGATGAATGCCACGAACCTCGTAGGTAATTTTGTGTTCAAGCATTGGTTCATCTAAAGCTCTCAGCGCCCGGATATAATAATCTCTCCAATTGAAGTTGCCAGAGTCAGGAGAGACTGCTTCCATACCTACAACGGGAATATGACCGGGATTGGCATCAAGATTGGCTAGCGCGTCCTTTATCAACTGTCTCTCTATCTGCTGGCGTAGGGTTGTTTTGCCGACACCCGTGGGGCCGAAGACAAGAATAACCGAAGCGCTGGCCGGATGCCGAATGGCATGGAGAAGGTCGTCATACGTCTGCTTGAGAATCTGGTGAGCAATCACTACCTTATCGAAATAGTGCAGACGCTCTTCGATTGACCGCTCCAGCAGTTCGCGGGGAAAGCCCTTAGGTGAGGCTTCAGGTTCTGGCATGCATTATTCTCCAGGAGATAGCTCATCGAAGTCGCTCATTAATGCTCTAAGTGCCCGAATATAATAGTCCCGCCAGTTGAATTCGCTCGGGCCAAGCGATACGGCCTCCACATTAAAGATAATTGCATCGACCGGTTTGACCTTTGGAGCTAAAGACGTTATCTGCTTTACGGCTTGAAGAGGGGATAGTACCTTGCCTCTTCTAATGGGACCACGGATGAGAACAGATGCAGTCGTTCTTCGAGACCGAAGCGCGCGAAGAAGGTCAAGATGGAAATCATCAGGTGAGAAGTGAGCCATCGGCATAGGTCATGCTCCTAACACTACTTCATAGATTTCGTCGTCGTCATCGCTGGACTCAGGGGCCTCCCCTGCATCTATCGTCGACGCAGTAGCCGGGGAAATCTCTTCATTTATTATCGAAGATGATTCCGACGACACTATGCCTAACCCGTGCAATTCCAGAGTAGATTTTCCCATCAATGCGAGAACGCCTCTGAGCTCTAAGTCTTTCCGGCGTTGGGCCAGAAGGGCCTGCTGTCCTTCCACTGAGGTGATGAACGCAGCGAGTTTTGCGGCGGTAATGTTAAATTGCCTCCCATGACGGCGATAGCGGGCCCGCAGCTCTTCGCCTGCCAACTGGATCTCTCGCTCGGTTCGTCCTCGCAGTTGCGCATGGTGTTGTGAGAAGCACTCAACCCACTTACCCTTGACAAAGGCATAGGCATGTCCGATGTCAAATGGATCATAGCGCACAGGGATCTGCTTCCTGTGCAATTTACGGTTCCTACGAAAAAGGTTATTTTTCGCAGAGTAGTAAATATTGTTAATCTTCACACCGAGAGTCGGATCGAGCTTGGCTGTTCCTTTCGGTGTAGTCGGAAGGGTATAGTAGACGAAGGCATTATTGAAGGTGATTAAATCCCCACCGCGCCTTCCCCATAGAAATATGCCCTGATTGAAAGCCTCGGCCGGTGTTTGTCCGATCCCTCCATGTTCATTCGTATCATACTGCTCGTATGCCCATTCCTGGATGCGCGCATACAGCTCCCCCAGCGTCCACACGGCATGTCGCTTAGGATCGACGGCAGGTGTTAGCTGCCGCACGTTTTTGGTGGCCTGGGTGTTACCCTCCAGGTTGTGAATAAACTCCTCATCGGTCGTTCCGAAGACTCGTTCCATTTCAGACCCGAAGCGAGATTTAGATTTGGGTCGTGTTGCCTTGCTGCACTTATGGCGTGCGAGGAGAGAATCGAAGTAGATGCTATGAAACTCCTTTCCCCCGTCAACCACGACCATCTCTGGGAAACGCTTGTGCCGGAAGACGCACTCTCGTAAAACCATCATGCATGATCTATAACTGGGCTTGTCGAACGACAGGTACACCGCCAGGATGCGTCTCGAGTACGCATCGATGAGCAGCGTGAGCCATGGACTTCCTAAGTTTTTGCCGGTACGTAGGTCAACCAGCTCTATATCTAATTGCGTATGGTCAAGATGCGTAATCTGGAAAGGATAGTCACCATGCCGCGGGAGAGTATAAAGTAGCTCCCAATAGAAGGGTTCAAGCGGGTAGGCAGCTTTGGATCCTGCCCTCTTCTCTACCTGCTCATGGAGTGGACGATTATTCACCGCGGCGACGAAAAACTTATAACTGGGAATAGCAGTAATTCCCTCTCCCTTACAGTAATTTTCAAACTCTCCATAGACTTCCCTTTTGTTTTTCTGTTTGTGATTCTCGTATTCTTTTTCTATAAATTTTTCGACGACTTCAAGGACCGCCTCTTTGATCCGAGGTATGTGGTTTCCGCAATTCGCATAATCTGGCAAGAGACCGATGTATCCGCAGTTATAGCTCTGTTCAGCCTCTCGAAATTTCGCGACCCATCTACGCATCGCCCGGCCAAGCGAGGTGTTGGCGGTTGAAGCTAATCCAGCAAGCACAGGTTTAATGAGCGCAAAGCGATCGTTGGCTTTTTTCAGTGCCTCTTTACTCGCCTTCATGTAGCGTTCGTCAGCTTCAGGATCAAGGCTTCCCTCATCAGGGGTTGCAACAACGCCCACAATCCTACCTACAGCTACGAGCCCTTCGAAACCATCGTTAGGCATGATGATCAATTTCTTATCCTCAGATAGAAGATGTGTTTCGCTCTTCCCATGTTGGAGAATGATCCATGGACAGCCGTCATACAAAACAGGTGTATTAGTCTCAAGAGAGACAGTACAGGGGGGAGGAAAAGTGCCTGTAGGCGTCTTTACAAACATAGCAGCCAATGCATCTGCAGTATCCTTATCGCTGAAGACATGGACCCGCTCTATTTCGGGGATCTGGTCTTTATGTAAATCGACGTAGATCTGCTCGTCTGCGATCAATTTATAGATGTCGTCGGCACTTGCTTGTTCCACCTGTGCAAGTAGCGCGCTCAAAGTAATTCCTTTATTGGTTGAGACTAAGTTGAAGATCTCCCTGCGTGCAGCCTCTGAAACTTGAGGGCAGGTTTTGCGCCAATAAGATGCCAGGAAGCGGAGATTACGTTGAAAGACCCAGTTGATCTCCTTCGATGATCGCACTTTAAAATAAAATCCAAGAGGAGTCGCAACCTCCTCAGCGGGAGGACAGCGCCATTCCCCTTGCTCATCGCGCTGATAGCGATTGGAATTCTTCTCCTCAAGGCGGCGAAGCTCCTCCTCTTCTTTCCATTCTTCCCATCCGATAGAATCTTTGCGAATAACAAAAAAGTCAGGTGTGTATGGGAATTCTTTCATGTGGTTGCCCACTTTGAATCTCAAATTAAAAGGCGGTGGTTGGTCATAGAATTCTAGAACTTCAGGCTCATGGTCCATTTCATGCGCACCGGCAAGCTCTACTTTATAACTTTCGGTCTGGATAGTGACCCCCATTTTCCGGCTGGTATACAGAACAGGCATATTCTTCCCGTTGCTGCCTACCCTACGCGAGGGAGGAGACGACCGAATGAATTTGATCACTTTTTTAGCATCGTCAGGGATCCCCAATTTCTGCATTAGTAGGTCGAGCTCATGATCGCTCAGCATAGTAATTCGCTCCTTCTCAATGGCCTTGCATCCTTGAGTGGCATGGTCCTCTTTTCAGAGGATGAGTTGTGGTTTGAGTAGAGGGCTGATCATACAATTCGAGGACTTTATTGTCGTGTTCAATCTGGTAGATACAAGGCAATTCAAGACGGCGGCTCTCCAATTGGATGCTAGACGTCATTTTACGACTGGGATAGGGACCGCTACAGTTACCTCTAGCGATTCTGGCGTAAGGCGGTGGATCTGAGGAACGAAAAGACCTAAGGATCGCTTTGGTCTTCCTAGACAAATGAAAGTGCTGGCAGAGTTGTAAGAGCTGGATATCTGTAAGCACGGTAACCTCCTTGTCTGTACTTGCAGGAAACCTGAGCTGGTCATATGCAGCGAAAACTATTCTGTCAAATTATGTTTTGGTTGGCGCCGCTTTACTTGAAGAGCCGAGTGGCCGGGGGGAGATGACAATTCCCGTTTGGCTATGACACGAGGTTCCAGACCCAGCATCTGTCGCAACTCTATATGTCCAGCCTCAAGAGCGAACTCTTTTTCACCTGCATAGACCTCTCGCATCATTTCGCAACAGGCGGCCTCTGAAAGTGCATGCTGTTTCAGATAGGGCTCTCTTAACGCTTTTTCATCTGCCAATAATGCGGCGCGCACCGCTCGTACGAGCATGCGATGGAGATTACCAACACATCCGAGGGATCGCTCATAACAGTATTCCCAATTTTTGAGGAGGATGTCTGTTTCTTCTTCAAATGGCAAGGCTTGTTGGAAAGTGCAGAGAATACTCCTAAACTGTGCTAGTTCTTCCTTTGCGCTGCTGTAGCCGGGAAAATGGATATCCACACTGCATCCAATCAGTTGGGCACTCAACCGATGCAAGGGAAGCAACTCGTATGTGCCTATCAGAACAAATATTATGTATAATCTGGCTCGACTTCTCTGGAAAAGGACATAGGAAACGAGCACAGAATATACATAATGCAAGTTATTTAATAATCCTCCACTACGTTCCAGATTATAAATAACATACATCGTCCCCGTGACATCGGCCAGGGATTTGATACAATCGACTTGATCCTTTAGTTGCCGCCCTCTATTCACCTGGCCTAGATACTGCGCATCGTCGATCATCACTGCCACCGGACGGTATCTCTTGATGGCTGCCTCTAGGGAGAGACGCAAAGCGTCTCCTTTCGTCTCCTCCACCAACTTTCGTTTGCTTCGTGTTGCCTTTGGCCAGTCCAATTGTGTTTGCCCCTCATCATTGTTTGCATGCAAAACCATACTCTGAGGTTGCAAGTGCTCTTTCACAGCCAAAAAGCCACTTTGCAGAAACTCTTGCCAAGCAAAGGAGCCATTAAGAGGAGGTCTTGCCAAAAATGTAAGGATTGGATGTTTGTCATCCAGTGATGCAAACGACATCTCGGTCTCTATTGCCCTCATGACATAGTCCCTTAGGGCGGTTTTCCCAACACCAGCTGGGCCGTATACGTATACGAGAGATGCACCGCCTGGCTCTCGAATCACTTGACGCAGAGCTTGTCCTGCAACCAGCAAGTGAGGATGCTCTATCTTAAGCCGCTTGAATGTTTGTAAGCGCTCATCTCTCGTCATTTGGACATATCTTACTCTATCTCCCGAAGTATTTATTTGCTTCATTAACATGACCTCCTATCATCAATACATCATTAACTCCTGTTGTCTACCTACCAGATTTTGTCTATTGCTAATAACCTAAATTTGGCCCAAACTAGTGGCAGGATGCCACAAGAAAGGAGCTTGCCAAAAGAACAAAGATGAGCCATACCTCTCGTAGAGTCTGAACTTTGCAAGAGGAGGATCATCATGAACGAATCTACCACACCCACGACGAAGCAGTTTACCGGTTGCGCCAGTTTGGCCGCCATTGGGATGAAGTTGAGGGAACTGAAGCTGTTTGAGCCAATTGAACAAACGGTGCAGATTGCCCAGAAAACCATCAAGGATCGGCCAACCGACAAACTCTCTGACGCCTTGATCAGCATGCTGGCAGGAGCGCATGGACTGGTCGAGATCAATACGCGCTTGCGAGCCGATGCGGCCTTGCAGCGAGCCTTCGGGCGCAGTCGGTGTGCCGAGCAGTCGGTGGTACAGAATACCTTGGATGCCTGTAGCGCCGAGAATGTCGCACAGATGGAGCAAGCGATGGATACCATCTATCGCCAGCACAGTCAAGGCTATCAGCATGACTACCAGGCCAGGTATCAAGTGCTCGATGTGGATATGAGTGGGATGCCGTGTGGACCCAAAGCCGCCTTTGCCAGCAAAGGCTATTTTGCCAAGCAACGCAACCGGCGTGGACGCCAATTGGGCCGGGTGCTGGCGACAGGCTATGAGGAAGTCGTCGTCGATCGGCTCTTCGACGGGAAGACGCAACTGACCAAGGCGTTGCAGCCCTTGATGCAAGTGGCTGAGCAGACCTTGGAGCTGGACGAGCGCACACGAGCGCACACCCTGGTGCGCTTCGATGCGGGCGGCGGGAGCGTGGACGACGTCAACTGGCTGCTGGTGCGTGGCTATCAGATCCACGGCAAAGATTACTCCAGCGCTCGCGCTCAGCGCTTGGCAGCAAGCGTGCAGGAGTGGGTTGATGATCCTCAGATAGAGGGGCGACAGGTCGGCTGGGTGAGCTTGCCCGCCTCGGAATATGCTCGTCCCGTGCGGCGCATTGCGGTGCGTTGCCGCAAGGCCAATGGGCAGTGGGGCATCGGCGTGCTGATCTCGACGCTCGATCCTGGGGAAGTGCTGGCCCTGACCCAGCCGACAGCCGGGCCCGATGCCGATCCTGCCACCATCCTGCTGGCTTATGTGTCCTTGTATGATCAGCGTGGCGGTGGTGTGGAAACCTCCTTCAAGGGCGACCATCAAGGCCTGGGCAGCACCAAGCGCAGCAAGAAACGCTTTGAGGCCCAGCAGATGGTCGTGCAGTTGGGCACGTTGGCCCACAATGTCGTCATCTGGGCGCGCCGTTGGCTGACGCAGACCGGCAGGCCTGCCAAGTTGCGCCACTATGGGATCCTGCGCATGGTACGCGATGTCTTTCATGTGAGTGGCTTTCTGGTCTTCGATGCCTTGGATCAGCTGGTCGAGATTGTACTCAATCAGGCGGCTCCTTTGGCACCCGTTCTTGTCGAGTTGTTACGGGAGCTTCTCACTCCCGTGCACGTTGCCCTTAATTTGGGCCAAATTTAGGTAAATAAGAGAGCCATAAGTCTACCGGAAGGAGGATGTATCTGTCAGGAAGGTGAACGTTTTTCAGCAGTCGATCAAGAGCAATGGGGAGAACATCTCCTCCTGGAGTTTCAGCAACGAAGGAGAAAAACATGCGTGCAGCCGTGTTTCGTGGAGCATTCGATATTCGGGTTGAGCAGATACCTGATGCAAGCATCCTTGAGCCAACTGACGCCATCATACGTATCACTCACGCTTGTATTTGCGGCACCGATCTCTGGCCGTATCGGGGACAGGGTCCCTATACGCCTGGCTGGCAGATAGGGCATGAATGGATGGGTGTGGTTGAAGATGTTGGGCCAGATGTACGAACGATCAAACGAGGAGACCGCGTCATCGCTCCGTACGACTTTGCTGATGGCACCTGCGAGTTCTGCCGGAAGGGTCTTGATAGCGCATGTGTGCAAGGAGGACTCTGGGGCTTTGGACACGAGGGAGGACAGGCAGAAGCGATTCGCGCCCGTTTCGCTGACGCCACGCTGGTCGTCGTTCCCCCATCTGTCGAAGGGGACGAAGCCTTGCTCAAGGCCATGCTCCCCGTGACCGACGTGATGGCAGCGGGCCATCATGCTGCAGTCGCGGCCGGCATGCATCCTGGTGATACGGCTATTGTCATTGGAGATGGAGCGGTTGGCCTCTGCGGGACACTGGCGGCGCGTCGGCTTGGAGCCGGACGTATCGTGGTGCTGGGACATCAGCCATTACGCCTTGAACTGGCTCGGATGTTTGGCGCGACTGATGTGTTGACAACGCGCGGAACAGAGGCCATCAGCGAGGTTCTTGAACTCACCAGAGGAGGGGGACATGCGGTCCTGGAATGTGTTGGAACCCAAGAGACACTCACTCTGAGTATAAGCGTTGCTCGCCCCGGTGGGATGGTTGGTTTTGTTGGAGCGCCACACGGAAGCGGTCAGGTTCCCATTCAACGGATGTTTTCCAAAAATATTGGTCTGCGTGGTGGGCTGGCTCCAGCGCGCGCCTATCTGCCAGAACTGCTGAACCAGATCCTTGAGGGCCGGCTCAATCCCTCGCCCATTTTGGATCTCTCGGTCAGCCTGGACGAGGTCGCCGCCGGCTATGCAGCGATGGATCAGCGACGGGCAATGAAAGTGATGGTTCGACCTTGACGACCCACAACGCGAGCACATAGTGATGAGAAGAGCTGACATAATCTTCTCATCCGTTAGATCATCTTGCACCTGATCCCTCTTAATTGTCCTTGACGCATACCACGGGAGTCGCCTTTAGCCTGCACAATCTGGATGCTGAGTTCGCGCTGATCAAACATGGCATCTCCAACAACCCTGCTGCTCTTCCGCCTGTACTCGGGTGCAAACATCGTCTTGAGATACGGAGTATCTCGACTGCACTTAGCACAATACTCGAACCCCTCACATCAGTGGTTGAGATGCCATCCCTACCCGGCATCTCGACATGCATCAGAGCGAGGGGGAGGAGCCCGGAATTGTACCGGCACCCATCCTCCTCCGGCAAGAGTTTAGAAGGATGCTATGGAGAAGTCACTCTCCATCAAGTGGCATGTCACTTCCACTTACTTTGCTTCAGAAGTCAGACAACGGGAGTTCGTGGGCAAGAGGCTCATCATTGGTCAGAAAATATGGTATCATATAAGGATGAAGTAAAAGGCAATACTGTAGCATATGTACATCGCAACCTTGACGAGTCAGCCAATTTAGTAGCATACAAGGGTGAAGTCACAGGGAGCGTCTGGAGTCTTTCGCCATTCCCCAGCCTCCCTCAATCAACGTGGACCCGCCTCGAGCGCATCCCACACCTAGCAGTACACTTGAGATTGCCTGGGGAAGACAGCCTGCAGCAGTTGGCATGTTACCTCCCGTTACCTCCCATGGCTAGCGTGATGCCGCCGGGTCACGAGGAAGGCGAGGAGCATGCCTATGACGAGGCACTCCTATCGTGAGCGCGATTATGCCTTTGGGCAAGTCATGCTCAAACTGCGCACGAGCATTGGCCTGACGCAAGCGGGCCTGGCCGAGCGGCTTCGGGTCTCACGACGCGCGGTCGGGGAGTGGGAGGCCGGCAGCAACTATCCCAAAGCGGAACGCCTCCAACAGCTCATTTCCTTGTGTGTGCAGCAGCACGTCTTCGCACCGGGGCGAGAGGAAGAGGAGATCGGCGCCTTGTGGAAAACGGCGCATCAACGAGAGCTCCTCGATGAGACCTGGCTCTCAGTCTTGCTCAGTACCCAGACTACGCCCCTGTTCACTTCCCCCCCCGAGGTCCGTGCTGCTTCCGACCAGGCTCCTGCGATGGAATCAATAGCTTTCCCACGCGTTGATTGGGTCGGAGCGCTGGATGTGAGCCACTTCACGGGTCGTGAGGCAGAACTAGCCGGACTGTCGCACTGGCTTGTGCAAGAGCAGTGTCGGCTCGTGGCCATCCTGGGGATGGGCGGCATCGGCAAGAGCGCGCTGGTCTCGCTCCTTGGCAGGCAACTTGCCCCCCAGTTCGACGCGGTGCTGTGGCGCTCCCTCCGGGATGCCCCCTCCTGTGAGGAATTGGTCGCCGACTGCCTCACCATCTTCTCGGAAACTCCACCCGCTGAGTTCCCCCCCTTGCTGGAACAACGCATCAACCAGTTGATCGGACGCCTGCAAGAGCGGCGCTGCCTGCTCGTGCTGGACAATCTGGAGACGCTCCTGGAGGAGGGGGATCCCGAGGGCAACTACCGTGCCGGCTACCAGGGCTACGGGCGCCTGATCGAACGGCTGGGTGAATCCGCCCACCAGAGCTGTGTGGTGTTGACCAGCCGCGAGAAACCCCGCGAGATCGAGGCCCTGGAAGGGCTGCGCGGGCCAGTCCGTTCACTGCGCCTGGTGGGCCTCTCCCAAGAGGCAGCACGCTCCCTGCTGGAAAACAAGGACCTGCGCGGGGAATCCTCCGCCTGGCTGCAGCTGATCGCCACCTACGCGGGCAATCCGCTTGCGCTCAAGATCGTGGGGCAGGCCATCGTCGACCTCTTTGCCGGCGAAATCGTCCCGTTCCTGCACTCGGGGGAACTGATCTTCAATGGCATCCGCGTGGTCCTGCGCCAGCAAGTGGCACGCCTGACGCCGCTGGAGCAGACACTGCTCACCTGGCTGGCGGTGGTCCGCGAGTGGACGTCGCTCGATTCTTTGCTCTCCCTGCTGGTCCCCAGGCCGACGCGCGGACGGGTGCTGGAGGCGTTGGAAGCGCTCTCGCGACGGTCCCTGATCGAGCGGGGAGAGGGAGTCAGTTTTACGCTGCAATCGGTGGTGATGGAGTATGTCACCGATGCCCTGCTTGATCAACTGACCGAGGAGATCGTCACGCAGGCGATGGACCACCTGCACCGGTATGCAGTAGAGCAGGCGCAAGCAAAAGACTACGTGCGCCAGACCCAGGTGCGTTTGCTGGTGCGTCCGCTCGTGGAGCGGCTGCGAGCCGAGTTCGCATCGGACCCCAGGATCGAAGACCAGTGCCTCTCGCTGCTCAGGCACATGCGTACTGAAGATGGCAATAGACAGGGCTATGGTCCGGCCAACGTGATCAGTCTGCTCAAAGCGTTGCGGAGCGACCTGCGCGGTCTGGACCTCTCACGGCTCACCATTCGTGGGGCATACTTGCAAGGAGTCGAGATGCAAGACGCGACTCTGTCCGGGGCCTTGATGCGTGAGTGCGTCTTTACTGAGGCCTTCGATGCCATCACCGCAATGACCATCAGCCGCAGCGGGCAGTACTGGGCGGCAATCAGCAGGCGGGGAGAAGTGCGGGTGTGGCGCGAGGAAGGGAAGCTCCTACACCTGGCCTGGCAGGCCCATACCGACACGACATATGCCCTTGCCTTGAGCCCGGATGAACACACGCTCGCCAGTGGGAGCGATGATGGCAGCGTCAAGTTGTGGGAAGTAAAGAGTGGTGCCTTGCTCTGGTCGGGCTGGCGCACGCAGAGCATCATGGGCCTGGCTTTTTCCCCCGATGGAAGACTGCTCGCCAGTGGGGGAGTTGATACGACCGTCCGGATCTGGAATGCGAAGCTGGGCACCCTCCTGGAGGAATTGCCGCATCCCAGTTCAGTCGTCTCGCTGGCTTGGAGCCCTGATGGGCGCCTGCTCGCAAGTGGCGACTTCGCGGGCACGATCCGGCTGTGGGCGATCCCACCCAGTGGGCCAGCAACCTGCGTGCAGACGCTCTCCGGGCATCGCATCTGGGTGCCGCGACTGGCCTTTGCCCCCGATGGCAGTCGGCTCGCCAGTGCGAGTTGGGATACCACCGTCAAGCTGTGGGAACTCGCCAGCGGACGCTGTCTGCAGACGCTGGTGGGGCATACGGAGCGGGTGCAAGCCCTGGCCTGGAGTCCGGATGGAGGCATGCTCGCCAGCGGCGGCTTAGACCACACGATCCGGCTGTGGGATGGAAAGCTCGGCCGCTCACGGGCGGTGCTGCAAGGACATAGCGGCGATGTGCACAGCCTGGCCTTCACCCCCGATAGCCGCCATCTGCTCAGTGGCAGTGATGATGGCACCCTGCGGCTGTGGGAGGTCGAACGTTCACAGGGCGTGCGGGTCATGCAGGGTTCCGTGGCCTCCCTCAACGACCTCGACTGGAGTCCAGATGGCAGGCAGTTGGTCAGTGGTGGCACGGATTCGCTGGTCACCATCTGGGATGTGGCCGGTGGGAGGCCAGCCAGAGTGTTGCGCGGCCATCACTGGCGTGTCAACGGCGTGGGATGGAGTCCTGATGGGAACAGGCTGGTGAGTTCCGGGTCGGATAGTGCCATCCGGCTCTGGGACCCAACTGATGGGAGCTGTCTCCAGGTCCTGGG
>WNFA01001676.1_pt1 | contig 18072 bp, 21 predicted proteins | sample 5400481 | NCBI WGS metagenome assembly WNFA01 (sample SAMN13153340, study PRJNA577476) | soil metagenome | isolation source: 120 cm saprolite under Douglas fir tree site 2 hole 1 replicate 2 | place: USA:California | collected 2015-04-18
TTGGCGCGCTGTTCAATTACTATCACTGGTTGGATAACCAACCGCCTTTGCCGGCTTCGGGTTCATGCGCTGGTCAATACGGACCTTGCCGTTGGCAGCGTCGGAACCGGGGACAGGGTAGCCAGTCTTGTCTGGGGGCGAAAAATCGCACCTTCGCATGTACAAGCAGCCGTCCCGCAACGTAAGCAGCGGGCAGATCATAAACAAAATGAAGGATTTAAGCAATGCCGCCACGGTCGAGGTCGCAGCAGAGAGCGAGGGCCAGCGGGTGGACAACTTCTTATTGCGTCTGTGCAAGGGCGTGCCGCGAAGCCATATCTACCGCATCTTGCGCAGCGGCGAGGTGAGGGTCAACAGCCGCCGCGTCGATGCGACCTATCGCCTGCGGCCGGGGGACCGGGTGCGGATTCCGCCGATGCGCCTGGCCCGGCGCGCGGAGAGGACCGCGCCGCCGCTCGATCTGCCGGTGGTCTACGAGGACGACGCCCTGCTCGTCGTCAACAAACCGGCCGGCACCGCGGTGCACGGCGGCAGCGGCATCAGCTTCGGGGTCATCGAGCAGATGCGCGCGGCGAGGCCGCAGCAGAAGTTCCTGGAGCTCGCGCACCGGCTCGATCGCGAAACCTCGGGACTGCTCATCCTTGCCAAGAAACGCTCGGCGCTGACCGCGCTGCACGCGGCGCTGCGCGAAGGGCGGGTGAAAAAGGAATACCTGGCCTTGGTGAAGGGAGGCTGGCGCAACGACAAGCAGCATGTCAGCCTTCCGCTCAAGAAATTTCTCACCGGTTCCGGAGAGCGGCGCGTCAGCGTCCACCGCGAGGGCAGGGAGTCGCAAACGGTTTTCCGGAGGAAGAGGGGACTCCGCGATTTCACGCTGCTGTCGGCGGAGCTCCTGACCGGCCGGACCCATCAGATCCGCGTCCATCTCACCCATCTCGGATTTCCGATCGCCGGCGACGACAAGTACGGCGACTTCGAGCTCAACCGAGCCTTGGCGAAGCAGGGCCTGAGGCGCATGTTCCTGCACGCCGGGGAACTGGAATTCGCGCATCCGCTTTCCGGGGAGGCGCTGAAATTGCACGCGCCGCTTCCACAAGATTTGTCGCGCTTTCTCGATTCCCTGGGAGGCTGATGCGCTATCCCCTGCTGGTGTTCGACTGGGACGGCACGCTGATCGACTCGGCGGGCGCGATCGTCGCATGCATTCAGTCTGCGTGTCGCGACCTCGGGCTGCCGGTGCCCGATGAGGCGCGCGCGAGCCACGTCATCGGTTTGGGGCTGAACGATGCGCTGTCGTACGCGATTCCCGGGCTCGCGGCGGCCGAATACGGCCGGGTCGTGGAGCGTTACCGGCAGCATTTCCTCGCGCGCGATCCCGAAATCCCGTTGTTTCCGGGCGCCCTGGCTATGCTCGCCGGTCTTCGGGACCGCGGCCATATTCTCGCCATCGCCACCGGAAAGAGCCGTGCGGGCCTGGCGCGGGCGCTGGACAATACGGGTCTGCGGCCGTTGTTCGCCGCCTCGCGCTGCGCCGACCAATGCGCATCGAAGCCTGCGCCCGATATGCTTCACGAGCTGATGGAGGAATTGGGCACGGACGCAGCGAATACCCTTATGATCGGAGACACGGTGCACGATCTTCAGATGGCGGCAAACGCGGGAGTGCAGGCGGTGGCGGTGAGTCACGGGGCGCACCCCAGGGGCGACCTGGTCGAGCTCGCGCCGCTTGCGTGCGTGGAGAATATCGACGAGTTGACGCGATGGCTCGCACAGAACGCGTAATTTGCTCGAGCGCCGATCTCACGGATTCGGGAGACGGGGTACGCTTCGAGCTCGAAGTGGACGGAAAACCCGAACCGGCGTTCGCAGTGCGCTACGGCGGCCGGGTCTATGCCTACCTCAACCGCTGCGCGCACATGCCCATGGAGCTGGACTGGCAGCCCGGAAAGTTCTTTGATGTCTGGGGCCTGCATTTGATATGCTCGACGCACGGTGCAACCTATGCGCCGGATACGGGCCGATGTCTCTACGGCCCGTGCTTCGAGGAGGGGCTCATCCCGATTCCCGTCGAAGAGCGGGACGGCAGTGTGATCATGAAAGGCGATCCGCGTGGCAGAAGGTAACTGGGAACGGGATGCGATGGAGAAGCTCGCGGGCGCTGCGCTCAAAGAGCAGCGCCGCGCCCGCCGCTGGGGCATTTTCTTCAAGCTGCTCGGTTTCGCCTATCTCACCATGCTGCTGCTGCTCGTGCTCGACTGGCGCGGACAGGACGGCTTCGCTTCGGGCAAACATACCGCGCTGGTAGACGTGGTGGGTGTGATCGACCCGAAAGGCGACGCGAGCGCCGACCGCATTACCGAGTCCCTCCAGAATGCGTTCAAGAACAAGAATACCCAGGGCGTGATCCTGCGCATCAATTCGCCGGGCGGCAGCCCGGTGCAGGCGGGGATCATCTACGACGAAATCCGCCGGCTGCGGGGGATTTATCCCAACGTTCCCATGTATGCAGTGGTCGAGGACATCTGCGCCTCGGGTGGCTACTACATCGCTGCCGCCGCCGATAGAATTTACGTGGACAAGGCGAGCATCATCGGGTCGATCGGCGTGATCATGGACGGCTGGGGCTTCACCGGCACCATGGAGAAGCTCGGCGTGGAGCGGCGCGCGCTCACCTCGGGGGAGAACAAGGCCTTCCTCGATCCGTTCTCGCCGGTGGACGAAAAGCAGAAGCGCCACGCGCAGTCGATGCTGGACGAAATCCACAAGCAGTTCATCGATGTCGTGAGGAAAGGCCGGGGCAAGCGGCTCAAGGAGAGCTCGGACATTTTCTCCGGCCTGCTGTGGACCGGTGCGAGAAGCGTCGAGCTGGGACTTTCCGACGGCTTTGGAAGCGTCGATTTCGTCGCGCGCGAGGTGATCAAGGCCGAGGACGTCCTCGACTACACGAAGAAGCAGGACTTCACCGAGCGCTTCGCCAAGCGATTCGGCGCGGCGATGGCCGGCGCCCTTGCCAAGGTCCTTGCGCAGGGGCCGCTCAACATTCGCTGACGTTGCTCGGGCGGCGACCCGCCGCGACTACTCGGCAAGCAGCAGGAATACCGTGGGCCGCCCCTTGAGTTGCGGCGTTTCCTCGCGCCATGCCACAACGGGTCGCGTTTTCACCGCTTCCGATTCCAGGCTCAGGTCCGCGGCGACACACACGAGCGTAGCCGGGGCGAGAGCTCGCAGCATCGTCGCCAGAGTGCGGTCGTTGCGGTAAGGTGTCTCGATGAATATCTGAGTCTGCTTGAGGTTCCGCGACTGGCGTTCGCATTCCTTCAACGTGGAAACGAGCTCGGCTTCCGCGACCGGCAGGTAGCCGTGGAACACGAAACGCTGGCCGTCGAGGCCAGAGGCTGCGAGCGCAAGCATAATGGAAGAGGGGCCGCTCAGGGGTACGACGCGGATGTCTCGCTCGTGCGCGAGCCGCACCAGGCTTGCTCCCGGATCGGCAACGGCCGGTAACCCCGCTTCGGAGAGAAGTCCCGCATCGCTGCCGGCAAGGAGCGGCTCGAGGAGAGCCGGAACATCACCTTCCCTGGTGTTGTGATCGAGTCGCTCGACGCGGATGCTCTGCAGCGGCCGCGTGGCTCCGATGCGTTTCAGGAAAGCGCGCGCCGCTTTCGGGTCCTCGGCGACGATGTAGTCGAGCGAACGAGTGCGATCGAGCACGGCAGCCGGAATAACTGCCTCCGGCTCAACGTCACCCAGCGTGTTGGGCAGGAGATAAAGCGAGCCTCTGCGGTCAGAGGACATTCAACCCTTGTTCGCGCAGCAGATCCACCAGCGCGATCAGCGGCAAGCCGACGAGCGCGTTCGGATCTTCGCCTTCCATTTTCGCAATCAGCGCGATTCCGAGACCTTCGGCCTTCGCGCTGCCGGCGCAGTCGTAGGGTTGCTCCCGAGCGAGATACCGTTCGATTGCCCCGTCGTCAAGCTTGCGGAAAGTGACGCGGCACGGGACGACGCGCTCGCGGCTGCTGCCGTCGGAGGTGTTGTGCACGCATACTGCCGTGTAGAACACCGCCTCGCGGCCGGACAGAGCTCGAAGCTGACGCACTGCGTTCTCGCGAGTGCCGGGTTTGCCGAGCACCTCGCCGTTTCCCACCGCGACCTGATCGCAGCCGATGATCAATGCGTCGTGAAAACGGCTCGCGACCGCCAGCGATTTCGCCTGGGCGAGGCGTCGCGCCATGTTCTGCGGCGCCTCGCCCGGGAGGCGTTCCTCGGCGAGACCCGGATCCGTGACCGAGAACGGAATCCCGAGCCGCTCGAGCAATTCGCGCCTGTAGCGCGAGGTGGAAGCGAGGACAAGCTGCATCAGCCTCTGCACTGCTCGGCAACGAGCCTCTCCTGCCGCGCGATCGCGTCCGAATTTTCAGGCTGCGGGCTCTGCTTCAGCCGGGCAAGCAGATCGCGTTGTTGATTGCACTGTTCCTGGCGCCGGGTTTGTCTGTCGTCGGTCTGTTCAGCCTTGGGCGCGTTGGAGCGGGGTTCCTCGTCTCTGGGCGGACTTTCCCCTTGACGCGGATTCGACTGGGCGCTTCCTTGGGATCCGGTAGCGCCGCCCGCAGGGGGCGACGCAAGCCTGTCCGGGACTTCGCTTGCTTTGCCACCTTGGGGCGGTCGCTCGCCATAGTGCGTCACGCCGCGCTCGTCTACCCATTTGTAGACTTGGGCGAGCGCCGGCGCGGCCAGGGCCAGGAAAATCAAAAAGTGTGGTAACGCTCTGAACAACTTGGAATTTCTTTTGACACTCCGGGACAAACATAATATCATGCGCCCCTTATGTCGCAAGAGGGGGTGATAGACAGCCTCCATTTTGCCCGCGCCGCGTCAGAACAGCGGGGAGTGCTGGGCATGGAAAAGTTGCAGCGCCTGGCGAAAATGCAGTGCTCGACCAAAGGGCTGGAGTACTGCCTGCGTGGTGGAAGGACGGGCGACGGCAAGCCGTGTTTGCGGATTTCGGTAAGAGGATCGGTAGAGTTGCTTTGTCAGCGCTGCCTGGACCCGTTCCCGGTTCCCATCGCGATCGACGCCGAGCTGCAGCTCTCGGAGAGCCTGCGCGAGATCTGGGAAGCCGACGACGAGATCGACCGTGTGCTTGCGTCCCGGCACATGGACGTCGGGCAGTTCGTCGAGGACGAGATTATTCTGGCTTTGCCGATGGTGCCGCGGCATGAGACCTGCGTGCACCCTTCGGTGACATGAGTTTGAAGGAGCTCCCATATGGCAGTCCAGCAGAACAAGAAATCGCCGTCGAAGCGCGGCATGCACCGCGCTCACGATTTCCTCACCAACCCGGCGCTTGCGGTCGAGCCGACGACCGGCGAAGTGCATTTGCGTCATCACATCAGCCCGAGCGGTTACTATCGCGGCAAGAAGGTCGTCAAGACCAGGAGCGAGTAGGGCTTCGCCTGGCGCGAGTGACCGGACAAGAGCCGGGATCGGCCTCCCATTGAGCGAAGCAGGGTACGCTTCGCACCGCGCCTCATGGAAATCACTGTAGCCATTGATTGCATGGGCGGCGATCACGGCCCGCACGTTACCGTGCCGGCGGCGCTCAATTTCCTGAAATCCAATTCGCAGGTCGACGTCGTCCTGGTGGGGTTGCGCGACGCCATCGAAGCGGAGCTGAAGGCGCGCGGCGCCCGGTCCGGTCCGCGTCTGCGCGTGCACCACGCAAGCGAGGTCGTGCTGATGGACGAATCCCCGGCGCTTGCGCTGCGCAACAAGAAGGATTCGTCGGTTCGCGTCGCGGTCGAGCTCGTCAAGAACGGCGAAGCGCATGCCTGTGTGAGCGCCGGCAACACGGGGGCGCTGATGGCGGTTTCGCGCTTCGTTCTCAAGATGCTTCCGGGCATCGACCGTCCCGCGATCATAGCCGCGCTGCCCAGCATGCGCGGGAGCACTTATGTGCTCGATCTCGGCGCGAACGTCGACTGCGAGGCGGAGCATCTGCTGCAGTTCGCCATCATGGGGGCGACGCTGGTCGCGGCGGTGGAGCACAAGGATAGGCCGAGCGTCGGCCTGCTCAACATCGGGGAGGAGGACATCAAAGGCAACGAGGTGGTGAAGAGGGCGGCAGAGCTGCTGCGCGAAAGCGAGCTCAATTTCATCGGCAATATCGAGGGCGACGGAATCTACAAGGGGGAAGCCGATGTGGTGGTGTGCGACGGATTCGTCGGCAACGTCATGCTCAAGGCCTCCGAGGGGATGGTGCAGATGGTGCGCAGCTTCATTCGCCAGGAGTTCATGCGCAGCGTTCTCGCAAGGCTGGCCGGCGTAATCGTCATGCCGGTGCTCTACGCGTTTCGCAAACGCCTCGACCCGCGCCGCTTCAACGGCGCGACCCTCCTCGGATTGAAAGGCATCGTCGTGAAAAGCCACGGCTCCGCAGACGTATTCGGGTTCGAGCGCGCCATCGAGCGGGCCACGGAGGAGGTACGCAACGAAGTGCTGCACCGCCTGATGCTGCGGTTCGGACAGACCGAGCGGGGAAATCCCGAGACGGTGGAAACGTGATCTGGTCTCGCATCGTCGGTACCGGGGGCTATTTGCCGCCGAAGGTCGTCACCAACGACGATCTGGCCAAACAAATGGACACCACCGACGAATGGATCCGGACGCGCACCGGCATCCGCCAGCGTCATATCGCCGAACCCTCACAGGCCTCCAGCGATCTGGGCGTCGAGGCAAGCCGCGCAGCGCTCGCCGCGGCGCGCATTGCCCCGCATGACGTCGATCTCATCATTGTGGCCACGGCGACGCCCGACTACATTTTTCCGAGCACGGCTTGCATCATGCAGGCGAAGCTGGGAATAAAAGGCTGCGCCGCGTTCGACATTCAGGCGGTCTGCAGCGGCTTCGTATACGCGCTGGCGATCGCCGACAAATTGATCCGATCCGGCCAGCATCGCTGCGCGCTCGTGGTCGGCACCGAAGTGTACTCGCGGATCCTCGACTGGAATGACCGTGGCACTGCGGTACTGTTCGGAGACGGCGCCGGCGCGGTGGTTCTCCGAGCGGACTCCAAACCCGGGATCATGGGAAGCGTGCTGCATGCCGACGGCTCCTACGTGGACATTCTCTCGGTGCCCGGCAACGTCTGCGGCGGCAAGATCGTCGGCTCGCCGTTTGTGCAGATGGACGGGCAGGCGGTTTTCAAGTTTGCGGTCAAGGTGCTGGACGAGGTCGCGCGCGAGACCTTGGTCCTGTGCGGCCTTACCCCCTCGGACATCGACTGGCTCATTCCGCATCAGGCCAACGTGCGCATACTGGAGGCGACCGCGAGGAAACTCGGCATTGATCTGTCCAAGCTCGTCGTCACAGTGGGCAGTCACGGCAATACATCGGCCGCCTCGGTGCCTCTCGCGCTCGATCTCGCGATCCGAGACGGGCGCATCAAGCCGGGCCACAAAGTCATGCTCCAAGGGGTGGGCGGCGGCTTCACCTGGGGCGCATCGCTGGTGGAGATATAGCCGAGATGAGGTTCGCGATGGTTTTTCCAGGCCAAGGTTCGCAGTCGGTGGGGATGCTCGCCGGCTACGGCGACATGCCCGCGATCCGCGAGACGCTCGCCGAAGGATCCGATGTCCTGAAGCAGGACCTCGCAAAGTTGATCGCCGAAGGCCCCGCGGAGGAACTCAACAGCACCGTCAACACCCAGCCTGTCATGGTGACAGCGGGTATCTGTGCCTGGCGCGCGTGGCGGGAGTTGGGCGGCGCCGAACCCGCGCTGCTTGCCGGCCATAGCCTGGGTGAGTACACCGCGCTCGTCGTGGCCGGCGCAATTTCCTTCGCCGATTGCCTTCCCCTGGTGCGCCTGCGCGCCCGGGCGATGCAGGAAGCAGTGCCGCAGGGCACGGGCGCTATGGCGGCCATCCTGGGCCTGGATGACGAAGCGGTAAGGTCGGCGTGCGCAGAAGCCGCAGAGGGCGATGTCTGCGAGGCGGTGAACTTCAATGCGCCCGGACAGGTGGTCATCGCCGGACACGCCGGCGCCGTGCAGCGGGCGATAGGGGCCGCAGAGGCTCGAGGCGCGAAACGTGCAGTCGCACTGCCGGTGAGCGCTCCATTCCATTCCTCGTTGATGGCTCCGGTTGCGGCAAGGCTCAGGGAAGCACTCGACAGAATCGCGGTGAATGCTCCACGGATCCCGGTCATCCACAATGTCGATGCGAAGAGCCATCCCGACGCCTCAGGGGTCAAAAAAGCGCTGGTGACTCAGGCCGATCATCCGGTGCGTTGGGCTGAGTGCGTGAGGGAGATGGCGGCACGAGGTGTGACGCATATTTTCGAATGCGGCCCGGGAAAGGTCCTCGCGCCGCTTGTCAGGCGCAGCGCCGCGGGACTGCAGGGCACGGCGCTCGCCGACCGCGCGGGGTTGGCGCAAGGCGCACAGTTGTCGAAAGCCGCATGATGGATCTCGAGGGCCAAGTTGCGCTGGTGACCGGCGCATCGCGTGGAATCGGCAGGTCGATCGCTCTGGCCCTCGGCGACCGGGGCGCGACCGTCGTCGGCACTGCCACGACCGAAGCCGGCGCCCAAACCATCACGGCGTATCTTGCGGAGGCGCGGATTCAAGGTAAGGGAGCTCAGCTCGACGTCCGCACCGCGACGAGCATCGAGCTTCTCGTGGCCGCGATCGAGCAGGCGCACGGCCCGGTGTCCGTTCTCGTCAACAACGCCGGCATTGCCCAGGACAACCTCGCCATGCGCATGAAGGAAGCCGAGTGGGACGCGGTGATCGACACCAATCTCAAATCCGTGTTCCGACTCTCCAAGGCGGTATTGCGCGGCATGATGAAAGCGCGCTCGGGCCGCATCATCAACATCACCTCCGTGGTCGGTTCGAGCGGAAACGCCGGTCAAATCAACTATGCGGCGTCGAAGGCCGGCATCGCCGGCATGACGCGATCGCTCGCGCGGGAGATCGGCAGCCGCGGCATCACCGTCAATTGCGTTGCGCCCGGCTTTATCGACACGGACATGACCCGATCGCTCACAGAGACGCAGCGTGGAGCGCTGCTCCAACAGATTCCCTTGGGGCGCCTCGGAAAGCCGGAGGACGTCGCCGCCGTGGTGGCTTTTCTCGCCTCACCGCAGGCCGCCTATATCACCGGCACGACCCTTCACGTCAACGGCGGCATGTACATGAGCTAAAGCGGTGCGACGGGACCGGATGGGACGGAGGAGTTCCGCCCCTCGTACGGCCCTCGTGCTCCCGAGAGAACAACGACCGTGACGGAGTCGCGGTTCCGGCTTGATCGGGTTGCCGGGAGGAAAGGCGATTCTGCTACAATGCGCACCTCCTGAATTTCGATTGCAGCAAAACAAGGGGGAAGGAGCCCGCAATGGAAAACGTTGAACAGCGCGTCAAGAAAATCGTCGCGGAACAGCTCGGCGTGAACGAAACGGAGATCAAGAGCGGATCCTCGTTTGTCGACGACCTCGGCGCGGACTCGCTCGACACCGTCGAACTCGTGATGGCTCTCGAAGAGGAATTCGAGACGGAGATTCCGGACGAGGAAGCTGAAAAGATCACCACGGTCCAGCAGGCCATCGACTACGTGAACGCCCACGCCAAGAAAGCCTGATTTCCCCCCACGGCTGGAGTCGATTTGAGCCGCCGTCGTGTCGTTGTCACCGGATTAGGAATCGTCTGCCCCATCGGCAACACTGTTGCCGAAGCTTGGTCAAACGTCCTTGCCGGCAAGTCCGGCATCGGCCGCATCACGCATTTCGACGCAACTCCGCTCTCCAGCCAGATCGCGGGCGAGGTAAAGAACTTCGAGGTCGCCGCGTATCTGTCGCCGAAGGAGGCGCGCCGCATGGACCGCTTCATGCATCTGGGCATCGCGGCCGGGGTTCAGGCGCTGAGGGACTCCGGTCTCGAGGTCACCCAGGCCAATGCGACTCGCATCGGCGTCAATATCGGCTCGGGCATCGGCGGGCTCCCGATGATCGAAGAGACCCATAACGACGTGCTGAAAGGCGGCCCGCGCAAGATTTCGCCGTTCTTCATTCCCAGCACGATCATCAACATGATCTCTGGGAATCTGTCGATCATGCACGGACTGAAGGGTCCGAATCTGGCGATGGTGACCGCTTGCACGACCTCCGCGCACTGCATCGGCGAATCCGGTCGCCTCATCGAGTACGGTGACTGCGATATGATGGTCGCTGGCGGCGCCGAGGCGACCATTACGCTGCTCACGGTGGGCGGCTTCTGCGCGGCGCGCGCGCTGTCGACGCGCAACGACGACCCCGCCACGGCGAGCCGTCCCTGGGACAGGGACCGCGACGGATTCGTTCTGGGAGAGGGGGCCGGAGTGGTGGTGCTCGAGGAATTCGAGCACGCGAAACGGCGCGGCGCCACGGTCTATGCCGAACTCGCCGGCTACGGGATGAGCGGCGACGCCTACCACATGACTGCGCCCCAGGAGAACGGCGAAGGCGCGGCGCGCTGCATGGAGAACGCCCTGCGCAACGCGGGGCTCAATCGCGAGGACATCGACTATGTCAACGCTCACGGAACCTCGACGCCGCTGGGCGACCTCGCCGAGACCGTGGCGCTCAAGCGCTGCTTCGGCGATCACGCGAAGAAGCTCGCCGTCAGCTCGACCAAATCCATGACCGGGCACCTGCTCGGCGCGGCCGGAGGGGTGGAGGCGATTTTCTCGGTGTTGGCGATTCGCGATCAGGTGGCGCCTCCGACCGCGAACCTGTTCAACCAGGATCCGGCTTGCGATCTCGATTATGTGCCCAACACGGCCCGTCGCATGCCGCTGCGCTCCGCCCTGTCGAACTCTTTTGGGTTCGGAGGGACGAACGGAACGCTGATTTTCAAACGCGTTTGATCCCGTCCTTTTCCCGGTGCGCGACGCTGTCCGTGGACGCCCGCACGGGCTGAAGACGAGCGCTCATGTCAGCCGCGTCCGCGCTGCAATTCGATCTCAAACCCTCGCTCAAGCTTGCGGGCTTGCTTCTCGTCGCTCATGTTTTTGCGCTGGGGGCTGCGTGGGTGAGCTTGGCCGGCTGGGCGCTGGTTCTGGTCGGCCTCGGGGTCCTGCTCTCGGGTGCCGGCTGCCTTGCCGAAGCCCTGCACCGGTCCTCCCGGGCGGCCGTGTCGCTCGAGCTGAGAGAGGACGGACGCGCTTCCTGGCGGGATCGTAACGGCCGGTGGCATGAAGGCAGGCTCGCCAACGAGCATTTTGTTTCGACGGCATTCGTAGTCCTGCGACTCGATCAGACTGGGCGCGGCCGCAAATGGCTGGTGCTCATGGGCGATTCGGCCCGCCCCGAGGACCTTCGGCGGCTTCGGGTCTGGCTGCGTTGGCGCCGCGAGCTGGGATCTGGAGGAAACCCGGCTCGGGCCGGCACGGAATAACCCTATAACGGGCTGAACTATTCCCGAGGGGGCGGGTCTGTAACTGCAGGGCGCCGGGTCTAGCGTAGACACTGGGGTATACTGCCGCCGCCTGTGGACAACTTAGAACAGAAGCGCGACACCGCTTCGTTAGGGACGGCGGCAGATGGATGAGCGGGATCTCGACCGGCAGCTGGTCGAGCGGGCCCAGCGAGGCGACAAGCATGCTTTCGAGCTGCTGGTGTCGAAGTACCAACGCAAGCTGACGCGGTTGCTGGCCCGGTTTATCCGGGACCCAGTCGAGGTCGAGGATGTCGCACAGGAAGCATTCATCAAAGCATATCGCGCACTGCCCTCGTTCCGGGGCGACAGCGCATTCTATACATGGCTGTACCGCATCGGCATCAATACGGCCAAGAACTACTTGGTGGCCATGGGCCGGCGCGCTCCGACCACGACCGAGTTCAATTCCGAGGACGCCGAAGGTTTTGAGGATGGCGAGCAATTGCGCGATATCAACACGCCTGAGAGCATGATGATGTCCAAGGAGATCGCGCAAACGGTAGACGACACGATGGAGCGATTGCCGGAGGAGCTGCGCAACGCCATCACGCTGCGCGAGCTCGAAGGCCTGAGCTATGAGGACATCGCAACGATCATGAATTGCCCGATCGGCACGGTCCGCTCGAGGATATTCCGTGCACGCGAGGCAATCGCCGAACAGCTGCGACCCCTCCTCGAGACGCGCAAGGACAAGAGGTGGTGACCATGAAGGAAAAACTATCGGCGCTCATTGACGGGGAGCTCGAGGGCAACGATCTTCACACGCACCTCGCACGGCTCCGAGCGGACCCGGAATTGCGCAGCGCATGGGATGCCTATCACCTGATCGGCGACGCGCTCAGGGGTCAGATCAGCCCGGAGATCGCGGCTCGCGTGGTCGCTCGCCTGCGCGACGAGCCCACGGTGCTCGCCCCGCGGCCGGAGAAAAGGAATCCCTTCGGGCGCCCCGGCTGGTACGTCATGTCCGCCGCCGCCAGCATCGCCGCGGTAGCTTTGGTCGTATGGACGGCTTCCCCCGGCTGGCGTGCCGAGCCGCAACTCGCCGGGAGTCCCGGCACGACCGCGGCGGCGGCTCCGGTGACCACTCTGATCTCTATCGAGCCGCATCCAGAAGTCGAGAATTACCTGCTCGCCCATCAGCCTTATTCTCATAGGAGCGCGATGCACGGTATCGCGACCTACGTGCGCGCGAACGATGAGGGTGGGGGTGCAAGGAAATGACGTCGCCCTTCGCGTCGCGTGTGTGGCAGCCGGTAAGGATCCTGCCGTTCCTGCTTCCGGTATCCGCGGCGATAGCCCAGGCCGACACCTCCGCCCTGCAATGGCTCCAGCGCATTTACGCCGCCACCGAAAAGCTCAGCTACTCAGGCACGTTCATATACCAGCAGGGCCAGCAGTTCGAAACCTCCCGCATTACTCACGTCGTCGAGGCCTCGGTACCGCGCGAGCGGCTGGAAACCCTGGACGGAGTGCCGCGCGAGATCATCCGCACCGGCGACGAGATCGTGTGCTACCTGCCCGCGAGCCTGACGGTGAAGATCGACAAGCAGCCCGGCCGCCGGCCGTTTCCCGCGATACTTTCGGAGCAGCTCAAGGACGTGTCGGAGAACTACACCATCAGGAAGGGCGAGATCGAGCGCGTCGGGGGCTACAGTTGCCAGGTCCTCGCACTGGAGCCGAAAGACCGGATGCGATACGGGCACCGGCTCTGGGCGGATCTCAATACGGGCATGCTGCTGAAGGCGAAAACCTTCGATGAGAAGAACGAGCTGGTGGAGCAGTTCGCATTCACGCAGCTCAAGATCGGCGGCCCCATCGGCCGCGATCAGCTGAGGTCGCGCTATCTCCGCGAAAGCCGGGACTGGCGCGTCGAGGATTCGGGCGCTACCCGCGCCAATCTGGCCGAAGCCGGATGGACGATCCGCTCCAGTCCTGCCGGATTTCGCACCGTGGCCGAGTTGATCCGCACCATGGGAGGCACGGGCGGCGTCGGACATATCGTGCTGTCCGACGGGCTTGCGGCGATCTCGGTATTCATCGAGCCTGCGACGAGCAAGCAGCCGGCGCCGCAACCGGGTCTGGTGCGGCAGGGCGCGATCAACGTCTATATGCGCCCGGTGGGCAGCTACTGGGTTACGGTAGTCGGCGAAGCGCCTGCGGAGAGCGTAAAATACATCGCCAACGCTGTGGAATACCGCAAGTAGAACCCCGCGGCCTCCATTGAATCAGTCCGGCTCCCGGCGGCCGGGGTTGCGTCGCGGTTTTCCGTTAGCCCGATTTAGGGGATTGTTTTGATCACGAGAGTACTGTTTGTCTGTCTGTTGCTCGGGTTGCCCTCCGCGTTGGTTGCCCAGGGGCGCGAGCTGCCCGATTTTACGGATCTCGCCGAGAGGCAGGGCCCCACCGTCGTCAACATCAGTACCACTCAGGTACGCGAACGCCGTGCTTCACCGCAAATTCCGAATCTCGAGGAAGACGATCCGCTCTACGATTTCTTCCGGCGCTTCATCCCGCGCCCGCCGGGACCCGGCGGACAGGGCCCGCGCGATTTCGAGAGCCGTTCGCTCGGCTCGGGCTTCATCATCAGTACCGACGGCTACGTTCTCACCAACGCGCACGTCGTCGACTCTGCCGATGAGATCACCGTTCGCCTGACCGACAAGCGCGAATTCAAGGCTCGCGTCATCGGCGCGGACAGACGCACCGACCTCGCGCTGATCAAAATCGATGCAACCGGGCTGCCGGCCGTACGGATGGGCGATCCGAACCGGCTCAAGGTCGGCGAATGGGTCGTCGCAATCGGCTCGCCGTTCGGCTTCGACAGCACCGTTACTGCGGGCATCGTCAGCGCCAAAGGCCGCAGCCTGCCGCAGGAGAACTTCGTTCCCTTCATTCAGACCGACGTCGCGATCAACCCGGGGAATTCCGGCGGGCCGTTGTTCAACATGCGCGGCGAAGTCGTGGGAATCAATTCGCAGATCTACAGTCGCACCGGCGGTTTTATGGGGCTTTCCTTCGCGATTCCGATCGACGTCGCGATGGAAGTGCAGAGCCAGCTGCGCCTGTCCGGTCGCGTCAGCCGCGGACGAATCGGCGTCGTGATCCAGGAAGTTTCGAAGGAACTCGCCGAATCGTTCGGTCTTGCGAGGCCGGCGGGGGCTCTCGTCAATGCCGTCGAGAAAGGCGGCCCCGCCGAAAAGGCCGGGGTGGAAACCGGCGACATCATTCTCAAGTTCGACGGCAAGCCGGTATCGAGTTCGAGCGAGTTGCCGCGCATCGTCGGCAACACCAAGCCCGGCAACAAAGCGAGCATGGAAGTGTGGCGCAAGGGCGTGACCCGGGAGATCACCGTCACGGTCGGTGAATTGCCCGAGGATCGCCTCGCGAGCCGTACCGAGCGCCGGGGAAAGCCGCCGGAGCAGGCAGCCAACCGCCTGGGTTTCGCGGTCGTCGATCTCACCGCGGAGCAAAAGCGCGACCTGAAGCTGGGAGGGGGCGTGATCGTCGAAGAGGTCCGGAACAATCGCCGCGCGGACGTGCGCGCTGGCGACGTGATCACGGCGGTGACCAGCCGGGGCCAAACCACTGAAGTGAGATCCACGGAACACTTCAACAAGCTGCTCGCGCAGCTGGAGCGCAACACCACCCTTACGCTGCACGTGCGGCGCGGCGAGAGCAATCTGTTCGTAACCGTCAAAGGCGAAGGCGCGCCCGGTTAGCGACCATTGCGACCCGGCGAAGTTTACTGCATACGCCACCGAAATACGCTAAAATTCAAAGCCTTGTGGCTGAAAAGGTGCTTGGTGGCACCTTTTTTTTATAACCGGTAGTCCCAATGCAGCACATCCGCAATTTTTCGATCATTGCCCATATCGATCACGGCAAATCGACGCTGGCCGACCGTTTCATCCAGCGCTGCGGCGGATTGTCGGAGCGCGAAATGTCGGAGCAAGTGCTCGATTCGATGGATCTGGAACGCGAGCGCGGCATCACCATCAAGGCGCAGACCGCAGCGCTGCAATACACTTCGCGCGACGGAAAGACCTACAACTTGAATCTTATCGACACTCCCGGGCATGTCGATTTCTCGTATGAAGTGTCGCGCTCGCTCGCCGCGTGCGAGGGAGCGCTGCTGGTGGTGGACGCAAGCCAGGGGGTGGAGGCGCAGACCGTCGCCAACTGCTACACCGCCATCGAACAGGGCGTCGAGGTCGTGCCGGTGCTCAACAAGATCGACCTCCCTTCGGCCAATCCCGAGCTCGCGATACAGGAAATCGAGGACGTCATCGGCATCAAGGCGAGCGACGCGTTACTTGTGAGCGCCAAGACCGGCGAAGGGGTGGAGGAAGTTCTCGAGGCGGTGATCCATCGCATGCCGCCCCCGAAAGGCGATCCGGCCGCTCCTCTCAAGGCGCTTATCATCGACTCGTGGTTCGACAACTACGTCGGCGTGATCATGCTGGTGCGGCTGGTGGATGGAGTCATCCGGCCGAAGGATAAGCTGTTGCTGATGTCCACGCAGGCGGTTCACCTGTGCGAGCAGGTCGGCGTGTTCACGCCCAAATCGCAGAGCCGCGAGCAGCTTTCGGCCGGAGAGGTGGGATTCGTCACGGCCGGGGTGAGGGAGCTCCAGCACGCGCGCGTCGGCGACACCATCACCCTGGTAAATCGTCCCGCGGCCATGCCGCTGCCGGGCTTCAAGGAGATCAAACCGCAGGTGTTTGCCGGACTCTATCCGGTGGAGGCGAGCGAGTACGAAGCGCTGCGGGACGCGCTGGAGAAGCTGAAGCTCAATGACGCCTCCCTGCACTACGAGCCGGAGACCTCCCAGGCCCTCGGTTTCGGATTCCGCTGCGGCTTCCTCGGTCTGTTGCACATGGATATCGTGCAGGAGCGGCTTGAAAGGGAATACGAAATGGCGCTCGTCACGACTGCGCCCACGGTGGTGTACGAAGTGCTGCTGCGGGACGGGACGGTCGCGCGCATCGAGAACCCCGCAAAGATGCCGGATCCCTCGAAAATCGAGGAGATCCGCGAGCCGATTATCGAAACGATCATTTTCGTGCCGCAGGAGTACGTCGGAGCGATCATGACCCTGTGCACGCAAAAGCGGGGAGTGCAGAAGAATATGCAATATCACGCGCGCCAAGTGATGCTGACCTACGAGATGCCGCTCAACGAGGTGGTGATGGATTTTTTCGACAAGCTCAAGTCCGCGAGCCGCGGCTATGCCTCGCTCGACTACGAATTCAAGGAATACCGCGCCGCCGACATGGTGAAGCTCGACATCCTCATCAACGGGGAGCGGGTCGATGCCTTGTCGCTTATGGTGCATAGGGAGAACGCCCAGTACCGCGGCCGCGATCTGGTTTCGAGAATGCGCGAACTGATCCCGCGGCAGATGTTCGACGTGGCGGTGCAGGCGGCGATAGGCTCGCACATCATCGCGCGCGAAACCGTCAAGGCGCTGCGCAAGAACGTGCTGGCGAAGTGCTACGGCGGCGACGTGTCGCGTAAAAGGAAATTGCTGGAAAAGCAGAAAGCGGGAAAGAAGCGCATGAAACAGGTGGGCACGGTGGAAATACCCCAAGAGGCGTTTCTCGCCATACTTCAGGTTGAAAGCAAATGAATTTTGCATTGATACTTTTTGTCTTGTTGGCGATCACGGGGGCGTTCGCCCTGGCGGATGCGGTCTACTTCGCGAAGCACCGGGGGAAGGACGACAAGGAACCCTGGTGGATCGAATATCCGAAGAGCTTCTTCCCGGTCATTCTCATCGTGTTCCTGCTGCGCTCGTTCCTGGTGGAGCCCTTCAAGATCCCCTCCGGATCGATGGTGCCGACTTTGGTGGTGGGCGATTTCATCCTGGTTAACAAGTTCGCCTACGGCATCCGGATCCCGCTCATCAACAAGAAGATCGTCAGTATCGGGGAGCCGAAGCGGGGCGACGTGATGGTGTTTCGTTTTCCCGAGGACCCGTCGCTCGATTACATCAAACGCGTCATCGGCGTTCCCGGCGACAGGGTCGTCTACGAGAACAAGAAACTCTTCATCAACGGCGTCGCCCAGCCGCGCAAACAGGTCTCCGACTATCTGAATCGCGAACGGATCCACTACTCGGCACAGTTTATCGAGACGGTGGGCGGAGTCGAGCACGCCATTCTCCTGGAGAGCGATGCGCCCGCAGCGGTCCCCTTCACGCGACCATTCCCGTTTCGCGAAAATTGCAACTACAATAGCGAAGGCGTGGCCTGCACCGTGCCTCCCGGGCACTATTTCATGATGGGCGACAACCGCGACAACTCCGCGGACAGCCGCGTGTGGGGGTTCGTTCCGGACGAGAATATCGTCGGAAAGGCGTTTTTCATCTGGTTCAATTTCAGCGAGCCGCGGCGCTTCGGAACATTTCAGTGAAGGGGGATCCATGAGGAACCAGCGAGGCGTTACCTTGATCGGAATGGTGATCGCGTCTATCGTCGTCGTTATCGTCGCGATCGGGGGCTTGAAGATCGCTCCTGCCTACATCGAATACTTCAAGATCAAGAAGGCGATCACCGGCATCGCGCAGACCAACAGCAAGGGCACCGTCATGGAGGTGC
>WNFA01001679.1_pt1 | contig 18066 bp, 15 predicted proteins | sample 5400481 | NCBI WGS metagenome assembly WNFA01 (sample SAMN13153340, study PRJNA577476) | soil metagenome | isolation source: 120 cm saprolite under Douglas fir tree site 2 hole 1 replicate 2 | place: USA:California | collected 2015-04-18
AGGCGGTCATCCGTCGCCTCTTGCGGCGGCGACATCGCCGATCGCTCAGACTGCGCCCGGCGACGAGATCAGGACGATGCTCGAGGGTGCGCTCGGCCATGCCCGCAGGCTTGTCCTGGCCGAGGTCTTCACCCTCACGGATCCAGAGATGATCGCCGGCCTCGCGGCCGCCCACCGGCGCGGCGTGCTCGTGCGAGTCCTGCTCGATGCCAATCAGCCGTACAACCGCCACGCGTACGCGGTGTGGTCGGAAAGTGGAGTCGCGGTGCGCTGGTACCCGATCCCGAAAGGTGCGCTGCTGCACGCGAAGATCGGACTCTTCGACGAACAGCTGGTGCTTGGTTCCGCCAACTGGACGCTGTCCGGGCTGGGCGTCAACCACGAGCTCGACATCGAAACGCAGGACCCGCACGCGGTGCACGTGTACCAATCGCGGTTCGACTCCGACTGGTCGAAGTCGGGTGGTGGCTAGCTTTGTGGAGGAGGTCCCGACGAACCCATCGACTGCGGCCCGGAACCGGCCGTCGGCGGGAGGGATCCCGGCCCGGGCGGCCCCGCCTGGGGCGCGTTGCCGAAGCTCACCTGCGGTACCGCCCGGTCAGCCTCGTCGGCCTGGAAGAAGCCGAACGCCTTGAAGCCGAGCGCGCCGGCGATGAGCGACGTGGGGAGGGTCTGCAGCTTGATGTTGTAATCCCGGACGTTGCCGTTGTAGAAGCGTCGCGAGAACTCGATCTTGTCCTCGGTGGCGGTGAGGGTTTCCTGAAGGTTGGCGAAGGCGGCAATCGCCTTGAGGTCGGGATAGTTCTCCGACACCGCGAACAGGCTGCGCAGGCTCTGGCTGAGCATGTTCTCGGCGGCGCCAATCTTGGCCGGGTCGCCGGTGGCGCCGGCCGCGACGGCGGCCGCCCGGGCGTTGGTCACGGCCTCGAGGGTGCCGCGCTCGTGGCCCATGTAGCCCTGCACTGTGTTCATGAGGTTTGGGATCAGGTCGTGGCGTCGCTTGAGCTCGACGTCGATCTCCGACCACGCTTCCTGGGTCCGGTTGCGGGCGGACACCAGTCCGTTGTAGGTGAGGACGAGCCAGAGGACGACGAGGATGACGATCCCGATGACGATCCAGAAGCCCATCTAGCGATTCATCCTACGCGTGCTCACGCCGGCTAGGCGTGCGCGCGGCGCTGCCAACGCGTCTTCTTCAACATCTTCTTGTGCTTGTGCTTGCGCATCTTCTTGCGCCGCTTCTTGATTACAGAGCCCAATCCAACTCCCAGGTGCGTGCGTAATCTCTTATTTAGGGTTCGCCGTCCCAACGACGGCTCGGGAATCATACCGTAAGGAGCCTGAAGGCCGTTCCGAGCCTAAACTCCACGCCGATGTACTTCACGGACGCGCACGAGGAGCTGCGGCTCCACATAAGGAAGTTCCTCGCCAACGAGGTTCAGCCCCACCTCGAGGAGTGGGAGGAGACCACCTTCCCGGACACAATCTTCAAGCGTTTTGGCGATCTCGGCTTCCTCGGGCTGCGCTATCCGCCCGAGTACGGCGGGCAGGGTGGCGACTACTTCTCAGCTGTCGTCCTGTCGGAGGAGATGGCCAGGGCAGGATGTGGCGGTCTTGGCATGGCGGTCGCGGTTCAAGCCGAGATGGCCACGCCGCCGGTGTTCAAGTTTGGCACCGAGGACCAGAAGCGAAGGTGGCTGGTCCCCGCCATCCAGGGCGAGCAGATTGCCGCGCTCGCCATCACGGAGCCCGACGCCGGATCAGACGTAGCCGCAATCACGACCGTGGCGCGCCGCGACGGCGACCAATACGTCGTCAACGGCCGCAAGATCTTCATCACCAATGGTGCCCGCTGTCACTGGGCACTGGTGGTGACGAAAGCCGACCGCGAGCGTGGCCACAAGGGATTCAATCTTCTCGTCGTTGAGAAAGGCACGCCGGGCTTCCAGGTGACGCGGACTCTGAAGAAGCTCGGCATGCATTCGTCCGACACTGCCGAGCTGCTTTTTGAGGACTGCCGCGTCCCCGCGGCCAACTTGATCGGCGAGGAAGGCGAAGGTTTCAAGAACCTGATGTGGGAGCTTCAAGGCGAGCGCATGATTGCGGCCGCTGGCGCGATCGCGGGGGCCGCGCGGGTGTTCGAGTACACGATGGAGTACGCACGCAACCGGCAGGCGTTTGGCCAGCCGATCTCACAGTTCCAGGTGATCAAGCACAAGCTCGTCGACATGGGCACGAAGGTCGCAGCGGTCCAATCCTTTGTGTACCAGACTGCGAAGCAGTGGGATGAGGGTGAGTATCCGGTGCGCGAGATCTCGCAGGCCAAGCTCCTGGCGACGCAGGTCGCGTGCGAGGTCGCCGACGAGGCGATCCAGATCCTGGGCGGTCACGGCTACATGCGCGAGTTCCCGGTCGAGCGCGCGTGGCGCGACGCCCGCCTGGCGCGGATCGGCGCCGGGACGGACGAGATCATGAAGGAGATCATCGCCAAGACCTACGGGCTATGAATTCCCCACGAACTCAGAGGCTGACGCCGTGAGTTCGCGGGGACCCCTGTTTTGATGAGAGCCGTTCTCTTCTCAGGCTGTCTTCCGGAGGTCGCTGCCGGGCCGGATGGCAGGATCCTGGGCGTTGGGGCTCGCGCGCGCCCAGCAGCAGGCGGCGGAGCCGAGGTCGTGCGCTTGCACGGAAAGTCGTGGCCTGGCCTGATCGACTCGCACATCCACCTGGAGGGCCTCGCCGAGCGAAACCTCACCCTGGACCTGACCGGCACGCGCAGTCTCGACGAAACCCTTTCGCGCGTCCGTAAGTGGGCCGCCCGGCTGCCGAAGGATGCTTGGGTGGTGGGCTCGGGTTGGTACAACGACGCGTGGCCTGAAGGCGCGTTCCCGTCGCGGCGGGAGCTGGACGAAGCCGCGGGCGGGCGCCCTGTATATCTGCGTCGTAAGGACGGCCATTCGGCCTGGGTTTCGTCGGCGGCGATGAAGCTGGCGGGCATTGAACGTGGTACTGAGGACCCGCCGGGCGGCGTCATCGATCGCGACGCCCGCGGCGCGCCGACGGGGATCCTGCGCGAAACGGCGATGCAGCTGGTGGCCCGCCTCGTTACAAGCCCGAGCGAGGCCGATCTCGACGCCGCCATGGCTCGTGCCCTTGCGTCGCTGACCCGAATGGGGCTGACGTCCGTCCACTCGATGGACCATGCATCCGGCTTCGGTTCACTTCAGCGCCTGCATGCTCGCGGCCGGCTGCCGCTGCGAGTCACGTACAACCTTCCGCTGGCCGACCTCCACCACGCGGAGCGGATGGGCGTGCGATCGGGGTGGGGCGACACGTGGCTGCGCATCTGGGGCGTGAAGGCGTTTCTGGACGGTTCGCTCGGGAGCCGGACTGCGGAGATGCTCGATGGCTCAGGCACTACGCGCCTCACGCAGGCAGACCTGGTCGAGATGCTCGATCGGTGCGCCCGGGCCGAGCTGAACGTTTGCCTGCACGCAATCGGAGATGGCGCGGCGCGGAGGGCACTCGACGCACTCGCACCGCACCGCAAAGCGTGGCGTTTCTGGAGGCCACGCATCGAGCACGCTCAGTGTGTGGAGCCCAAAGACATGCGGCGATTCGCGCACATCGGCGCCATCGCATCGATGCAGCCAATCCACGCCGTTGCCGACCGCGAGCTCGCGGACCGTTACTGGCCGAAGGTGACCGGCCATTCGTACGCATGGGGCGCGCTCGAGCGGGCCGGCGCGATGCTCGCGTTCGGCTCCGACGCGCCGGTCGAGACCGCGGACCCGATGCTCGGCATCGACGCGGCCACGTCATGGCGCCGCCGCGCGCGGTGGCATCCCGACCTGGCTGTTTCGCGCGCATCGGCAATGCAGGCGTACACGTCGAATGCAGCATTCGTCGTGGGTATGGAGCGCGACCTCGGCGCACTGCGTCCAGGGATGCTGTGCGATATGACTGTCGTCGACGAAGGCCGCGTGGTGGCGACCGTCGTGGGCGGGCGCGTCAGCTGGCGGAGAAAGCCTTCCGCAGCTTCGCGGCGGTCTGCAGCAAGTGCTCGTTGACCACCTTGACCTCGGCCAGCACCGGCATGAAGTTCGTGTCGCCGTTCCAACGAGGCACCACGTGAAGGTGTACGTGGTCCGGGATGCCGGCGCCGGCGGCGCGGCCGGTGTTGGCGCCGATGTTGAAACCCTCGGGTGTCAAGGTGTCCCGCAAAACCGCGACCGTGCGCTTTACCGCGCGCATGAGGTCCGACGTCTGGGCGTCGTCCAGGTCATCGAGCTCGCCCTTATGGGCGATCGGGGCGACCATGACGTGGCCCGGGTTGTACGGGAACCTGTTCAGAAGGACGATCGCGCCCTGCGGCCGCCAAACCACGAGCTCGGCATCCTTGTCGTCGGGATTCTCGATAACGCGGCAGAACAGACATCCGGGCCGCTGCTCGCCGGTGATGTACTCCATGCGCCACGGCGCCCACAGTCGCTCCATTGATCTACGTCTTCCTTCTCTTGATGGTGACGGCGGTGTGGGGCTGGACTTTCGTCCTCGTCAAGGACGCGATCACACAGTACCCGACCCTGGCTTTTCTCGAACTGAGGTTCTTGCTTGCCGCACTGGCGATGGTAGTCATCGTCCATAAGCTGCCTTCGCGACGGGAGCTGTGGGTCGGATTCATCGCCGGCACGGTGCTCGCGGGCGGCTACCTGTTCCAGACGGTCGGCATGACGACGACCAGCCCTGGCAACGCGGGTCTCATCACGGGCCTGTTCGTCGTGTTCACGCCGCTCATCGATCGGCTGTTTGGGGTTTCGCTGCATCGCCGGACCGCAATCGCGGTCGTGCTGGCCCTGGTCGGAACGCTCATGCTCACCGGTGGTCCCGCCGGCATCGGGACGGGCGAGCTTCTTGTCGGTGTCTGTGCTGTCCTGTATGCGCTTCACATCGTGCTTCTGAGCCAGTGGTCGCCCAGCCTTCGCGCAGCGCCGCTCGCGATGGTCCAGATGGCAACCTGCGCCCTCTGGTTCACTGCTAGCGGAACGCCATCGCTGGTTCACACTCAACTGCCTTCACCGCAAGTGTGGTTCGCGATCGCCATCACCGGCGTGTTCGCCTCGGCGGTCGCCTTTTACATCCAGACCTGGGCGCAAGCCTACCTCGACGCCAGCCGTACCGCGCTCATCCTCGCCACCGAGCCTGCTTGGGCGCTCGCAGCATCGATAGTCCTCGCCGGCCAGCGTCTTAGTGCGCTGCAGGCGGCCGGCGCCGCTCTGGTGCTCAGCGCGATCGTCGGCCACGAGCTGGGGCCGCTCCTCGAACGCTGGCGAAGAAAAAATAGAATTGAAGGTTCACATGAGCACCACCCGGCGTAGCACCTACGTACCTCAGGAGATCGAACCGAAGTGGCAGAAGATCTGGGTCGATCGCGGGGTGATGAAGGCTTCGGACAAATCGCCGAAGCCGAAGTACTACGACCTCGTCATGTACCCGTATCCGTCTGGCGACCTGACCGTCGGTCACGCGCGCAACTACGTCATGGGCGACGTCCTCGCCCGCATGAAACGCATGCAGGGCTACGAGGTGCTGCATCCATTCGGCTGGGACGCGTTCGGATTGCCGGCGGAGAACGCGGCGATGAAGCGCGGGGGCATGCACCCGGAGGCCTGGACGCTCGAGAACATCGCGAAGGGCAAGCGCGAGCTCAAGATGATGGGGATCCTCTACGACTGGGATCGTGAGGTCACCACGAGCATGCCGGACTACTACCGGTGGACGGAGTGGCTGTTCCTGCTCTTCTATCGGCGCGGCCTGGCGTATCGCGCCATGGCGCCGGTCAACTGGTGCCCGGTGGACAAGACCGTCCTCGCCAACGAGCAGGTCATCAACGGGCGCTGCTGGCGGCATCCCGACGTTGAGGTCGAGAAGCGCGACCTGGAGCAGTGGTTCTTCAAGATCACGGACTACGCCGAGCGCCTCCTGAACGACCTGCAGCTGCTGGACGAGTGGCCGCACAAGGTTCGCGTGATGCAGACCAACTGGATCGGTCGCAGCGAAGGCGCGGAGGTCGATTTCCCTGTTGTCGGGCACGAGGGTGAGTCGATACGCATCTACACGACGCGGCCGGACACCTTGTTCGGCGCGACCTTCATGGTGCTCGCGCCGGAGCATCCTCTGGTGGAGAAGATCACGACCGACGAACATCGCGCCCGCGTAAGCGAATACGTCGAGCGAGCGCGCAAGGCGAGCGAGATCGACCGCCTCTCGACCGAGCGCGAGAAGACGGGGGTTGCGACCGGCGCATTTGCGATCAACCCCGTTAACGGCGAGACGATTTCCATCTGGGTCGCTGATTACGTGCTCGTGACATACGGCACCGGGGCGATCATGGCCGTGCCTGCACACGACGAACGTGACTTCGAGTTCGCGAAGAGGTATGGCTTGCCGATCCGCGAAGTCATCGCGCCTCCTGCCGGCGCCGGGCGTGAGCTGCAGGAGTCCTACGTCGGACCGGGCGTGATGGTGAACAGCGGTCAGTTCGATGGCCTGGACAGCAAGACCGGCTTTGACCGAGTGATCGCCTGGCTCGAGGAGAAGGGCATCGGCAAGCGGACGGTGACGTACCGATTGCGCGACTGGCTGATCTCGCGGCAGCGCTACTGGGGCAGCCCGATTCCCATCGTGTACTGCGAGGTCGACGGCATCGTGCCCGTGCCTCCCGATCAGCTACCGGTGCTGCTGCCGAAGGAGTACAAGCCGCTCGCAGACAACCCCGAGTTCTGGCACACGACCTGCCCCACGTGCGGTCGCGAAGCGCGCCGCGAGACGGACACGATGGACACTTTCATCGACTCGTCCTGGTATTTCCTGCGGTACGCGAGCCCTCATGACGAAAACGAGCCGTTTGACCCCGAGCTGGCGAACCACTGGATGCCGGTCGACCAGTACACGGGCGGAGTGGAACACGCGATCCTCCATCTGCTCTACTCGCGCTTCTTCGCCAAGGTGCTGCACGACGCGGGCATGCTCGAGGTCGAGGAGCCGTTCATGCGGTTGTTCAACCAGGGCATGGTCAAACGATTCGGGCAGGTGATGTCGAAGTCCGCGGGCAACGGGGTGTCACCGGATGAGCTGGTCGAAAAGCAGGGCGCCGACGCGGGGCGGATCTACGAGATGTTCATCGGCCCTCCTGAAGAGGATGTGGAGTGGAACGACGCGGGACTGAACGGGGTGGTGAAGTTCCTGAATCGGGTGTGGCGGCTGGTGCTGGAGCCAGACTCGATCGTCGTCTCGGAACCGTCGGCAGCCGCCGATCCGACTTTGCTGCGCCGCAAGGCTGCGCAAACCGTCAAAAAGGTCACCGACGACTACGACGACCTGCGCTTCAACACTGCGGTGGCGTACCTGATGGAGCTCGCCAACGGGATGCAGGACTACCTGCAGGCGGGAGGCGCGCGCGACGCGGGGTGGGATTCCGCGGTGCACACGCTGGTCAAGCTGCTCAACCCGATCGGTCCCCACATCAGCGAGGAGATGTGGGAGCGGCTGGGTGAGGGCGGACCCCAACGAGGCTTGCTGGCGGATGCCACGTGGCCCGAGTTCGATGCGGCGGTCGCGGCCGAGCCGCAGGTGACCCTGGTGGTGCAGGTTGCTGGGAAAGTGAGGGACCGGCTGCCGGTGGCCTCCGGTCTGTCGGAGGAGCAGGCCCTGGCGGCGGCGCTGGCGAGCGATCGGGTCCGCGCGGCGCTGAACGGCAGCCAGCCGTCCAAGGTTATTTACGTCCCGAACAAGCTGATCAACCTGGTCCCCTGAACCGACCCGCCCCTCTTAACGGGCAGGGTTGGCGTTGGAAATTTCGAGTTGTAAGGTCGGCTTCAGGTGTTGTCGGCTCGGGGGAGGGGGGCCGAATCGAGGGAGGGCCCGCCAGGGGTCTGCCCTTTTTACTTGCTGGCTGGTTTCGGGCGCGTCTGGGCGGCGGCTACCCCGGCGGTGGCACCCCAACGGGTGGGCCGGGATTGACGGGTTGTGGCTCCCCGACCGCGTAGCGAATCCCTGAGTCGACAACATAGTTGGCGACCACCCTCGTCCCCGCCCGCACGGTCACGGTGGCAGGTCCACTCAGGATCCGCAGGTAGCCTTTGAAGCTCACCTTCCAGGTCCCAGAAGCGAGCTCGACCGAGTAAAAGCCCCTCGAGTCGGTACGCGTCGTGACCGTGCTCCCGTTAGCGCTGAAGTCGATCTCGATCCCGGGTAGCGTCCGCGCCCCGCAGGGGGGCTGTATCCCAGGCTTTGACGCCGGCAGCGGCGCCGGCTGGATGACGGCGCAGGGAACAGTCGTCACCTGGCCGCTGAGGATCCCGGTTCCGCCTGGAGGTTCGCCCGGAAAGTGGTAAGCACCGCAGGCGGCGGTCGACACCACCAGCAGCGAAAGAAGTACGGCTCTCACTAGAGGACCGAACGCCGACCACGGGCCAGAGGTCACGTATCAGGCCGATCAGGGTGTTCTGCATACTCTGTAGGGCAGCCAGGTCCCAGATCTCGACCGCTGTAACCATGAGGCGACCAGGCAACCTTTCCGGGGTAGCCAAGGGGTAAGGCAGGGGACTTTGGATCCTCGACCGAAGGTTCGAATCCTTCCCCCGGAACCAGCCATTTGCCCGCGCGGCAGTTAACAGCCTGGGTTTTCGCCGACGCGCCGGCGTCCTAGCCTCCCCCGCATGCGCAACCACCTCAGCTTCATTCCCGGGTGGAAGCTGTTGATTGCGGTCGCGCTGCCCATCCTGCTGGGGATTGGCGCTGTGGTTGGGGCTTACCTCTACACATCAGAGACGACGAGCCCACAACCCGGAAGCGCGGTGACCGCTGCGGCCGCCGCGGGGAACCTCGACGTCCCCGCTCCGGCCGGCCTCTTGGTTCACGTCGTCGGCGCGGTCGAGCACCCCGGCATCTACCGCATGAAGCGTGGTGATCGGGTCTACGACGCCCTCGCGGCCGCGGGCGGCCTGTTGGTCGAGGCGGACATCACGCGGCTCCCCAACCTGGCCGGCCGCCTCAAGGATGGTGAGCAGGTCAAGGTCCCGTTCGCGAAAGGATCAGCCGGCAAGGCAACATCGTCATCGCACGGACCAACCTCAACTTCGCGACGCTCGAAGAGCTGGAGGTCGTGCCCGGTTTCACTCCGGCATTCGCGCAGGAGGTCATCGACTACCGCACGAACTTCGGCGGTTTCCAGAACACTCGCGAGCTCGTCGACATCCTGGGTATGGGCGAAGCCGACTTCGTTGTCGCGCGCCGCTACCTCACCCTTTGAACGAGTCGAGCTCTGGCCGCGACCTGCGCTCTCTGGCGCGACTCCCCGCGCTTGTGATCGCCGTTTCGTGGTCGGTTGCGCTCGCGGCCACCGTGGTGATCGCTCCGTCGCAGTCATGGCTCGGCGCCATCGCCGTCGTGCTTGCGATTCCATGCCTCGTACTGGCGATCGCCATCCGTCCTGCCGTGCTCGCAATCGCGCTTGTAGCTGCGCTGCTTGGCGTGAGCCGCGCGGAGTTCCCAGCGACGGATCCAAATGCTGCCACGCGCGCCCTCGCAGTGGCCGGCGAGATGGCGACCATCACCGGCCGCATCGCCGATGACAGCCGGGCCGCATCCGGCGAATCGGAAGCCCTTGTCGAGCCCGACCGGCTGCTCGTAGGCGACTCGCAAGTCTCCAACGTCGGCAACCTGATGGTGAGATGGCGCGGCCCGGTCGAAGCCGGCTTCAGCGACCACGTGACCGCCACTGGGAAGCTCGTGCTGCCTCGAGACCTGCCGTCGTTCGATCGCCGCGCTTACCTCGCGCAGCGCCACGCATTTCTGGAGCTGGATGCGACCAGCATCAACGTGAGCACCGCGGCAGCCGGACTTCCCGCGATGCCGACCTGGCTGCGCACTCGCTACACCGCCGCCCTCGACCTGGCGCTTCCAGCGCCGCACGCGGCGGTGCTCCTCGGGGTGGTGCTTGGTATCCGTCACGGAATCCCACCCGAATTGCAGCAGGCGCTGATCGCGACGGGCCTCATCCATCTGCTGGTCCTCAGCGGACTCAAAGTCGCCGTGTTCGCCCGCATCGTACAAGGCGCGCTGCGGCCAGTCCTTCGTGGGTACGCGACCTGGCCTGCGCTGTGTCTCATCGCAATCTACGCACTCACAGGCGGCGCGACTCCCGCGGCGATTCGTGCCGCAGTGATGGGAGGAATGGCAATCGCCGCCGCAAACCTGGGCCGTCCGTCGCACGTTTGGACGTCACTCGCGACCACCGCGGCCGCGATGCTCGCGTGGCGGCCCGAGCTCGCGTGGGACGTTGGTTTCCAGCTCTCGTTCGCCGGCACGACCGCGATCATCCTGCTCACTCCCCCGATCGAGCGGCGCCTCAGCATGGTGCCGCATGTTCTGAGAGAGCCGTTCGCGGTGACATGCGCCGCTCAGGTCGGCACCCTCCCGATGATGGCCACCGATTTCCACGTCCTCTCACCGGTGGCACCAATCGCAAACGCCCTGGTGCTGCCGATCCTCCCCGTGATCGTGGCCGCGGGTCTGTTGCTCGGTCCGCTGTCGCTCGTTCCGGAGCTCGCTCGCCTGACCGCGATCCCTCTTGCCGGGCTCCTCGCGTACCTGGAACAGGTGTCGTATGTACTCGCGAGGTTCCCTGCGGCGGCATTCCCGGTTGTGAGATTCCCTGCCTGGGCGGGCCTTGCTTATTACGCGAGCCTCGGCGCGGTCATTGCGGGAGGCCAGGTCGAGCGGCGTCGCCGTGCGTTCGCGCTGGCAACGGCCGTAGTGGCTCCTGCCCTGATCGCAGCCACCGCCCTCGGGATGTGGGCCAACGCGCCGCCGCAGGTCAGCGTGCTCGCGGTCGGCAACGGGCAGGCTCTACTTTTCCGGAGCGCGCACGGCGCCATCCTCGTCGACGCTGGTTCGAGCCCAACGCGTCTCAAGGACGAGCTCGGACAGATCCTTCCACCGTGGCAAAGGTCGCTGGAACTGCTGGCGATCACTGCTCCAGGCCTGGGTCACATCGGCGGGTTCGTCGGCCTGGATCGGCCTGCGCGAGCCGTGCTCATACCTGACGCCCAGCTCACCGGCTCGGCATGGCGTACTGCGACCTTCGAAGCCGTTGCACGGGGCGCCCATGTCGTGCACGGGCATGCCGGCGAGACAATGAACGCCGCCGGTTTCAGGCTCGAGGTGGTGTCACCCGAGCCAGGCGCGCGAGGGAATGAGGTCGGCGTTGCGTACCTCGGGCTCCGTGTGGTCGCGCCATCCGGACACAGCTTCTGCGATCTCAGCGATCTCGACATCGATGCGCAGACCGTTGCCGCTGCCAGGTTGTCCGGGCCGTGCACTTACTTGCTGCTGCCCGCCGCCGGCCGCAGCGGACTATCGCCGGATCTCGAGCGCGCCGCCTCTGGAGGCCAGCTGATTGCGTCGCTAGCCTCCGGGCGTCTTGCTCGCGGCTTTCCGCCGACTGTCTTGCGTACCGACCAGGAGGGCACGATCACGCTTCCCATGTGACGAAGAGGTGCGCGTTACGATCGCGGGGCACGCATGGCGAAACCTTCGAGCCGCGGCACGATCCTCCTGCTCCACGGCGAGGAGCGCTTCCTGGTCGAGGAGAAAGCCCGCACGACGCTGGAGGATTGGCGGTCGGAGCTTGTCTCCGACTTCGGTTTCGACCGCCTCGAAGGCCAGGGCCTCAATGCCGGGCGCCTTCAGGACTCGGTGCTGCAGGCGCCATTCCTCGATCCGTATCGAGTGGTGGCCGTGACCATGGTGCCCGCCGCCCGCGCCGAGGGGCTCGCATCCGCTTTGGAAGAGATCCCGGCCACGAGCAGGTTGTTGCTCACCGTCGCCGGTCGGCTGGGTGGGGGCAACCGGCTGGCGAAGGCAGTGACCGCGGCGGGGGGAACCGTCGAGGAGATGGTGCACTTGAAAGGAAGGGCGCTATCTGAGTGGGCTGCGAAGAGAGCGACCGATCATGGCCTCACACCGGCCATCGCGGCTCAGGTGGTTCGCGTCACGCCACCCGACCTCAAAGTGATCGACTCCGAGCTCAGCAAGCTCGCGGCTTACAAAGCGTCAGGGTCGAAGCTCACCGGCGAGGTCATCACCGAGCTGCTCGCGGGAGGCCGCGAGGACGAGATCTTCAAGCTGACCGACAACCTGCTCCCGCATCCGACCGTGGAGGCGCTCAAGATCGCCCGCGGACTTTCGCGAGGCGGCATGCAGCCAACCTCTGTCGCCTACCGGATGGCGCGGCACATCGCGCTCGTCCTAGAGGTACGTGCTCGCCAGGATCGCGGCGAGACGTTGTCCGATGCCAAGTCGCAGATGGCCGAGCATCCATTCGTGGTTCAAAAGGCGTTCGAGACCGCCCGAGATGCAGATCCAGACCGGCTCGAGGCTGCGCTCCGCGCCATCCGCGATTACGAATGGGAAGTGAAGTCTGGACAGATCGACCCGGAGCTAGGCCTCGACGTGCTGTTGACCCGGCTTTAGAAGAGCTACCTCGAGCCGGGCTTTTTCGCCTCTGCCTTTTTGTCGCTGCCCTTGGCGGATGCAGCAGCAGCGGCACCTTTACCTGAGGCGGCGGCTGTCTTCTTCGACTTCGCCCCCGCACCGGCGCTGGCGGTCATCCCGGCCAGCTTCACGAGTTGCCTAGTCAGCCGAGCCTTCCGGCGCGCCGCGTTGTTGGGGTGCAAGACCCCTTTGGCCGCGGCGCGGTCGAGCGCCCGCACCGCATCGAGGGCGAGGGCGTAGCGCTCCGATTCGGCTACGGGACCTTCGGTCAGGCTTCGGCGGGCCTTCACGACCTTTGTCTTGACCTCCGAGCGCACTGCGCGATTCCGCAATGTCCTGCGCACGCTCGCGCGCGCCTGCTTCTTGGCTGATGCCGTTCGCTTAGCCACGTTTCGATTCCAGGTGGGAGAAGAGCACGAAGCTAGGATTATAGAGGCCAGTGGAGTTCGAGCTCAGCGGGAAGCGCCCGAAGGTGCATCCCGACGCGTACATCGCGCCGACCGCGGTCCTCATCGGTGACGTGGAGGTCGGCGCCGGCGCAAGCGTGTGGTTTGGTGCGGTCCTGCGCGGCGACGAGGCGACTATCAAAGTCGGCGACGGCGCCAACGTCCAGGACAATGCGGTCATCCACTGCGCGCGCGGGCTGCCCACGCTCATAGAGCGGGACGCCAGCGTGGGCCATTCCGCTCAGCTGGAGGGCTGCGTCGTCGAACAGGGGGCCGTCGTGGGTATGGGCGCCACGATGCTGCAGCGCAGCCGGCTCGGCGCCGGCTCGATGCTGGCCGCGGGGGCGGTTCTCGGTGAGGGCAAATCGGTGCCGGCCGGCCACATGGCAGCGGGTGTTCCAGCTACCGTCAGGAAGCCGCTCGACGGGTCGGCGGGGAACTGGGTCGGTACGACCGCCAAGCACTACCAGGACCGCGCCGTCAAATACCGAGCCCACCTGCGACCCGGCGGCAGTTGAAAGTCGCGCTGCCCGCGCGCGCCAAGCTGAACCTGGACCTGCGAGTCATCAAGCGTCGCAGCGATGGGTTCCACGAGATTCGCACGCACATGCAAGCGATCGCTCTCCACGACCTGCTCGAGGCCAGCCCCGCGAAAGTCACCACCTTTGCGGTCGAGGGCCTGCCCGTGCCGGCCGGCGAAAACAACGTCGTCCTCAAGGCACTCGCTGCGCTTGAGGCGGCGGCAGGTCGGGCGCTGCCCACCCAGTTCCTGCTGCGCAAGCGCATCCCTCCCGGCGCGGGGCTGGGAGGAGCCAGCTCGGACGCGGCCACCGCGCTACGGGCGTTGAAGGCGATCCACCGACTTGACGTGAATCTCGCTGAGATTGCACATGCCATCGGCGCCGACGTGCGCTTCTTCCTCATCGGCGGGTCCGCAATGGCGGAGGGGACGGGCGAGCACCTGACACCGCTGCCCGCTGAGTCCGCCTGGTACGCGATCGCCTGGCCGGGTATCGAACTCTCGACCGCAAGCGTTTACGGTGCGTGGGACGAAACGAAGGGCGAACCGCCAAACGAGCTGCGTCGGGCTGCCGAACGCGCCGACCCCCGAGTGCGAGATTTCGCAGAGCGTCTTGGTGACGAATGGCAGATGACCGGCAGCGGGTCGGCATTTTTCGTGAAATGCGCCAGTCAGGAGGAAGGGCAGAGGGCGATCCAGTCACTGGACTCCTGGACCGCGGTCACCCACAGCGTCGGAGCCTGGGCCTGATGCGGCGAACTGCGGCCGTCTGGGCAGGCAAGGCCACCGGCGCTCTCTCCAGGATCAGCCGTCTCGGAGGTGGCACGACGCTGCCCGGTGATGTGGCACGGGCGATCGACCCTGACGTGCTGCGCAAGCTGTCCGGCGACCTCAAGCAAGGCGCCATCGTCATCACCGGCACGAACGGCAAGACGACTACAGCGCGGCTCATCAGCTCATTGATCGAGGGCGCCGGGCAAAGCGTGGTCTCCAATCGTGCCGGCGCAAACCTCATCTTCGGCGCCACCGCCGCGGCGCTCGAACGGGCCGGTGCCGATGGAAAGCTCGATGCCGACTGGGGTGTGTTCGAGATCGATGAGGCCAGCCTCGAGCGCGCAGTCGACGAGATCCAGCCGCGCGCGGCCATCGTCCTCAACCTTTTCCGCGACCAGCTCGACCGTTACGGCGAGCTGGAGTCGATCGCAAAGAGGATTGAGAAAGCACTCGCGCGTCTTCCCGAGGACAGCCGCGCCGTCCTCAACGCGGACGATCCGCGTGTCGCCGAGATCGGAATGAACCTCGATCGCACACCACTCTGGTTCGGGCTCGACGATCCATCGGTCGCGATGCGCGAGCTTCCACACGCAGCGGACGCGAGGACATGCCCGCGCTGCGGTGCGAGCCTCGTGTTCGACGCGGTCTACGTCGGCCATGACGGCGTGTATCGCTGTCCCAATGGAGACTTTGCCCGCCCCGCGCCGGAGCTGGCAGCGACTCACATCGAGCTCAACGGGTTCGACAGCCTGGCGATGGGCGTGAGCGGTGTGCGCATCGAACTGCCGCTCGGCGGCCTCTACAACTGCTACAACGCACTCGCCGCTTTCGCAGCCGGAAATGCGCTGGGCCTCGAACCTGGGTTCATGGCGGACCGCTTTCGGAGCTTTCGCGCAGCCTTCGGCCGGCAGGAGCGCGTTGATGCGCGCGGGCGGCAGCTCAACCTGGTTCTATCCAAGAACCCGGCGGGCTTCAACGAAACGTTGCGGACTGCGGTCGACCTCGCCGGCGGTAAGTGCTTCTTGATCGGATTAAATGACAGAAAGGCCGACGGCACCGACGTCTCCTGGATCTGGGACGTCGATTTCGAACGCCTGCGCGGACACGCCAGCGTAGTTGTGCCGTCCGGCAACCGCGCCTACGACCTTGCCGTGCGTCTCAAGTACGGGGGCGTGGAGGCGGCGCAGCCGGAACTCGATCCGGCGCGTGCCCTCGATGCTCTGATCGAAGCCACGCCGGCAGGCGCGACCGCCCATTTGCTTTGCACGTACACCGCGATGCTGGATCTCCGCGCCGAGCTCGTAAGGCGCGGTTGGGCTAAGCCCTACTGGGAAACCTAATACGAGTGGCCAGGCACAAGAAGACCTTCACCGTCGGCTGGCTGTATCCCGATCTCATGAACATCTATGGGGATCGCGGCAACATCCTCACGCTGCTCAAGCGCGCCGAGTGGCGCGACTATGAGGCGCGGCTCATCGAGCTCGGCAGAGGCACCACCAAGCGGATGGACGAGGTCGACGTCTTCTTCTTTGGAGGCGGCCAGGATCGCGAGCAGGCGCTCGTCTACGAAGACCTCATCGAGGCCAAGCAGCCTCCGCTGGAACGGGCAGTAGCTTCCGGCGCGAGCGTGCTCGCGGTATGCGGCGGCTACCAGCTGCTCGGTCACTACTACCAGACCGGTGAGGGCGAACGATTTCCCGGCATCGGTCTCATCGATGTGCGCACCGAGGCCGGCAAGCGGCGATTCATCGGCGACGTGATCGTCGATGCTGCGCTGGTCGACATCGTGCCCACAACCCTGGTTGGTTTCGAGAACCACAGTGGCCGCACGTTCCTGGGCCCGAAGGCCAAGCCGCTCGGACGCGTGCGTATGGGCTTTGGCAACAACGGCGAGGATCGCACCGAGGGATGCTTGCAAGGTGGCATCATCGGCACCTACCTACACGGCTCGCTGCTGCCGAAAAACCCGCACCTTGCCGACCACCTGATTCGGAGCGCGCTCAGGCGGCGCGGGATTACCGAGCTTTCTCTTCTCGACGACTCGGTCGAGCTCGCTGCGCACGAGCGGATCCTGGAGCGCGCCGGGCGAGCGTAGCTCGGGTCTGCGCTTTCGGCGCGGATGGCGCGCCATTGGCTCGAGGTCCGTCGCCGATTCTCGGACGCACAGGCGTCAAGGCCTCCCGCAGCACCTGGTCGATCGACTCTACCAGCACGAGCTGCATCTCCTTGCGCAGGTCTGCGGGAATGTCATCGAGGTCCGCCTCGTTGTGCGCCGGCAGCAGCACCCGCCGGATCCCCGCGCGATGCGCGCCAAGCACCTTCTCCTTCACCCCGCCGATCGGCAGCACCTTGCCCCGCAGGGTGATCTCTCCCGTCATGGCCACGTCGTCACGCGCGGGACGCCCGGTCAGGATCGATGCCATCGCCGTCAACACGGTCACACCAGCCGATGGCCCTTCCTTCGGCTGCGCGCCAGCGGGCACATGGACGTGGATGTCGTTCTTTTCGAACAGCGTGGGATCGATGCTCAGAGCCGAAGCGCGGTCCTTCAGGTAAGACAGCGCCGCCGACGCCGACTCCTTCATCACCTCGCCGAGCTGTCCTGTCAAACGCAGCTCGCCCTTGCCCGGCGTCAATGCCGCCTCCACGAACACGATCTCTCCGCCGGTCGGCGTCCAAACGAGACCCGTGGCGACACCTGGCCGGTCGATCCGCTCGCGGACGTCATCATGGAAGCGGCGCTTGCCAAGCGCGGCACGCACCCGGTTCACGTCCACGACCTTCCGCGGCCGTTTGCCAACCGCCATCTCGGCCACCGCTCGCCGCATCACCGACGCGATCTCACGCTCCAGGTTGCGCACGCCGGCCTCGCGCGTGTACTGGCGGATGATCAGCCGGACCGCATCCTCGGCCATCCCGACCTCACCAACACGCAGGCCGTGCGCTGCAAGCTGCTTCGGCACTAGGAACCGTTCCGCGATCTGGACTTTCTCCTCTTCGGTGTAGCCGGATAGGTGAAGCACCTCCATCCGGTCGCGCAGGGCGGCGGGAATGGTCTCCAACGTGTTCGCTGTCGTGATGAACATGACCTTCGAGAGGTCGAACGGCACATCCAGATAGTTGTCGCGAAAGTCCTTGTTCTGCTCGGGGTCCAGCACCTCGAGCAAGGCGGAGGACGGATCGCCGCGCCAGTCCGAACCAATCTTGTCGACCTCGTCCAGCATGAACACCGGGTCGTTGGATTCCGCGCGCCGAATCGCCTGAAGGATGCGGCCCGGCATCGCGCCGATATAGGTGCGGCGGTATCCGCGTATCTCTGCCTCGTCGTGAACGCCGCCCAATGAGGCGCGCGCAAACTTGCGTCCCATCGCGCGCGCGATCGAATGCCCCAGCGACGTCTTGCCGACTCCAGGCGGACCGACGAAGCACAGGATCGGCTCGCGGCCCCGCTCGGTCAGCCCTCGCACCTGCTTGAGGCGCCGCACCGCGAGGTGCTCGACGATACGCTGCTTCACCTTGTCGAGGTCGTAGTGGTCGGCGTCTAGGATCTCGCGCGCCTTGGCGACGTCCACCTCACCACCCGTGGATGTGTTCCAGGGCAGCGAAACGACGAGCTCGAGGTAGGTTCGGATGACGGACGACTCAGGTGAGGCGGATGGAATCCGCTCCAGCCGCGAGAGCTCTCGGTCCGCCTCTCGCTTGGCCTCTGGCGGCAGCCCCGCCTTTTCGATTCGTTCGCGCAGCTCCGCAAGCTCGCCGTGCTCGCTG
>WNFA01001682.1_pt1 | contig 18064 bp, 13 predicted proteins | sample 5400481 | NCBI WGS metagenome assembly WNFA01 (sample SAMN13153340, study PRJNA577476) | soil metagenome | isolation source: 120 cm saprolite under Douglas fir tree site 2 hole 1 replicate 2 | place: USA:California | collected 2015-04-18
AGAAATTGTTGGGTGCCGCAGCACCCTGCAAGGCACCGCTGGGCCAGAGGGTCTTGAGCATGGCTGAGGAGACCGGATTCTCCGGCACTCCGTAAAATTGCATGACACCAAAAGCTGCTTGCTGGTAGGCCAACGAAGGCTCGGTGGTCAAACCCTGAACGCCGATTACAAAATTCTGTTTTTCGAACGCGCCAAAGAAAAACGTCCTGTTCTTGATAATCGGGAAGCTGAGTGAACCCCCCCACTGCACGTTTCTCATTTCGTTTTTTGCTGTCCCAGCGGGCAGAAAGAATGGTGCGGCGGCGAACGCCTCGTTCCGGTTGTAGTAGTAGGCCGAACCGTGGAGATCGTTTCCACCGGATTTGATCACCAGGTTCACTACCCCGCCGGGATTGCGGCCGGCCTCAGGACTGGATTGTGTTTGCACGGAGAATTCGTCGATGGCGTCAATCGGCAGCAAAATTCCAGCGATGGACGATACGCCGCCTTGATTGACAGCCGGAACGTTGTGCCACAAGTCGTTGTTGTCCACTCCGTCGATCTGCCAATTCATTTGATTGGCTCGCGTCCCGTTCAAGGAACCAAAGCCGCCGGCGGAGTAGCCTCCAAACCCAGGCTGCACTGCGATCAGTTGCGTAAAGTCGCGCCCGTTCAAAGGGGCATTCTGGAGAGAAGCCCCCGCCACCGTCGTGGTCTGGGCTTCTGTCGTGGTATCGAGGGCAATGTCGGCGGCGGAAACTTCGACCGTGACGGAGGATTGGGCCAAAACCAGTTTTACCGGCACTGTATAAATCGTGCCCGCACTGACCGCTATGTTGTCCGTGGTGGAGACGGCGAATCCGCTGGCCGTAATGGTGAGTTTGTACGTACCCAGCGGAAGGTCTTGAACAGCGAACTGGCCGTCGCTTGTGGTGACGGTGCTGTGCTCGACCCCGGTGGCAGTATCCTCGGCAGCTACGGCTGCTTTTGGAACCACTGCCCCGGAGGGATCCGTAACGCTGCCGTTTATCGCTCCGCGAAATGTCTGTGCATGTCCCCACGCCCCTACTGCAAGAAAAATAAGCAAAGCCCTAAGTTGGCGCATGTGTGGGCCCTCAACGACTGATTTCTGCATTGGGCTGGGCCCGTTCAGTCGGACTGGCGTTAAGACTAGTACTCCTTTGCCGCAATATCCAGAATATAAAAGGAGTATGGTAGGTCAGGACGGACTTTTCGGCGGGTGCCTCCTCATGGCAAAGGCGTTTCGTGTGGTCTGAGCCAGGATCGGCAGGAGGCAGCCCCGGAGGATCCCGGTCGGCATGATGTGCGGGAGTGTAACTGGCGCGACACTGGGGCCTGCCGAGGGAGGGCAAAGTGCCGGAGCGCGGACGCGCTGACGCAGGCTTACTTCGCGCTGGTAAACAACACAGCGTCGCTCTGGTCCGTACCCCGCGCGAGCGCGATGAATTTTCCGTCGGGCGACCAGCCGAAGTCCCAAACCACACCCGAGGTAAAGTGGGTCAACTGCTTCGCCGGACCGCCCGCAAGAATCCCGCTCCAGAGGTTGGGAGTGCCGGAACGGATGTCCACTGCGGCAAGGGAGTGACGATCCGGCGTCCAGCGCAGGCCGTGCGCGCTACCATAGAACGTATCCCCAAGGTTGACTTCGGTCCCTTCCTGGGCACCGGTGACTGTAGAAACCATTACGCTTACGATTGTTCCGTTCTTATCAAAGGATGCGAACGACGCGTGACGGCCATCCAAAGATAACAATGTCCCACCACCGATCGAAATCCGATCGGAAACCCGCACCGGCGCTCCGCCGGAAATCGGCGTTTTGAAGATGTAGGACGATCCGCCGGGAACCCGCCCCGTATACATCACCCACTGGCCCGTTCCTTGGCACGCGGGGCGCCACTCCCCGAGGCCATTTGTCAGTCTTGTGGAGACTCCGCTCTGGAAATCGAGCTTCCACAGGTGGTCCGCACCGTCGAAATTTGTGCTGTAGACAACCGCACGGCCGCCGTCACAGACGGTCGGTGACTCATGGTCGTGGCCGTCAAAGGTAAGCTGCCGGACATTTCTGCCATCGGCGTCGGTCACGAAAAGATCCCAGTTTCCTGAATGTTTGCCCGTGTAAACGATCCGGTTATCGGGGGCCCACTCGAGGCCCTTCATGCCATCGAACCTGCCGGAGCTGACCTGCCGGGTGTTATCGGGTGCGTTGGCCGCGCCCACCCAGAGGCTGCTCGCAAGGTTCTGCTGCACGGAAGCGATGGTGCGGCTGTCGGCGTATACCGAGGCAGACACGTACGAGCTCAGATCGTTCGTTAGCCGGCGCACTCCGCCGCCCCGATAGGTGACGATCCAGAGCTGGACTGGCGCGCCGGTCTTGTCCCTTGCTGCCAGAAGCAGCCCGCTGCCATCGGGGAGCCAGTTAAGATCAAGTACTTCGGCCCAGCGCCTCCCTGGCATGGGCTTTTCCTTACCTGTAACAACGTCAATCTCGACGAGCCCGTAATTCTGTCCGCTGGGATCGGCGTCCTTAACAAACGTCGCAATACGCTGGCCATCCGGCGACCACTGCACTTTGTTATATCCGCCCAGGGAAAGAAGCCCGGAGACCTTGCCGCCAGCGAGCTTCCGCGCTCCGCTGCCGTCGGCGTTCGCGACCATGAGGACACCCTCTTTCGTCGCGCGGTCAAAGGTTGCATAGGCCATCTGGCGCCCATCAGGCGAGAAGGACACGCCCGTATTCGCATCGTCGAGCAGGCGGCGCGGAGTACCGCCGAGAACCGGAACTTGATACAGCTTACCCTGTGTGGCCATCGGGGCGAAAACCGTGTAATCCAAAAAGTCTCCGTCGGGAGTGAACGCGGCGTCGACGAGTTCGTCAGTGCCAGGAGGGACAATTTGAACCGCGCTTTCGATTGCTATCTGGCGGACCCAAAGGCTGAACTGCCCACGCTTTTTCGAAATATTGGCGAGGTACCGGCCGTCGGGTGAGATGCGCACCAGGGCCAGGTCGCCGGTGGAGGTCAGACTGGAGATCGCCGGATTCTGGAAAGCGGTTGCCGCCAGGCCGGAGCGGAAAAAGCCCCTCCGGTAGAGCAGGCCAACACCGGCAAGCAGGAGGAGCAAAAGAACTGCGCCGGAAACAGCCAGCTTTCGAGCCGGCGAGGAACCCGTGGAAGCAGCAGAGGTACCGAGCGCGGGCGGGTGGGCCGACTCGACGGACGGGACTCCGACTGTGGAGGTTTCATCCGTAGTCATGGCGGAGGGGCGCGCGGAGCTGGAGTCACGCTTCAGCCGTTGCAAATCCGTGCGCAGGTCCGCGGCATGCTGATAACGCAGCTTGGGGTCTTTCTCGATTGCCTTCGCGATGATTTCTTCGAACTTCGGTGGCAAGCTCGGATTCACGCGCGACGCCGATGGAGGTTCGCGCTCGAGAATCGCATTGAAAATGACTCCGGACGTGTTTCCGCCGAACGCTTGGCGCCCGGTTGCCATTTCGTACAGCACGACGCCGCACGAAAACAGATCCGTGCGCACATCCAGTTTTTCGCCGCGCATCTGTTCGGGCGACATGTACGCCACCGTGCCCAGCGCCGTGCCGGGGCTGGTGAGGTTCACGTCCGCGTCCATCGTCTCGCCGTCGGCGGCGAGGGCTCCCTTCGCGCCAGACGGAATTAGTTTCGCAAGGCCGAAATCCAGCACTTTCGGTTGGCCCCGCTCGGTCATGAAAATATTTTCGGGCTTGACGTCGCGATGCACGATGCCTTGGCTGTGTGCCGCTTCGAGCGCGTCCGCCACTCCAATTCCAGTTTCGAGAAGCGCATCGAAACGCAGCGGCCCACTCGTGATGAGATGCCTTAACGTCGTCCCGCGCAACAGCTCCATCGCAATGAACGGCATGCCGGCGTCTTCGTCAATATCGTAGATAGTGCAGATGTTCGGATGGTTCAGTGCAGAAGCAGCTTGAGCCTCACGTCGAAACCGCTCTAATGCCTGGCGGTCTTGAGCTACGTCTTCCGGCAGGAACTTCAAGGCCACAAAGCGATGCAGCCGGGTGTCCTCGGCCTTGTACACCACACCCATCCCGCCGCTGCCCAGCTTCTCAACAATGCGGTAGTGCGAGATGGTTTGGTTGATCATGGGTCGCCCAATAGTAGGACCGGACGCGAGGACGGGTCAATGTCTTGCGGGCAAAGCCAATTTTCACTCCGCCACCCAATCGACACGCAGGAAGCGCCAGCAGATCAGAGCGCATCCCAGGGATAGAAATGCCTCGTGAATGTCCGCCCGCTTTTCGTATCGAACCCGCAGCCGCCGGAACTGATTCAGCCAAGCGAAGGTCCGTTCGACTACCCATCGCCATCGCCCCAGCCCGCTACCATGTTCGGTGTTGCGCTTCGCAAGAAAAGGAACGATGTGGCGGACGCGCAGACCTCGCCGGATTGACTCCGCGTCGTACCCACGGTCGCCCCAATACGCAGTCCGGACGATGCCGTGGACGTCCCCGCTCTCCCTGCAAGCTTGGGATGGCATCAACCAGTGCGAGCGCTTGCTGCGATTCGTTACGATTGGCTCCGGTCAGTTGAATAGCGAGAGGAACCCCGCGACCGTCGCAGATCAGATGACGTTTGCTGCCCCAGCTTGGCCCGGTCGGTTGGATTCGGTCCGTCTGCAGCCCCCAAAAACTGCCCGGATCGAACTGCCGTCCACGACGGACCGCGACCAATCAATCTCCCCGTGAAGCAAGCACGGTCTGGCCAGCGAGGTCTGCCTCCGTTGGGTCTGCGCGATGAAGGCGGCAGCAGCGGTTGAATCAGATTCCACAAAGCATCGGGAAGCAAAGGAGTGCTCATGGATTGAGCATCCTAGCACTGGCGGAAACAGCTTTCCGATCCCTGCGACTGGTAAGGAGTGAGTTTTGTTAGGCTGTCTTAGAAGAATTTCTCCGCGCTCGCGCCTCATGAGTTCTTGGCCAGTGCCACGAAGTTCGAAACTGTTTTAGGCTGAGGTCCGAGGGCAGACCTGATAGCTGATGACTGAATCCCCGACAGCTGAGAGCCGCGAGCATTCTCTGCTATAGTTCCGTTAAGCCCGGCGACCTCGACGCGAAACCGCCGGCGTGCCGAATCGCATGGAACTTATTTCGCCCGCGGAGTTTGCCAAGAGCAAGATCGAATCCGTTCAGGAATATACGTTCCTTTCCGCGCGAGCTCTTGCCAACCTCTTCAAACGTCCTATCTACACCGCCGACATGATCCAACAAGCAGACTTCATCGGCTTTGGCTCGTTGTCAATCGTTTTATCCTCCTGCTTCTTCATCGGAGTTGCGTTGGCGCTGAACAGCGCGACGACCTTGGCACGTTTCGGCGCGCAAACTCTCATCGGAGAATTGGTTGCGATCGGCGTTGTGCGCGAACTGGGCCCGCTGCTTGCCGGACTTGTCGTGGCCGGGCGCAATGCCTCCGGCATCGCAAGCGAACTTGGCTCAATGATCGTGACCGAACAGATTGATGCCATGCGCGCCCTAGGCACCGACCCCATGAAGAAACTGGTCACGCCCAGAGTAGTCTCCACCATGTTCATGCTCTTCTTCCTGACAATTCTCGGAGACCTGATGGGCTTGATCGGTGGAGACTTCGTCTCCAGTGTGCTGCTGGGGTTGGACTCCCACGAGTATTGGAATACCGCATGGCAGTCCCTGGTTTTTGCCGATGTCTTCATCGGTCTGGTGAAACCCATTATTTTCGGCTTTATTATTGCCACGATCGGCTGCTACTACGGCTTGTCGACAAAAGGTGGCACGCAAGGGGTTGGGCGGTCGACTACTGAATCCGTGGTTGCAGCGATGATCTTGATTATTGCCGTTGATGTGTTCGTCACCCGATTTCTGATGTTGGTTCTTGGAACATCTTGATGCTGAACCGAGTCCACAACGCCACCGCCGCAAAGCGTGCACCATGATCCCGAGAGCATTTTTTCGTGACTCAACGCCAATGAATCTGCTGTCGTACAGCTAACTAATCCAATGTCCGCGCCGGCCTTGCCTCTCGACACTCGTATCACGAGCACGCAGGACCACTCTGGGTTCGCCATCGTGTTCGATGAGGTCCACCTGTCCTTCGGGGAGAACGAAGTGTTGCGCGGAGTTTCTTTCCGGCTCCCTTTCGGAGAGACAAAAGCGCTATTCGGTGTCGCCGGTTCGGGCAAGAGCGTTCTCCTCAAGTTAGCCCTCGGACTGCTTAAGTCGGACTCCGGGCGCATTACGGTTCTGGGCAGCGACATAACCCAAATGCGCGAGGAAGATCTTTTCCAGTTGCGGGGCAAGATTGGAATGGTCTTCCAGGAGAGTGCCCTGTTCGACTCGCTCACCGTCCGCGAAAACGTCGCCTTCCGCCTGCTTGAGGAACAGGATTACTCCGATGAGGAAATCGAACGCCGCGTGCGCGAAGCATTGCGCTTCGTGGAGCTTGAACAGACAATCGACCTACTTCCATCTGAACTCTCAGGAGGCATGCGGCGTCGGGTCGCTATCGCCCGGGCAACGATTACAGAGCCCGAGTTATTGCTCTACGACTCACCTACAGGCGGCCTCGATCCCGTCACTTCCAATACCATCATCGAACTGATCGTGAAACAGCGGGATGTCCATAAAACTAGTTCTTTGTTGGTGACCCATCGCTTGCAGGACGCTTTCACCATGGCAACTCATCAATTCGATCAACAAACAAATCAGATGCGGTCATTGCCCAAAGGCCAATACTGCGACGTCCCCATGAGTTTTCTCGTGTTGCGCGACGGGAAAGTGATCTTCGACGGCGACATCCACAAGCTGGCACAGAGTCAGGATGAGTACATCCGCGAGTACATTTCGTAATGGGCCAAGAACCTAGAAGGCATCAAAGCTATCGTAAGTGGGAAATTTGTGAACTTCGCGCAGCCCAGTCCTACTTCCCTACCATCGCCTTTTCCACATCCTCGGCTGTAGACGGCAGCGCATCGCTAAGATTGATCAGCTTGCCATTTTTATCCACGTAAAAATCATCTTCGATGCGAACGCCGAGGCTCTCCTCGGGGATATAGATGCCGGGCTCGATAGTAAAAACCATTCCTGGCCCGAGCGGGACATTGTAATCACCCGGATCATGCACACTTAGACCAAGGTAGTGGCCTAGGCCGTGAATGAAGTACTGCCCCAGCTGCTGTCCATGCAGGTCCCTGCCATGCGTATTGATGTAGTCATAGGCAACCTGGTAGAGCGAATGAACGCCGTTCCGCGTGATACTCGATTTGCCCGACTGGAACGCTGCCACCGCCGCCTGCTGCGCGCCCAGGACAATGTCGTAAATCTCGCGCTGCCGCGCACTGAAATGGCCGCTGACCGGAAGCGTGCGCGTGATGTCAGCCGCGTACATGGAATATTCTCCTGCAGCGTCGATCACAACAACGTCCCCAGACTTCATGGTCGCACTGTCGTCAGAGTAGTGAAGTACGGTGGAATTAATCCCGGAGCCCACGATCGGGGCATAAGCCGGACGCTCACACCCACGCCTGCCCCACTCGTACTGCATGAGGGCCGAAACCTCGCGCTCGTTTAGGCTTGGCTTTACCACTTTGAAAGCGGCGAAGTGAGCCGCTACAGACGCGTCCACGGCTTTGCGAATCAACCCCACCTCGTCCGAATCTTTGGAGGTGCGAAGCGACGGCAGCATCGGCTTCACGTCCTGATACGAAAGCCTTGCGTTGGTCCGTTTCACAAATGCCAAGGCTATCGTGCTCGCCGACTCTCCCTGACCCGGCACGTCGGTATAAATCGACGGAAAAGCGCCGGAAATGAATCGCGTAACTTCGTCTGGCAGCTTGCTTATCGGTTCTACCCGATCGAAACCGGTAATCTTTGTGGCATCGGGATTCTCCGGGCCAAGTTTGGGACCAGTCCATTTCTCTTGCGTCAGATTCCGAGGTGGCAGAAACAAAATTTCTGCGTAGGAGCGCGCCGGGGAATCCGCTTTGGCCTCCGCAGACGAAACAATGAGCAGCGCCGCACCGGGCTCCGTCACGCCCGACAGATAGAAGAAGTTGTCCTCTTGGCGAAATCCGTAGACTTCATCGACCGCTTCAAGCGGCGCAAACAGGACGACTACGCCAGATGCTTTCTTGGCGAGTGCTTCGCGACGAGCGCGATAGTCGGCGTTCGGCTGGCGATCAAGGGCTGTGGCGGAAACAGAAGCACCAACAATGAGGTTTAAAAGACAAAAAAAGAGCACAAGTTTTCTCATTCGGAACGCCTTCTTCCTCAGTTCTCCCAGTTTGGAGCACCTCGATCACTTGTGTGCGCCAGTCAAAGACTCCTTCGCCTGAATAAAAGACGTAACGTTGCTCTTATCGATCAGCGCCGATCCCGTGTCCACAAAGGCCGGGATTGGGGCAAAGCTGTCTTTTGACCAATCCGCATCAAGAGACGGCGGCTGGTTGTGGTGCAGTCCGTCCAGCATCTGCAACCCAACGAAAGCCATGGTGTACGGCTTTTGTGCAATGGTACCAGCGATCATTCCTTTTTGGATCCAGTCCAACGTTTCAGGATCTGTGTCCATCGCCATGACCACTTTGCCGGTGACGTGGTAACTGTTCAGCACGCCGGCAACTTCTTTTCCAGATTGCGCTTCCAGGCAAACAAACGCATCCACTTTGTCTCTTTCTTTGCCCACGATCTGAGTCGTAGTGTCGAAAGCAATGCGCGGATCGCCTTGGATATCCACTACGCGAGTAACCCTTACTCCTGACTGGCGCTCCAGCGCGTCGCGGTAACCGCGCAGCCGGTCCTGCATGTTGCGCTGCTCGGGCATAGTAAAGACTACGACATTGCCTTTACCTTTTAGTTCCTGTGCCAGACGCTGCCCACCGGTAAGACCCGCCTGGTAGTTATTGGTCCCGATGAAGAACAGCCGCTTGCTGCCGGGCGCGTCTGAATCCAATGTGATTACCGGAATTCCAGCCGCGATAGCCTTGTCGATATCGTCCTTCAACAAAGCAGGATCGGTCACCGCCAGCAAAATGCCAGTAGGTTTTTTCTGCACCGCCTCTTGCAGAGCCTCGCGTTCGGCCTTCGGATCGTAGGTATTCGGGCCTACGAAACGGGATTGCACCTTCATTTGCTCCCCGGCCTTGGAGAAGCCTGCTGCTGCCGCCTGCCAGTAAGGAACCTGCACATTGGCTGCGACGAAGATGTAATGTTCGTCGGAATCATGTGCGGAACCGCAGTTGATGAGCGGCACAACTAAAGCCGCGAGACAAAGCAGAGAGTACAGCCTTCGTGAGAGGGGCATGGGATCCTCCTCAGAACCTGCCACAGTTAAATGCAATGAGCGTCACAAACCCATAGCAACTGCGGAATTGTAACTGAGGGACCCAGAGAAGGAAAGGTAATGGCTAGCGCAATGCCTTATCGAGAAGGCCCGAGATTGCCGTTTCATCCATTTCACCCGACGCGTTATACAGCGCTGCGCCTGCAGCATTGAGCACAACCACGTGGGGAATATAGCCACGGTAATACTTCTTTTGTAGTCCTTGCTGGGCATCCGAGAGCGGATGATCGAGGTCCACAATTACGAATTGAACGCGGCCCTGGTATTTCTCATACAGACTGACAGTGCGGCGCGCCTGCCGCTTAGAGTTGTAGCAGCCCTCCCCATACAGCAGGATGTAGGCGGGCTTCCCAGCAGAAACCCCGTCGTCCATACGCTCGCCGGTGATCAAGGGTCCGTCCTGACTGTCACTCGTGTAGTCGAGTTTGGGATTCAGATGCAAATTCTCGCCCGCGAACCCGGTCGGAACCAGGCCTAGTGCCAGCACTACCGAGAGTATGGATGCTTTCATGACCGTTGCTCCATCATCGGGAATCCAAACTCATTCCCGACTGCCTCATCCGATGGCTGCCGCTAAGAAAAGTTACAGGCGGGAGACGAGACAACTCCGAGAAAATCACCCCGGTAGCCCTAAACTCCAACTGGAAACGGCTTGGTATGGGTTTCCGAGCTCAACGAGACGCCGGCAAATCGGCCTTGCAACAGAGACATCAGGCCGGTGTACCAATATCCGACCACGAACAGCACAAGAAATGGCACGGTGACGTAATTTTCATTTTCTATCGCGTAATAGACCGTCAGCGCGAAATAAGCTCCGATTAGCAACTCCACCCAAGGCACCCATCCCAGCCGTTTGCGGTATCGTTTCGCGCCAACTTTGTCCAGTTTCGACTCAACGCGATACTTAGGGGTGCGCGCGAACGCACTCTGCTTTCCGATCAGTGCTTCGATCACGGCTTTGGTGTTAGTGACTGTCAATCCAATCCCCAACGCCATGAGAAATGGCAGATATAGCAATGCTCGCGGCCAGGTCTTTGGAAACAGTTCGCGTTGCGAAACCAGATAAAAACTTGAGATGGAAAACGTGGAAGCCAGAAACAATGGCAGATCGATATACACCATCTGAAACCAGCCCTGGTAGAAGCGAATCACCATGGCCGGTAACAGCAACACTGAAAGTACGACCATCAATGGATAGCTCAAATTTGCTGTCAGGTGATACCAGGCTTCCACCTTGGTGCGCCACGGCGTATGGCTGCGCAAGACCAGCGGAAGAATCTTTTTTCCCGTCTGCACTAGTCCCTTGGCCCATCGAGCTTGCTGGGTTTTGAACGCAGTCATCTCCACCGGCAATTCGGCGGGACACTCCACATCCTGCAAATAAATAAACTTCCATCCTTTAAGCTGCGCGCGATAAGAGAGATCGGTGTCCTCGGTTAACGTATCGTGCTGCCAGCCTCCGGCTTCCTCGATGGCTTTCCCCCGCCATACGCCGGCCGTGCCGTTGAAGTTAAAGAACACACCGCTGCGGGCGCGTCCGGAGTGCTCGAGCACGAAGTGGCCATCGAGAAGAATAGCTTCCACCTCCGTGAGGAAAGAGTAATTCCGGTTGATGTGCGTCCACCGCGTCTGCACCATACCGATTTTCGGATCGGTGAAGTGATGAATGGTGCGCAACAGAAAGTCTTCTGGGGGCGTAAAGTCGGCGTCGAAGATGGCGACGAACTCTCCCTTGGCGGTATTCATGCCTTCAGCCAGCGCGCCCGCTTTGAAGCCTTCGCGGTTCGTGCGGTGATGGTAGGTGATGGGGTTGCCCAGCGCGGCATAGCGTTCGACCAGGTTTCGCGCCACGTCCATAGTCTCGTCGGTTGAATCGTCGAGCACCTGTATATCCAGCTTCTCCCGCGGATACTTTAGCTTGCAAACCGCATCGAGCAGCCGCTCCACAACATACTGCTCGTTGAAGATGGGCAGTTGCACGCTGACCCGCGGCAAGTCGTCGAACAGCGCTGCCGGCTCGGTCGTGCGGTTGTCCCTGTGCTTGTAATAGAGGTAGACCAAAATGTAGCGGTGCAGGCCATACGAAGCCAGCAGAACCAGGACAACGAAATAAGGAATCAGCAGTCCCAGGTCGAAAGCATTGGCGTGATATAGACCCTGAAAAGTCCTATCCAGAAAATGCTGGCGGATGTACTGTCCAATGCCGCGGGGAGCAGCCCACACAGCTAGCATCGAAAGCAACAGGTTGGGATCAGAAGTCAGCAAGAGGTCCGGTCAAAACCTGTATTCTACCGGATTCGGCTTATTGACCGTTTCGCGTCCGCTCGCAGGGTCCCAAATTAACCACATAACGACACAAAGGCGCCAGTGTCGAGAGAATTTAGGACTACTAGATTTGTTGAGCCCAACGGATCAATGGGAGCAAATCCGTTGCAACGAAAAATGGACTGTCGGGAAGGAAACGAAAAACTAAAGTCCGGGAAGCTAGTATGGCGCCGCATCGGAGTGCTTCGTGTCTCCGTCGTTTTTTCCGCTTTTGTTTTGCCGTGGGGCCGCTGAGGCGCACGTGCACTCCTCCGCCTTGTCCAAAAGGATTTCAAGCTCCATGCCAAAGTTCCGCCGCACTGTAGCCTGCAATCTCCATTGATCTTGGATCGGTGCGCTCGCTCGCGGAATCAAATCTTCGAAGCGCTCGATGGCGCGCTCAAAGTAGTCGATATCTTTCTTCAGCAGTCGAAGGAATTCTGTGTCGGCAGCGGACATAAAGCACCTCCGGACCATCGGACAGCGAACTTTCGTCTTGCCGCTGAGATGGGAGCAATTCTCTTGCCAAGCTACTCGCGATCTGCGCACGCGGCTAGCAATGCCGTGTTTTCAGAGGGTTAGCGTCTTTTCTTCTTTCACAGCGCGCGGACAGATTTTCATTGGGATGAACACGGACACGAGTATCTAGTTGCGAGTGCGTGTAAAACTTTCGGCTTGAGAGGCGTCAGCCGAGCTGCCGCAGAAAACTACGCCAATCACTTAGACATGTCCTGCTACGTTTTCGCGCCGACACGCTTGTGTGGGATTCTGCATTATGACGAATGACCTTGAGGACTCCTCATGAAGCACACTGCTAAACCATTTTTGTGTCTGGTTTTGTCTGCTCTCTCGCTCTTCGCTGCATTTCCGGCGACGGCAGTATCGTTGGGCTTGATTTCTGACCGCCTCCACAGCAATCGGCATCATCCTGAGCGTAGCCCTCTTCACCCCAATGTTTGCCAAAAACCTTGGGTGCCCACGTCGCGCCTCTTCGAGACGTGGATTATTCCCACGAAAGGTCTGTGTATCGGTGGTACTCAAGCCCCGAATCTCTCGGCGGCGCGAGCTTTCGCCTTGGCTGCCTCTTCTTCCCGATTCTTAGGCGGCGCGTTGGTTTCGAGCGAACGGAGAAGACGACTCGAGATGTCGGCTACCTCATCGACGGCAGCCAGAAACGAGGCTTCGTTCGCCTTCGACGGCTTGTTAAACCCGCTGATTTTTCTCACAAACTGAAGCGAAGCCGCTCGAACCTCTTCGTCGGTGACTGGCGGATCGAAATTGAAAAGAGTCTTGATATTCCTGCACATTAAAGACGACCTCAACCTGTCAGAATGCCCGGCGGACTTGGAGACGTTCGCTGCTCTGCCAGGCTCAATCTTAACCATCGTGCTAGATTTCTTCATCATAGCTTAGCCGCGGTCGGACGCGCCTTCCCTTCGAAAACCGACTGTCATGATTTCGTTTGAACGCAAGAATCGGATGTTCTCAGATCACTTTTTCTCCTAGACTTTGTCTCGACCATCCTGGCACGTTCGCCTAGGATCACACACTCAACATAGGAGGAGAACGATGGTCACGGCAGCTGCAATCGATGACATCCGATATCCCGTAGGAGAGTTTCGAATTGATCCCGACGTCACCCCTGAGAAGCGGAAGATGTGGATGGAGCAGATGGCTGAAGCGCCGGCCAACCTGCGCACCGCCCTACGCGGCTTGTCTGAGGAGCAGCTTGATACGCGTTATCGAAAAGACGGGTGGACGCTGAGGCAAGTTGTGCATCACCTGGCCGATGCCCAGCTAAACGGCTTCACGCGCTTCAAACTCGCTTTGACCGAGGACAGGCCTGCAATCAAGACATATGAAGAGGACTTGTGGTCCGAAACTGCTGACGGACGCGAGGCTCCAGTCAATTTGTCGGTCGATCTTCTCACCGCATTACATGCTCGGTGGGTCATTCTTCTTGAGTCGCTAACTGAAAGTGGCTTTGCGCGCACCTTCCGCCATCCTCAACGGGGTGAGTTGCGATTTGATGACGGCATACAGCTGTACGCATGGCGCGGCATTCACCACACCGCACACATCAGCAAACTGCGCGAGCGCACAGGTTGGTAAGCGGAGACACAGACCGGTGAGAGTCGCCTTCTAATATTCGCCGGGCCGGGCTTATTTCCGGTGGGCAAGTATTACCTGGCTGAGAAAACCTTGAACCGCGTTCGGCGTCATCCCGTGCGTGGCCGTTTTTCAGGGGGAGGGGGTCTCGCCTGCATAGCCAAGTACTCGCGCGCATCGCCGAGCGCTCTCGAACCGACCAGTCCGGCCGAATTCCCTTGATTTGGATTTCCCAAACTGGCCATGCAAAATATCTGAACGCATCCGATCGTTGACATTTGAATAGCAATGAGATAAATCCCATGAATCCAATATTTTGGGATCGCGACCTTTCATTGAGGCCGGTTTACCGACGCGAGGCCAGTTAAGGCCTTCCAGTAGAATATTTTGCTAGTAAGTCTTTTGCTTCCAATCTTTTATGGACATTTTGGCAAACACGCAGATGGCAACCGGATCCTCGGTAACAAGATCTGAAACAAGATCTGATTTTGGGTGGCGCAGCGCCTTCGGCGCTGCGATAAGTACCGAGTATAACTATGGGCTTTAGCCGCTGAGGCACTTCCGGAAAGTTGAACGCCTAGTTAAGGAAGTACTGCCGATAAAGCGTATCCCGCTGTGCCGGGCGAAACCCAGCGTCGCGGATAATCCTTCGCAACTCTTCCTCGGTCGTGCAGTTAGTCACCCCGGCGGCGCGAACCACGTTTTCTTCGAGCATCACCGAACCCACATCGTTCCCGCCAAAACGCAGACCCATCTGGCAGACTTTGAGTCCTTGCGTGACCCAGCTCGATTGCACGTTGAGGAAGTTCGAGAGATAAAGTCGAGAGATGGCGAGGACCTTCAAGTAATCGACCGCCGTGGCTTCGTCCCAGTGCCGTCCGCCCAAGGCAGTGTTTTGCGGCTGAAAGCTCCACGGGATGAACGCCGTGAACCCGCCCGTTTCCTGTTGCAGTTCGTAGAGGCGCTGGAAGTGGTTGACGCGGTGCTCATAATTCTCTCCCACGCCAAACATCATGGTCGCGGTGGTGCGCATGCCGATTTGATGCGCGGTGCGATGCACGTTGAGCCAGTCTTCTGTAAGGCATTTGAGCCGCGCGATTTTGTAGCGGACTTCGTCGTCCAAAATTTCAGCCCCGCCGCCAGGAATGGAATCGAGACCCGCATCACGCAGCCGCAGAATGGTGTCACGAATGCTGAGATTGCTGTACTCCGCAATGGCGATAATTTCCGACGCCGAGTAGCAATGCAGATGGATCTTGGGAAAGCGCTCCTTAATTCCGCGCAGCATTTTCTCGTGCCAATCGATCTTGAGATCAGGATGCAGCCCGCCCTGCATCAGCACTCCAGTGCCGCCCAGTTCGACGGTCTCGCGGATCTTGTCATAGATGGTATCGAACTCAAGAATGTAACCTTCTTTCGCCGCAGGCCCCTTCAGCGGACGATAAAAGGCGCAGAAAGTGCAGTACTCGGTACAGTAGTTGGTGTAATTAATGTTGCGGTCAATGATGTAGGTGACCACGCCCTCGGGATGAAGTTTGCGGCGCACGGAGTCTGCTTCCATCCCGATGCCGATCAGGTCATCGGACTGGAACATTTCCAAAGCTAGTTGCTTGGTGAGAGACATGGCCAGTTACACGATTATTCTAACGGAGCAGAGCGCGCTGCGCCAAATTCGGGGAACGATTCAGAACTGTAGAGACGCTTGCTACCTCCTGCCCGCCGGCGGACGAAGACGTTGCAAGCAATGTGTCTACGGGCGGACCGGGACACTAGAGGACTTTTTCCAGCGAAAGTACTGGATCAACGTCAGCACACCTCCCAGAACTGCAAGGCCAATCAGAATGGTCAGAGCCGGTTTGTAGTAGCGCGAGAAAAAGCGAACGATGTGAGTTCCATAAAGCGCTCCCAGGCCCGCAACGATCGAGTAGCGAACCAAGCGGCCCAGCGTCAAAGCGCCGAGGAATTTTTCCCGCGAGTACTGCAAAGCGCCTGCGGCGATCAGGAACGGAACAAAAGGAAATGGCGGCGGCAGCAAAGCAGGAACCGCGACGGCCCAGAAGCCCCATCGTTCAAAAGTTGCGTAAACCTTCGCCGCTCTCCGTTTCGAGAGCTTGCGCTCCATCGCCTGCTTACCACCTTTTCGGGCCAAAGCATAAGTGATGTAGCCGCCAATCACGGCGCCCAGCGTCGCCATCAGCGCGTAGTACGGCCAGGTCTGGCGATGGCGCGCAGCCAAATATATGGTGAGGACGTCCATGCTGCCAGTCAGCGGAATCACGGAGTTGTCGGCGACTCCCAGCAAGACAAGGCCGACTCCCCCCAGTCGGCGCAGTCGCCGCCAGATAGAAACTACAAGAAGAGGTTGTAGATGCGGCACCATTCAGACTGGAATGGAGTTTACAGGTCAGCCCATAAAACATGCTAAGTAATTGCGGCCTTGGCGACAGCAAAGACAATTTCCGGCGGTGCCGCGGGCAGCGCTCCAATTTCGGCGGCGTAAGCGTAGAACGACTGCAGGCCCTCAAGGCATCCCGCATCAAGTTGGTAGTGAATATTTTCGGTGAGGTAGCGGCGCACGTCAGGTTCGCTAATTCTCAAGCGTGGCGACCAGTCATGGGCTATGTAATCGAGGCTTTCGGGACGAAGTCCGTGGTCGCGGGATTGCTGGAAGATCGCTGCCAGATCCAGCGACGACTCAGCCTCCCGCAGTGCCGCTTCGCGAATCGCCCAGAAAGCAAACACAAAAGGCTTGCCGGTATAGCGAATCCATTCTTCGGCGAGATCGATGGTCAGGTAACGCGTGCGATCCACTTGTAGCGCTGGGTCTCCAATCACAAGCGCTGCATCGTGGACTGCGAGCATTTTCTCCACGTTCGGCGCCATGGCGGTGAACGTTCTTCCGCCGCCAAGCCACTTCTCGAACAACACTTTTGCCAGGGCTACTGAGGTTATAGAAGATGTATCCAAAGCGACCGTACGGGCATTCTCGATTGGCACTTTGCTTACCAGCAAGATGGATCGAACTGGGCGGCGTGATGCGATGGCAACGCCCGGCAACACCTGCAGACCGGGAATGGTGGCGTAGGCGGCAGCGGGAATAATTCCGATATCGGCACTTCCCTGCTCCAGAGCCTGAGCGCAGCCTGACGGTAGCGTGTAGGCAATGTCGAATTGGCTACCCGTCTGGCCATGCTCGAAGTCCCACATCAAGGGGGCGGTGTTGAGGTAAGAAATTGCAGAGATGCGCAATGGGCTCATGTCTTGCACCGATTCTAGCAAACCATTGTGACATCTTCCGCTTGACAGGGCTTTCGCGAAGTGAGTACAGTCCGCGCGTTGCCAAGAACCGTCCCGCTGAAGTGCCAGCCGGGAGCGGTGAACAAAGAATTAAGAGTCTGCCGAAGACGGCGGGCTCGTTGTGGAGTCAGCTGTGCCTATCTCACTTGCTACATCTCCAAGCGCCACTCATTTGTTGGAGTGGCTTGCCATTGCGCTTACGCCCGGCCTCGGTCCGACCCCGGTCGCGGAAACTGGTAGGCTGCGGAATATTTCGGCACGCGTATCACTGCACGATGCTCTCTTGAGCAACGTCGTGAGGTGTTTCTGTCCCTGGCAATGTGACATGACAAACAAGAATTCGTGGGTGGGAGGACGTGTGGGAGGATCTCCCTGCGGTAGTGCGACTTGTGCCGGCCCGGCCCACAGGAGATGAATCCGGCCGCCCATCTTCGGCATCTCTATTTCCAGCCGAGGCTTCCACCCCACGAAAAGCGGATCCTGGGCCTGCTCAAGGCCGACCAAGCTACGCACATCGATGAAATGTCGTGGAGCAACTGGAGACGGAAGTGTCGCCTTCGGAAATTTTTGCGGCGCTCTTTGAATTGGAGTTGCCGGGGAAAGTGAGGCAGACGCCGGGGAAAAATTTTGTAAAAAGCCTTTGAGAAGCAGCGACTAGCTTCTAACTACTGGCTTCTAGCTCAAACCAGGCGGTGACCGAAGGAAGGCTTCAAAGATCTGTGAGGATGGACCAAGGCTCATGAACTGACATTGTTTGTATACAAACAAACACTGCTGTTCGTCAAAGATTTACAGTTTCTTACTGCCGATGAGTTCAACGATTTGGGGGGGAAGGTGCTCGAAGTGCAACGAATGCTAGCCTCTCTCGTCCAACGTCTGCGGAGTCCGATTTTAGCTGGATGCAAGGAGCTAGCAGCCAGAAGCTTTCGCTCGGTAACTTGTTGCCGCGGCCAACTTCGTGCTAGGGTCAAATTCGAGTACCGTTATAAATGAGGAAG
>WNFA01001683.1_pt1 | contig 18061 bp, 15 predicted proteins | sample 5400481 | NCBI WGS metagenome assembly WNFA01 (sample SAMN13153340, study PRJNA577476) | soil metagenome | isolation source: 120 cm saprolite under Douglas fir tree site 2 hole 1 replicate 2 | place: USA:California | collected 2015-04-18
GTCTGCGCTCGGCCTTGCACCTGATCGGCCGTCGCATGCGTTCGGGGTGTCAGATGAACAAGCGCAAGCAACATCCTAATTCAGCCCAATTGCTGGAACAGGAGGCGGTCGAATGGGCCTTAAGTTGGTGCGAATAGGCGGGGGCAAGCCCCGCCCCTACTATACGACGACTCCCGATTTGTGCTAGAAGCATCGCTGTAGTCGCTCTATGGTAGCTATGCTATACTTTAGTTATGCTAAGCCTTGATTTTATCCGCCAACATCCAGAGGAGGTGCTCGAGGGATTGCGTCGTCGCCGTGATCCACAGAGCATCGATGAAATATTGCGTCTTGCCGAGCAGCGCCGTGGACTGATCACGCGCTGTGATGGGTTGTATGTTGAGCTAAAAGATCTGAATAACATGGTGCGTACTGCATCAGAAGATAAGCGTGCAGAGCTGAATAAGCAGATTAAAGCAGTGGCGCGTGATATTCGCCAGCTAGAGGTCCGCACCGGTGATATCGATGCCCATTTGCAGCCTCTATTACTGGCTCTGCCGAACATTCCTCATGCGAGCGTTCACGAGGGCGAGAGCGCTGATGGTGATCGCGAGATAAAACGCTGGGGCGAGCCAGTAACACTTCATTTTGAACCACAGGCGCACTGGGACCTCGGTGAACGCCTGCATCTTATCGACTTTGAAACTGGCAGCAAGATCGGTGGCAGCCGCTTCGTCGTCCTCAAAGGCAATGGAGCGCAACTCGAACGCGCTTTGATCTCTTTCATGCTTGATCTGCATACACGCGAGCATGGCTATACAGAGATCATGCCCCCCTATCTTGTGAAACGCTCGATTATGCAGGGAGCCGGGCAGTTGCCGAAATTTGAGGATCAGGCGTATGTATGTACCGAAGATGAATTGTACCTCAATCCTACTGCTGAAGTGCCGCTGGTTGGTTTACATAGCGACTCAATTCTACCAAAGGGTACGCTCCCGCTGCACTATGTTGCATGGACGACTGCCTTTCGACGCGAGGCCGGTTCGGCTTCGCGCCAGACGCGAGGCTTGTTGCGCCTGCACCAGTTCAACAAAGTGGAACTCTTCCAGTTGGTAGAGCCGCAGGACTCGTATACCGCGCTCGACCAGATGCTGGTACACGCGGAAGCCGTCTTGCAGCGGCTGGAACTACCCTATCGTGTTGTAGCATTATGCGCTGCCAACCTGCCCTTTACATCCGCCAAAACCCTCGACCTGGAAGTATGGATGACTGCCCAGGGGCGTTATGTCGAGGTTTCATCGGTGAGTAACTGCGAGTCTTTCCAGTCCCGGCGGGCCAGTATAAAATATCGACCCGCCAGCAGCAGCCGTGCAGATTATCCGCATACACTGAATGCATCAGGGCTGGCCGTTGGCCGCACGATGGCAGCCATCCTCGAGTACTACCAGCAAGCCGATGGTTCGGTTATTATCCCAAAAGTCCTACGGCCATATATGGCTATATCTTCCGTTTCCATTTAGGCCTGAGAAGCCAGCAGAGGCGGTAATAATTTGCAGTTTTCTCTACAGATGTGTTTAAAATAGACATTGTTATTGGAGTTTTTTCACGTACCCTTTCCAAATCAGGCGGGTATATGTTACACTGTTGCCGGAGGGATGGCAGAGTGGACTATTGCGGCTGTCTTGAAAACAGCTGGGTTAACCGCCCCGGGGGTTCGAATCCCTCTCCCTCCGTATAAGCGACGAAAATTTGAGTTCTCTGGATCATCGTAATTTGTAGTGGTCTCCTGCACTGGGATATGTTGATGTCAGGTCCGGGGGGAAGGACGGAACATATTTGAGTGTGAAGAGCCGTTCCTGGATGGTGGAGAATTATTGTGTCACTCATAGGTTCGTTGGAACAGTTCAACCTGTGGAATGTCTTGCAGCGAGTTGAGGCCCATGCAAAAACGGGATTACTCATCGTCAGGCAGGAAGAGAAATGGGTAGAACTCTCGTTTCGACAGGGGCACCTGTTGTGTGTCGGCCCTGTACAGCCAAATAGTACTCTGGGGGAGCGGCTTCTACAAGCCGGAGTTATTTCTCAACAAGCTTTACGAGAAGTTGCGAACTTTCTTGGGCCATCCCAGCATAGTGAAACTCGCACGGCTATCGCCTTAATCGACCTTGGCTATGTCAACCGGGAAAGCCTCTATACCTGGGCTGTAAGAGAGGTTTCGAGAATATTACGAATGCTTCTCGCATGCTCGAAAGGCGAAATCTATTTTGAGGAGGAGTCCCAACCTCCCGCTGATCGCCTCCTGATTGCCCTTTCCGTCGGAACCTTGTTACAGCAACTAGCGGATGTGCCTGCTCTTCAGCTCGCTGTGACTCCGGCAATTGCACGGGCGCAACCCAGTCCTGCACCTGTTATACCGGATTCTCCTCCGACGCTGTACAATGCTTCACAGTTCCTTGACGACGGCGGGGACAATGTGCCGTTTATCTCATCCCCATTTTCGCCTGAAGTGCCTGTGCTCAACCTGGTCAGGGATACCGATCCACTGCCATTCTCCCCAGCGACACTTCATCCACCGCAGCGGGCGGTTGAATCTGTAGCTCCGCTAATGTATGTTGATACCTCTTTTATGCAGCCACACATGGTATTACTACCAACAAACCTCTCTACTCTACGTGAGCAGAATCCGCAGCTACAACTCACGCCAGAACAATGGAGACTCTTCACACGGGTCGATGGCCAGACTACTTTGCAAATGGCGTGCCAGGCGTTGGTCATGCTACCCCAACAGGTGTGCCAGGTAGCAGGTGAATTGCTCGCGCTGGGCCTGGTAACTATCTCCTCTGGTATACAGGATGGTGTGAGTGCTGGAATAGGCAATAGCTATGCTCCTATGCCTGGCTTTTCTGCTTCTTTCATGCCAGTCCCCGGTGGTGCAAGTAATTTCTCTGTACCTATCGAAACCCACTCCCAGTGGGGTAATGGAGGGAATGGCGCAACCTTTGTGCTTGGAGGCGGTGGCTGGGTGGTTGCTTCTTCTCCATCCCAGCAATCAAGCGACCCGTTCGATGTGAGTAAAAGGGACTATGCGCAGGTCGACGGAGTACGCTAATCCGCAGCTATACGGCATAACTACAGGGCGACCTCAAAGGGTCGACCTGTAGCCTATCACGCCTCCGGCCAATCGAGCATGATGGCCCTGGCTGTATCCCCTGGATGAACCTCTACCCCGCCTTCTGGTACGATGACCAGCGCGTTGGCGTTGAGCAGTGAGGTCAAGATGTGAGAGCCCTGGTTGCCCGTGGTGTGAGCCACAAAGTGGCCGTCGCGCCACTCCACGCGCGCACGTACATAATGGCGGCGCATGGCCCGGTCGCTCACCCCGTCTTCAACCACGACATCGACCTGTGGCCGCGCCAGGCGTGTATGACCCAGCATCTTGCGTATCACGGGCCGGCCGAGTAGTTCGAAGGTCACGGCAGCCGAGACAGGATTGCCGGGAAGCCCCAGCAGAGGCACGCTGCCAATATGACCGAAGGCAACCGGTTTACCGGGTCGCATATTGATGCGCCAGAAGTGGATCTCCCCCTGTTCGGTCATGATGTTCTTGACCAGGTCAAAATCACCCACAGAAACTCCGCCGGAAGTGATGATCAAATCGGAGTGAATCGCCTCGCTGAATTTCTCACGCAGGCTTTCTATCGTGTCGCGCGCTACGCCCAGGCGCTGTGGTTCTGCGCCTGCCCGGCGCACTGCTGCTTCCAGCAGATAGCTGTTGCTGTTGCGGATCTTCCCCGGCCTCAGCGGCTCATCCACCTCGATCACTTCGTCGCCTGTCCCCAGTATTGCTACCCGGGGGCGACGTATGACCGGTACTTTTGCCCAACCCAGCGTTGCCAGCACGCCAATTTCCCAGGGACCAATTTCTGTCCCGTGTGGTAGAACCATTTGTCCACGGTGCATATCTTCTCCCGCAGGGCGAATATTGTTTCCGGGAGGGACCGCTTCTAGAATCTCCACCCATGCGTTTTCAGGGCCTGCTGAGCGCGTCAGCTCGACCTGTATCACCGTATCGGCTCCCGGTGGCACAGGGGCGCCGGTCATAATACGCATGGCTGTACCTGGTTCCACGGCGTAGTCGGCCACGTAGCCCGCTGCGACCTCGCCCGTGATACGCAAACGCGGGGGCTGTCCGGCGTGTGGCTGGCTGTCCTGGCTGAGCAGCGCATAGCCATCCATAGCAGAGTTAGCGAAAGGTGGAATATCTTCCTGCGCGATCACGTCCTCCGCCAGAACCAGGCCGAGCACTTCGGGTAACGGCATGTGGATGACTGTGAGTGGTGTTATCTCGGCGAGTATGCGTTCGAGCGCTTCTTCAACGCTAATCATGAGTATCCTCGGTTCTCATCGAATAATACACAAACATGTTGCCTATAGCAGAGAAGCCTGGCGTCCCAAATATTATGAAAGAGGGTGTGCCAGGCTTCTCTGAGAAATAGTACTCATCTTATTCCGACCGGCAACAGACTGCGTCCTACTTGCGGTCAGCCGGTCGGAGAAGTAGTACCTCGTACGGGATTCGAACCCGTGATCTTCGCCTTGAAGGGGCGGTGTCCTAGGCCGCTAGACGAACGAGGCTCTTGTAATGCGGCTTTGTTGCAGCGGTAAGATTGTACCCTACGGGCTGGTGCTTTGTCAAGCAAAATTGTGTTGTCCTGGCGAAGACGAAATTTAAAGGCAAGAGGATGACAGGCTATGTTAAAATAGACTTGATCTCACTTAGAAAAAGGTCTCAAATCGTCTATATCTCTCTTAAGTAGCGAGGAAATGATCAAATGGCCAAAAGCAAACAGAAGACGCCGTCGGCAGCGCAGCGACGCGATAAGCAGCGGCAACAAAGGCAGCAGCGCCTCGCTGGCAGTCAAAATAATCGAACCCAGGCGGCGCAGGCACAGGCGCGCGGCAGAGGGCCGGCGCAGCGTCAATCAAGCCGGAGACAATGGCTGTGGACAGGTGGCATAGTGGCGCTGATCGCAGTCATCATTGTAGCGCTCATCGTGATCTCGCGTCTTCAGCAGTCGCCAGGAAGCGCGAGTGTGCCAACGTTAGCCAGCTCGCAGGTGTTCAATGCAGTCACAAAAGTTGATCCAAACGTGCTGGCGTCCGTGGGAAAAGGTGGAGTACAAAATCCACTCAAAGCTGTAAACGGATCGCCGCCAATACTGAAAGGACCAACTGGCAAGCCGGAGTTCCTTTACATGGGTGCAGAGTATTGTCCGTACTGTGCGGCGGAGCGCTGGGCGGTTGTGGTAGCCCTCAGTCGCTTTGGCACCTTTAGCAAGCTCTACCAGACGACCTCGTCGAGCACAGATTCGTATCCTAGCACTCCAACCTTCACCTTCTATTCCGCTCTGTATAAGGGTCCTGTTTATACCAGTTCGTACATCGATTTCGTGCCGGTCGAAACCCTGGGAAACGTTCAGGATGCCTCTGGCAATTATCCTACCCTGCAAACGCCCACTGCAGCTCAACAGAATCTTTTAAGTACATACGATGCTGCGCCCTATACAAGTCAGGCAGGGAGTATCCCATTCATCGATTTTGGGAACCGCTATGTGCTTATAGGTGCGAGCTACAACGCGCAGGACCTGGCAAGCCTCCAGTGGCAGGATATCGCTAATGACCTGGCCGGCTCGAATTCGGCAGTTTCAAAGGATATTCTGGGCACTGCCAACTACCTGACGGCGGGCATATGTATGATGACGCAGCAACAGCCGGGGAGCGTTTGCAGTACGCCTGTCATTCAATCGATAGAGCAATCGCTTGGCAAAGCGGTTGGCCCTGGTGGGCCGCAAATTGCCGTGAGCGGGCATCTTGAGGCGGCGATGCGCCGGCAAGATTAGATGCCAGGCACGTCACACAATAGACTGGAATTTCAAGAGTCCTATCAGGAGTACACGCAGAACACAACAAGAAAGGATTGGTTGCAAGATAAGCTATGCCAGAACCATCTGATCTCATGCCTGATACCAGGGGAATCAATTTTTATAGCGCTGACCCTGACTTGTCGTTTCTCCTGAGGGAGCATCTTTCAGGAGAAGACTATGAACGGGCGCAGGGAATACTGGCCGAAATGGGTGCCGTCGCGTCGCAGAAAATGGACGAGCTGGCAGAAATTGCCAATCGCCAGGGGCCGGTGCTTGTGCAGTACGATAAAAGGGGCCAGCGAGTTGACGAGATCATCTTTCACCCTGCTTACCACGAATTGGAGCGCATCGCCTATCAAGACTTCGCTATCGCCGCCTGCTGCCATCGAGAAGGAGCGCTGGGCTGGCCAGGGCGCGTCCCCCAGCCAGTGAAGTTTGCACTCGGCTACCTGGGTATGCAGGCCGAATCCGGCGTCTTCTGTCCTGTGTCGATGACCGATGCGCTGGCCCGCGCATTGGAACGCTATGCCAGTGAACCACTCAAACGTCGCTTTTTACCCTCGCTGACTGCGCTCACCATGGCCGAACTGCAGCAGGGTGCGATGTTTTTAACAGAGAAGCAGGGCGGCTCGGATGTCGGCCTGACTGCTACAGTAGCGAAACCACGCTCATACGCGCAGGCGGGTCTTCAGCCGGAATGGGAACTCTGGGGGGACAAATGGTTCTGTTCCAATGTCTCCGCCGAACTGATTCTGACGCTCGCTCGCCCGGAGGGTGCGCCCTCCGGCACGCGCGGCCTTGGATTGTTTCTCGTGCCTAAAACGCTGGAAGATGGCACGCGCAACGCTTATAGCATCAACCGCCTCAAAGATAAGCTGGGCACGCGCTCACTTGCCACGGGCGAGGTGACCCTGCATGGTGCGCAGGCGTACCAGGTGGGTGCGTTGGACCGTGGTTTTGTGCAGATGACGGAGATGATCAATCTCACGCGCATCTGGGCCGCCATCGGCTCGCTCGCAGCTATGCGCCGCAGCTTCCTCGAGGCGTTGATTCATACCCGCAGCCGTGTAGCCTTCGGGCGAACCTTAGCCGAACATCCCCTCATGCGCCGGCAACTGGTAGACTTGCTGATCGAGGTCGAGGGCTGCGCCGCCCTGGCCTTTGAGACAGCGGCCGTCCTGGAGCGCGTGGACCGTCACGGCGCGGAGGAAGATCGTCGCCTGCTACGTATGCTAACGCCCCTCTGCAAGTACTATGTCCCCAAGCGCGGCGAGTATGTGACCCTGGAAGCATTGGAGATGCGCGGCGGCAACGGCTACGTGGAGGACTGGGTGAATTCGCGCTTGTTGCGCGACTCCATCGTAAACGTTATCTGGGAAGGGTCCAGTAACGTCATCGTACTCGATGCGATGCGGGCTATCGACAGGGAAGGCGCTGCGGCAGCGCTGTTTGGTATGCTGCACCAGCGCTTGCAATCGATGCAACAGCCAGTAGTTGTCCCGGTTGCGCAGCAAGTGCAGGTACTGGTGAAGCAAGTGGCAGGACGCTTGCAGGAGCTTACAACGCTCGATTCCGAGAGCGCGCAGCTACCGATGCGCGGCCTCGTTGAGCGCATGGCCCAACTGACGATCGTCACCCTGTTGTTAGAACAGGCTGAAGCCGAGGTATTACGAGGCCCCGAGGGGAGCGGCAGGCGTAAATGGCTGATTGCCCTCCTGTACCTGCACCGCCATATGCTGGTACATCCGGATGGTTGGGCGGCCGATAATGATCCCACCGCGTTAAATTATTTTGATAAGCTGGTTGATTGGAAGGTCATAGCTCTTGATTGAACATGCTCTCTCCCCTTGTCGCACCTGGTGGTTTGTACTTTGAGGGTTGAGCTTTCCTTTCAACACTCTATGTCCGGTTAAATGGGAGTCTTCTAAGTATGTTGTTACGGGTGAAGCGGATCAAAATTGGTCCGTATGGCATGTGCGCGGCTGCAATCATTGCCCTGGCTGTTTTGCTGCGTATCGTGCTGACACTCCAGGCCTGGCCACAGACCAATGCGGATGAAGGTACGATGGGCATCATGGCTCTCCATATTGCGTACCGGGGAGAGCGCCCCATCTTCTTTTATGGCCAGGACTACATGGGCGTTCTGGAAGCCTATCTTGCGGCGGCGGTGTTCCACATTTTTGGAGCCTCAGTATTTACGCTGCGTCTCGTCACCATTCTACTGTTTGCCCTCTTCCTTACGGGCATATACCTCCTGGCAAGCTTGCTCTATTCAAAAAAACTTGCTCTGATAACACTTGCGCTGTTGAGTCTTGGATCGGTCATCATGCTGGACTCGGAACTGATTGCGCTCGGTGGCTATCCAGAATTACTCCTCTTTGGTACTCTCGCGTTCCTCCTAGCCTCCTGGCTCGCGGTCTCCTCCGGTCAATATTCGTCTCTACGCAGGCAGCTGCTGCGTTTCATTGCGCTTGGCGCCTGGGGTCTCGTCGTGGGGCTTGGCTTTTGGAGCGACTACATTATGCTCGCGCTTGCCTTGATATCTTTTTTGCTGCTGCTGGTGTTTTGCTGGCGTGATTTGCTCAAGGGAGGAATCTTATTCCTGCTGCTGGGCCTCGCCATCGGCGCATATCCCTTGATTAAATACAATCTCATGGCACCAAATGGAAATACCCTGGCTGTGCTCTGGCGCCTGCATAACAATTTTTCTGTTGAGTTAGCCCGCTATGCGCTCAACCATAACTCACTTATTGCTGAGATTAAAGGAACAGCACTTGTTGGCCTCCCTTCGATCACTGGCGCTCCCCCTCTCTGCTACGATGCGAATTTGCTGCTCTTCGGACAACCAATATTTCAGTGTGTGTTAACAGGTTGATACACCACATAATTCCCAAAGATAAATTGCTGATAGTGTCCGGGTAAAAGCGTCACTCGCTTAGCAAAAGTTGGGATCTTACCGGCTTCAAGGGGAAAGACATAAGCCGCATTTGGATCGGCTTTTACAATTGGTACATAGGGGGCATAACGACTGTAGTGCGGCTGCACCTTCAACTGTCCGTCAACGACACCACAAATGATTTGTTCCCTACTCACAAAGGCAATACTATCACATGTCCAATAATCGGTATAGATATGGGTGGCCTTGATACGCAAAAGACTATGTATCAGTATATCCTGTTGCTTGTTATTAGCCTGAACAGTAGGTATCTCGAGAAATGCATTAACAGTTCCAACAAGCCATACAAAGCCAATTATCAGAAGCGCCCCTCGCCCCAAGACTCGTTTGAATGACGTTAAAGTGAACCAGCTATGTGTCTGAGAGTGATCACCATTGCTAGTATCTAGAGTCATAGCGCTCTCAACTGACGATAAACCCCAGAGAGGTGCAACCAGCGCAGGTGTGGCTATCAACAAACCAGCTAAATAGCGCGAATTGTCAGGAAACGCCGCTGAAGCAGGACTCATAATAAAGAGTAGCAAGATCAATCCGCCAGAACTTAAGAGCATCAATCGCGCAAATTGACGTTTTATTGCTTGTGATCTGGGATGTCCCGGAGTTAGACTTCTAAGTTTCCAGAGATTCTTTATCGTAAGAACAACTGCAATCGTCCAGAGCAGAATAAAACCCACGCTCCAGGCAAGGGCAATGAAAACAGAACTCAAATTACTGTAAAGCACTGAACAGTGACCGTTTTGAGGGCCTAGATATCCAGTGAGCATTAAATTTGTATCATAACAGAAAGGCGCCCCTCCAGTTGCCGCGGGCAGGCTAGTCAACATCGTTCCTTGCAATTCAGGTTCAAGCGGGATATGATTGGGTACCTGGATTCTAGCAAGTTCTACACTACCTGCGTTGTGAAGAATTGCGAGTACGTTTAAGGTATTTTGCCCTGGCGCTGCATGGAGATTGTAGATTATCAAGGGAAATGAGCCGATGATAAGGCCTGAGACTAAAGGCAATACTGCGAACTGGAGCAATTCACGCCAGCAAAACAGCACCAGCAATAAGCCAGATAACAAGATAAATACGAGCATAAGGAAGTCACTCCAGAAACCCAGCCCTGCCACAAGGCCCCAGCACCCATAGGCAATCGAGCGCCAAAGCCGCCTGTCCGGAGATGAGTATTGATCGTAAGAGAGAGCAAGCCAGGAAGCAAGAAGCATTGAAAGAGAGCCAAAGAAGAGCAATTCGGGGTAACCAGCAAGACCAGCTATCTCTGCATCCAACATGATGGTTGATCCAAGGCTCAGCAAGGCAAGGGTGATCAACGCCAGTTTTTTCGTATACAGCAAACTGGTCAGGCAATACATAATGACAAGAAAAAGGGCAAAAAACAGAACAGCGCCAAGTCGTAACGAAAATACCGAGATACCAAAGAGGCGAAAAAACGCTACTCCAAGATATGCCTGCAATGTGCCCATATAATTCTGGCCATAGAAGAATATCGGGTGCTCTCCCTTATAAGCAATATGCATAGCCATGATGCCCATCGTATCTACGTCTGCATTGCTGTGTGGCCAGCCCCATGCTATTAGAAAAATACGCAATAAAATAGCTAGCGCAATAAATAGAAAAGCAAATATCCCATATGTCCCAATTTTAAGCTGCTTGCTACTTAACAACATGCAAAGGAAACCTCTCCAGTTAAGCCTTTAGCGCGAGTGTCGCTATTATGGTATATGGTGGTCCCAAAAGTCAAGGTCTCGTATTCCGTCAGGTAAAATGTTACCAAGCTGGTACACTTCCATCAAATGAAAATGTTACCGAACGAGGGAAGCGATGCCAACACGAGACGAGATGACGACTGATGAAAGACGCAAGTATGTGAATCAGCAAGTTGCACCGCAAACATTTGATCCGTTTACTCAATGGGCAGAGTTTAGAACGTAAGAAACGCAGCACATCGCGGAGCCGCACTTATGGGGTGGAAGTCGAGGGTGTGGTGTGGGAGAGCCTGGACTACATCTGTGCCGAGCGGCTCACACCCAGCTTGGTGCGGATCGCCAGGCATTTGGCCAGCTTTGGCTCGCTGATCTTGACGGCAGAAGTGGAGAGCCAGTTGGAGACGATCAGTCCAGCGACGGTGCAGCGCATGTTGCGCAAGAACCGCGCACGGAAAGCGCGTTTGCCGCGCACAGGCCCGCACCGAGCCAATCAGGTGACCAAAGGAGTACCGATGGGACGTATTCCCTGGAACACGAAAGGGCTAGGCCGCTTCGAGACCGATGTGGTGCATCATGGCGGAGAGAGCGCCGCAGGAGAGTATGGGCACACCTTGCAACTGATCGATGTAGCCACCGGATTGAGTGAACGGGTGATGCTCTTGGGACGAGGCCAACGGGCGATGGAAGCGGCCTTCAAACAGGTGCTCGAGCGGCTGCCCTTTGGGGTCAAAGAGCTGCATCCCGATAATGGGTCGGAGTTCTTCAATGCCCACCTGGTACGGTTCTGGAAAGAGAAAGTCACAGGGGATACCCTCTCGCGGAACCGTTCCCTATCAGAAGAACGATAACCGCCATGTAGAGCAGAAAAACGACACGCTGGTGCGGCAGTACTTGGGCGAGCTGCGCCTGGATACTCCAGAGCAGATCGCAGCAGGCAACGCGCTCTATGAGCAGACCAATCTCCTACAGTTGCGCGATGAGATCTATGCAGTCTTGGACGCCCTCTGGGAGACAGCAGTAGCCCAGAACGGGACGGCGGCATAACCACAGAAAGGAGTTGGCCGTAGCCCTCGCCGTTCAGTCACATTTTCATTTGACTGAACCGTCATCGTTCGGTCACATTTTCATTTGGCTTGACACTGAGCATGCCTTATGGAGCTTTTACCTTGAGGAGCATTAATCATGTACAGACAGAGGTGATAGAATAGACCAATGAAAAACTCTTCAGGGAGAAATGAGCGTGCGAACGAAGAGGTCATATCCACAAGCCATCAAACACATCTTTCATCCCGAAATCACGCACTGCTTGACTTGCCAAAAGGGCTCTGCGGCGCTGTCTGACGATTGCATAACGGACGGTAGTCACCTTGGGGCAGTTGGTTCGGCAAGAGCAACTCAACCAGTATCGCTTCCGCCATCGCCACTGAGCTGCCTTGCTTCCTTAGAAACCCGTTGGGAGCATATCGCTTGTACGTGATAAGTGTCCCCACGGATTCATTAGCCCTTCCTTTTCAGCAGACAAATGGCTCAGCGAATCTATCATCTGTTATTTATGGTGACGCCGAATCGTTCAGAATGTAATCGGCACAATTACGTACTTCGAGGCACTTACCGGTTGCATGATGAATGCAAGCCGTCGAAGCATGCACTGCACTAGCCCAAAGCTTCGCTCGCTGACCTTGTAATGAGTTTTGTAGGAAAACACATGAAACATACGATAGTTCAAGATGAGATCAAAAAGTTGTCTGCTGTCCCAACTCCCCTGGCAGAGGCCCAGGAAACCCTGAACTCCACATTAGAAGCAACCACTACTCTTACCCGCACCTATCAACCCTATCCGTGGCAACTTGCGAATCAAGTGCTGGATTTTGTTGATGGAAAAACAAGTGGTAAGGCTGGTCAAATCCAACGTATTCTCAGTTACCTCTTGTTCGGTGGTCTGGCTGCGGTGGTCAATCTGGTGATCTTTGGCCTGGTCTTATACCGCTTCCATTTCCCGATTAGTGTCAGCACGCAAGTGCACAATATCTTTGCCTTTACCATCGCGGCAGAATGTTCGATCATTGCCAGCTTTCTGCCTAACGACCGCTTCACTTTTATTAGCCTGCCCGGCGCAAAACGCCCCTGGTTGCAGCGTTGCCTGCGCTTTCACGCGACGTGTATCGTGGGCACTTTGTTGACCTTCTTGCTGGAATTTGCCTTGTTTTCCCTCGTACATACGCCTGAGCTTCTCGCTGAGGCGCTGGCTATTGTGATTGTGCTGATCTACAATTTCACCTTTCACCATCTCTTTACGTATCGGCGCATCAAACAGTCCTGATCTTTGCTTTGGTACGGGTGCGTTTCATTTTTTTGCACACGCCTCTCCCGTACGCACAAGGGTGGAAGGAGGACGCCGGAGAAATGGTTTGCGCCAGGAATAGCCAGCGCCAAGACGACAGGCCGGTTGCTCTTCGAGGGCCTCAGCCGTCGGTGAGGTGGCAACGTGAACAGGTGGATGAGACAGCCGATACATCCGTACTCTCCAAAAGACGAGGCACCAAAAGGCGCTTGCCAGTCGAGGCTTTCTGTCTGCTTGTCGCTGACTCGTGCGAAGCGCTCGTCGATGAGCCACTGACGTCGCCCAGGTCTCGTGCCACTAGCGATTGCAGACCGCATTGCGGAGCACGAGCATGGGGTTGACGTTCTGCCGACGGACGCCGCATGCCAGCACCTTTGGGCCGTGCTTCGACGACCACCTTGTTGGCGCTTTCGACGCTCCCGGAGCCAATAGGCCAGCCTGCTTGCTGATAGGTCGGGTACTGCATGTGCGCTTCACGCTTCTGCAAATAGCTCAATTTCTCCTGCATGGCTGGACTGGGACAGCGAGCTACCAACCAGGCCAGATGTTTGAGCACCCTGTGGGGTCCCTGGTGTTTGAGCCGGTGAAGCACGACCTCCAAACACTTGGCGGCCAATCTGCCTCCTGCTGCACGTACGGCCTGCCCAATCTCATTGACGTATTCGGCTGCGCGCGCAAAATCGAGAAGGCACACTGCATCTGCACGATGATAGTCGACCAATCCTTGCAGCCACTCCGCTCCATCTTGCACTGTGCACACCTCTGCCGCCCGTTCTAGCCCCCGCCGATGCGTTACCACCAACACTGCCTCCCCTGTCGCCAGCGTTGCTCGACGTGCCGTCGCCTTGCTCACCTGCGCTATCCCCACTTCCGCGCGCAAGGCTTGCATGTCGGCATTTGCTGGGCTGAGGCCGCCTGCAAAACCGTGGTCAGTACCCGTGCCAAGCGGGCGGGAATGCGATGGGCCCCAGAGGGTTTAGACGCCCTCTTACCCTTGCGCACCGCTGCCCTCAATCGCACCTACGATGCCTTCTGGCAAGACCGCTCTGTTGCCCTTTCCTAATTCCGTAACAACTAATTCATACGCCCAATATGGCTATTAAGCTTGCATTTTCTGCCTTGTTTAGCTAAACTACCCAATGGTCATTACTACTTCAGCTCGACTTTGTACATTTTGGAGGAAAGGACCGGGCATGAAAACTTCTTGAGGTAAGATAGAAGCTGATCAAAGCACTATCTCACCCAGGAGGAAGTTCATGCCCCATTCAGAGCCCATTATAGAAGTATTGACTGTCTTTCGGCCATTGTTTAACGCCCCGACGTGGAGGAAACTGATGACGCTGTTAACAGGAACCCTGTTGGCGCAGGGACCCCGCACGGTTGCAGCAGCACTGCGAGCTAGCGGCATTGCCCAGGCGACCAACTGGAGCTGCTTTCATCAGATGCTCAACCGAGCGCGATGGTCTCCTTTAGCAGTGAGTCGCCAGTTGCTCTTGCTCATCGTCGAGACCTTTGTGCCAGAAGGAGCCTACGTGGATCTGGTCATCGATGAAACGCTGGAGTCTGGAAGTGACGTTTGAGGAGGGTCGCGCCCATTTGGGCATCGAGACGCAACGTCAATGGTCAGATCGAGCCATTGAGCGTTCGACTCCTCTGCTCTTTGGTCTCTACAGTCTTGTGACACTCTTTGGGCAAACGTTGCACCCTAATGGGCAGATTCCTGTCGCTCAAGCGGCCTGGCATTGTAAGCAAACCGCCACATTTCGTGACGTTCTCGCTCTTGTCAGGCGACATCTGTGGGGCCAGGGGACTTTTCCCACATCACCCACTGATCCCTTCAGGGTTTTAGTACCACGCTCTACTCTTGAGCGGTTGTCTTTGGCCGTCTGTTAGTGCGTTGGAAATGTACAAAGTCAAGCTGAGTCCGCGATTACCGAGATCACATAAGCCGACTGCTGCGTGAGGCGGGCTGGAGTTGGCAACAGCCCATCGAGCGAGCCACGCAGCGGAATGAAGAAGCCATCAAGCAGTGGTCTGAGCAGCGCTGGCCATCCATTAAAAAAAGCAGAGGAGGACAAGGCCAGCATCGTCTGGGTAGACCAGGCCGGATTTTATCTACTGCCGATGGCGGTGCGCAGCTGGGCGCCACGCGGACAGACGCCCGTGCTGCGGGTCAAGTTGACGCGTGATCATCTCTCGGCCATCAGTGGCACACAATAGAGATCATCAAAAGCTGTTCGCGCCAAGTTGGCTACTCGGTTTAGTTCCTTAGTGCGAGATCAGTAGTTTAAACGTTCGTATTCTAGCAGCTTATTTTGTCGAGGGAGGTAAATTTTATGCTCTATCAGGGATTGACAACATTAGAGATACTAACAGAGGCAAAAAACTATAACAGGTGGATTGCAGATAGTTTTTACTCTTATATAAAAGCTCCGCTTTTGGAATTTGGAGCTGGGATAGGCAATATTAGCGAGTTGCTTAGTTCTTATACGCCTTTGTGTTTAACAGATACGGATGCGAGAATGTTAGCTCATCTAAAGAACAGGTTTTCCCATATCAATGATGTTTCCGTGAATTTTCTTGACATCACTCAACCACCTCCAGAGCACTTGGTTGGAAGTTTTCAAACTGTTATCGGTATCAATGTATTGGAGCATGTTGAGGACGATGAGAAGGCTCTTTTTCACTTAGGAAATGTTCTGAAACCGTCGGGAAGACTATTATTGCTGGTACCCGCAAAGAAGTGGGCTTATACAGATCTTGATAGGCAATTAGGTCACTTCAGGCGTTATGAAAAAAAAGAACTTGGAGAAAAACTTGCCAAAGCATCTTTTCGTATTGAAAAGCTCTATTTTTTTAATATTGTTGGTTTAATGAGTTGGATAATTCGAGATAAAATCCAACGATCTGGAGGCTTGAGGCCATATCAAATTTCTTCCTTTGATACCATTGTTCCCATTTTGAAACGCGTTGAATCGAAAGTCAGTATGCCAGTAGGTATTTCTTTGATAGCAATTGCACAGAAAGTATAGCTACAATGTAACTTGGTAATATACGGTTGTGTTGCAAGAAATATCAGAGGAACGCTGGAGGCGCGAAATCTCACTTTCCTGTTCAGCTTATAAGGTCACTCCAAACAGGCTGGCGATAAATGTCGCTTGCTTCATGCCGTCTCCTTTTTCTATGCCTGTGCTGGCTACTTGGGACATCCGTTCTCAGAAAACCACTAATTTTTCGGACGGATGTCCCAAGTAGCCAGCACAGGGCGAAACGCGTCGCGTTTCCTCCAAAACCGTTGCAGATGTGATCAGCATCCTCAAAGAAGAGCGAAACGTCTTTTTGGCACAGGTGGCTGAGTAAGCTGGGGTCACACCTTGTCAGTGATGGGATGCCGTCTCTGCTGGGAGCAGCAGCTCGGAGAGACGGCATCCTCTGATGGGAACCAATGTGCGTCACAGACTTCACCGCACCATTGCATCACTCGGAGCGCTGAAAACGACGCGCTGTTGCATTTTTCCTGCGCTAAGTGAAGTGTAGCGTCACTCCCTGAACAGGGTTTCACGGCATGTACTCGCAGGAGCATCTGAAACGCAACAGTGCTGTATGTTTTGAGGCGAAAGGTCTTTCTGGTGGTGCATTTCTTTCGCTTTCCTATCCACAGCTCGTTACGGCAAACACCCACGAAACGACTGCTGAAACAGGCGGGCAGAGGCCGGATCAGACGGCGAAAGGGTACGATTCAGCGGAGTCACGACCAGCGCGTCAACGCCGGGAGCAGAGTAGAAACGCGCAACCCGATAGGTGACATGATTGGCATCCAACTCGCGCAAGAAATCCGGGTGATGATCGTCATGCGCCGCCAGCGCGAGCACACTGGCGCGATCTGCGTGCATCACGGCTTGATAATCGGACATAATACGTATGCCAGTTTTCGTCGCCACAATCGAATCGTCGGTCTCGAATGTGATATGATCGCCTACCCAATTGGTGGCCCAGACGTAATGAATATGCTGGTTCTTCAGGTAATTTACGATAGGATCAACATTTGTTGGATTGCGCGAGAGACAGCCGGTGGCCTGGAATGTATAGTTCGGGTCAGCCTGCGCATAGGCAATCCCTTGCGCACCGAAATAGAACGCCAGCACCACCAGCAGGCCAATCTGGGTCACAGCCAACGACGTTGATCTCCTGGAAGTGGTGAATCTGAGAGCACGGTGCGCATCTTCACCCTGTTGAGCCTGGCTCCGCTGCCTCTCTCGCAAGACCAGTCCAGGGAAGACGATGAGCGTGGCAATCAGAAATGGCAGCGCGTCCACCAATGGCACTACAAAGCGTCCCGCGCCATCAGATGGGCCACACTCGGCCCCGAGTGCAGCAGCAGAGTTAGGCGTAATGCAGAAGATGATTGATACACAGAGCATGAAGAGCAGGGGCAGCGCAGTGAGCTGCCGGACGCGCACAAACACCGGGTGCCATTTGGCGAGAAAGAGACCGGCCACCCCGAGCACAAGACCCGAGAAAACAACGAACAGCCCAAAGGTCACAAGATGCGGATTCGCCGTCGTGACATCCGGCTGCGTCGGCAAAGATCCACCCAGGGCTCGCGGAGCTAAACAGTAGGTATACAGTTTTGTGACCCTCGCTATGGTCAGCAGACGGCTAGCAGAGAGCGTTCCTCCAAGATGGAAGATGTAAAACACATTCGCCCAGTCGTTTTGCGCACCCCAAATGAGGCCGGGGAGAAAACCAATCAGCAGTGCTGGCACCGCACTCAGAGAGAGCAGCCCTTCTTTGAGCAGCGCCAGCCGCGGCTGCCCAAGAGCGTGACGACGCTGCTTCACCAGTGCTAAGACCAACCACCCACCAATCCAGATCGCGATGGCCGCACAGGCATACATAATCAGCGGGTCAATCCACAAACCCAGGCCGACAAGCAAGCCAATGCCGACCCAGCGCAAGGCAAGCTCACGCCAGGACGCCTGCTGGCCCCAACGCTGCGTCAGGCGAAACGCGCACAACAGGAGCCAGAGCATAATGACAAACGCTCCCATGTACCCACCCACTCGCATCTCCATGGCCATATCATAGAGAGGAGGAAAGGCAGCGACCAGGGCGGCGATCGTCATGAACGTCGTTTTCAGCCGGGCAGACA
>WNFA01003329.1_pt1 | contig 18056 bp, 15 predicted proteins | sample 5400481 | NCBI WGS metagenome assembly WNFA01 (sample SAMN13153340, study PRJNA577476) | soil metagenome | isolation source: 120 cm saprolite under Douglas fir tree site 2 hole 1 replicate 2 | place: USA:California | collected 2015-04-18
CGTTGGCGAGGATCTTCAGGAAGTAGTACATCGGATGTTCGGAGGACAACTGCTTGCGGTTCTCGATGACCGCGGTGAAAAAATTGTCCCGTGATGGATCAATGGTTCGGTCTCCAAGTACGGTCGGAACCAGACCATTCTGTATGCCTACCGGAACTAGTCTGATCGCTCTTAGATACTAACGGCAAAGATGATAAAGAAAAATACTTCAACATTTTGCGGGCTAAGTCAGGCAGCAAGGAGTTGAACGATTTCGCTGATGGCAGTGTCGGCTTTGTGATAGGCGGCTTCCAGTTTGCTTTGGGGTGCGTGCTTGGGATCGGGGCGATGGTGGAAGAGACTGTTGGCTAGAGGTCCGCAGAGCCGCTTGTGGAAGAGGACGAAGAGGAGGGCGACTTGGTTGCCCTTTTCAGTAAGCCGATAGGCGTAACGCTTGCCGTCGCGTTGCAGCAGGCCGTGGGCTTTCAGCTTGCGGAGGTCGTAACGGAGTTGATTGAGGCCGTAGTTTTCGGGGGAGAGGTCGTAGGTTTGGAGGACGGCCTCATGAATCTGCTGGGTCCGCCAGCCGGCCAGCTTGGTGCCGGTGTGCAGAAGGATCTCCAGCAGGCGGATCATGCGCGTATCGTGGATCTTGATCCCTGGGAATTTTCCTTTTCCCACCTGAATGGGCAGGGCCAGTCTTTGCAGGAGGGGGAAGTCGACATGGACGTTCAGGCACTGTGCCTGAAAGGCAGCGAAACGGTCGGTAATCTCTAGGAATTTCTCGCGGACTGCGTCCAGGTTGCCTAAACTTTTCTTGAGACCGAAGTCGCTGAGATTGTTGGAACAGAGTTCGTTGCGCAGGAAGGTGGAGAACTTCTCGTATTGCTTGAGAAAGGCGTTGCGGCAGTAGGCGCGGAAGACGTGATGGCCGTGCTCGATCTGTTCCAGGGTGGTGTACAGTTTGCCTTTCATTTTCTTGGTGAGCCGTGTGCCGAAGACTTCCGAGATCTTGCTTGAGGTCATGCGCCAGAGGCCGATTTCGCAGGAGCGCTCGAAGATCTTGTGGATGGGGAAATTCCGCTTGAAGATGAAATTGCGAGAGTATTCGACTTGGCTGAGGGCGTAGAAGCGACCCAGGTTCATAGCCCCACGCTCGCGCTTGGAGAACTTGGGCCCCAGCAGCAGGGTCCAGTACTGGAGGCGCTTACGGATCAGCTCGGGACGGAAGCGATCGGCGGCGGACTGTAGAGCCTGGGAATCGGCAACAGCGAGAAAGGCATTATCGTTCTTGCGGAAGCTGACGTTTTCCCGATGCAGTTCGTTCTCGATGAAGTTGTGTCCATTCAGGTAGTAGGTCGTTTGAAAAGGAAAGAAGGAGGCCACGCGCATCACGATCGCGCCTAGCACCTCGTCGCGGATATAGAAGTAATAGTGAGTGAAGCGGCTGCGCTGTTTGGCCAGAATGCGATAGTTGGGATCGGGGGTGGGGTACTTGGGGACACTGGAGCGGAAAGTGTTGCCTTGCTCCATGCTCTTGAGAATGAAATACACACCGTGCTGGTTCTTCCGTTCCATGTGGCGCAACTCGGGTCGCAAATAATCTTCTTTGCGCACTCCTTTCTCGGCCCACTCGATGGTGATCTGGTGATTGCGGGCGTAAGCCTCGACCCAGGCTTGATACTGCTGCGTACGCCGCGACAAGACCTCCTTACTGATGACCCGCTCGCCGCCGACGTCCCGGAAGAAGTAGACCGCCTGTTCCGGGCGGCACAGCCCCGAAAGATATCCGTGGATGACAACCCGGTCGAAGCAGTGGTACACAAACAACAACAGATCTTCAAAAAGATGTGCGAACAGTTGCATGGGGACCTCTCCGAGGACCTCTACTGTAAGGGTTTTGAGGAGCCACTGGAATGGGCTGGCGAACGATCAAGCGTGGAGCAGAGAAACAGTGGGTCGAGGGGAGGACTTTCCGTCTGGCCGACGAGGTCCGGTACATGCAGCGTCGTGCTGCTCAACGACAGAGTCGGATTGTGACCATCGGCCAGTTGGTGCTTTTCTCCACCGAAACTGGCGACGCCTGGTTACTGGATCCCTCCGATCAACTTGCCGCGCCCCTGGCCCGGGATGGAGATCCGCTATCGGTGGAGATCGAGGAGACCGAAACCAGCTTTACCGTAGCTTGGAAAGGAAGGTACCGGATCGATGGTCCGGCCTTCACCTATGCTGAGAAAGGATTGGGGCGCGTCCGCACCATCCTGGGCTACCCTACTCGGCGAATCGTTCAACAAGCCGGATAGCAAAATTACCAGAGGCTGACCGCTGAGTGCTGATAGCTGAAGGCTTACACCAGAAATTTCAAATATTTTTGGCTAGAATTAACTCCCCATCTGGCGGTCCAATTTCCGGACAGACTACCCCAACCCGCCGGGCCTCGGTCTCATGAAAGGTTCCTTCGGGATCTTTGTGGAAAGCAGTCGTTCGTAGGCGGCCCAGGGTAAACTGCATAGCGAGAACAGGAATACCTGAAACACTTTGCGGCCGTTGCCTGTGGTGGCGGAGCAGACGGTATATCGCTCCTCGGCCCACCCCCGCACAGAAGTCTGCCTCCCGCTTTGCCGCAACGTCGATAATTCGCTCGATTTCGCGGGCGGCGGCACAGATTTTAGGCTCCGGCAAACTTTTTCACAGATTGCATGAAACGAAAAGCTAGGTCGCTGCACTATCTCTACAAGTGGAGGCCATTGCAACATAAGGCGATTGCGCCACACTTATCGGTTCTTCCCATGCGCTGTGCTCGTTCTCTCCCGCCCACCGGCGACTATCGGAGTAGCCACCCGCTCTCGAAGTGCCCGCCGCAGCCGGCACTGGTGCCGAAAACCGGTCACGCCCCAGCCCTCCAAGTGTTACAGTGTCAGCCACTTCAGGCACAGGGTAAGTACTTGCAATTTCAATCCTTTGACGACGAATACCTAAGATGTTTGCGAGCCGGCGATTCCGGCGTCGAGGAGCATTTTCGGCGCTATTTCAGCGCGTTAATTCAGATTAAGCTGGGCTCGCGGCTGCGCTCGGCGGAAGTGATCGAAGACGTCCGCCAGGAGACCTTCCTGCGATTCTTTACAGCCTTGTACAACGGAAGGATCCAGCAGCCAGACCGCTTGGGATCGTTTGTGAACTCTACGTGCAATCACGTTTTGCTCGAACACTACCGGGGAGCGTTGCGTGACGATTCGCTGGACGATGACGAGCCCAGAGATTTCCCAGCCAAAGCAGTCGACCCGCTCGACGCGCTTTCGGCCCAGGAAACGGAAAATAGAGTACGCGAGATACTGGAGAAACTTCCCGAACGCGATCGGCGGATTCTCGGCGAGGTGCTTCTCGCGGGGCGAGTCATCGATGACGTCTGCCGTGACTTCGGCGTCGACAGGGAATACCTGCGGGTGCTGCTTCACCGCACGAAGCAGGCATTTAAGGTGTTGTACCTAAAGAATATGGGGGACGAGCCACCGGAATTTGCTCCAGTCTAAAAACTCTGAAACGTTGTGTTTGCGGGAGCGCACTAATCTATTGGCACAAGTACTCTACGAGGGGGGATTGAAGATGGACCACGACGTGGTGGTTCGGGAACAAATAACGGAAAAGTATCTGCTTAAAGAACTCGATCCAGAGGCCCGGGACCAGTTCGAGGAGCACTTTTTCGACTGTCGGGAGTGCGCGTTGGACGTACGCGCTGCTGCGGAATTTGTGGAGCAGACCAAGGTTGTATTGGCGGGGGAACACAATGCAGATCCCGCGCCAATCCCTGTCCCCGCGCCCAAGCCGGACTGGTTCACTTGGTTGCGAGCGGCGTTCCGGCCCGGCCTTGCCGCGCCCGTGATGGCGCTGCTTCTGGCGGTGGTCGGGTATCAGAATCTGGTGACGTTGCCGAAGCTGGCGCTAATGGCCAACAGTCCGCAGATCTTGCGCTGGACTTCGATTAACATCAGCACTCGCGGTGTAACCGTGCCCGTGATCGTGACACAGCCGGGCAAAGATTTCCTGCTCTTTGTGAACATTCCGCCCGAGCGCCATTACGCCCGCTACACAGCGGACTTGTATAGTCCGGCAGGCAAGCTAGAATGGACGCTCACGATTCCGGCGGACTCGGCCAACGATGCCTTGGCGCTGCAGGTCCCAGGAGCGAATCGCGCAGCCGGTGTTTATGCCGTGGTAGTTCACGGAGTGACGGCCGCCGGCGAGACTTCGGAACTCGGTCGTAATTCATTTGAGCTACAACTCCAGAAGTAACTCGGACAAGCGGAGCAAACAATATGGCGACACATGCGAAACCATTGCTGATGGACGAGTCAGTTCACAACTATTACGCGGAGAGCAGTGTTCTGAGTGCGGATCTTGAGCAGCCGCTGAAAGAGAAGATCAGGCCGCAGGCGCGCGTGCGGTTGTCCGCCGACGGCCACTACCAGTTCAAGAAGGCCGATCCCTTCCGCTTCGAAGGTATTCTTTCCTACGAGTCCGGCTATACCCAGGTGGCGGGACATCCGAGCTCGAAGATTGCCGGTTTCACCACGCTGGCAACCTCCGTCCTTGAGGGCCTGAACGTGCTCGACGTGGTGACCGCCGACCGCGTGGTGGCGCAGATCTCCACTGTGCATCCCGTCTATGGCAAAGGCCAGGTCCCCTCGGTCACGTTCCTGGGCACGCGTTTCGACAATCTACGGATCGGTGGACAAAAGGTCGAGGTGGAGCGGAATCTGGAAATCCTCGGTCCCCGGCACGAGGATGATCGATCGTATCTTGACGACCCCGACGTTCAGACCCGAATTTCTGATCAATACGACAGGATTTCCTCCGCCAAGGATCTTCCCGAATGGGCCAGTAAGGAATACGCGAGGAGCCGCCCCACTCTGAATGGGCATGGCGAACTGAATTGTTCCGTTATAGACAAAGTCACGGGGGCCCCTGGAATCTCGTTCGGTCACGTCATCGATCTGCCCCACTTCGGAAAGATATTTCTGGGCGAGTTGAAAGTCGAGCGAACGCCGGGCAACCTCGCCAAGGAAGTATACGACACGTACAAGTTCCACCTGACCATGATTCGGCTGGAGATGGGATGCCTCGCCGCGGGCAGGGCAAAGATCATAATGCTGGATGCAAACGGCACCGGTAGTGGTGGCGGCCATCACTAGAATCGGCGGTGTTGCAGCAACCGTTGGTGTTTGTGCGAGCTTTGATCCACGTCCAATCGGATCCGCCCATAGGCCCAATTGATCTTGCGAGCCATCTCCTGATCGAGACGGGGACCCTTTATCTCGCTCGCCACGGTAAGCGCTCGCCGGTAGCACGAGACGGCTGTGAAACGATCACCGGCGATGGAGATACACGTACGCTTGCAGTTGTGCCTGCTCCGGACCTCAGTTCCACTTCTGTCATAATTCGAGCGCCCTTTCGTCGTCCTTGCACGCCAGGCGGCGGACGCCTAACTCACACCAGCGCGATCACCAACCGCGTCGGCGTTCTCAAGAATCCCCAGAATTCCTCAAGACAAGACAGGGCATGGCATACCGATAGTGCTCCGGTATCATCACGTTCTTGCCGGCTCCCTAAGGAACATCCCGCGATAGCACCAACCACAAGGTCTTGTGTGTGGGGCTATACTAGGACGCTTTCCTGCTTTTCAACTAAATTTGTCGACGAGTGGTTTTGTGATGTTCGCGGGATGGAAAACCCGAGATGTCTACGCGCAAGCCGAGAGGAGAGCCTGCTTAGAAATACAACGGTTAAGCGCGGCCATGTCAGTGTTCATTTTCTTGTGCCTTTCGGGTTGTGCCCACCGCGACCCTCAGGCCGCGTATGAGCACGCGCAGCAGACCTTCAGACATGGCGATGTTGTCATGGCGGCGAAGGAGGCGGAACAGGGGTACAGGGATTTCCAGAAGACTAGCACGGAGTGGGCCTGGAAATTTACGATCCTCAGGGCGAGGATACTGTATCAGCAGGGGATGTACGAGGACGTGCTGGAGCTCATAGTTTCGCAGCCGGCCGCACCCTCCTCTGCCGACCTGGCCGTAAGAAAGTGTTGGCTGGAAGGGCTCGCGAACACGTCCTTGGGCAAATTCCAACAGGCGGAACAAAAGTTTGTAGAAGCTGAGGGGTTCTGTACGGCCTCGGATTCCACTGCGTGCGCGGATGTGCTCACTGCGCGAGGAGCACTGGAGATGAGGCGAGGGCACTACGCACAAGCCCAGATCTTCTTCGAGCGTGTTTTGCGCTATGCGCGTGCAAGTGGTGACCGAATCTGGGAAGCCGATGCCCTCTTGGATATGAGTTGGTCCGCGAACGAGCAGACACACTTCGACAACGCGCTCGACTGGTCTGCTGCTGTGCGCCAGATATCGGTGGAGCGAGGTGTTCCCGACCTCACGCAGGCTGCATTGGGAAATATGGGCTGGGCTTACTACAAGCTCGGCGACACCGAGAAAGCTGAAGGGATGTTCCTCGAGGCGAGGAAACAGGCCGAGAAGCTGGGCAACATCAGCGACCAAGTTAAGTGGCTCTTGAATGTCGGTTACGTTTATCTTGACACCCGTGACTTCGTACTTGCCGAACAGTCCTTCCGGAAGTCGCTCGATCTTGCAGAGAGGATCAAAAGCAACGAAGACATCATCAATGCCCTGCAGTCCCTCGCCTTCGTCTCCGAGAAAACTAACAAACTGGAAGACGCGAAGCGCTATGCGGACGAGGCGCTTGCCATGGCGCGCGCCGATGGCAACAAGCGCAATGAGCTCTATCCCCGGCTGGTGCAGGGGCGCATCGCGGCACAGGGTCACGATATAGCTACTGCCGAATCCGCCTTCCATGAGGTTGCGCAAGCTCCAGACAGCCCGGTGTTTCTGAAGTGGCAGGCGGAGCACTCGCTGGCCCGGCTCTACGAAAGCGAAAACCAACCGGACGCGGCCGAACGCGAGTACGAGACTGCGCTCTCCACGTTTGAAGAGGCTCGCGCGAACATCAGGAAGATGGATTCGCGCCTGCCGTTTCTCGCCAATGCCTCGGCCATCTACGACGACTACATCCACTTCCTGGTGGCTCGGGGCAAGACGGCACAGTCTCTGCAAGTCGCCGAATACAGCCGCGCTCGGAATCTGGCGGAGGGGTTAAACCTGTTAAAAAAGGGCACGTCGTTTGCGCCGGCGCCGCTGAATGCACAGCAAGTAGCCCGGCAAGATGGGAGCACGATTCTTTTCTACTGGCTGGGCGAGAAGCAATCTTATCTGTGGGCAATCACGCGGCAGAAGACGAGCCTGTTCTTTCTCCCTCCGGAATCGGAGATCAAAGCCGCCGTGCAGCGATACGGAAAGGCTCTGGTCGGGCCGCAAGATGTGCTCGATACCGCCAACGAAGACGGCCGGTGGCTCTATCACACACTGATCTCTCCGGCACATGCGATGCTGGCAGCGCAGCCCTCAGGGGCTAAAGCCCACCTGATTTGTCGCTCTTGCGGCACGGCTGAAGCCGTGCCCTTCCCGGGATCTGCTTCTGTGGAAGCTAGCCCCAAGGTCGTGATCGTCCCTGACAGCAGCCTGAACAGCCTGAATTTCGAAACCCTGCTGGTCTCGGAACCGAAGCTGCACTACTGGATCGAAGACGCGACCATTACCAATGTCAGCTCGCTGCGCCTGCTCTCCGCCACTCACAAAATTGGGAAAAACACTCCCAACTTGCTCATCATGGGCGACGCGGTTTCCCCGAGTACGGACTATCCCAATCTACCGAAGGCGGCCGTGGAAATGGACAGCATCGAAAAGCATTTCGCGCCGTCGCAACAGCAGGTCTTCAAGCGCGAGCATGCGAGCCCGCCAGCGTATCTGGCCAGCAAGCCGGAGCAGTTCTCTTACATTCATTTTGTCGCGCATGGCACCGCCAGCCGGCTGAGCCCGCTCGACTCCGCCATTGTGTTGTCCAAAGCAACGGCGGCGGACGACTCATTCAAGCTCTACGCCCGCGACATCGTCCAACATCCGCTTCACGCGGAGCTGGTGACGATCTCGACCTGCTACGGCCAAGGCACACGCGCATTCTCGGGCGAAGGCATGGTCGGGCTTTCGTGGGCGTTCCTGCGCGCTGGCGCGCACAATGTGATCGGAGCCCTTTGGGAAGTCAGCGACATTTCGACTCCGCAACTTATGGATCAACTCTACAGGGAGTTGAAAAAGGAACGGACACCCGACGCCGCTCTTCGTAGCGCGAAATTGTCTTTGCTGCGCTCGGACAGTGCTTTCCGCCGGCCGTTCTATTGGGCGCCCTTTCAGCTTTACGCCGGGTCCTGACTCTCGGTGTCCCTCTGGGTTCTCGGTGAGAAGACGAACCAGAAAAAAGCGGCCGATGCCCCAAAAGAAAAAGCCATTATTTGCAAGCCGCTCCTCGTCTTTCCGGGCGACGGTCATCCCCACATGGAAGGACTGAGCGGCAATTGGTCGGATTGGAAGATGGTCTCGATATCGTGGCGCAGGATCGCCGTGAGGCGGTAGCAATCCTGGGTCTGCTCGATCATTCCCTTCCTGCACATTTCTCCCAGAATGCGTTCTGCGAATTCGCGCCTGCGCTGCATCTTCGAGCACAGCTCGTCCAGGCGCGCTGATTCCTTGCCCCACAGCAGCCGCAGCACGATGATCTCGTCGAGCTGGGTCAGCGTCTGCGAGCGCTTTCTTACAAATTCACTGAATTCCGCGCTGCCGGCGAGCGGAATACGCGCGATAAAAAAGATTGCTGCCGCTCTCAAACTCGGGGAAGCCGAGACCGTCCGAAAGTACGCTCTTGAAAATCAGGTCGATCCCCTGCCCTATCTTGTCGCACAGGCCGACGAACCGGGCCCCATCCGCCAGGAGCAGATTCCGGTAAACCGGCACGCCGTGGATGAGGTTATTGACGCTCAGCCCGGTCAGCAGCTCTCCGGGACTCCTGATCTCCAGGGCCCACTCGGAGATGGTGATGATGACGGGCGCCGGCGTCCGGTAGCACCGGTGGATATAGGCGTTGACAACCAGCTCCTTGAGAACCTTTGCTGGAACCTGCGGCAGGCGGCTACGCAGGATCGAACTTTCGCCGATGCACAAGTCCCGGACGGACTCGATCACGTTCTTGCGGGCGTTACGAGATGTAACCGACGTAACAGCAACGCCGTTCAACCCTCTGGCCGTGCGCTGGTATGCAGGATGGAGAGGAATCCGATCTCGGCACCGAGATGCCTTATACGCTGAACGAACGGCAGGAGGCGGTCCCTTTCTTCGCCAGGCGTTCCTGAAAATTCTTCCGGTCGGTTCCGTGGGAGGAAACCATACGTCCCAGAGGCTGCAGAGCTACCGAAAGCGCCTTAGCTGCGGAAACGACGTAGCGGTCGCGTACACGGACATGTGCGTTATAGTACAGAAAAATAAAGGTGTTGTGCTTCGAGCGGGCGCTGCTATAAGTAGGTTGGCCACGTCATGAATTATGGCAACGGTCGCATTCCGCGGTGGAAGCAACTATGCGAAGCTGCAATCTTAGAACCTGACCCGGCAAAGCTGCTCCTGCGGGTCATCGAGGCACGTAGCGCCGTTCTTGACCAAATTGAAGACTGCCTTGCAAAGCCATCAGACGGAGAACAACTAGCCCTTCAAGATGCCTTGGAATACCTGCACGTTCTCCGCGAGGTTGCCGAGTGTGAAATGGACGAAGAGCGGAAGACCGGAACCTAAAACCGCATGTAAAAAAGATACCAAACGATAGCATCCTTTTTGAACCTGGCGAATCCCGTTACGAGAGAGAATGCCGCGAGACCCAAGTGCTAGCCAAAGAGCGTGCCGCTCGTAACGCTTTGGCCAAACGTGGGATATGTCGTAGAAGGTAGCGCTCGAATCCGATGATCCGGTGTCCCCGAAGCAGATGCCCCGCTCTCTCAACCGTGGACAGCACCCACGTAGAACACCCCGGAGCCAATTTCATAACTTTTTCCAGTCAGTTAGGGACCTCAATTCGTCTACGATTTCTAGCAATCTTTGCATACGCCGCTCATGATCAGCTACAGCTGAGCCGTATTTAGGACTGTGCAGGTACACGCGGTTCGCTTGGCTAATTGCGGCTATTTCATCTCGCAACTTTTTGATTCGCTCTGCTACAGGTTGCGGCATATGGCACCGCTGTGTGCTCCGCAGGGGTGAGGCCCTAGCAGACTAAGGCCAGAGACGTAGAGTAGATGCAATTCCTTGCAGGTGAGGTTTGCCAATTCCAGTTGTGGAATTTGTGGTTTAGGGGCTAGCCGGTGACGTTTTTTTCGTGCTGCACTCTTCCGCTTGGCCGATGAGCGCGGCTGAGCATACCAAGCATCGCAGACCAAGGAGCGGTGAGTATTTTGTAAGTCGCTACGGGAAATTGCAGATGACTGGGAGTCCTGGAGTTGGAATCTGTTTGGAAACTATGTCATTGTGGGCCAACCTGAACCTGAACAATATTGTTGCGAATCGCATAGAGCACCAACTCGCTCAGGGAGTGGATTCCCAATTTGCGCATGATGTTCGAGCGGTGTGTTTCTACTGTGCTTACGCTTAAATTTAGAAACGACGCTACCTCTTTGCTACTCTTTCCCTCAGCCAGAAGCTGCACGATTTCACGCTCCCGAGAGGACACCATGGGTTGGGCAGGCTCTTGCTCGGCATCAGAATTCCGGTGACCACCTAAGATCATTTCCGCAACGCGGCGCGTGAAAAAAGTGCGGTTGTGATCTAGCGCGTCGACTGCGCCCCCCTGTGTCCCCACAGCAATTCGCCTTCCCAGTTCAAATGCAGCAGCCGTCGCGGATGTACGCCTACAACGCGACGGTGGAGCACATACTCGGGTGTGTTCGTACAGGTGACAAAACGGTGGGCGCTTTCTACGGTCATCCCGGAGTCTTTGCGTATCCTTCGCACGAGTCGATCAGGAGAGCGAGAAGTGAGGGATTTCCAGCCCGAATGTTGCCCGGTGTGTCTTCAGAAGACTGTCTTTGTGCGGATCTCGGCGTTGACCCTGCTGTGGGGGGATGTCAGTCTTACGAAGCCACCGACTTTCTGCTGAATGCGGTTCTGATCGATCCATCCAGTCAGCTTGTCCTCTGGCAGATAGGAACGCTGGGGGACTGGACGTACAAGACACAAATGTACGACATAAGGGCTATGCCCTTGCTCGTTCAGAAACTTTGGCCGGTTCTATCCACCGACCCACCCCGTGACCGTCTACGAAGCTGCAATGTTTCCCGGAGCTGAACCGATGATTGCCAAGATACCTTTGTATTCACTCTGTGAATTCCCAATAACCGCAGCAATCCCGAGCCCCGTCCGCGTTTCCAACTGTCTTGAATTTTTTCGCGCAGGGCACATTTAACAGCTTGGGAGGACAAGACAACTCTTACGCCTTTGGTCAAGGTAGATACAATACGCAGTATCAACTTTCCGGGGTAGCTTTATCCGGCTAGCAGCCGAAGTCGATAGCCGCCTGAAGAGAATAACCCGAGGTGACCGCAATAAGGGACAAAGTGGTTCGCTTGACGCATTGTTCTAATTTTGTAATAACCTGCTTTTCCTCTTGACTTTACCTTAGGAGCCCGGCAGAATCTTCGCGCCTATTGCCGTGCCAGCCGATCCATCTGACTTCCCGCGCCGGCTGTCAAGAGGTTCTACATTCGCCTTGATCCTGGGCACCGGAATGTCTTAGCGGACGGGCGCAGAGCGCGACCCGAAGGAGCCACCAATGGTACCAGATCAGATTAACCAGGAAGATTCGTCGGACTCTCAAGTGCATTCCTCGGCAGGGGAAACTTATGTAGGAACTTCCGGCATTGTTTGCATGTCGGTGTACCTAATATTCCTGGGCATCATCTTGTTTTACAGTCTTGCGGCCTTGTGGCCCGCCGTCGGTGCACTGTCTATAACATCGGTGGATCCTAACCAAGGACCCGCAACAGCGAAGACAGAGGTCACCATCTTGGGTACTGGTTTTACGGACGGGACGCAAGTCTTCTTTGGTGACATTCCATCTATCAAAGTGCTTCGTGAGTCTGATACCGTCCTTTTAGCAACAACCCCACCATGGCCGAAAGAGGGTCAGGCAGGCTTGCTTACGGTTCAAGTAGTTAGTCCGAGCGGTCAAAAAAACAGCTTGACCAATGCTTTCCAATTCCGAAGAGACACCGACATTCAGCAAGCCCCTGCGGCCGGCTCTGAGCCTGCGATCGGACCGGGAGCTCACCGAAACACCGGGGAAACTCCGACTGCGCCAGCTGCTAGCAACACATCGGCAATGCGTGAAGTCCAGCACAAGCTTGCTCAATCAACTACCACAGTGAAAAGTTCCAGTCTTCCGTTCTTCGGATGGGCGGGTTCTCTGCGAGACAATATTCGTCTTCTCTTAATAGTAATTATCGTCGGAGCAGTCGGCGGGCTCATACACGTGATGCGCTCCTTTTACTGGTACGTCGGGAACCGGAATTTGAAGACCAGTTGGTTGTTAATGTACTTGTTGGTGCCCTTCGTCGCTGCAGGTTTGGCCTTGCTTTTTTTCTTGATTATCCGAGGTGGATTCGGGCAATCGGTTCCCACTCAGTCGACAGTCGATGCATACGCGGCATTGGCTGCTTTAGTCGGGATGTTCAGTCAGCAAGCATTGGCGAAACTCAAGAACATAGCCGAATCAGTCTTCACCGGTGCCGAAAAAGGAAAAGATCAGGCATTAGGTACCGCACCTCTCAAGCTCAGCCAATTAAAACCCACTACGGGACCAACCACGGGCGGAACGGTAGTCAGAATGACGGGATCTGGGTTTGACGACCACGTTCAAATTAAGTTTGGAGGAGTTGTGGGTACAAGTGTTACCAAGGTCAGCGATACACAGCTAACAGTCACAACTCCCGCTCATGCCGCAGGAGCTGTTGACGTCGAAGCAAGCAACACCACCGGCCAAAGGTCAACCTTGGCGTCAGTGTTCACGTACGTCACTTAGCAGAATTGTCGGATTCTAAAACGTGGACCGATTCGTTTTTCCGCGCTGGAAAGAGTCAGCTGCTATCCGGTGGTTGGAATCCGCCCAATCTCGCAGCGCATGTGCCGTACGCATAGCAAAACCATGACTCAGCTTCTTCGATTCGCGCTTCGCCTTGACCGCGCGTCTGGTCTTTCCCTTACCGCGCGTCGCCTTCTCTTTGACGGCCCCGACAATGGCATTGGCGACGGTTCTCGCGTCTTTGCCCAATGTAGGCACGAGGGAGCTGCGGTCTTTTTCTGGCAAGGAGGGGTGCCTCGCAAGCAGCGAAAGCACCGACGCGTCGCGACCGTTGATCAGTTTCATTTTCGGTTGCGACCCCAGTTTTTGCATCCTTCCATAACGCTACCACCGACGAGCGAGTTGCTCCGAATCGGGGTCTGCTCAGTCCCGACATTCCCCTGCTGGTCAAGCTAAGTACCGAACTGCCGGGATCGTCGGCCAAAGCCGTGGCATAGCGTCCAGGCCACCTCGCAGCCAGCTGGGGCCCGTCCATGAGCAAGGCTATAACGAGATTCGGACCAACTGCTCGCACTAGGTCTGCAGCTGGATCAGGACGCGCCAAATCCTCGCAGATGAGGGCTGTCATCGTGAGCCAGGGCCGCATGGCAACAAACATCAGCTTCCGGTCAATCAAAGAAATGTGCTCCCACCACTCAGATTCAGGATGCAGGTTTGTTCCCAGCCCGTATTGCATTATCTGCGACTTGTCCAGCCGCCACCGGTGGTGCTTACTTTGCTGCAAGCTGACACGGAAGTCATGCCCGCTAAGCGGAACATCAAAGCGGAGATAATTCAGTCCTGGGCGTCCCCTCTGAGCACAATGGCCGATGCCAGCGATGAGGAATGTCGATCGTTGGAGAATCTTGGGCGCCAATAGACCGTGTTGCTCTTCCGAAAGCGACAGTTCGGGGAGTATCACGCCATCAATTCGTCCCACCTGCCTCTCAGCCTCCGCTAACAGGTCAACAATTTGCCTTGAAATATCCGTCTCATCTCCTTCAGCAATAGTGAACAATCCGAAGTGTCCGGGCGCAAAAGTGTTCGCTGATACTGGTTCTCGACTCGAGACAAAGCGTGCCGGAGTGATGCTTTCCGGCCAAGGGACCAGCAATAGATTCAAGGATCTCTCCTGTGTGCTTACAGGAAACGAATACCACTCCGGCTGGATCTCACCGGAAGCACATAGCGCCAAGTTGTTGGAGAAGGAGCGGATTGTGAGTCCCGTTTGCGGGGTATGCATCTTCGGAAGTACTCGGACTTTAGAATCGTCGATCAATTCACACAGAGTTGAACCCGAATCTCTCGGCAGCAAAAGTTTGTCGGCGTGCGCCTGGAAACGATCCAGCAACGCAACCCTTTGAGCCTTCACTGCAGGATTGGAGACTGGAATCCCAACTCCTACCGACGCTTCGTCAGCCGCAGCGCAAATTTGCAACAGCGCCTCGCATAGCCTCCGATTCTTTCCGATATGAGCGACAACTGCATTGAGTTCATCCAGCAGTACACCCCAACTCTTCACGATTTCCTTTGGTAGCTCGCCCCTCGTCACCCAAGCATCTCGCCACTGCTGGCCTAGGCTATGCATGCGCGCCGGCCATTCAAACTCCTCTACGTAGCCCTTCCTCCGGGGCATGCGCCACTGCTCCAATACCGAACAGTACGACCCTGATTTCTTGAGAGTCGCTGCGGCGAGTCCGAATGCATCAGGAGGCCAGCGCGGAATCTTTCCTTGCGTTACGCCCGGACAGAAATGTTCCAGGAGCTCACCGAGACTTTCCGGTCTTGCTGAAAGTCTGGCTCCGACCCCAGATCGAGAGGGTTCCCGACGCCGCTGTACGCGCCGAATGGATCCGATCGTCCTCACTGAATCACCGCGCTTTCGACGGTCTTATATTAGCGCTAGGCTGTCCGAAACGCTTTCTCGTCCCAGCTCGGTAATGGCTCCGCCTAACTCCGCTCCCAGCCTCGCCCAGCCGACGCAAGCGTACACCCCCTGATCCAACACAGGCTTAAGTGTGCGCAACACGTATATTGAGCTCGTCGGGAGACCAATATGACCACACTTTCCTCGGTCATAAGCCACGAGGGAAGGAGGGCGGATCGCGGGGGAACGGTAGCGCGCTTCATTCCCGGTGTCAACAATGAAGTAGACGCTTGAAAGTTATTCACGCAAGTGGCGGGGTGCCACTTCACTTTGGGGTTCAGAAGGCATCGTGAGTAGCCAGCGAACAGAGGATCCTTTCCTGTGGCTCCCCGAAATTCAGTGCGCACAGGAAAACGTGCGCAGTGTTAACCAGTTTGTCTCGCCTCGATGGAAACTTGTTCCTGTGTAGGCACCGAGTCGCCGCTAACTTGCCTCTGAAAGAAGAGATACTCCTAGAGAGAGAAACTGGGGACCCTTCACCTCTCTGATCTCAGGCTGTGCGATCGTAGCGGTGGTACAAGCCTCCCAGCCGACGATGAGCAATGATCATTTCTTCCCGATGTCGATGGATCATGGCGCTCTGTTGCAAGTCCGTGTTGCTAGCGAATACACTTGTTGCGGAGCCCCAGAGCTGCCATCCAGATCGGGGCATCGTTAGGCTACAGATACCAAAATCAATGAGCAAAGAATTCGCTAGAACCAGTATCAAAAAATACCTTACAGCAGCTTTTCTCTTGGCATTTCAGCGGGGAGCGGGCTAAGTCAAGTTGGAGACTTGTCGGTTCAGCGGTGAGCAATCCCTGGCAGAAGGCTTAGCCGGAACGCGGCCAACTGCAACACCGCAAGCAGCAGCACGGTGGCCGTCGCGGACCAGGCACGAATGTTGCTTGTCATCCAGAGCGCTGTAACGATTCCCACCACCGAGGACAGCCCGACGATCACGGTCATGGCGACTTCCGTCGGCGAGAAAGTGCCCGATACGATCCGCGCCCACCCGAGCAGGAACAGCCAAATTGCTGTCATCAGCAGCAGCCAGAAGACTAGGCACGGAAGCGCCGCCCATTTACTCCAGCCGGAGCGGCGCACACCGAGCACGATCGCGATCCACAGCGGTGACGTCTGCACAATGTGCCGAATGACTCCGGATGATACGGCTCCAACGACGAGCAGGGCAGCGATGATAGCAACACAGCAGCCGGTGAGAAGGAGGGCGAACGGTTGGGAATTATCTTTCATGGGCACCTCGCGATGTCATTGTTCTGATACGCGCAAGGCCACACCGGGGTTCCCGGTCCCCTGATTGCTCCTAAAAACGTTTTAATAAGGCGTTTTCTGTTTGACATGGGAGCGTGTTTCGTTATAAATCTACCCCGTTTTTAGGCCCGACGGGCGTTGGGTACCCCTCCCAATGCCCGAAGCTGGCGGTTACCCAGCAAAGGAGATTTCCCCGCGATACCTGCAAAAGACTCCTTTAAGGAGGTGCGTATGCCACGCAACCTGATGTTGCTGATTATTGTCGCATCGGTTCTGGTAGTGCCTGGTTCTTTCGTGAACGCGCAGGTGCAAGTCTACGGTCTGTGGCACTGCTATTCCGATGCATGCAGTTGGGCGTCAGTGCCTGTCATGTCCACCTTCGACACTAATAATCACTGGATCATTGACCGTGGCGACGGGCATCCATCGGTGAATGTGGTGGTGCTGAGCTTTGTCAATCCGCTGAAGTTGATGAATCTCACCACCGACTCGACAGATATCAACGGCATTCCCATCGGCATGACCACGGCGGTGGTAAATTACTTTCAGAGCAAGGGCGTCCGGGTGATGATGTCGATCGGCGGAATCAGCTACACCAAGGACTGGAACAAAGCTCTCTCCAGCAATCCCACGCAGCTAGGAATCAACGCTGCAAACGCCGCCAAGCAATTCAATGTCGGCATGGAGATCGATTATGAAAAGAGCAGCAATCCAAATCTAACCGGGTTAGAGCAGTTCGTGACTGCTTACCGCTCGGTCCTGCCGTATGATCCCACCGGCAACAACTTTGCAACCCGCTTGACCATCGATCTGGGGAATGATGATCTGTATCTGACGGCGCTGGCCAACTACGCCACTACGCACTGGCTCACTACCAGCAATCCTGTGCTGGATTATGCCAACGCTATGGTGGCTTCGCAGAAAGCAACTATTGCTACTTTGGAGAACGGCTGGCAGCAGCACGTAAGCGGGGTGTCCGGTTCGGTGCCACCGCTGGCGCCCGCCAAACTGACGGGTAGCCTGTGGGTGGTGGGGAATTCTCCCATCGTCAACTGCACAAACTTCAGCAGCTCGGATCAGAACACCGCTTCCAACTTCGTGCAGAACGTTCCTCCGAACGGCGCGGGAACCACATCGGGCATGCTGGGCTACATGTTCTGGGGCGGGGGGTGCCAGGGCAACGGCACCGTTTGCACATACCCTCCCAATACTTGCCAGGGCGGGGTTGGAGTTGGCGCCAAAACGTTTAACGTCGCTGCGCCGATGACCTCTCTGCGCCAGAACTAGAAGATCAGCAGCAACAAAAGGGCGTATCCCTAAATCGCAGGCTTGGAAAAGAAAGTGAAGGAGGCAAGCATGCCGCGGAAACTGATGTTGCTAAGTATCCTCGGAGCCATTCTGGTGGTGACGAGTTTCCCCGCGAACGCACAGACGCAAATCCAGATCTATGGGGCCTGGCATTGTGGTAATGACTTTTGTATCTGGAGCAGCGTATGCGACATGACCGATTTCGACACGAAGAATCATTGGTTGATCGATCGCGGCGACGGGTCGGGGCTGCCCTCGGTGAATCTGGTGAATCTGAGCTTTGTACAGCCGCTAAAACTGCTGAACAAGACGAACGATTCGGGAACCGTGAACGGTGTTCCCCTCGGCATGACGCAAAGCATCGTGAACTATTTCACCAGCAAAAACATCCGCGTGATGCTTTCGATGGGCGGGATCACCTCTGTATCTATCCAGCACGCCTGGATGAGGCAATGAAGGAGCGCCTCGAGCAGCGCTACAACTTGGCCTACCGCATCCTGAACGAAAAGATCGGGCGTGATTGCTATTTCCCCGACGG
>WNFA01001685.1_pt1 | contig 18055 bp, 20 predicted proteins | sample 5400481 | NCBI WGS metagenome assembly WNFA01 (sample SAMN13153340, study PRJNA577476) | soil metagenome | isolation source: 120 cm saprolite under Douglas fir tree site 2 hole 1 replicate 2 | place: USA:California | collected 2015-04-18
CTGCTCATGCGGCATCCCATGGGAGGAGGAGCCATGATGCAGACGCAAGCCGCGAGAAAGATCGACGAGCCCGGCGCCGGACCCGGACTGGAACCCGAGACCATCCTGCCGTCGCAGTTCTTCGATCGCTTTCAGATCGATGCGTCTCTCCAGCCCGAAAAGCGACTCATGCTCGCCGTGCTCGAGGATGCGGTCGGCAGCTTCCAGAAGTACGTGACCGCTTCCACGCGTCGCGGGCAGCGGCTGTACGGCGAGGCCGAGGAGTGGTTCATGGCGCCCGCCACGGACTGGCCGTTCGGCTTCGAGACCATCTGCCAGGCGCTTAACCTGGAGCCCGCTTACATCCGCGGGGGCCTCGCGCGGTGGCGCGATGCGCAGCGCGCCGAGGTGGCATCCTCGGCGAAGGTCGTCCGCTTCCCGTTCCGCCGTGTGAACGGCCGGCGCCACTCGATCACCGGCCGCCCGGTCGGGCTGCGCCGCTCCGCGTAGGCGTTTCGCTGCACCGTCCGCCCGCCGCCCGGCGACGGGTCGCGCCGCGGGCGGATCGCAGCTTTACGCCTCGCGGCCTTCCTGCGATACTCGCGCGCCTTCATGCCGGGGCTCACTGAGCGGGAGGCGGGGGTCGGCACCGTCGGCCCGGGGCTGGAGGCGCTCTTGCGCTGGGTGCGGCCGACCTTCGGCTACGCGGTCGACGCGCGACCGGTGCTCGACATCGGCTACTTCGCCAACGTAGTGCCGGTGGCGCCGAACCTGGGGATAGCCATCTCGACCGACGGCGTGGGCACCAAGCTCCTGGTGGCGCAGGAGGTGGGGCGCTTCGATACCGTCGGCATCGATTGCGTCGCGATGAACGTCAACGACGTCCTCTGCGTCGGGGCCCGGCCCGTGGCCCTGGTCGACTACATCGCCCTCGAGGAGGCGAGGGAAGACGTGCTGGACGCGCTCGGCAGCGGTCTGGCGCGCGGTTGCGAGGCGGCTGGCGTCTCGTGCCCGGGTGGAGAGCTCGCGCAGGTGCGCGAGATGCTGCGCGGCGCCCGCGCCGGCAGCGCGGTCGACCTGGTGGGCACGGCGATCGGCACGGTCGCGCTCGATCGGGTGATCGCCGGCCAGGACGTCGCGGAGGGGGACGTGCTGCTCGGCCTGGAGAGTGGCGGGCTCCACTCCAACGGCTTCACCCTCGCGCGCCGCGCGATCGAGCGTGCCGGCCTCGGGCTCGACGCCCACGTGGCGGAGCTCGGCGGCGTGCTGGCAGACGAGCTTCTGCGCCCGACCCGCATCTACGTGAAGCCCGTGCTCGACGTGCTCGACGCGGGGCTCCGGGTCCACGCGCTCGCGCACGTGACCGGCGACGGGCTCTTCAACCTCGTGCGCACCCCGCGCGCGATCGGGTTCGACATCGAACGCTGGCCCGCACCGCCGCCCATCTTCGCGCTCCTGCAGCGTCTCGGCGAGATCGCGGACGAGGAGATGTACCGCGTCTTCAACATGGGCATCGGTTTCGCGCTCGTGGTCGCGCCGGCCGACGCCGAGCGGGCGCGTGCCCGTCTCGAACGGGCGGGCGAGCGGGTCCACGTGCTCGGGTGCGCGATCGCCGATACGGAGCGGACGCTGCACCTCCGGCCGCGCCGCCTCGTCGGCCGCCGGGGTCGCTTCACACGCGCGTGAGCGCGTCGCAGGTGGTCAGGACTCGAGGAGCTCGATGCGCACGCGTTCGACGCCCTGTCGCAGCATGCCGAGGGCGCGCGCGGCACCGTAGGAAAGGTCGATCTCGCGCCGTCGCGCGTACGGCTCTCGATCGGTGATGATGACCATCACCGAACGGCCGTTGCGCAGGTTGGTTACCCGGACCTTGCTGCCGAAGGGGAGTGTCCGATGCGCGCAGGTCAGCTTGGACGGGTCGAAACGCCGGCCGCTCGCGGTCGGCCGGCGCGCGAACTCGTCCCCGTACCACGAGGCGTGTCCGACGACGGGCTCGCCCGAGATCATCCCCGCGGCCACGGAGGTTGCCCAGGAGATCGACCCGGCGAGCGCCAGCGCTCCGAGCCAGGCGCTCGTTCGCGCATAGAAAAGGGGCCGGGGGATCGCTCCCCCGGCCCCATTGGGCACGGTCCGCATGATCCCGCTCCTTGAACGCCGACGAAGTTAGCTGACGGGTTCGGGCTCAAAGAGCTAGCCCGTCCGGGTTTGCCTGGTGCAGGTCCCGGATTCACCCCAAGGGCTGGGTCCTCCGCTCCCCTTCCGGGGATTAGGCGCGCGTCAATTTGTTGCGGCCGTATGCCGGAATTTGGGTGGGGCTGTCAACCGCGCAGTCGCGGGGGCAGCCCGCAAGCTTGCCAACCCACTGAGATCCTTTAGCTCTTTGGATAGCCGAGGGCATGGTCGACGAGGTTCCGTAACGGCCGTCCTTCGAGATACCGCGCGAGGTTGTCCACGAAGAGGTCGAGGGCCCGCTCGAAGTAGCGGGGAGTCGACCCTGCCACGTGCGGGGTGAGGATCGTGTTCGGGAGGGCCCAGAGAGGGCTCGACGACGGGAGGGGCTCTTCCTCGAAGACGTCCAGCGCAGCGCCGGCGATGGCCCCCGAACGGAGCGCATCGACGAGCGCGGCCTCGTCGACGACACCGCCCCGGGCGATGTTGACGAGCACGGCGTCGTGACGCATGAGCCCGATCTCGCTTGCGCCGATCATGCGCTCGGTCTCGGGGGTGTGGGGCAGGGCGAGCACGACGAAATCCGCCCAGCCGAGAAGATCCCGAAGTCCGTCCGGCCCGACCACCGCTTCGTACGGTGGACCCGGCGCCCCGGCGGGAGGATGGCGGCGCATCCCGCGGACGGTGGCTCCCAGCGAGGCGGCGCCGGCTGCGATCGCGGCCCCGATCGGCCCGAGCCCGATGACGGCCACGCGGCTGCCGCGAAACTCACGGACGGGGGTGCCGGCGCCGGCGATCACGGCGGAGCGGTCCCAGCGCCCCTCTCGCTGCAGGCGGGCGGCGACGTGAAGGTTCCGGCAGAACATCAGCATCACCCCGAACACCTGCTCCGCGATGCCCGTCGACGCGATTCCGGCGCCGTTGGTGAGCAGGATGCCGCGGGCCATGACCGGGGCGGAGAGGTTGTCCTCGATGCCGGCCGACGCCGACTGTATCCAGCGCAGGCCGGGGGCTTTCGGGACCAGCTCCGGGGGAAAGCGGAAGCCGTAGAAAACTTCGGCGTCGGCGGCCTCCCGAGCCAGCGTTTCCGGGTCGTCGGCAGGCGCGAAGGCGACGGCGGGGAACCGGGCGCGCAGGGTGGCGAGCGTCGCCTCGGGCACCGCGATGCGGACGTCCCGACCCAGGTGGAAGTTGATCAGGACCTTCACGGGCGCTGGCCGGCGCGCCGGCGCGTCAATGGTCGTCTTCGCCGTTGTCCCAGTTGCCCTTGATCGGCGGCAGGAGCGGGGACTTGAAATGCGCGATCGCGCTGGGCGCGGGCTTGCGATAGACGAACTCGGTCTCGCAGCCCTCGCAGGTGACGCGGTGGCCTCCCTCGCGGCGCTTCAGGCGGACAGTCACGATGTCGCCGTTGTCGTGGCGATGCTGGATGGCAGGGTACTCGGCTACGAAGACCGTCCGCATCGTTGCGCTAGCTAGCGCCGGGGTGGTCGGGTGTCAACGCATCCGTGCGGACCGCGCGCCGGGAGCACCCTCTGGCGCCGGGCGGTTGCGCGGGGGGTGGCCGGCTGACACCATGCCCGGGTGGCAGCGGCGAATCGCCTCGTCCACGAGACGAGCCCCTACCTCCTCCAGCACGCCCACAACCCCGTCGACTGGTTTCCATGGGGCGAGGAGGCGTTTGCCCGGGCGCGGGCGGAGAACAGGCCGATCCTGCTCTCGGTCGGCTATTCCGCCTGCCACTGGTGCCACGTGATGGAGCGCGAGTCGTTCGAGAATCCGGACGTCGCGCGGCTGATGAACGAGCTGTTCGTCAACGTGAAGGTGGACCGGGAGGAGCGGCCGGACGTCGACGACGTCTACATGAGAGCGGTGCAGATGCTCACCGGGCGCGGTGGGTGGCCGATGACCGTGTTCATGACCCCGGAGGGCGAGCCGTTCTACGGCGGCACGTACTTTCCGCCCGCGGACCGGCATGGCCTGCCTGGCTTCCCGCGCGTCCTGGAGGCGGTCGCGCACGCCTACCGGGAGCGCCCCGGGGATGTCGCCAAGTCCGTCGAGCAGATCCTGGCCGGTCTCGCTCGCTTCGAGGCCACCCGGGCAACCGAGGGCGACCTCGATCCGGGCCTCCCCCGGCGGGCCGGGGAGGCCCTCCTGGGGCACGTCGACCGCGCCGACGGGGGGCTCGGCGGAGCGCCAAAGTTCCCCCATGCATCCGCCTTCCAGCTCTTCCTCCGGCAGTACCGCGCGACGGAGAGCGCGGCATTGCTCGAGGCCGTGGTTCTCACCTGCGAGCGGATGGCAAGGGGCGGCGTGTACGACCAGATCGGGGGCGGCTTTCACCGCTACGCGGTGGACGCGCCCTGGCTCGTGCCCCACTTCGAGAAAATGCTCTACGACAACGCCCAGATAGCGCGCCTCTACCTCGAGGCATACCAGGTGACGGGCGCGCCGGAGCTGCGCCGGGTGGTCGAGGAGACGCTCGACTACGTGCTCCGTGACATGCGCCACCCGGAGGGCGGCTTCTACTCCGCCACCGACGCCGATAGCGAGGGCGAGGAGGGGAGATACTTCGTCTGGACGCCGGCCGAGGTGGCTTCCGTCGTCGGCGCGAACGACGCCGATCTCGTCTGTCGCTACTGGGACATCTCCGAGCAGGGAAACTTCGAGGGGAAGAACATCCCGCACGTCACCCTGACCGTCGAGCAGGTCGCGAGGATGTTCGGCCGCACGCCGGCCGCCGCGGAAGCGACGCTCGAACGGGCGCGGGCGAGCCTCCTCGGGGCGCGAGCGGGGCGCGTTCCGCCGGCGCGCGACGAGAAGATCCTGGCTGGCTGGAACGGCCTCATGATCGGCACGCTGGCGGAGTCGGGGCGCGTGCTCGGGGCCACGCGGTTCGTCGAGGCCGCGCGCGCGGCCGCGGAGTTCGTGTGGACGCACATGCGGGCTGGCGGGAAGCTGCTCCACGGGTGGGCAGGCGGACGGGCCAAGCAGGGCGCCTTCCTGGACGATCACGCCTTCCTGGCCAGCGCACTCCTCGATCTGTACGAGGCGAGCGGCGACCGGGTGCACCTCGAGCGGTCGCGCGAGCTGGTGGCCGCCCTCGACGCCCGCTTCCACGATGATGCCGGCGGGGGCTATTTTTTTGCGGCCGCCGACGAGGAGCAGTTGATCGCGCGGAGCAAACCGGGCGCCGACGGCTCCCTGCCCTCGGGCAACGCGGTCGCCGCACACGTGCTGCTCCGCCTGCACCACCTGACGGGCGACGCGGGCCAGCGCGCACGCGCGGAGGAGATCCTGCGGCTCCACCACGAGCAGGCGGCCGAGAACCCCTTCGGCTACGCCTCCTATATCCAGGCTCTGGAGCTCTTCCTCGAGGGACCGGTCGAGGTGGTGGTGGTCGGCCGCCGCGGCGCGCCCGATACGGAGGCCCTCTGGGCCGAGGTGGCGCGCGCCTACCTACCGCACCGGGTGCTCGTGGGCGCCGAGCCGGGCGCATCCGACCCTCTGGCGCCGGCTCGCGACCGTCCCGCCGTCGACGGGCGGGCGACCGCGTACGTGTGCCGGGATTTCACCTGCTCGGCGCCGGTCACCGACCCGGGTGAGCTGCGCGGTCACCTGCGGCCGGGCGGCTGACCCTACTCGCCGCGGAACTGGGGCGTCCGGTGCTCGCGCTGCGCCAGGAGCCCTTCGCGGGCGTCCGCGCTCGCCTGTACGCGGCCGAAGAGCTCCTCGAGGTCGTCCCTGCGGTAGCCTCGCCGCTCCTCGACGGCGCGCTGCACGAACGCCTTCATGGCGCGGATGGAAAGGGGGGCGTTGTGCGCGATCTGGCGCGCCAGCTCGGAGACCACGCCCTCGAGGCTCAAGGCGGGGGCGACGCGGCTCACGAGCCCGAGCGCGAGCGCGGCCGGGGCGCCGATCGTCTCGCCGGTGAAGAGCAGCTCCTTCGTCGCCGCCGCGCCGATCGTCTCGACGAGCTTCCAGGTGAGGGTCACGGGCACGGCGATGCCGATGCGGGCGAGCGGCATCGCAAAGTGCGCGCGCTCGGACGCCACCCGGAGGTCGCAGTGGAGCGCCAGCTCGCAGCCTCCGGCGATCGCATCGCCCTGGACGGCGGCGATGGTCGGCTGCGGGCAGCGCTCGAGGAGCTCCAGGGCCTCCTGCAGGGAGTGCGTCTGCACCCGGCCCGCCTCACGCTGGGCCGCGAGCTCGCGCAGGTCGAGGCCCGCGCAGAAGACGCTGCCGGCGCCGGCGATCACCACGACGCGCACGTCTCCTCGTCCGGCCACCTGAGTGAGGGTCGCGTGGAGGGCCTCGACCATCTCGCCGCTCAGGGCGTTCCGCTTGTCGGGCCGGTTGAGGGTGATGGTGCACACGTGGTCGGCGACGCGGCTCAGGATCAGGTCGGACATCAGTAGTGGTCCTTCAAGGTTCGCACCGCGGCGAACAGCGCCACGCGGTCCCCTGGCGGAAGGCCCGGTACGCGGCTGCGGACCGAGGCAGCGAGCTCGGGGCTGTCGATGCGGAGGAAGGGGTTGGTCGCCTTCTCCTCGGCGATCGTGCTGGGTACGGTGAACTTGTCGTCGCGGCGGAGGGCCTGCACGGCGGCCAGCTTCGTGGCGAGCGCCTGGTTCCCGGGCTCGAGCGTGGCCGCGAAGCGGAGGTTCTTCTCGGTGTACTCGTGGCCGCAGTAGACGCGCGTGTCGTCGGGGAGGCTGGCGAGCCTCGCGAGCGAGGCCATCATCTGGGCGGCGTCGCCTTCGAAGAGGCGGCCGCAGCCCGCAGCGAAGAGCGTGTCACCGGTGAACACGGCGCGCACGCTCGGGAAGTAGTACGCCACGTGCCCGCTCGTGTGGGCGGGGATCATGATCGCCCGTCCGGGCGTCGGTCCCACCTGGACGGGGTCGCCGTCCCGCACCCGATGGGTGATGCCGGGGATGCGGGGCGCGTCGTCCGCCGAGCCGTAGATGCGCAGGCCGGCGAGCGCGGAGAGCATATCCTGATTGCCGCCGACGTGGTCGAAGTGATGATGCGTGGCGAGGACGGCGGTGATCCGGGCGCGGCGTCGTCCCCCCTCGGCGAGCACCGGCCCCGCCTCCGCACAGTCGACTACGGCGGCCTCGCGCGACGCCGGATCGATCAGCAGGTAGGCATAGTTGTCGGCGAGCTGGGGGACGGGGACGATTTCCACCGCGAGCCTAGTCCTCGACCTGGGCGGCAGCGCGCTCGGGCTGGACCAAGGCCTCGGGCGCGGTCCCGCCGCGCTGCTCGAGCCGGAAGAGGCGCTCGCGCAGGCCCGCCGTCTCGACCGCGCGCGCGAGCTGTTCCTTGGAGAGGTCGGTCAGCCGGCCCTCGAGCCGCGTCAGGCGATCGCGGAAGCCGGCCGTCTCGCCCGACCGGGCGATCTGGTCCTTGCTGCTCTCCACCACTCGCCCTTCGATCCGGGTGAGGCGCTCGCGCAGCGCGCCCAGCTCGCCCAGCTTGGTCCCGACCTCGCGCCCGAGATCCGTGAGGCGTTGCTCGGTGCGCTCGAACCGCTGGAGAAGGTCGCCCGCGTCGAGCGTCTCGCGCGTGGTCTCACGCGTCAGCTCGGCGACGCGGCGCTCGGCCTGCTGGAGGCGCAGCGACAGCTCCTCGATCCGCGCCAGCGCCGCGGACACCCGCTCGCTCGCCCCGCTCGCGATCGCCTGCAGCGGGGCGACCAGCTCCCGGATGCCTTCCTTCGGCACGTCGGCGAGGCGATTCTCGACCGCACGCATGCGCTCCCGGACGCGGTCGAGGTCGCGCCGCAACGTGACCGCGAGCCGATCGAGGAGGAGGTCGAGGCGGTCGGAGAGCTGTTCCTCCAGCGCACCGACGAGGGTGGTCACCTGGCTCTCGACACCGCGCCCGACCTCGGCGAGACGCCGCTGAACCCCGGCGCCCAGACTCTGCGCCTGGTCCACCAGGACCCTACCCCCATCGCTCAGGATGTCCTGCAGGCCGGCCAGCCGCCCGCGCGATTGTTCCTTCACGCGTCCCATCACGTCCTCCTTCTCGATCGGCGCGGTCGAGCGCGCCCGCTCCTCCCGGTCGTTGCCTCCATATCACGTTCCGGCGCCGAGCATGGTGAGCACCCCGGTGTACTGGTGAAGCTGCGTCCCGTCCGCGCCGGGTGCGTATTCGGCGCCGCTGAAGAACCCGGCGACCGGAAGGGCGCCGAGGTGCTGCCGGAGATAGGCGCTCTCGAGGCCGGAGACGCCGTAGAAGCCGCGGCCGCGGCCGACGCAGGTCACGTAGAGGGCAGCCGCGGCGGTCGTTGGCCGCCAGGCGGCGGCCTGGTCGGCGAGCACGCGTTGCAGGTCCTCGCGCGCGCCGAGCGGATCGCGCACGCCGAAGAAGACCCGCTGGCCGTCGGCGACCGGGGCCGCGACCGCGAGGGCGCCGCGCTCGGCGTCGAGTGCGAGGATATGGCGGGCCACGAACTCGTCCTCGTCCACCATCAGCCCGGCGAGGACGACGGCGAGAGCGCGCCGCGGGTCCTGGAGCAGCGACGAGGGGACCGCGGCGGCGAATACCTCGTAGGCCGGCCGGTCGTCCAGCGCGAGGATCCAGTTTCCCTGCGCGGCGGTCACGCGGTGCAACGAGCTCGCGCGCCGGAGCGCGTGCGTTACACCCACCGTCGCGCGCACGTCACCCTCGAGGAGCACCCCGGCCACCGCCCCGGAAGAGGAGGTGTCGCCGCAGAACACGGACACCTGGCCGACGCTCCCATCCTCGGACGCGCCCCCGCCGACCACCGCGACGCCGGGCAGCCGCCGCTGGAGGCTGCGGAAGAGAGGCTCGGGTTCGAGGTTGTAGCCGTCGCCGAAGAGGAAGAGGGTCCCATCCCGGCCGCTGAGCTCGCCGATGGCGTCGAGGATCGAGTCGGCGACGTGGTCGGCACGGCCGCGCATCAGGGGGACGAAGAAGCGTCGGGCGGTGAAGTCGCCGCCCAGGGCGAGCACGGCCACGCCCGGTCCACCCTCGACCTCCTCCTCGCCGGCGAGCACGCCTGCGGCGCTGCACCCGACCACCTGGGTCGTCCCGCACACCTCCCCTGCCGTGCGCGTGATGCGGGTGAAGCCCGGCCCGTGTGGCGTGGTCGCGAACACGAGCAGGAGATCGGCTCGCTGGAGGTGGGCCGCGCGCAGCGCAGAGCCCGCCGCTTCGGCCGCAGCGCGCGCCGAGTCCCGCTCGGTGGACAGTCCGGCTCCAGCCCGGAGCACACACCTTTCTCCGGAGATGGCTCCTTAGAGCAAGCAGGCCCCGGAATTGCAAGTGCGAGTCAGGAAAAAAGCCGCTACCGAGAGGGTACAGCGCGCAGCAAGGTGACCAGCCGGCGCACGCCGTCGCGGAGGTTCTCGATCGAGACGCGCTCGTTGAGACCGTGGACCGTCTTCTCGTCGTCCTCGCCCAGCACGAAGGGGACGAAGCCGTAGCTCGCCACGCCATGCTCGCGGAAGTAGTGGCTGTCCGTGAACCCCGGTATCACGCTGGGAATCACCGGGGCGCCGCCCAGCTCCGTCGCGGCGAGCTTGCGTACGGCTTCCATGAGGCCGGAATCCGGATCAGAGGACGATGCCGGGAAGGAAAGCAACGTCTCCACGCGAATGGAGTCGTCCGCGATCACCTCGCGCAGGAGCGAGAGGAACTCCGCCGGCTTCTCGCCCGGGAGCAGGCGGCAGTCGAGCTGGGCGCTCGCCTCGTCGGGAATGACGTTGGTCTTCGGGCTTCCCTCGAGCACGGTAGGCGTCATGGTGTTCCGGATGAGGGCGTTCTGGCGCGGGTTGCGGCTGAACTCGGCGAGGAATACCGGATCCTCGAGGGCCTCGCCCAGGTGGGCGAGCTTGCTGCGCAACGGCTCGCGCTCGAGGGGGGCCAGGGCGGCGAAATACTCCTCGACCGGGCGCACGAGCCGCACGCCGGTCCGGTAACGACGGATTTTGTCGAGCGCCCGGACCAGCCGGGTGACGGCGGTCTGCGGGGGTGGCGTCGAGCCGTGCCCGCCCTCTCCGTGCGCGACGAGCTTCACCCAGCACGGGGTCTTCTCCGCCACTGCGACCTGCACGACCTTTCGCCCCCCCTGCGTGCGGTGGACGTGATCGCCCTCGGTCAGCAGGTACTGGGCGTTTCCGAGCAGCTCGGGCCGGTGCTCCACGATCCAGCCCGCCCCGGCCTTCCCACCCGTCTCCTCGTCCGCAGTGAAGAGCAGGATCACGTCACGGTCGATGGGCTGCCCGCTGCGCTCGAGGGCGACGAGCGCCATCAGCTCGATCACCGCCACGCCCTTGGCGTCGAGCGCACCCCGTCCGTTGACGTACCCGTGCTCGATGGCGCCCGAGAAGGGCGGGATGTGCCAGCCGCGCGGGTCGGCGGGCACCACGTCCAGGTGGGCGAGGAGGATGATCGGCGGCGCGCCCCCTCTTCCCGGCAGCCGGGCGTGGAGGTTCCCGCGCCCCGGCGCCGACTCGAAGATGTCGGCCTTGATCCCCTCGGCCTCGAGCTTGCGGGCGAGCGCGTTCGCCGCAGCCGTCTCACCACCGGGAGGGTTCTGGGTATCGACGCGGATGACGTCGGCGAGCACCTCGGCCGCCTCGTTGCCGAGGCGGCGCCAGTCGATATCCGCGGCGAGGCAGGCGTTGCCGCCGAGGAGCGCGACGACGGCAAAGGCGAGACGCGCGCAGCGCAGCCTGGGAGTAAGGTAACTCGAGGGAATCACGCCGCAGAGCGGCAATTGACGCGCCTTTTCGCGCCTCGAAGCGAGCAAATCCTCCCCCGGCGGGGGCTCCCGGCGCACCGACTTGTTAACATCGCGCCGAACACGGCTTTTCCAGCTGATCTGGCCGTCGCTCGCCCGCATCCTCGGTGGCCAACCCGCGACCGAGATGCAAATGAAACAGGGAGTTATGGGTATGGCCGGCGGTCGGTTCGAGGCTCGGAATGGGTGTTCGGGCGGGTCGCCGCCGTCCCGGCACGATTTTTCACTTTCCACAGGTTCTCCACAGGGCATATCCACACCCTCACGAGGCGGGGCCGCGGTAGCCGCGTCCCATTCCATATATCTCGTCCGAAGCGCTCCGGGTCGCCCCGGGCCGCGTGGCCCGGAACTCCTCGAAACGGCGGCGGAGCTCGACCGCGGCCGCGTCGAAGACCGCTCCGGTGAACAGCTTCACCAGGAGATGCCCGCCGGGACGAAGGAGCGCCGGAAGCATCTCCAGCACCGCCGTCACCAGCTCGCCCGAGCGCGCGTCGTCCCGGTCCCGGACGCCGCTCAGCTTCGGCGCGAGATCCGAGAGGACGACGTCGGCCGGCCGACCCAGCAGGTCCAGAACGGCGCGCCACGTCGCCGGCTGCCGAACGTCACCGCTCACCAGGCGCAGGTTCGCCGCGGGCAGCGGATCGACGGCAACCAGGTCGACACCCACCACGAGGCCCTGGGTCCCGACGCCCTCGAGCGCCACCTGGAGCCAGCCTCCTGGCCAGGCCCCCAGGTCGACGACGAAGTCGCCCGGTCGTAGGAGCCGGAAGCGAGCGTCGAGCTCCGCGAGCTTGTAGGCGCTGCGGGCACGAAGGCCAGCGGCCCGGGCGCGGCGGTGATAGCTGTCCTTCCGCCGGTAGGTCATGCCGCGCCCGCGCGAGGACGGGCGCTATCGGGGTTCGGGCCGGTACGGCTCGTAGCCGCCGAAGGGACTCTCGTGCGGCACGTGTCCGAAGATGTGCTCGAGCTGTGGGTTCGAGACCACGAAGTGCAGCGGACGCATGAGAACCCACTCGATCAGAACGCCGACCGGGTACAGCCCGTACGCCGCCAGCCGCAGGGGGTTGGACTCCGAGTCGTCATAGGCGTCGTGAGCCCGCGCCGCGATCGGCGTGGCGGTCACGGTCGCGACCAGGGCGAGCGCGCAGAGAAGCCTCGTCACGGGAACCTCCCCGGGCGACCGGAAGTATCCGGCCACCCGACGCGAAGCTAGCAGCCGACCCGCCCGGGCTCAAGGAAGGGGCGGTCGACAGGAAGGGGCGGTCGCGTTGACAGCCCGGATCCGTGGTCGCTAGAGTGCGCGGGCTTCCCGGTCACGTACCGATGGCGCGTACTTTCAAGCCCCTCCACCCGTTGCGGGGGTGGCGCCGGGTGGCGACGCAGACCTGGCGGCCGCCGCGGGACCCGAGCGTCTACGCGCACCTGGACATCCCCGTGCGCTCGGCGCTCGCCTACGTCGAGCGGCTGCGCGAGGAGACCGGGGTGCGCGTCACCGTGACGCATCTCGTGGCGCGTGGGGTCGCCCTGGCGCTGCGCCAGTATCCGCAGCTGAACGGCATCGTCGCGGGCGGCCGCATCATGCTGCGCGACACGGTCGACATCTTTCTCCAGGTGGCGATCGAGGGAGGTACGGAGCTCTCGGGCATCAAGATCGCGCGCGCCGACGAGAAGAGCGTGGTCGAGATCGCCCGCGAGATGGACGCGCGGGTCGAGCGCTTGCGCGCACGGCGCGACCGGCAGGTCGAGCGCACCAAGTCGCTCCTGGACCGCATCCCCCTGCCCCTGCTCGGGCCCGTCATGCGCACCATCGCGTACCTGACCTACGACCTGGACCTCGACTTGACGTCGCTCGGAATCGTGAAGGACGAGTTCGGCAGCGCCATGGTCACCAACGTGGGCATGTTCGGCCTGGCGCAGGCCTATGCGCCGCTCGTCCCTTTCAGCCGCACGCCGCTCGTCGTGCTGGTGGGCGAGGTGCAGGAGAAGCCCGTCGCGGAGGCCGGCCGGGTGGTCGTGCGCCCGATGATGACCCTCGGCGTCACCTTCGATCACCGCTTCATGGACGGCTGGCATGGCGGGGCGATGGCGCAGCTCTTCCGCGCCTACCTGGAGGACCCCGGGCGCTTCGACGAGCCCAAGGCCGCTCCGGTCGCGGCCGTCACTCCCATCCAGCAAAGCTGAGCTGACGGCCGGTGCGTGCCCCGTCGCGCCGGTAGGAATGGTAGCCCGGACCGCACGCGGTGCACGGTCCAAGGATCGCCACCGACCCGAGGCCCGCCGCCGCGAGCAGAAAGCGCGCCGCGCTGCGCAGGTCGAGGTGGTGGCGGCCTGCGCGACGTGTCCACGCCGCCGCGGTCGCCTCGCCGGTGCGGGCGCGGAACGCCTCCACGACCTCGTCCCCCACCTGGTAGCAGCAGCCGCCGACGGCGGGGCCGATGACCGCCTCGAGGTCGGCGGGCGTGGCCCCGAAGGCCGCGCGGAGGTGCTCCAGCGCGGCCTCGAGCACGCCGGCCGCCGCCCCGCGCCATCCCGCGTGCACGGCGGCCGCCACCCGACGCCGCTGGTCGGCGAGCAGGACCGGAACGCAGTCCGCGGTGACGACGCCGACCAGGAGCCCTGGCATCGCGCCGGCCAGCGCGTCGGCCTCGGGCCTCTCGCCGTCCGCGACCACGCTCACCGCGCGTGTGCCGTGTACCTGCCGTGGGAGGGCGAGCGGCAGGTGCACGCCGACCCCCGTCAGGACCGTCGTCCAGTCCGCGGCCGCGCACTCCGCGGCGTCGAGGAATCCGTGCCGCAGCCCGGGCACGGCGTTCCAGGGAGCGTGCGTCAGCACGGTTTGCCTGGCAGCGCCGGGCGGCGTTCGCTATCCTGCGCCGCGTGGGACGCCGCGGGGCCGAGGGTGTGAGCGCGCTCGATCTGCTGGTCGCGCTGGCGCTGCTCGCGCTCCTCGTCTACCTGGTGCGCCTCGACTGGCCGCCGCCGCCGGCCGCACCGGCCCCCGCCGCTCACGGCTCGACGCACTCCAGCTTCACGTCGGTATAGCGCAGCAGCTCGTCGAGCGTGCGGCGCTTGTACTCGTGCTCGTAGAAGATGCGCCGGATGCCCGTGTTGATGAGCACCTTCAGGCAGTGAATGCACGGCGTGTGGGTGATGTAGATGTCGGCGTCGCGGATGCTGGCGCCGTTCTTCGCCGCCTGGGCGATGGCGTTGATCTCGGCGTGGATGGTGCGGAAGCAGTTCTCCTCGGTCTCGCCCGACGGCGTCCGCGAGGTGTAGACCAGGCATCCCAGGTCGGTGCAGTGCGGCAGCCCCGCGGGCGAGCCGTTGTAGCCGGTCGCCAGGATGTTCTTGTCGCGCACGATGACCGCGCCCACCTTGGCGCGCGTGCAGGTCGAGCGCTCCGCCACCTGCCGCGTGATGGTGAGGAAGTACTGGTGCCAGCTGGGGCGTTCGCTCATGGGAGCCACTTGACCGGCTCGGGTACGAAGGTGACGACGAATACCACGAAGGTGGCGAGGGCGGCGAGCAGGCGAGCGGTGCCGAGCGGGCGCTGGTCGTCCGCGGTGGGTGGATGCCCGAGCGACCAGAGGACCGTCAGGATGACCGACCACACGAGCCAACCGGGCGACCCGCGCACACCGAGCCAGATGAGGAAGGCGAGCAGGAAGGCCGGGATCCAGCGCGTGCCGCGGCCGATTGCCGCGTAGAGAACGTGCCCTCCATCGAGCTGCCCGACCGGGAGCAGGTTGATCGAGGTCACGAAGAGTCCGAACCAGCCCGCGAACGCGACGGGATGGAGGATCACCGTGGCCGAGTCGCTGTGCAGGACGACGCGGGTGAGGAACGCGGTGAGCAGGGAGTCTCCGAATTCGTACCCGTGCCACTCCGCCGGTTGCGCCTGCACGGTCGAGCGCGACAGCCCGACGACCGTGGCGGCGAGCGCGACCACGAATCCCGCCCACGGCCCTGCGGCGCCGATGTCGAAGAGCGCGCGGCGGTCCGGAAAGCGGGAGCGGATGCGAATGAAGGCGCCGAACGTCCCTACGGGGCTCAGGAGCGGCGCCGGGATGAAGTAGGGCAGGGAGGCGCTCACCCGGTGGAGGAGGCAGGTGACGTAGTGACCGGACTCGTGCACGAGGAGGATGGTGACCAGGGTGGCCGCGAACGGCAGCCCGTCGGCCAGGGTGGCGCTGAGCAGCGTGCCCACGAAGAGCAGCAGGTGAAGCGTGGGGAAGCGCGAGACCGTCAGCGGGCGCACGGCAACGCTGTGCGGCAGCCCCTCGCCGGCGCGCTCGTCGATCGCCATCACGCCTCGATCACGACCGGTTCGCCGACGGTGACGCCGAGCCGCTCGCGCGCCGAGCCTTCGCGCACCGCGATCTCGACCAGCCCCCAGCTGTTGACGACCGCCAGGGGCTGTCCGCGTTCGACCGCGCTGTACGAGGAGGCCAGCCCGTGCAGGCGGACGGTCCCGATGGCGATCTTTGGCGCGACGGAAGCCAGGCCGTCCAGCTCGGCTTCGCTCACGTGGCTCACCAGGTTGCCGAAGTGGTCGACGTAGATCACCTGGCCGCGCAGCGCGTGCGGCTCGCGCGCGACGCGGGGGAGCTGGAGGCGATGCAGGTCCGGGACCTCGGCGCCGAGGCGCTCGGGCGGCGTGCCGGCCGCCAATGCCGCGGCGACGGGGGCGAACACGTCGCGCCCGTGGAACGTGGCGCTGCGCGGGGCGAGGAAGAAGCGCTCCTCGGTCACGTGGATGATGCGCCGGATCTCGGCGCGCGGCGCCGCCAGCGAGAGGACGCCGTTGTCCGGTCCGACGAGCAGGGCGCGCGTGGTCTCGACGCAGAGCGTCCGGCGCTCGCCGCCGACGCCCGGGTCGACCACCACCAGATGGATCGTGCGCGGCGGAAAGTAGGGCACCGTGTGACGGAGGATCAGCGCCCCGGCGAGCACGTCGTGGGGCGGCACGCCGTGCGTCACGTCGATCACGCGTGCCGTCGGGGCACGGCCGGCGATGACGCCCTTCAGGATCGCGGCGAAGGGATCCCTGCTCCCGAAGTCCGTGGTGACCGTGACGATGTTCATCTGCGACCTCCTCCCAGCCGATCCTCCACCGCCGCCCAGAGTAGCGGGAACATGATCTCGTGGTGACCCGTCAGATGGATGCCGCGCCCGCCCGCCGCGGTTGGCCGCGCGACCACGTTCACCGCGGGGCGATAGTGCCGGTTGAAGTCCATGTCGATGGTGGTCAGGTCGCGCACCCGATGGCCCAGGTTGCGCGCCAGGTTGAGCGCCTTGACGAAGACCTCGGGCAGCACGACGGCGGAGCCGAGATTGAGATAGACCCCGCCCGCCAGGCGCGCCACAACGCCCCCGAGCAGGTGGAAGTCGCGCAGGCTTCCCTCGCCGATCGCGGCGCCGTCCGCGCTCGGGTGCATGTGGATGATGTCGGTGCCGATCGCCACGTGCGCGGTGGCCGGGATGCCCGCGCGCGCGGCTGCGGCGAGGACGCTGCCCCGGCGAAAGCGGAGTCGCGAGCGCAGGATCGCCTCGCCGATCGCGCGCCCCAGGCCGAGACCCGCCGCCACCCCGTCCCGCGTGGCGCGGTTCAGGAACTCGCCCGTCTCGCGCGCCATCCCGAAGGTGCCGCGCTCGAGGCCCGGGCCGACGTCCTCCGAGGTGCGACCGTTCCACGCGAGCTCGAAGTCGTGCACCAGGCAGGCGCCGTTCATGGCCACCGCCGTGAGCCGTCCCCGCTCGATGAGGTCGACGATCACGGGCCCGAGGCCGACCTTGATCGGGTGCGCGCCCATGCCGAGCACGACGGGGCGACCGCGGCGCAGTGCGGCGGCGACGCGGCCGGCGGCGACGCGCAGGTCGCGCGCGGCGAGGATGTCGGGCAGCCCGCCGACGAAGGAGCGCACGGTGAGCCCCCGGCGCACGGGACGGCCGAGGCTGGTCGCGGCCACCAGGCTCGCTCGCCGGCCGAGCGGCACCGTGCGCACCCGCGATACGTCGAGCGGGGCGAGCGCGCGGCGGCGACGCCGCGGGGGCTTCACCTATGACTCCCCGAACAGGCGGCGATCGACCAGCTCGCAGAGCACGTGCCCGATCAGGATGTGCGTCTCCTGGATGCGCGCCGGGTGCGTGCTCGCAGAGACGCTCAGGCAGAGATGGACCTGGCCCTGGAGCGTCCCCCCGTCGCCGCCGGTGAGCCCGATGGTCTCGACCCCGACCTCCCGGCAGGCGTCCACCGCGCGCAGCACGTTCGGCGAGCGGCCGCTGGTCGAGATGGCGAGCGCCACGTCGCCGCGCGCGCCGAGCGCGCGCACCTGGCGGGCGAACACGTCGTCGTAGCCGTAGTCGTTGGCGATCGAGGTGAGCGCCGAGGTGTCGGTGGTGAGTGCGATGGCGGCGAGCGGCCGTCGCTCGCGCTGGAAGCGTCCCACGAACTCCGCGGCGATGTGCTGCGCGTCGGCCGCGCTGCCGCCGTTGCCGAAGAGGAGGAGCTTCCGCCCCGCGGCGAGCGCACCCGCGACCAGCTCGATGGCGCGCTCGAGCGCGTTCGCCTGCTCGTGCAGGAACGTCTCGCGGGCGTGCGCGCTGGCCTCGAACAGCTCCCTGATGGCCGTCTCGGTCGAACTCGAGCGCGCGCGGGGCGTCGCCATGCGTGTCGAGCGATCGTAGGCGTGGGTCCCGGAGCAGTCAAGGAAGCGCGCGCGGCGCCGGCGTCCAAGCGAAGACGCCACCGCGCCGGCTGTGCGGGTTGCGAGACCGGGACGAGTGCGCTACGGTCTCGCGCCGTCGCGGGCGTAATTCAGTGGTAGAATGCCAGCTTCCCAAGCTGGACGTCGCCGGTTCGACCCCGGTCGCCCGCTCTCGTTGGAACCCCGTAGAAGACAAGGGGTTCTTTGACCTTCGACGGCAGTGAGTCGTCGCTCGCAACCGGGAGGGTTCCCGGTGGGTTCCCGGTCGTGGACTCGAACTCACCGATCATCTCGTCGAGCTGCTCGGCATCGACGCGTGCGTCGCCGTAGTGCTTCTCGATCATCTCGAGGCTCGTTCCCGTCTGGCGGCAGACGAAGAGGGGCTTCGCCCCGGCGGCGAGCAGCATCGAGATGTAGGTGT
>WNFA01001691.1_pt1 | contig 18035 bp, 22 predicted proteins | sample 5400481 | NCBI WGS metagenome assembly WNFA01 (sample SAMN13153340, study PRJNA577476) | soil metagenome | isolation source: 120 cm saprolite under Douglas fir tree site 2 hole 1 replicate 2 | place: USA:California | collected 2015-04-18
TGCTTGCGCATCCGGGTGATGTTGTCCATCGTCCAGGTGTACGGATGGATACCATGCTGAATGGCGGCGTTCTCGGCCGGCAGGCCGAACGCATCGAAACCGATGGGAAACATCACGTTGAACCCCTGCATCCGCGTGAAGCGCGCGGCGGCGTCAGAGGGGGCCATCGCATACCAGTGCCCGATGTGGAGGTCCCCGGACGGGTACGGATACATGGTCAGGAAGTAGTACTTGGGCTGCCGGTCGAAGTCCGGCGCTTCATACAGCCGGTCTCTCTCCCAGCGAGCCTGCCACTTGGCTTCAATTGTGATCGGATCGTATCGGACCATCAGCCCTCTCCGTCTGTTTACCGGGCCGCGGCGGGTTTGGCCGTCGGCACGGCAGTCAGCCAGCCGTGGCGGTCCGGGCGTCGGCCTTCGGTGATCCCAAAAAACTCCTCTTGGATGCGCAGCGTGAGCGGTCCGCGTCCGGTGCCCACGCGAACGCGATCCACCGAACGAATCGGCGTAATCTCGGCCGCGGTCCCTGTAAAGAAGATCTCATCGGCAATGTACAGCCCCTCGCGCAGCATGGGCGCTTCCCGCACGGGGATGCCCAGATCGGCGCAGAGCGTCATGACCACCCCGCGCGTGATGCCCGGAAGAATCGCGCTGGTCAGAGGGGGCGTCTGGACAACTCCGTCCTTTATCACGAAGATATTCTCCCCGCTGCCTTCACTCACAAAGCCAGCCGAATCCAGAGCAATGCCCTCCGCGTACCCCAAGTCGGCCGCCTCCATCGTGATCAGCTGGGAGGTCACGTACTGACCGCCGATCTTGCCCATCGGGACGCCGGTGTCGGGCGCCATGCGGCGCCAGGAGCTCACCATGACATCCACTCCCTGCTCGATTGCTTCCGGGCCGAGGTACCGTCCCCAGGGCACGGTAATGATCGCCACCTCCAGCGGGGACTTCCGCGGGTCCAAACTGAAAGACCCCGCCCCGCGGAAGACGATCGGGCGAATGTAACACGATGCGAACCCGTTAGCTCGCACAGTTTCGAGAATCGCCTCAGTTAGCTGGGCCGGGGTATAGGGCAACTCCATCCGGAAAATCCGGCAAGAGTCCACCATCCGTGCCACATGCTGTGGGAGGCAAAAGACGGCCGGCCCCCGGGGCGTCGTGTACGCGCGAATGCCTTCAAAGACGCTGCTCCCATAGTGCAGGGCCTGCGCCGTCACTGACACTTTTGCGTCTTCCGCCGGGACGAGCGTACCGTTGAACCAGATGTACTTGCCTGCGTCCATCGCTGCCTCCCCTTCACTTGGACCTAGAAGCGTACCTGAGCAAAACAATAACCGCCTTCGTATGGGGACGAAGGCGGTCTCCGTGGTACCACCCCTATTGATAGCGTTCCGCGCGCAAATGGGTGACTGCTGCGGCCAACCGGCTACCTGGTGGACCTGGCGGGAATTGAACCCGCGACCTCCCGCACGCCAAGCGGGCGCTCTCCCCCTGAGCTACAGGCCCTACGCTATCCGCTCTTCACGCGTCACGTGCGTGCACGGTCCGACTTCGGGGCCCGTGCCCCACCGGTCGAACGGCTCTCGGACGAGGTTCGGCTGATCTCAACGGTGCCGGCTTTCACCACATCCCGGCTCTCTCGACCCGACCGTCAGCCTACTGCTTCCGATCGTTGCCTCTAAACACGCTCATTATACCGAGGGGCAAACAAACCCGTCAATCAAATGCGCCGTAAGGAGTGGGGAGCAGCGACGCTTCGCGCCGCTGTCGCCTTCCCGGAGAAGAATCAGTGTCCGGCTGATGTGATACGAAGGACGACGGCGTCGTACTGGTGCAGCTTGAGTCTTTCGACCAACCGACCGGCATCTTGGAGGCTTGGCAACGGACCCAGCTGGACGACGTAGAGCCCTGAGGAACGCACGATCTCGGCCTGGAAACCATCCTGCTGCAGGCGCTGGAGAAGGACTTCGGCGTTCTCTCGGATCTTGTACGCGCCGACCTGGACGTTGTACGTAGCCGGCACAGACGCAGCCGGTTTGCTGTCAGCCATTTGCTCACCCGGTAGCGCAGACGGCGGTTGGGCCGCAGGCGACGCGGACGTGACAGGCTGGTCGACTGGCTGCGATTGGACACTCGACAAAGGCGAGGGCTGAGCACGCGCGGGTGTGGTGGTGACGGGACGATCTGCCATCGGTCCCAGATACAGACGCGCTCCCAGATATCCTCCAACACCCCCGGCCACCAATGCGGCGAGAACGACCCCGGCGATGCCACGACGCGTTGGGGGCGCCACGACCCGTGGCGGCGAGGCCATCTGCGGCGGTGCTTTCGGGGGGGAGGCAGACGAGGTGCCCATGGCCGTGTAGACTTCTTGCACGAGTTTCTCGGCGGTCGCCCGGTCAGGCCACTGGGCCGTGACATCTTCAGGCACCTGGATGGTGATGCTGAATTTCTTCCCCGCCCCCGATTTCGTCGGCTCAGCCACTGGGTTGCCTCATGTGCTCGATATCTTCCCCAAAATCGCTATGGAACCTCCGGTGTCTTGGACCTTCCCGTTTTCTCTCTGTTTAGACGGGCCTCGAGCACTGCGTCTTCGCGACCTACCGGGACCGTCGAATCCCCGCGGTCAACGCGTAGGCCACAGCGACGAGCCCCGCCACCATGATAGCAAGTGAAGCGTCGTACTGCTGACGAAGGCGAGCCGCCTCTTTCGCGGCCCCCGAGTCTACCGCGATTGCAAGTTGCCGCAGCACCGTCTGAGACTCTTGCACCTTCGGCAGCGTGAGCATTAGGAGCGCGAATCCCCCACCGCCGCCACTATCCCTAGCACGAACCATGCCCGAGCGGTCACCAGTCCCGAGCCATCCTGTGACGATCTGCCACATCTTGCGTCCAGCCTGTCAAATGCGTTTCTCGAAGTAGAGATACGTCCGCTCAGTGCGCGCATCCAGGCTTCGCACAAAGGCGGCCGACTGACTATCCAACGCCCAGTATGTGGTCATCGGCATGAAATGGTTCGCGGAAAAGAACTGGAGCGCCTCCTGTGCCAGAACGGTCCCCAAGCCCTTCCCCCGATGCGCCTCCCGCACGCCGACGGTCCAGCGCCCTACGCCGTCTTTCACTTGCGCGATGAGGAAACCAACAGGAAATTTCTCCCGTTCGGCAAGGAAGACACGGGTGTCCGCTTGCTTCCAGAGGCGGTTGAGCACGTCTGGGAGCACTGTCACGTTGAGTGTTTCCTCCTGCAGCCGGGCCACTGGATGGGAGTCCGCTTGACCCGCGCGCCGCACCGTATACCCCGCAGGTACGCGCGCGTCCTTCCGTGCTGCTCCCGTCGCCACAACCAGAGCATTCGCAAAGGTGAAGTCATACTTCCGAACCAGGTTCAACACCTCCGCGTTCGTCTCCGCACATCGTAGGGTGAGCAGGTCCTGATGCTCCCCGTGGAACCGCTTCACGAGGAAGTCGTGGACCGTATTCAAGATGCTATCCACGGCCTTCGCCTCGGCATCCCCCGCCCGTCCACCCACGGGTGCGGGGATCAGCACCTCTTCTACTAGCATCTGGCGGCCCATCCGACCGAAAATGATCACCCCGTGCGGTTCGCGGTTGACCTCTAGCAGGAAAACGGGTTTTTCCGATTGCACCCACCAGAAATCTTGGGGGCTGGCTGGTCCGTAGCGGTCGAAGCAGGCCGAGTACCCCCCGTGATACGCACGGTCGTAGAGATCCACCAGCGTCGGTACGTGGCTGGGTTCGGCGGGGGTGATCGTCACCTGCATGCGGGTACCGGGATCAGTGCCTACCGTCCGAGAATGGGCGCATCCGCCCACAAGCGTTCGAGGTTGTACAGAGCCCGAGCATCCGGGCCGAAGATGTGCACAACGACCGAACCGAAGTCGAGCAAAACCCAGCGGGCGCGGGCGTGGCCTTCCTTCGCTAGCAACCGCGCACCGAGGTCGTCTAGGGCATCCTCGACCGCCTCGGTAATGGCCCGGATCTGCACGGCCGTCTCGGCGGAACCAATGACGAAGTAGTCAGCCACGGACGTGAAGCTGCCAATGTCGAGGATGAGCACGTCCTCGGCCTTTTTGGCCTCCATCGCTTCCGCAGCACCCAGCGCCAGCCCCTTCGGCCCCGTCAAGCGTGCGCGCCTCCGGCCCTACCGTACAACTTGTGTTTGTGGATATACGTCTCGACCGGCTCCGGCACTAGATAGCGAATGGGGAGTCCTGCGGTCACGCGACGGCGGATATCCGTCGACGAGATGGCGAGTGCCGGGATTTCGATCACGTGGATGTTCGACAGTTGCTGACCGGTCACGTTAAACCGACGCAAATCGTGCACATCGATGGGAAACCCCGGCCGGCTCGCCGCGATAAATTGGCACAGCGTCAACAGTTCGGCCGACCCCTCCCACGCCCCCCGGACCACCTGGAGAATCGCGTCTGCCCCGGTAATGTAGAACAACGCATCTGCTTGGTACACCTGGCGCAATTCGCGAATCGTATCGATGGAGTACGAGGGTCCCGGTCGATCAACCTCTAGGCGAGACACGGCGAAAGCGGGGTTCGTGGCCGTGGCGAGGAGCGTCATGTGGTACCGGTGTTCGGGGGCGCTCACGCCATCCAGGTCTTTGTGCGGAGGGTACCGGTTGGGGACGAATAACACTTGCGACAACTCAAAGTGTATTCGGGCTTCCTCGGCGGTCACGAGGTGGCCGTAGTGAATCGGGTCGAAAGTGCCCCCCATGACGCCGACGCGTCCCACGCGACGCCCCTTTCGTCTTGCTTGCTCGGGCTCTTACTACCATGAGGATCACCGCCGCGATGATCCCCACCCCTCCCCCTCAACTCGAGGAGACAGGACTCTCGACGTGCACCTGTCGCGGCAGCTCATCGGCGACGGCCCCCATCAACGGTTGAAGCCCTTCGCCGGTGGCCGCCGACACGGGATAGACACGATATCCCAGTTGGGTAATCGCCTCTTGTGCAGAGGCGACCTTGTCCCGGGCGATAGGTTGATCAATCTTGTTCAAGGCCACTAACATCGGACGGCGCCGTAGCGACGGATCGTGGAGCCAGAGTTCGGAATTCACGGCCTCGAAGTCAGCGACCGGATCGCGCTCGGCGGCGAGGTCAATCACGTGCACGAGCACGCGGGTGCGCGCGATGTGCCTCAAGAATGTGTGGCCCAGCCCCGCGCCCTGATGCGCGCCCTCGATCAAACCAGGCAGATCAGCGAGCACAAAACTGCGCCCATCATCCAGGCCGACGACACCCAGATACGGTTCGGTTGTGGTGAAGGGATAATCCGCGATCTTCGGGCGCGCCGCCGAGACCCGAGTGAGCAGCGTCGACTTCCCGGCGTTGGGAAAACCCACCAGACCGGCATCGGCGATCAGCTGCAGCTCTAGCTCAAGCCGGCGTTCCTCGCCCTTTCCCCCGGGATCCGCCCGGCGAGGGGCCCGGTGCGTGGAAGTGGCAAATCTCGCGTTACCGCGGCCGCCCTTCCCGCCGCGTGCTGCGACGACCCGCTGGCCGTGTTGGCTGAGGTCGGCGAGAATCTCCGCCGTACTCGTGTCCTTCACCACGGTGCCGACGGGCACGGGCACGACGAGCGATCCCCCGCGCTTCCCGTGCCGCAGGCTCCCTTCCCCGTGCCGACCGCGCTGAGCCACGTACTGACGACGGTATTGAAAGTCCAACAGGGTAGACAGGTTCTCATCGGCAACCAGGACGACATCGCCGCCGTTGCCTCCGTCTCCGCCATCTGGTCCGCCCTTGGGCACGTACTTCTCCCGGCGGAAGCTCATGCAGCCGTTGCCCCCGTCTCCGCCTTTGACATCAATAACCGCGTGGTCGATGAACATCGCAGCTTTTCTGCCAGCACTCAGTGGACCCGTAGACGGTTGCGTAAACAGTCGAGGCCACGCGGACACCCGGATGTCTCCGAGTGTCATGCGGTGGCCTCGAGTCGCCGCAGTCGGACGTGGTTTAGGTCGTTGATGGCAGGACGCTGACCTGTCGACTGTCGCGCCCGTGGCGTTGCCACGACACGACTCCATCGACGAGGGCGAAAAGGGTGTGGTCGCGCCCGGTGCCGACGTTTTCTCCCGGCCAGACCCGGGTGCCCCGCTGGCGAACCAGCACGCTCCCTGCGGTCACGATCTGTCCTGCAAATCGCTTGATGCCGAGCCGCTTGCTCTTGCTGTCCCGACCGTTCCGGGACGAGCCCATGCCTTTCTTATGCGCCATCTGAGGTGCCCCCGATCACGGAGTCCCGACGCCTAACGCTCGATCTTGTCGATGCGAATCGTCGTGTACTGCTGGCGGTGCCCTTTCTTGCGACGGTAATGTACCTTGGACTTGTATTTGAAGACCACGACCTTCGCCGCTTTACTGTGGGCCATGACGGTCGCGGTGACCTTCGCCCCCGAGACGACCGGCGTGCCGACCGTGCGGGAAGAGTCGTCGGCGACCAGCAGGACGCGATCTAGCGTCACCGCAGTCCCGGTGTCGGCGTCCAGGCGCTCCACGTCCACGGTGCGGCCCTCCTGGACCTTATACTGCTTGCCTCCGGTTTCGATCACTGCGTACATCGGCATCCCCGTGACGCCAATCCCCCAACATAGTGGGGCCGACCCTGCGCGCAAAAACGCGCGGTCTGTGGCCCGAGGTATCGTATCACACCTGAGTCCGCCCCAGCAACCGGCGCAATTTTGTCATCCACGGGCGTGATCGACCCGCAGACGCGACCGCCAACTCCTGTTCTTCGTCCTCCTCCCCCACGGTGACCACCTCCGGGGGACCATAGTCGAGCCAGTGAACGTGCTCCCCGCGCTCCTCTCGTACCGGTGCGCGCTCCAGGGCGTCCAGCGACGGCCCCTCGACGATGCGGAGGCGCTCGATGTGCATCCCGTCGCGGGCCCGGACACGGAGCCGCCGGCCTGTTTGCTGTTCCAACTGCCGGATCCAGCCCTCCCCCTCGCGGGACAGGAACGCAGCCACATCGGGGTGCACGTCTACCAGCACCGCCGCCTCTCGCGCGTTCGCCAGCGCCCTGCGGATCTCCCGACGGACCCGGGGCCCCATCGTCTCCACCGACAAGACCCGCCCCCGTCCCTCGCAGTATGGACAGGGCATCCGCATCACCTCTTCGAGGTCCTGGTGCACGCGCTTGCGCGTGATCTCCACCAGTCCCAGCTGTGTGAGATCGATGATGTGGAACTTGGACCGATCGCGGCGGGCGGCCTCGTGGAGAGCGGCCAGCACCTGCTTGCGGTGCCCCTCATTTTCCATGTCGATGAAATCGGCGAGAATGATCCCTCCGATATCGCGCAGCGTGATCTGGCGGACAATCTCTCCCACCGCTTCCATGTTCGTGCGGAAGATCGTGGTGGCCAGATCGGTCTTCCCGACAAACTTCCCCGTGTTGACATCGATGACCGTCAGTGCCTCGGTGCGATCGATGACGATGTAGCCGCCGGATTTCAACCAGATTTTGCGATGGAGCGCTTTCTCGATCTCCTTCTCCACTCCGGTGTGCTCAAAGATCGGTTCGGCCTCGCGATAGAGCTGCACCCGGGACTTCAACTTGGAGGCAAAGGAGTTCAGGAGATCTTGGACACGGCGGAACTCCTCGGGAGAGTCGATGAGAAATCGCGTGACCTCGTCGGTGAACTGGTCGCGCACCACGCGCCGGATGAGCCGCAGGTCCTGGTAGACGAGCGCCGGCGCTTTGCTCGCGCGCGACCGCTCTTCCACGCGGTTCCAGATCTGCAGCAGGAACTGAATGTCGTCGGCCAACTCTTTCTCGGTCGCCCCCTCGGCCGCGGTGCGCACGATGACGCCCATGCCTTTGGGCCGCACGCGGTCGGCGAGCTGCCGCAACCGCCGGCGTTCCTGCTCGTTTTCGATCCGCCGACTCACACCCACGTAGTTCACGGTGGGCATCAGCACGAGGTAATACGCGGGCAGCGCTACGTACGTCGTCACCCGGGCCCCCTTGCTGCCCATCGGCTCCTTGGTCACCTGAACCAGGATCTCTTGGCCCGCGCGCAGCCGCTCGGCGATGGCGCCTCGGCCAAACGACTCCTCGACCTCTTCTCCCGCCAGCCGCTGCGACCGGATATCGCCGACGTGGAGGAACGCGTTGCGCTCCAACCCGATGTCCACGAAAGCAGCCTCCATCCCGGGGAGGACGTTCGCGACCCGGCCCTTGTAGATGTTGCCTGCCAGGGGCTCCCCCCGTTCGATGAAGAGGTTGATCAGTTTGCCGTCATCGAGCACCGCCACGCGCGTCTCGTACGGTTCCACGTTTGCAATGATTTCTTTCGCCATATGCGCTCCTACGAGTCGAATCGACTCTAGAACAGAATCTTTTTCCGTCGCATTCCAATACTCAACAAGAGTCCGGTGGCACCCGCCATCGTAATCAGCGCGCTGCCGCCGTGGCTGACCCACGGCAGCGGGATCCCGGTGATCGGCATCAGGCCCACCGTCATCCCGACGTTGACGACGAGGTGAAAGCCCACCATCGCCACCACGCCGACGGCCATCAACGTCCCCAGACGATCCTTGGCCTGCGCCGCGATGGTCATCGCACGCCACAGCCACAGCGCGAACAAACCCAGCAGCACGCAGGCGCCGACAAATCCGAACTCTTCGCCCACGACAGTGAAGATGAAGTCGGTGTGCTGCTCGGGGATGAAATGCAACAAACTTTGCGTGCCGTGCAGCAGCCCTTTGCCGAGCAGCTGGCCGGAGCCCACCGCGATCTTGGACTGGATCAGCGCGTACCCCCCGCCCAAGGGGTCAGCGTTGGGATCGAGGAAGACCAAGAGCCGGTGGCGCTGGTAGTCGTGGAGCAGGCGCCAGGCGAGGGGGGCGACCGTGGCCGCGCCGGCGCCGAGCGCGGCGAGCATCCGCACTGGGAGCTGGGCGACAAAGATCATCGCCGCGAGAATCGCCGCTACGACCAGCGCCGTTCCGAGGTCCGGCTGGCGGGCGATCAACGCCAGCGGAAGGGCAGCATGAGCCAGCACGGGCAGGAGGGCCCTCCACGAATCAAACTCCTTGTACCCATCGATATGCTTCGCCAGCGTGATGATGAGCGCCAGCTTGGCAAGTTCAGCGGGCTGGAAGGCGGCGAGGGGTCCGAGGCCGATCCACCGCTGTGCGCCAAAGCTCACCCGGCCGATCACCAACACAGCCAACAGCGCCAGGACCGTTCCAGCCAGAATCGACCGCCACACGCGGGCGATGGCCTGATAATCGACCGCTGCCAGCAGCCCCAGGACGATCAGCGCCATGATGATGTGCACCATACGCGCGCGGACAAACTCCGCCGGGTTCGGGGTGCTGTGCACGGCGCTGTAGAGCACCAGGACGCCCCCGGCCATAAGCGCGAGCATCGCCCCAAGAAGCGGCCAGTCCAGGTAGCGCAGGAGCCTCTTACTCACCGGCCCGTCTCCTGATCCACCGCAGGGGAAAACGCGGTCTGGAAAATCGCGCGGGCGACCGGGGCGGCAGCGATGCCGCCGCGGAATCCGTTTTCGACGAACGCGACCACGACCAACCGCGGGGCATCGATCGGGGCATAGCCGACAAACCACGCGTGCGGCCGCCCCCGTGGGTTTTCCGCGCTCCCGGTTTTGCCTGCCATCGGCAGCCCCTCGATCCGCGCTCCCGCGCCACTCCCCCGGTCGACCACGGCGCGCATTCCCTCCCGCAGCACCACCAGGCTCTCGGGACGATACGGCACTACGCGCTGCATCACCGAATCCACCCGATGCGCGGTGCGGTCACGATCGTACGTCAGGAGCAGGACGTGCGGTTGCACCAGCTGACCGCCATTCGCGATCCCCATGACCATGCGAGCCACTTGGATCGGTGTAACGGTGATCGCTCCCTGGCCAATCGACATATTGACCGCGTCCCCGGGGTACCACGGCTCGCCTACTAGTTGTTCTTTCGTCGCCGGGCTGGGGATGATGCCGTTGATTTCTCCCGGCAGATCGATCCCGGTCGGCTCCCCGAGCCCCATGAGAAGAGCGTAGTTCGCCAGCTCCTCACCACCCAGCCGGTAGCCGAGGGTGTAGAAGACGACGTTCACCGAGTTTGCGATTCCGGTGATGAAGTCGATGCGGCCCCACGCTTTCAAATCTCTAAAGATCCACTGACCGAGCTGAAAGTAGCCGGGGGCGTCGAACATCGTCCGCCGCGAGACGATGCCGCGGTCGAGGGCCGCCATGGCGGTCACCAGCTTGAACACAGACCCCGGTTCATAGGTCGCGCCCACGGCGCGATTGAGTAAGGGCTTGCGCTGGTCGGCTGTGATCGCCTGCCACGCCGTCGACCCGATACCCATGGCGAACTGATTGGGGTCGTATGAGGGAAGACTGGCCATCGCTAGAATGTCGCCGGTACGAGGATCCATGGCGATGGCCGCGCCTGCCAACCCAGTGGCCTGTAGCGCATCGTATGCGGCCTTCTGTACATCGAGATCGAGCGTCAACGCCAAGGGGCGGCCGGGGAGGGCGGGCACGCGAGACAAAATCCGCAAGGGGCGGCCGAGGGCGTCCACTTCCACCCGCATCCGTCCGTCGACCCCGCGCAAGACGGCTTCACTTGCACGCTCCACGCCCGCCTTGCCAATCAGATCGCCCGGGCGGTAGCCCTCATTCCGCCGGGCAGCCAGGTCCTCGACATCGATCTCTCCGAGGTAGCCCAGCACGTGCGCGGCGATCTTGTCCTGCAGGTAGTGCCGCACTGGCTCGACGAGGATAATCACCCCGGGAAGGTCAAGCCGATTCTCCTCGATCAAGGCGACGGCGGCTGCCCCGACATCGCGCTTGATCCGTGCGGGCTCGAACAGCCGCGGCCGGTTGGCCTCAATCCGACGCGTGATCTCCTCAGGCGTAATCCCTAAGATGGACGCCAGGCGGGCCACGACTTGTGGCGGGTCGTGCAGTTCCAAGGGCAAAACCGCGACGGTGAATGACGGACGGTTGGAGACGAGGGGACGGCCCTTGCGATCGTAGATAATCCCACGCGGCGCGGACAGCGTGTAGTCGCGAATCCGATTCTCTTCGGACTGACGCAGGTAATACCCACCCTGCAGCACCTGCAGTTGCCACAGGCGTACGACCAGGATGCTCATCAGCACCCCGATGAGAAGATTAATGACGAACAGCCTTTTGGCCGGCTGCTGATACTCCATCGCCGTTGATTCGCCGCCTAGTGCTCGCGCTGAAAGTGGGTCTCGATGACCCGGATGGTGCGGAACAGCACCGGAGCGATCGCGCTGTTCAGCACCGCCTGCATGATCAGCCGGGCCACAATGGCCGGCCAGGGCGGTACACCCAAGCCGACCAGGAGGGCCACGATGACCAGCAGCACTCCTCCCAGCAGTGTCCCGATGAAGGTGGCGATGGCGGGCAGGAGAGGGTTCTCAATATAGATGCTGCGCTCGAACATCCCGGAGGCGAATCCCACGACTAACTTGGACAAACCGTTGACGCCCAGCGGGCCTCCGCCGGACAGCAGGTCTTGCAGCAGTCCCGCTGCCACGCCCACCACCGCGCCACTTTCGGCCCCCCTGAGGATGCCCACTCCGACGATCAGGGGCACCAGGGGATCCAGGATCGCCCCCCACACCTGCACGCGCGCCAGCCATGCCGCCTGCACGAGCGCCAAAATCACCACGACGCCTGTGTAGGCTAGGACCCGACTCACGCGAACTTCTTAGAACCCGGCACCCTGCGCCGTTCGCCGGTCACACCGCCACCTCTCATCACATCTCTCATACCCCGCCGGGTTGCTCACAGCGGGAGCAAAATCAACACCTCTTCGAGACGGTCCAACGCCGCAGCGGGTTCGACTTCAGCCTCCAGAAGGAGTTCGCCCTCCTCCCGAACCACTCGGGTGATACGTCCTACCGCTAACCCCTTTGGAAAGACCCCACCCTGGCCAGAGGTCACCACCACGTCCCCGGGCTGCACGTCGCTCGTTCGCGACAGATACTTGAGGTGCAACACCCGTTCGTTGCGGCCCTCGACGACACCGAGATCTCGTACACGCTGGACAACCACGCCCACTGCGCTGCGGGAGTCGGCGACCAGGAGAACTCGCGCCGTCGTCGGCGTGACCTCGATCACGCGCCCCACGACCCCGTCAGAGGTGACCACCGGCGCGTTCCGCCGGACCCCATCGCGGGTCCCACGATCCACCTGCACCGTCCCAAACCACTTCCCAACGTCGCGTCCGATTACGTTGGCAGCGATCGACCGGCTCCCGACCTGGCCACGGAACCCCAGCAACCGCTCCAGCCGTTCCCCGGCCAGAGCCTGCTCCTGCAATGCCGCATTCCGCCGCCCCATCCCATCGAGGGCCTCCCGCAGCTTCGCGTTCTCGACGCGCAGGCGGCCGATTTCCGTGTACAGGTTCCACATCCGCTGGACTCCGTCCGCAACGCGCGCCATCCCCGTTTGCACCGGCACCAGCACAGTGAGCACCGTGGTGCCAATCGCCCCGACTTGCCTGCGGTCTGGACTGCGAGCTTGGGTGGTGAGCAGGGCAATCACGAAGACGAAGAGCCCGAAGAACAGCATCAGACGCCGGCGGACGGCGATTAACTCACCCATGCGCGCCTCGGCTCACAGCTTCTTAGAGGTCACGAGCAGCCGTTTCATGGTCTCGAGCTCTTCTAGGGCGCGCCCGGTTCCCAGCGCGACCGCCGACATCGGATCGTCCGTGATAATCACGGGCATCCCCGTCTCCTCCCCCAGCAAACGGTCGATGCCTCGGAGCAGCGAGCCCCCCCCCGCCAGGACAATTCCACGGTCCACGATATCCGCCGCCAGTTCGGGTGGGGTGCGTTCGAGTGTCTGTTTCACTGCTTCGACGATTTGCGCGACCGGCTCCGCCAGGGCCTCGCGCGCCTCGGAGCTTGTCATGCGCACGGTGCGAGGCAACCCACTTACCAAGTCCCTCCCCCGCACATCAATGCTCTGCTCTTCTTTCATCGGATAGGCGGACCCGATCGCAATCTTGATCTCCTCGGAGGTCCGTTCCCCGATGAGCAGGTTGTACGCTCGGCGGCAGTACTGAATCAAAGCTTCATCCATCTCGTCCCCTGCCACGCGGATGGACTTGGACGTCACGATGCCGCCCATGGCGATGACCGCGACCTCGGTCGTGCCGCCCCCGATGTCGACCACCATGCTGCCCACCGGTTCGGAAATCGGCAACCCCGCCCCGATCGCCGCCGCCATTGGCTCCTCGATGAGATAGGCCTCGCGCGCCCCCGCCTGTTCGGTCGCATCGATGACCGCGCGACGCTCCACGCCCGTGACTCCGGACGGAATCCCGACGACAACGCGGGGCCGCAGCAGTGTCTTCCCCTTGAGGCCCTTACGGATGAAATAGGCCAGCATCGCCGCTGTGGTGTCGAAATCGGCAATGACGCCGTCACGCAGTGGCCGCGTGGCGATGATCTCGCCAGGAGTCCGCCCCACCATCCGTTTCGCCTCTTCGCCGACGGCGATGATGTGGCCGTCGGCGACCCGCTTCGCCACCACCGAGGGTTCCCGCAAGATGATACCTTCGCCCCGCACATAGATCAGGGTGTTGGCGGTGCCGAGATCGATCCCCATGTCGCGGCTCAGCCGGGAAAATAGGTAGTTGAAAGCCATAGGCCTCCTCAAGATGTCTGTGATTTTGTTCATGCCCGATCTGGCCATCGAGTACCAGCCGCCACCGTGAGTAAGAGGTCCATCTCGTGCACTTGGGCACCTGCTTGAGGGGAACCTGCCGATACCGCGCGGGTCACGGGCGACTCGCTCCCCCCGTCCTCGGGAGGCCCGGGTCCATACTGAGCTCCAGCCGACTGCGATCCGTCTCAGTCTTGGTGCCGCCCAAAACGCCGCCCCAAGTATAACAACGGGTCTAGAGGGTTTCAAACACCGCAAAAATTGGCTCCCGCGGTGTCTACTGGAGGAGCCGGAAGATCCACACGGCAATGACAATACCGAGGAGAATGGCCACATTGAGGCGGACGGTGGTCCCGATCGTGACCGTAAACACGCGCAGATCCAGAGTCAATGGCGGGTCAATCCCTGCGCGCACATCCTTGGCCAGCCACGCCAACGCGGGATACGCCCCCACCGCCTCGGCGATGACGCTCCCCAACAGTGCCCCAAAGAAGATGACGAAAAAGAGGACCCACCATGGGCTGCGCAGGCGACGTGCCACGAGACCTCCTTCGACCCACCACCAGTCCGAGATTAGACTGGCCGCTTACTCCACCCTTCGCGGTCGCCGCAGTGCCGACCATACTCCGGCGAGCATCCCGGCGACGGCGCCGATCGCCCACGCCGGAACGCCTCTCAGGCGGGTGGCCTGTGTGGTCCAGTCCTCCGCCGCGCGCTGAGTCCACTGCGCGCGCCTATCCCACATCTGACGCAGGGCTTTCAGGTCAGTCGTGATGTGGCCCCGCAGCTGATCGATGTGCCCGTCGTCGTCGGGGGGACCCGCGGGCTTCATCGCTGCCGTTCGAGCGCTTGCCGGATGGCCTTCCAGTCTTCCCGCAGACTAGTCAGGAAGTTGAGCCGCCGACGTTTCAGGCGAATGCGGGCCACGAGCACGAGGGTCGCGACCACGGCCACCATGATGACGAGGACAATCGCCGTGGCCAACCACGGCGCCAGAATCTGGGCCAAGACCAGAATGAGGACCGCGACGGCAATCGGAATCATCAACAAGAGCAGCGACAAGGCGGCCACGAGCAGCAGGAGAGAGATGCCTACGTCGCGCAGCGCGCCACGAATTTCCTGGCGTGTCAGGTCCATGCGCGCTTCGAGCAACGCGACGATGTGTTGGAGTAACCGGCCGATGATGCCGCTCACGGATTCCTGGTCTGACTTCTCTGACTTCTCAGGGTCCACTTTCATCGCCCCCATCTCTGGTGCGGGACACTATCTCCCCCGCCCCCTTCACCCGTCGCGCCCGTCCTCATTGAGCGCATAGCGAATAGCCTCGCGAACTGGCGTCAGGCGCAGGCCAAACACCTGGACCGCCCGGGTCCCCTGGCAGACATTGTCGACGAGGAGGGCCTCAAACTCGTCCTGCGTGATCGGGGGGTTCGGGAGGTAACGAAACTCCCGCACCAGAGCCCGGGCCAACCTCATGGGGATATGCGCTTTCCACCGTCGCACGCCTAAGGCACGGGCAATCTCGTCGAGCAGCGCCTCATAGGCTAACGCGTCCGGCCCACAGAGATCGTACGCCTCGCCCAGGATATCATGGCGCGTGAGCGCTTGGCGTACCACCTCAAGCAGATCGCGCACATCCACTGGCATCGACCGGTACTGACCCGACCCAAACACCGGAACCACGGGCATCACTGTCGCCAAGGCCACGAGCGGCCCCCGCGGAGCCCCTAGGAGGTGGAACAGGTACCACGGCCCCAGCCGCACGACATCGGCCAACTGCTTGGCGGCGCCGCCTCCTGGTCCAAACACGAAGGAGGGTCGCAGAATTACGTAGGGGACGCCGCCGCGCCGGATCGCCTCTTCGCCCGCCCACTTCGACCGCAAGTAACGCGGAGCCTCCGGGCCCGCGCCCAGGGCACTCAAATGCACGAGACGACCGACACCCGCAGTCCGTGCCGCCGCGGCCACTTCCGCTGCCCCCCGCCGATTGATCAAGTCGAATGTCGCACCGAGGCGCTCGCGAATCACCGCTACGAGGTGCACAACTGATGCGCACCCGGTGAAGGCGCGTTCGAGTGCACCGACGTCCCCGACATCCGCGGAAGCGACCTCGCAGCCCAGCGCGCGCAGCTCCGCGAGGTGATCGGTTTTCTTGCTCTGGGGGTGCACCACCGCGCGCACGGCAATTCCCGCGCGGCGGAGTGTCTTCACCACGTGGGACCCGATGAACCCCGTGGGACCAGTGACTGCGACGAGGCCTTGCACGGACGCAGCTGTGGCCATTGGGCGAGGTTACACCGCCAGGGCGGCGGAGGCCTCCGTCGACCCCATGGTCATCGGGACCGGACCACGACAAACTCCGTGAGGGCGAGGAGGCTCTCCTTCGCCAGCCCCGGGGCCAGCGGCGCGAGATCCGCGGCGGCTTGGCGCGAGTAGCGTCCGGCGGTGTCGAGCGCGTAGTCAATGCCCCCGTACCGGACCAGGAGGCGCTGGATCTCGTCCCGATCTCCGTCGCGCGCTCCGCCCGCAAGGAGACCCAGGAGGCGCGCGCGGTCTTGCGCGGAGGCTTCTGCGAGTGCGCGAATCACCGGGAGGGTCACTTTGCCACTGGGAATATCGCTGTGAATCGGCTTGCCCAGCGCGTCCTCCCGGCTCGTCAAATCCAGGGCATCATCGGTAATCTGAAACGCCATGCCCCAGTGGAGTCCAAACGCCCCCAAGCGATCGGCGGCCGCGGAGTTCCCTGCGACCAGGCCCCCTGCCCGGCAAGCCGCGGAGATGAGATGGGCGGTCTTACCCGCAATAATCTCGAAGTAGGCGGATTCGTCGCCGTGGGGTTCTTGTCCGAACTTAATCTGCATGATTTCCGCTTGGCTCATCTTTACGGTCGCGACCGCCAGCGTGGGGGCGACGTCCGGGTGACGAATGCGGCTGAGCAGATCGAAGGCTTTGGCGAACAGGTAGTCTCCGAGGAGCACCGCAATCTGATTGCCCCACTGCACGTTCACGGTGGAGACTCCGCGCCGGACCTCCGACTGATCAATGATGTCATCGTGGATCAGGGAGGCCACATGAATGAGCTCGACCGCCGCAGCGAGCCACAGCCGGGCTTCTCCCGCCCCGCCGCTCGCCCCCGCCGACAAGCAGACCAACGCCGGACGGACCATCTTCCCGCGCGTGCTTAGCACGTGGCGGACGAGTTCACTGACAAAAGGATCATCAGCGGCCAACTCACGCTCCAACAGCGCGTGAAGCAGGTCCAGATCCTCTTGCACGGGGGCGTAGATCGCGGCGAGATCCATGCTCTAGGAGAGGGTTCGTGACCGAACGACAGCGCCCTCCGGCTGTTCACCCAGCCGGAAGGCGCCCAACAAGGAGCGGCTACTGCACCTTAATGGAGGTCTGCATTCCGGCTTCCGCGTGACCAGCGATGTTGCACATGACCGTGTAGGTGCCCGGCTTCAAATTCACGGTGACTTCTTTCGATTGCCCGGGTTGGATGCTGTCGACCTCAACGTTGGCTTCCTTGATGATAAAGTTGTGCTCGATGGAGCCTTCGTTCTTGAGCGTCAGCTTCAACGGGCCCGCCTTCAGCGCGGCAGTCGAGAAGGTGATGGACCATTCCTTCTCGGTGACCGTGACGACCGCCCCCGCGCTCGGGCCGCTCGGCTGCTCGCCGCTGGGTTTCCCTCCGCCGCCACACGACGCGGCGACCAGCGACACGAGCAACACCACGACACCTACCCACATGCGTCTGTACATTGCATCCCTCCTGGATGAAACTGCTCGGCTGCAAAAACCCACAACAGGATAACAGAGCAGGTTCTCGGTGACCAGGGCAACTATGAGGACGACAGAAAGACGCGCCGCGGGGCTAGGCTTCGGCGATCAAGCCAAAGGACGCGATGAACATCAGTAAGAGGAACCACGCAAGATAGAACAGCAGGTAGGCCAGGTGGACGCGCAGAGGCTTCTTCATGAGGCATCACCCTCGGAAGCGGCGGCGGGCTGCGCGACCGTGGGGCGACCGCCTCGGACGGGGACCGGCGCGGGCAGGGAGGCGATGCGCTCGACAAAGGCCTTCACCTGAGCCAGAAACCCCGGCCCGTCGTGCAGGCCGAACGCGAGCATCCCCAGGCGTGCGGGATCGACCTTGCGGCGTTGCAGACGCCGCTGCAACTGCTCGATGCGATCCCGCATCAAGAAGTTCCCTTCCCTGTTGAGACAATCCCCATACGGACACCCCGTCACAAAGACGCCCGCCGCCCCGCGGGTAAGCGTTTCCTCCAGCCACGAGGGACGGACGAACCCCGAGCAGG
>WNFA01004255.1_pt1 | contig 18034 bp, 15 predicted proteins | sample 5400481 | NCBI WGS metagenome assembly WNFA01 (sample SAMN13153340, study PRJNA577476) | soil metagenome | isolation source: 120 cm saprolite under Douglas fir tree site 2 hole 1 replicate 2 | place: USA:California | collected 2015-04-18
TCAGCAGCGCCGGCCAGAGCTCGCGGCCGCTGAAGACATAGACGCCGGAGTTGATTTCTTTGATTTCTCGTTGCTCGTCGGTCGCGTCTTTTTCTTCGACGATGTCGCGAAAGATGCCGGTGCGCGCACGGACGATCCGGCCATAGCCCGTGGGATCGTCGAGCTTCGCCGTCAGCAGCGTGACGGCCGCGTGGGATTTCTCATGCTCGGCGAGCAGGGCGCGTAGCGTCTCGCCGCGAAGCAGCGGCGCATCGGCGTAGAGTACGACGACCGGACCTGCCGTACGGTGCGCGGCGGTAACCTGCGCCAGCGCGTGCCCGGTGCCGAGCTGCTTGGCCTGAGAGACGGTCTGGCCTTCGCCGTTGAGCGCGGCCTGGACGCCGTCCTGCGTGGGGTTCGTCACGACCAGCGTGCGTTCCGGATCGAGCGCGCGGGCCGCCGCCATCGACCAGAGCAGCATCGGGCGGCCGGCGACGGGATGGAGCACTTTGGGAGTCCGCGAGTTCATACGGACGCCCTTACCGGCCGCCAGCACGACTACCGTTACGCGCGGCTCCGACGAAACGGGCCGTTTGGACCCCGCGGAAGCGTTGGCGCGCATGGGAGGAATTGCCGCCGATTATACCTTGCGAAAATCTCCCTCCCGCCTTGCGAAGGCAGGGGTACTTCAGAACTCAAGCGGCCAGGTCGTCGATCTCCGAGTGGCGCGTGTCGACGGCCGTCTCCGGCGCGAAGCGCCCGCGAAGCTGGGGGCTCATTCGGTCGAGCCGGCGGCCGAGCCGGTAGCCATACCGTTGCACGACGTCCTCGATCGCCAGGTAGGGCAGCCGGCCCCAGGCCAAACCCGTCAGCAGGTACCAGGACGCGCGTTTCACGAAGTGCCGCGAATCCGGCCAGAGCGTGCCGCCCTGGTCACCGTAGTGCTGGTCCGTATACCCCGTCACCACCGCGAGCCGATAGGCCGCCTTCAGGCTGGCCTGCACGTCCCTCGTGACGACGGCATCCGGCGCGTAGGTGACCGTATAGCTGGCCAGCACGACCTGCCGCGCCCAGACCCGGTCGGCTCCGACCGGCAAGTGCTCATTGAAATGGATCCCCCGCCAGACCGAGCGGCGGACCGCGGCGTTGTCGATGAAGAAGGGCAGCGATTTGTACGCGATCGCGTCACCGACCCGGATCCGGCGCCGGTGCGGCTCGGCACAAAACCGCTGGGCGAGCCGGAACCCCGTTAGCGGATCGCCGTCAATCGACACTTCCTGGCGGCTGTAGACGCCGCCGACGGAGACATCGTCGAAGGGCGTTGTCAGATGGCTCAGCCAGTCGCCGTTTCCGGGAAGCGCATCCTGGGCGAGAAACACGACGACGTCGCCCTTGGCCGCCTCCATCGCCCGGTTCCAGCTCCGCGGTCCGACCGGCTCGGCAACCTCGACGAAACGGGCGCACGGGAACTGGCTCACGATGTGCCGGGTCCCGTCCGTCGAGCCCGAATCCGCGCAGACGATCTCCAGCGGCGCCCGACCCTGGCCCATGATCCGGTGGAGGACGGTCCCAAAGGCCCGGCCCGCGTTGAGGGTGGGGATGACGATCGAGATCGAAAGGGGGGCGCCGGCCATCAGCGATGTAACGGCGGTCTCCCTCCTCCGCCTGCGGCCGACTCTCCCTCCCCTGCTTGCGGGGAAGGGTCGGGGTGGGGGCTGGGGCGGTAGCATTGGCGCAAATGCACGACGTCCCCGGGCTGGCGTGCCCGGCCTGCCGGGGCGACCTCCGAGCGCAGGGCGAGGCGAAGCTCACCTGCGACAGCTGCGGCGCCGGCTATCCGATCCTCGACGACATCCCCTCGTTCGTCCCGGGCTCGCCCGGCGGTCGCCAGTCGCGCTACGAGCTGACGGTGCTGATCCCGGCCTCCAACCAGGCGCACAACCTGGATCGGCTTCTGCCCACGCTTCGGCACGAGCTGCGCTCCCTCGAGATCAGCCATGAGATCCTGGTCGTCGACGCGAGTCCCGGCTACGGTGCGGCGCTGCGGGCCGGCTTCGAACACGCGCTCGGCGAGTACGTCCTGACGCTCGACGCCGACGGTTCGCACGACCCGAGCTTTCTCCGGGCGATCTGGGCGGCGCGCAACGGCGTCGAGGTCGTGATCGCGTCGCGCTACGTCGCTGGTGGTAGCGCGGAGATGCCGCGGGCCCGACGTGCGCTCAGCCGGACACTCAGTCAGGTCCTGCGGCGCGGGCTCTCCCTCCCCTATTCGGATCTGTCCAGCGGCTACCGCCTGTACCGCCGGGCGGCGCTCGAGGCCATCACCCTCCGGGCGACGGGTTTTGACATTCTCCAGGAGGTCCTGATCCGCATGGTCGCCGCCGGGTACACCATCCGCGAGGTGCCGTTGCGTTATCGGGCATTGGGCACCAGCCGTGCCTGGCTGGCGCGCTTTGCCCTGTCGCATTTCAAGACCTTCCTCGCCATGTGGAAGCTGCGGAACTCGATCGCCTCCGCCGACTACGACGCCCGGGCCTACGAGAGTGTCGTCCCCCTGCAGCGCTACTGGCAGCGGCGGCGCTACCAGGTCATCACGACGATGGCGGCCGGCACGCTCCGCGTGCTCGACGTCGGCTGCGGGTCGAGTCGCATCATCGGCTCGGCCCGGATGGTCGGGCTCGACATCGTGCTCGCCAAGCTGCGGTATGCGAGACGCTACGGCAATCCGCTGGTGCACGGCTCGATCTTCGAGCTGCCTTTCAGAGACGGCGCCTTCGATTGCGTGATCTGCTCCGAAGTCATCGAGCATGTCGCCGCCGACGAGCGGGTGTTCAGCGAGCTGCAGCGGGTGCTCGAGCCGGGTGGGCGGTTGATCCTCGGCACGCCGGATTACGACCGCTGGCGCTGGCGTGCGCTGGAGCGGCTATACGGTCGCATGGCGCCAGGCGGTTACGCCGATGAGCACATCACCCACTACAGCCGGTCCAACCTGGCCACCTACCTGCTGGCGCGCGGATTTACGATCGACGACGTGAAATACGTCGGCGGCTCGGAAATGATCTTTCGTCTTCGAAAGTCGACCAGTGTTGCGCCCGCCAGGCCACTGCCCGTGGCGGCCGGGCTGCGATCGCGTTAGGCGAACCTGATCTGGATGAAGTAGTACGAGGTGGGCGTCGTCCCATCGCGTGGGCTTACGCCGAAGACTTTGATCTGCCCTTTTTGCCCGGAGACACCGCCGCTGAAGCTGACGGTCACGTCGAAGTGGCCATAGTCCGGCTTGACGGCGGACGCGGTGGTCGTCGCGCGGCCCAGCTCCGTCCCCGCCACGTCCAGCACGACGGCGACGACTGTACCTTTGTCGACGCTCGCGGTCCCCGACACCTGGACGGGCGAGCTGATCGCGGTGCTGGCATCCGGGCTGTCGATGATGATCTTCAGGTTGTCGGGGATCGCAGTGGCGGCCGTGACGGGAAGTGCGGAGCTCGCCGGTGTGGCGCTCGCTTTGGTCGAGGCAGCGGTGCTCGCTTTGGCGGAGGCACTGGCCGAGGGCGACCCACTGTCGAGTACGAAGGTGGTCGTGTTGTCGCCACCGCATCCGGCCAACACCAGGCAGGCGGTTGCAAGAGAAAGCGCTGCGCCGAACCCCTTCATGACCCCTCTCAACGAACAGCGACCCCAGCCGGTTACGGTGGCTGGCAGGCTAGGCGCATTATAGGTCGCGCCCAGCATGGGTGAAATCAATCGCCGGCTGATTCGCCTCGAGCCCTACCTCGTGGCGGGCCTGGCGCTGATCTATTTCCTGCTCTACAGCGTCCTGTCGCTCCTGCGCCACGTGACCTATCACTCGTTTGGACCCGATCTGGGGATCTTCGACCAAGTCTTCTGGAACACGGTCCACGGCCGCTTCCTGGAGTCGACGATGAGCCTCGCCCAGGCGCAGCCGCATTCGTACCTGGCCGATCACTTTTCGCCCGTCTACCTCCTGCTGGTGCCGGCGTACGCGCTCATCCCACGGCCCGAGACGCTGCTGGTCATCCAGACACTCTTTCTGGCGCTTGGCGTCTGGCCCATCTACCTGCTGGCGCGGCTGAAGCTCGAGCCGGGCTTTCAGCGGCTGGTCTGGGCCGTCGTGTACTTTCTGTTTCTGCCGGTCGCCTTTATCAACCTGTTCGACTTTCATGAGCTCGCACTCGCAGTCCTGCCGCTGGGCTTCGCCATCTACTTCCTGGAGAAAGGCCGGACCGGATGGTTTCTCGTCAGCCTGCTTTCAACCTTTCTTATCAAGGAGGAGCTGCCGCTCGTCGGCGTCGGGTTCGGCGCTTACATCCTGCTGGCGAAGCGCGACTGGAAGCTGGGCCTGGGCGTCCTCGCCGGCAGCCTCGCGGTCTTCGTGGCTTTGGTTCGCGTCGTGATTCCGGGGTTCGGCGGCGGCTCCTATGAGTACTTTGCCCGTCGAATCAACCTCCGCTATGCGGAGCTCGGCACGACACCGCAGGAGATCATCGGCACCACCTTCGCGCACCCGGGCCGGCTCGCGCAGATTCTCCTTCAGCCCCAGAAGCTGAAGTTCCTGGTGGGGATCTTCGGGCCGGTGCTCGGGCTGACGGCGATCTCGGGATTTGCCGCGATCCTGGTCTTGCCGACGCTGGCCATCCTGCTGCTGTCCAACTACGCTCCCCAATACGCGTTCACCAGCCACTACTCGGCCCCGCTGATCGCGCTCGTCATCGGGACCTCGATCCTGGGCTTTGCCCGCCTGCGGCCGTCATTCCGGGGGCCCGCCGCCGCCGGGGTGCTCGCCAGCTCACTGGTGTTTTCGTTCCTGTTTGGTGACCTGCCGTTCTCGCGCCATTTCGATCGCAAGATGTTCGAGACCGAGCCCCGCTATAGGGCGTTCGCGCCCAACCTTGCGCTCATCCCGAAGTCGGCCAGCGTGGCCGCCGAGAACAACCTGACGCCCCACCTCTCGCACCGGCGCTTTATTTTCAACCTCGAATTCGAGGGCGCGAACAACGCCGAGTACCTTGCCCTCGACGACGCCGCGCTCGGCCGAAACGCAACGGCGTTTCAGCAACAGATCGCGTCGTTCGAGGCCATCGGGTATCGGACGATCGCCACCGGCGACGGCCTGGCGCTGATGCAGCGTCCCTGACGGCGTCGTCTAAACTTTCCGGATCAACGTCTTTGCGTATCAGCACGGCATCTATCCACGCTCCGAGCAGGTTGTGGCGGCGACCCGGGGGATCGACCGGGGTCGAGTTGGCTCCGATGCGGTCGGCCGCGCGTTTGCCGGTGACCTGGCGGCGTTTGTTCGCGTCCAGAAGGACGCCGGCATGGATTTCTTCTCCGACGGGCTCCTGAGATGGCAGGACATCTTCCGGCCGCTGACGGAGGCGCTCGGCGTGAAGCCCCACACGCTGGTCCGCTGGTTCGATACGAACACGTTTTTTCGCGAACCCGAGCTGTCGGGCCGCCTTACGATGCCGGCGGATCCCGATGCCGTTGCCCCCGATGCCTCCGTGCCGCGGCCGCGCGTGACGACGCTCCCGTCGCCGTACATGTTCTCGCGGGCCGCCCACACCGACCAGGATCGCAATGGACTCATGCTCGCGCTGGCCGAGCAGGTTCTGCGGCCGGCGATCGACGCCGCGGTGGCGGCGGGCGCTGAACTCATTCACCTTGAGGATCCGTGGCTGGGCTACTCGGGCATCGCGGGCGAGGATTGGGCGCCGCTGACGGACGCGCTGCAGATCCTGCATCGTGACCTGAAGGCCACGCTGGCGTTCCACGTGTACTTTGGCGACGCTGGACCGCATATCGATCAGCTGCTGAAACTTCCTGTTGACGCGATTGGCGTGGACCTGGTCCAGACCGACCTCAAGGCGCTCGGCTCGGGCTGGGACAAGGGGCTGGTCGCCGGCGTCATCAATGGGAGGAGCTCGATCCTCGAATCGCCCAAGAGCCTCGTTGACGTCGCCCGCCATCTCGCGGACACGGTGCGGCCGCGCAACTTGTATCTATCGTCGAATTGCGAGCTGGGGTATCTTCCGACCCCGGTCGCGGAACAGAAAGTCCAGCGCCTCGGGGAGACGGCCCGCAGCGTGAAACAATTGGTGTCCGTATGAGCGAGGTGCTGGAACACAAGCCACTGCTGACCCACGAGGTGGGATCGCTGGACAAGCCCGGCTGGCGGGTGAAGGCCTACGCGGGCAAGCCGCTTGAGGACAAAGACCTCGAGGAAGCCCGCATCTGGGGCGACCGGCTCCAGGTTCCCGAGTACGAGCGACTGATCGATCTGTTGCGGCACGCGCCGTTCACGAAGGAACAGAAGGCCGAGCTCCAGCGCTGGTCCAGTCTGTACGCCGTCCGCCTGGAGGAGAGCGCCGGCCTCGACGTCGTGTACGACGGCGAGCAACAGCGCACCGAGATGTACGACTGGGCGGTCAGCCATTCGAACGGCTTCGAACGCCGCGGCAGCGTCCGCGCCTTCGACAACAAGTACTACAGCAAGGAGGCGGTCGTCGGCCCCATCTCCCTCCGGTCACCGTTCCACAATGCCGAGTTCTCCTACCTGGTGTCGGTGGCGGAGGCCGAGCTCAAGATCCCGGTGACCGGCGCGTACACCATCGCGGACTGGTCGTTCGACGAGCGGAACCGCACGCCGGAAAACCTGCTTCAGCCGGCCGCGGAACGCGCGCGTCAGCGCCATGCGGCCCGCCGGGACTTCGTCCTGGAGGTCGCCCGGAACATGATCCGCCCCAACCTCGAAGCCTTGATCGCGCTCGGCGCGCGCTGGATCCAGGTCGACGAACCCGGAGCGTCAACCGAGGCCGACGAGCTCGACCTCTTCGTGGATAGTTTCAATGCCAGCGTCGAGGGCCTGAACGCGATGTTCTCGACGCACCTGTGTTTTTCCGACTACAACCTGTTCTTTCCGGCGATCGAGCGGATGGAGCAATGCCGCCAGTACGCGGTCGGCTTCGCCAACTACGACAGCCGCGAGCTGGGAACGTCCGACGCGGCGCGCCCCGGCTACCAGGTGATCAAGAAGTTCCGCGACCTGCCCTACAAGCCGGCGCTGGGCCTGGGCGTGCTCGATATCCATAGTGACTTCATCGAGTCGCCGGAGCTGGTGCGCGACCGGGTGCTCTATGCCGTCAAAGTCTTCGGCGATCCCAAGCGGATCCACGTGACGCCCGATTGTGGGCTCCGGACGCGTTCCTGGAAGGTCGCCTACGAAAAGCTGCGCAACATGACGGCCGGCGTGCGCCTGGCGCGGCAGGAACTGGGGCTCCCGACCGGGGATTAGACCGCCACTCGGCCCTCCCCCCAGCGGGGGCCAATCACTATGATGGAGGCGTTGGGGATCGGAATTGGGCTGGTCGGCTGTGGCCAGTGGGGTTTGAATTACCTGCGCGCCTTTTCGGAGCTGGAGGGATGCGAGGTCGTCGCGGTCTGTGACGTCAGCGAGGCCCGACTGCTGGAGGCCGAGCGCCGCAACCGTAGCATCCGGACCACGACGGATATTTCGGTCCTGATCAGCGACCCGGACGTCGATGCCGTCATCGTCGCCACCCAGGCGACCCGCCACTACGGGGCCGTCCGGGCGGTGCTCGATGCCGGCAAGCCCTGCCTTGTGGAGAAGCCAATGACGACCGACGTCGAGCAGGCGCTGCGGCTGCGCGACCTGGCCGCGTCCAAGCGCAGTGTGCTGATGGTTGGCCACGTGTTTCGCTTCAACCCGGCGGTCAACGTGATGCAGAAGCTGCTGATCTCGGGCGGGCTGGGCCAGCTCGAATATCTGACCTTTACGCGCACCAATCTTGGCCCGATTCGCGACGACGTCAATGTGGTCTGGGACCTGATGACCCATGACGTTTCGATCTTGCTGCACTTCATGAACGAAACCCCCATCTGGGTGAGCGCCCAGGGCGCCTCCTACCTCCGGGCGGGCTGCGAAGACGTCGCCTTCGCCACCGTGGGCTTCGAGCGCGGCGTCGTCGCCAACATTCGGGCGAGCTGGCTCGACCCGCGCAAAGTGCGCGAGATCACCGCCGTGGGGACGAGCAAGATGGCCTTCTTCAACGACCTCGATCCCACCGAGCCGGTCCGCGTCTTCGACAAGGGCGCCATGCGGGAGCCGACCTACGAGAGCTTTGGCGAGTTCAAGCTGGTGACGCGTACCGGCGATGTGGTGAGCCCGGCCGTCGCCGCGAGCGAACCGCTGAAGAACCAGTGCCAGCACTTTCTCCGCGCGGTCGGCGGCGGGCCCGTCCTCAGCGACGGCGACGACGGCCTGCGGGTGGTGTCGATTCTGAGCGCGATCAACCAGTCGATTGCTCAAAAGGGCGCGCCGCAATCGCTGACCGCGGTGTCCGCCACGGTCTCCTCCTGAGCGGTTCTCAACCGGCCGCGCCGTTCCAGGTCGATGCCCGGGCGGTGATCGGCGAAGTCCCGGGGCGCCAGATCAAGGATCTGACGCTGACCATTGGCCCTCACGCGATCGTCCGGTCCTTCACTGTCATCTACGCCGGCTCGACGATTGGCGCCCACCTGGAGACGGGCCATGGCGTGGTCATCCGCGAGGAGAACCGCATCGGCGATGCCTTCAGTATCTGGAACAACTCGACGATCGACTACGGCTGCCTGATCGGCAATCGCGTGCGGGTGCACACCGGCGTCTACGTGGCCCAGTTCACCGTGATCGAGGACGACGTGTTCCTGGCCCCGGGCGTGATGATCGCGAACGACCGCCATCCGATCTGCCGGGACTGCATGAAGGGACCGACCATCAAGCGCGGCGCCCGCGTCGGCGTCAACGCCACGCTGCTGCCCGAGGTGGTCATCGGCGAAGAGGCGCTCGTGGGCGCCGGCGCGGTGGTCACCAGGGACGTCCCGCCCCGGACCGTCGTGGTTGGAAACCCGGCCCGTGTCATCAACACCGTCGACAAGCTGACCCACTCCGCCTCCTACCTGGCGCGGCACCCGTGACGACGACCGTCGAGCCTGCCGTGCGGTTCGTCGACCTGCAGGCGCAGATCCAGTCGCTGCAGCCCGCGCTGGGCGACGCGATGGCGGCAGTGCTCCGCCGTGGCGACTTCATCCTCGGGAAAGACGTGGATGAATTCGAGCGGGAGTTCGCCGCCTACTGTGGCGTCGCGCACGCCGTCGGTGTGGACTCCGGGCTATCCGCCCTGGAGCTGGCGCTACGGGCCGCGGGGATCGGGCCGGGGGCCGAGGTGATCACCCAGGCGAACACTTTCATTGCCAGCGCAGGTGCCGTGCTCGCGGTCGGCGCCCGGCCGGCGCTCGTCGACTGCGACGAGAATGGCGCGATCCGCCCCGAGGCGGTCAAGAGCGCGATGAACGCCCGCACCCGGGCCATCATGCCGGTGCACCTCTTCGGCCGGATTTGCGACATCGAGGCCATCGTGGCCCTGGGCGACGGGGCTGGTGTCCCCGTCATCGAGGATGCCTGCCAGGCACATGGCGCCCTGCTCGATGGGCGCCGCGCCGGCAGCTTTGGCCTCGCATCGGCCTTCAGCTTCTATCCCGCGAAGAACCTCGGCGCCTTCGGTGATGGCGGCATCCTCGTCACCAACTCGGCGGAGATCGCGAAGTCCGTCCGGATGCTGCGGAGTTACGGACAGAAGACCAAGTACGAGCACGTCACCCTCCCGCTCAACCACCGGCTCGACACCGTCCAGGCCGCGGTGCTGCGCGTCAAGCTGCCGCACCTGGACCGATGGAACGCGCGGCGCCAATACCTGGCCGATGCCTACCGCGAGCACCTGGCGGACGTACCGGTCCGCATCGCGCCGGCCGATGCCGAGGGCCGGCACGTCTATCACCTGTTCGTGATCGAAACCGACAAGCGCGATGGCCTCAAAGCGGCGCTCGCCGCGAGAGGAATCGAAACCGGGGTCCACTATCCGATCCCGCTGCACCTGCAGGTTGCGCTCAAGGATCTCGGCTACCGGCCGGGGACCTTCCCCAATACGGAGCGGCTCGCCGCCCGCAGCATGTCGCTACCGATGTACCCCGAGATGTCGCTCGAGCAGGTGGAGCGCGTCACCGCCGGCATCCGGGCGTACTTTCGTGGCTGATGTACAAGGATCAGTCGATTGCGGTGATCCTGCCTGCTCTCAATGAGGCAGGGAAGATCGGGCGCGCCGTCTCCAGGATCCCGCGGCCCCTGGTGGATGACGTCATCGTGGTGGACGATGGCTCCACCGACAGCACGGCCGCGGAGGCCGAAGCGGCCGGCGCCCGCGTGCTCCGCCACCCGGTCAACCGTGGCGTCGGTGCCGCGATCCGAACCGGCATCGACTGGGGACAGGAACACCGTGTCGCGCTGACCGGAATCATGGCTGGCGACGACCAGGATGATCCCAACGAGCTGATCCGCCTCGCCGAAGCCATCGTCGATCGCGGCTGCGAGTTCGTCCAGGGGTCGCGCTACCTGCCGGGGGGCACGCGGCTGCATCAGCCGCTCAGCCGCACCGTGATGACGATCGGCTACTCTGTCATGTTTTCCGCGGTCACCTTGCGCCGGATCACGGACGCGACCAACGGCTTCAAGCTGTTCCGGACGGAGATTTGTCGCGACTGGCCCCTGCAGCAGTCATGGCTGGACCGCTACGAGCTCGAGCCCTACCTGCTCTACCAGGCGATCCGGCGTGGCTGCCGGGTCTGCGAAGTGCCGGTGACGAAGTATTACCCGCCGGACCGGTCGGTCGGGTACACGAAGATGAAGGCCTACCGCGATTGGTGGCGCATCATCCGGCCCATGCTGCTCCTCACGCTGCGGCTCCGGCACTAGCCACCGCGCAGCGCGAGCTTGGCGACGTGCAGGTACCACGGAAGCGCCGGGAAGACCAGCCAGAATGGCGTGAGGGAGAGCCACAGCGCGGAGCAGACCCAGACCCACCAGCGGCGCGCCGCCGTGGCCGCGAGGAACGGGAAACACAGGAGCGCGGCCAGCAGCACACCCGTCGTCACCCGTGAGGCGGCCTGGATCTCGCTGTAGGCGTCCGCCTGGAGGAAGACGATGAACAGGAGGACGCTGACGGCCAGCAGCCAGACCTGTGGCGCGAAGGTCCTCCGCCGCCACAGCGCGTAGGCCGCCACCCCGCCGGCGATCAGCCCGGGGAAGACCACGGTTCGAACTTCCTCCGTCTGTCCGGGAATCGACCAGTAACGCCAGCGCCAGAGTCCCTGGAACGGCAGGTGGGCGAGCGGGATGCCGATGTCGTGGCCGGCGCCGAGCCACGCCAGCAGGAAAACCTTGTAGAGCGCCAGCGGTCCGATTGCAATGGCGCCAAACAGAATGGCCCGCCCCCAGTTCGCGCGAGGGCGCTTGAGGATTTCTCCCTCCCCCGCGTGCGGAGGAGGACTAGCAAAAGTTCCCTCCCCCGCTTGCGGGGGAGGGTCGGGGTGGCGGCTAATGCCGAACACCAGCGCCGCGCCGAACACCAGCGGGATCACAGCGGTCGTCTCGCGCGTGAGGGCGGCCAGCGCAAAGATGACCGCCGCCAGCAGCTCGCGGCGGCCGGGGCCATAGTCGAAAACATAAACAGCGGTCGCGGCGAGGCCGTAGGCGAGCGCCTCGCTCAGGTCACGCTGCAGGGCCACGATCAGCCCGGGATAGAGGCCGTAGACCAGCGCGAACCAGGGAGAAAAGCCACGGCGCTTCAGCCAGGCGGCGACGGCCAGCGCTCCGCCGGCGATGGCCAGCCAGTTGATCAACCAGAGGGTCCAGGGGATGAGGTCGGGGCGGCCAAGCGCGAGCGCGCGCGCCACCATCGGGTAGAGGATGCGCGTGTAGCGGTAGGTGCTGACGTCCATGTAGAACCGGGCGTTGACGGGGTCGAGCGCCAGGTAGTAGAAAAACTGCCCGTCATAGCCGATCTCACTCACGTTGGGATACGACGGGTCGAGCCTGATCACCTGGCTGGCCTGGCTCTGATAGCAGCGTGCGCCGGCCAGCTTCGGGACCTATCGGCGTAAGCGACGCTTTTCCTAGAATCCTCACAATGCTAGACGTGCGCGCCGTCGTCCGCGAGGGCGACGTCGAGTTCAAGGCCCAGCTGCGGGCTCATTACGACCGGTTGGCGAGCGCGCGGGACAACTGGTATCGGCGCAACCGCAGCTACCACAACTACATCGAACGCACGCTGCAGGCGCTGGTGCCGCCCAATCGGTCCGTGCTCGAGCTGGGGTGCGCGACCGGCAATCTCCTGGAGGCGCTGCGACCGGCAACCGGGCTGGGCATCGACCTCAGCCCGGCCATGGTGGAGCTGGCAGGGCGTAATCACCCGGACCTGCGCTTCGAGGTCCAGGATGCCGAGACGCTCGACGTTCCACGGACCTTCGACTTCATCGTCGCCTCCGACCTGGTTGGAGAACTGGTCGACATCACGGCGATGCTCGAGCGCCAGCATGAACGCAGCGGCGACGAGACCCGCCTCATCCTCACGTTCCACAACCCGGCGCTGGAAGGCATCCTGCGGGAGGCGCAACGCCTCGGCCTCACCATGCCGCCCGCGCGCCAGAACTGGATCGGGCCCCGCGACCTCGTCGGCCTGCTCGAGCTGTCGGACTTCACCGTCGAACGCGTCCACAGCGGTCTGACGCTCGCCGCGCTCCTCCCCGGGTTCCTCGGACTCGCGGACGTCGCCCCCACACGCCTTCCCGGCATCCGTTACGCCAACGTCGTCAACGTCATCGTCGCCCGGCCACGCCGGCCGCGCCCGCACTTGCGGCCGCTCAGCTGTACCGTCGTCATTCCCTGCCGCAATGAGGTCGGGAATATCGAGGCCGCCGTCACCGAGATGCCGTCGATGGGAACGCACACCGAGATCCTCTTCGTCGACGGGGCGTCTACGGACGGAACCTGCGAGCGGATCGAGGAGATGCAGCGCCGGTATGCGGGCATCAAGGACATCCGCCTCATCCACCAGGTCGACCGCCGCCCGGCCGTCGCGGCCCCGCTCACCTCGCCCAACGCGAAGGTCCGCATGTTGAAGCTCGGCAAGGGCGACGCGGTGCGCAAAGGATTCGAGGCGGCGACCGGCGACGTCCTGATGATCCTGGACGCAGACCTCACCGTCCCACCCGAAGACCTGCCTCGGTTCTTCAATGCCATCGCGAGCGGAAAGGCCGAGTTCGTGAATGGCACCCGCCTCCTCTATCCGATGGAGGAGCGCGCCATGAAATTCGTCAACTACCTGGGCAACAAATTCTTCAGCGGCCTCTTCACCTGGCTGTTGGGACAGCGGATCCGCGACACGCTCTGCGGAACGAAGGTTCTGGAGCGGGGCGCCTACGCGAAGATCGCCGCGGGGCGCGCCTACTTCGGAGAGTTCGATCCCTTTGGTGATTTCGATCTTCTTTTCGGAGCGGCCCGCCAGGGTTTGCGGATCGTGGACATGCCAGTCCGCTACCGGCGCCGGCGCGCTGGGGTTACGAAAGTCCGGGTCGTTCGCCACGGCGTCTTGTTGATCGCCATGTCGCTGATCGCGTTCCGGAAATTCAAGCTGGCCCGCTGGACGCGAGCGTGGCGCTGAGCGACAGCACCCAGGGGTGTCCGGTCTGCGGCTTCGCGCAACGGCTCCCCGTCGTGGAGTGGAATAGGCTGAAGATCGTGGCCTGTCCACAGTGTGGCCAGCGCTATGTGTGGCCGGTTCCGTCTGAGGAAGTCCTCAACGCGATCTACGACCAGCACTATTACCGGGGCGGGCGTGGCTCACTCGGTTTCAGCGACTACGAGGCCCTCGCCGCCGGGCGGCACCGGATGTTCTCCCGCCACCTCGACCGTATCGAGCGGGTGATGAAACCGGGACGCGTGCTCGACGTCGGCTGCGCCACCGGCGATTTCCTGATCGTCGCGCGCGAGCGCGGCTGGGAGCCACTCGGGGTGGATCCATCGCCCGCCCGTGAGCAGGCGCAGGCTGCCGGGGTGCCAATCGTCGGCCATACGCTGCAGGACGCCGACGTCGCCCCCGCCAGCGTCGACCTGGTCACGTTTTGGGACGTCCTCGAGCATGTCCCTGACCCGGTCGACCAGCTCCGCCGCGCCCGCGCGCTGCTCAAATCCGGTGGGATGGTCGCAATCACGGTCCCCAACGCCGGCGGCCCCCTCGCCAGGATCAGCGGCCGGCGCTGGTTCGGGTACAAGACCGCCGGCGAGCACCTGCAATTCTTCACGGCACCGACGCTGCAGCGAACCTTCGCGGCCGCGGGCATGGCCGTCGAGGGCATCCGACCGGTGGCCTGGAGCTGCACCGTCGGCTTCCTGGTGGACCGGGCCGCCCTCTACCTGGGACCGCCCGGCCGCTTGGCGAACCGCCTTTTGGCCCGCAGCCCGCTCAGCCGGCTGATTGTTGACGTGCCTCAGGTCAACCAGTTCGCGCAGGCGCGGCGCCGCGCAGCCGCCTAGGTCGCATCACGCCTCAATCTCGCTGGCGTGGACTCGCCCGTCCGGCCCTGTTGATTCTCCTTCTGTACGCGGTGCTCAGCTTCCTGGTCTTCGTCAGCACATGGGTTGCTCCAGGAAACCGGCTGGTCTTCGGCGACGTCGACGTTCGCGAGATCACCTGGTTCATGGGCTGGACCCCCTACGCGCTGAGCCACGGGCAGACTCCGTTGCTCACGACGCACATCGACTATCCACTGGGCGTCAACCTGATGTGGAACACGGCGATGGTCTTTCCGGCGGTCGTACTCTGGCCGGTCACCGCCGCTTTCGGGCCCATCACAGCCACGAACCTGGCGATCACACTTGCCCTTCCTTTCTCCGGGTGGGCCATGTACCTGCTCGCTCGCCGTTATGTTCGAAGCCGGCTCGCCGCCGTCGTCGCCGGCCTCTTGTATGGGTTCAGCCCGTGGATGATCGCGCGGTCGCCCGGAGAGATCCACATGACGATTGCGGTCTTCCCACCGCTCGCGCTGCTCGCCCTGGACGAGATCCTTGTCCGCCAGCACCGCTCCCGCTGGCTCGTCGGGGCCGGGCTGGGGGTCGCGGCCGCCGCGGAACTGCTGACCAGTGAGGAGATGCTGGCGCTGACCGTCATGCTCGCGGCGGTCGGCGTCGCCGTGGTCGCCATCCCCAACTTGCGCTCGATCCCCGCACGGCTCCCCTACATCGTGCAGAGCCTCGGCACCGCCGCGGTGGCCTTCATGGCGCTCGCGGCCTACCCGCTCTGGGTGCAGTTCTTCGGGCCATTGCGCGTGAGCGGCGTGCTGCCCGACGCCTACGCGACCGATCTCCTGGCGCTGGTGGTGCCGACCCGCTGGCAGGCCCTGCAGTTTGCGCAGTCGATCTCCCACCAGTTCACGAGTCGCAACATCATCGAAGAGGGCGGTGCGTACATCGGGATTCCGCTGATCTTGATCGGAATCTGGGTGACCTTCCGCTTCTGGTCGAGGGATATCGTGCGCGTCGCCACCATCATCGCCATCATCGCGACGGTCCTCGCGATGGGGGATCACCTGCACATCCGCGGCCACGCCACTCACTACCAGCTTCCCTGGCGATTCCTCGAGCAGCTCCCCATCCTGAAGAACGTCTCCCCGCCCCGCTTCATGATCTTTGCCTACCTGATGGTCGCTCTCCTGCTGGCCGTGTTCGTCGATTGGGTGCTCTCACGACCTGGTCGAGGCCTTCGGCTGGTCGGGATCGGCGCGACCATCCTCGCCCTCGCCCTCCTCTTCCCCTCCGTTCCCTACCCGACCGACACCGCGGTCGTCCCGGCGTTCTTCCGCGGGGGCGACGTCCAGCGCATCCCGCAGGGCGACGTCGTGCTGGTGGCACCGTTTTCGCGCGCGTTCACCTCGGACGCGATGATGTGGCAATCCATTGCCGGCATGTCGTTCCGGATGCCGGAGGGGTACGGCTACCGTCCCGGGCCGACGCGGAACCCGCCCGACTCCGCCCTGCAAACCCAGCTCAACGCCATCTACTACGGGCTGGAGCGGCCGAGTGTCAGCCCGGGGCTCGTCGAGCAGATGCGCGCTGAGCTAGACGGCATGGGAGCCACCGCCGTGATCGTCGGTCCCGAGCCTCACCAGGATGAGGTCGTCGCGCTGTTTCGCGGTCTGCTGGGACGGGAGCCCGAAGAGACGGGTGGAGTGCTCGTATGGTGGAACGTCAAGTAGACAGCAGGCGAGCCGGCGCCGTCATCGTGGCGGTCTTCTTCGCGCTGTCGCGGCTCGCCTACTTCGCCGCCGGCGTCAGGTTTGACGTCCACCCGCTCGACTTCTTCATCCAGTATCCAGACCCCGTCCTGTTGCGCACCGACCTTCTTCGCACGAGCTACTACTGGCACATGACGCCTCCCCTGTACAACCTCTTTCTCGGCGCCATTCTCAAAATCTTTGGAGGCAACTACGCGGTCGCGCTTCAGACCGTCTATGTGCTCGCGGGCTTGTTCCTGGCTGTCTCTTTGTATCTGCTGATGCGGTCACTCGGGGCGAGCCAGCTCCCCAGCATGCTGCTCACTGCCATCTTTGTGGCAAGCCCTGCCACGGTTCTCTACGAGAACTGGCTCTATCCGGATTACCTGATCGCCGCGCTGCTGCCCTTTATGGCCTGGCTGCTGGGACGCGCCGTGACGCGTCGCAGCATGCCGGCGCTGGTGGCGTTCTTCTCGCTGGCGGCCGCGATCGTTCTTTCGCGAAGCTTCTACCACCTGGGCTGGTTGATTCTCATCGTCGCGCTCCTCCTGTTGATGAATCGTGGCTGGCGTTCGAGGATCCTGGTCGCCGCCGCGCTGCCGATTCTCCTGTGCGCCCTGCTCTACGTGAAGAACAACGCGGTTTTCGGGTTCTTCAGCGGCTCATCGACCTACGGCGTCCAGGCTTATTACGGAACGACGCTGCAGCTTACCCCGGCGGAACTGCATCTATTTCGAGATCAAGGCAAGATCTCGGACCTCAGCGTCGGTGCGGATGTCTGGTACGCCCAGCACCCGGGGATCTTCAATCCGAGAACCGGCGTGCCGGCCCTCGACCAGGTGATGAAATCCACCGGCTTCATCAACTGGAATAACCGCGGTTACATCGAGGTCTGGAATCAGTACGGCAGGGACGCCACCGCCACGGTCAAAGCGCGGCCGACCGTCGTGCTTCGCGCTTTACGGATGGGGCTGCTGGTCCTCTTCGCGCCCAGCGATTCGTACGAGTTCTCGGCGGCGAACCGTTCGCATCTCAGCGGCCTGGAGCGCCTGGTTGACACGGGTCTCTACGGTCAGCCACGTTACGTCGCCAGAGCCAACCAGGACCCCGCCAATTTCAGGGGTGCCCAGCTGGGCGACCGGCTGCGCGAGGTCGGCTGGTTCATCGTGTTGGGCTACGTCATCGCGCTTGCCTGTGGCGCGTTCATGCTCTGGCGGACACTCAGGCACCGCTCCCGGCCAGATCTCGCTCTGATGATCGCCTTTACGCTCTTTACCGTCTGCTACATCGTGATCGTCGACGTGCCGTTCGGTAGCCCGGACAACAACCGTTACCGCTTCATGGCGGACCCCATGGTGACGGCGCTCCTGGCCGTTGCGCTTACGGCACTGCTGGCGCGCCTGCGCCGAACCGTTACGCGCCCTGGGCGGCGAGGTGCTGCCGGATGATCGCCTGGCACAAGGCCACGTCGCGAACGCCGTCCTCAGCCGTCGTACGCGGCTCGCGATCGTCCGTGACGCACGCGTAGAACTCCTGCAGCTCGCGTTTAAAAGCCGACTGGAACGAGAGCGTCTCGACGGTGCGCCACGAGCGCGAGCTCTCCTGGCTTCCGCCCTCCAGCACCAGCTCGACCGGCGCGCTGCGCAGGAAGGGCGAGGGAAAGACGAGTGCCACTCGCCGCTCTGGACTGAAGAAGGAGAAGTCCTGCTGGTAGCGGGCGACCCCATCGGTCAGGTTGACCCAGTGCATGGCGGCGGTCGTCTGCGGGAACTCGAGAAAGACGGAGATCGCCGCCTGCGCCACGCTGGCGAAACGGAGCCCCTTCGGCTCGCCGAGCAAGCCGCGCATCAGGTTGAGGTCGTGGATCATGCTGTCCAGC
>WNFA01001694.1_pt1 | contig 18027 bp, 12 predicted proteins | sample 5400481 | NCBI WGS metagenome assembly WNFA01 (sample SAMN13153340, study PRJNA577476) | soil metagenome | isolation source: 120 cm saprolite under Douglas fir tree site 2 hole 1 replicate 2 | place: USA:California | collected 2015-04-18
CTTCGGGCTTCAGCGTTTCAATCGCGTCCCCGACGACCGAAACCCGTCGGCCGCGCTCCAGTAAACCCTTGGCTGCGAGCCGAACGCAGTATTCCGTGACCACGCCGAAGACGACAAATTCTGCCTCACGATCCAGGCGCTCGAGGAGTTGGTCTGCGTGCCAGCTTTCGAAGATGTCGAGGGTCTGCTTTTCGAGCAGGATTTGCTGGTACGCAGAAAGATCCTGCGGCAGCGCGGCCGAGCCCTCGTTGGTGACGGTGATCACCCGCTCGGTAAGTGCCTCGGGAACAACTGCGGCGCCCGCCGTTCCCTTGATGCAATGGGGAGGGAAAGTTGCGAATTCAGGATCATCCTTCGGGTGATAGCAGCCATGCGAGACCAGGAAAACGCGTCCCTGGCGGGCGGCATCAGTAAGCTTGCGGATGTTCGGCAGCAATTTTTCCGCGCCGGGCACATAGAGCTTGCCGCCCGGCAGCATGAAATCGGCTTGAGTGTCGACTTCCCAGAAAATAAACTTGCGGGATAACATACCGGCTCCGCATGGTCACCGTAGTAAGCCCAAGCTTATAACATTTTTGGCAGGCAACGTTGGCAGAGAAACGGGGATCCGAAACGCTTTAACGACAAAGAAAACGAGGTGTGCTCCATGGCCCACGATGAGCCAGCCAAGAGCAGGAAGCAAGCGCGACTGGTGATCCGGAATATTGGTCTGCTGCTCAGCGGCGATCTGGAGAATCCGATTCTCGACGCGGACACCGTGGTTGCGGTAGATGGCAGGATCGCGGCCATGGGCAAAGTGAAAGACGTTGACACAGGGGAAGCCGATCTTGTCATCGATGCTAAAGGCACAACTCTGGCGCCCGGACTAATCGACAGCCATGTGCATCCCGTGGCTGGTGACTGGACTCCGCGCCAGAACCAGATAGGTTGGATCGACAGCTACATGCACGGCGGAGTGACGACGATGATTTCCGCGGGCGAAGTGCACACACCCGGACGTCCGAAAGATGTGGTTGGCCTGAAGGCTATGGCGATCTTTGCCCAGCGGGCATTTTCGGCGTTTCGCCCGGGCGGGGTGAGGATTCACGCGGGGGCGCCGGTGATCGAGCACGGAATGGTCGAAGAAGATTTCAAAGACCTGGCCAATGCCGGCGTCACCATGCTTGGCGAGGTCGGATTGGGAAGCGTGAAAGATGGTGCCACCGCGCACCAGATGGTCGCTTGGGCCCGCAAATATGGGCTTCAAAGTACGATTCATACCGGCGGCCCCTCGATTCCCGGTTCCAGTTTGATCGATAAAGACATCGTGCTGGCAGCCGACGCCGATGTGATTGGCCATATCAACGGAGGCCATACCGCGCTGCCGGATGATCAGATTGTCACTCTCTGCGAGAAGTCTCCGCGAGCTTTGGAAATTGTCCACAACGGAAATGAGAGAGCGGGGCTGCTGACTTTTCGGACCGCGAAGGAGCTGAAGCAGCTTGATCGAGTGATCCTGGGTACCGATTCACCGGCTGGTTCAGGTGTGCAGCCGCTAGGCATCCTACGCATGATTTCGATGCTGTCTTCACTCGGAGAAGTGTCGGCTGAGATCGCGTTCTGTTTTGCAACCGGCAACACCGCGAGGATTCGAAAGCTGGATTGTGGCTTGGTTGCTCTGGGTCGCGCCGCCACCTTTGTCATGATAGATAAAGCGCAGCATTCGGCCGGGAAGAACTTGCTCGATAGTGTACAAAAGGGCGATTTGCCGGGTATCGGGATGGTAATTGTTGACGGCCTGGTGAGCACGGGACGAAGCCGCAATACTCCGCCCGCTACGGCGGCGCCGGAAATTCTTCGAAATTGACTTTGCCTAGAACCGCGGAGCTTCGCCCCTACGTGGGCTCACTGGTCGAGGCCCAGGGACGCGGCTATCGTCTTCTTGTATTCGCGCGCCTTGGCCATGGCGGCTTCTTCGTTCACGGTGAGCAGTTTCCGATCGCGCATAACCACGCGTCCTCCGATGACTACAGTTTCCACATCGCTCCCTTTCAGTGCATACGCCAGTTGGGCGTAGATGTCGTACATCGGAACTGCGTTTGGTTCGTCCAGGCTGATCACGATCAGGTCGGCCTTCTTTCCAATCTCCAGCGAACCAATTTCTTTTTCCATGTGGAGCGCCCTGGCTCCGTCGATGGTGGCCATCTCTACCACCGATTTCGCCTTCATCGCCAGCGGGTCCAGCTTTGTGATCTTGGCGAGTTTTGCCGCCAGGTCCATCTCTTCCATCAGGTCGAGATCATTATTGCTGCCGGCCGGCCCATCAGTTCCGAGTCCAACGGCAATTCCGGCAGCGCGCATCTCGCCCACAGGGGAAACGCCGCTGGCAATCATCATGTTGCTCGAGGGATTGTGGACACAGCCCACTTGCCGTTGCGCCAGAGTCTTGCGGTCGGCCTCGTCCACAAAAATGCAATGGGCGGAAACCACGTCGGGACCGAGCACGCCGATCTTATCCAGATATTGCACCGGCGACATCCCGTTTTGTTTCTGGCTGTCCTCCCACTCTTTCTTCATTTCCGCAGTGTGAATCAGGATTGGCGCACGGTATTTTCGAGCCAGCGCCGCGGCGTCCTGAAGCGTTTTCTGTGAACAGGTGTAGATCGAGTGTGGCGCTACCGCGGCGTGAATCAGCGGATCGCCTTGCCACTTTTTCAGGAACTTCTCGGTATAGGCGAGCATTTCGCCTTCGCTCTTGTTGTCGGGTGCAGGAAAGTCGATAAAGGTTTCGCCTAGCACGCCGCGCATGCCGGCGGCTTTGGTTTCCTCGGCCACTGCGTCTTCGAAGTAGTACATGTCGGCGAACGTGGTGACACCCCCGCGAATCTGTTCCGCCGCCGCCAGCCGCGTTCCCCAGCGAACGAATTCCTCGTTCACGTTCTTCGCTTCAGCGGGGAAGATGTATTTGTAAAGCCAATCATTGAGCGTGACGTCATCATGCAGACCCCGGAACAGGGTCATGGGGACGTGGGTGTGGCCGTTGATGAATCCGGGAAGGATCAGCTTGCCTTTGGCATCGATCGTCTGCGCGGCGGTGTATTTTGATTCGAGCGCGGCACGCGGGCCGACAGCGACAATCGTGTCACCTTTAACGACCACGACGCCGTCGTCGAGGATTGTGCGCGCGCTATCCATAGTCACAACTGTTCCGCTCACGACGAGATCGGCTTTCTCTTTGCGCACTTGAGACGCAAGAAATGCGGAAAACAGAAATTTAAGGGCAAGAAAGAAAATGGCGGAGCGGCGAACAGTCATGAGTGACCCCGGCGGCGAATGCCGAACGTATTGTACGCGGGGGAATATGAGTCATCGATGTAGCTACGCCGTCCCTGCGACCGTCCGTGGGCGTGCCGCCGCATGGGTCAAGAGCAGGATGCCCTCGGGACAGCCGGCAAGCCTGTCCTGAGCGAAGTCGAAGGGATGCCGGCGTTACCCGGTCGAATTCCAGCTAGCGCAGACCGTCCTCGCCTTTAATCTCACCCTTGGTGAGGCCTCCAACGCGCGGCAGCGGTCGGCCGCTGTCGGTCACCGCGACCGCGACGACGATCTCGTTGGCTCGGGGAGCGTCGTTGATTCGCACTTCCATGCCATCGAAGTGACTGCGGACGAACGCGGCGTCTTTATGGCCCAACGGAATGTCGAGTGGGACCCCCAGCCCTCCGCGCTTCTTTGAGGACGGAATAAGCGCCGCGCCTTTGCCCAGCACCTTGCGCACCGGCGCACCCAGCTTGGGATGAAGAATTGCCGCAGCGTGTTCGAGTTCGCCATTTTCACCGACAGCCGCCGCCTTGCCATAGCTCTCGACAGTAGTTGCGGGAACACCTAGCGCCGCGACAGCGCGGAGCGTCAGCAGTTCGCCTAGCTCTTCGCCGATCGCCATCAGTTCAGACAAGTCTTCGACGTACTTTCCCGCGCAAGGATTTTCAATTACCGCGACTGCCGCGGCCCGTCGAGTCGGAGGATCGATGGTCCGGCCCATCTCCGTGCGTGTCTCTTCCAGAAACGTCACAATCTTGCGGATGCTGGCTTTCATCGCAGTCCGTCCTCTCCTTTAATATCTGAGCCTTTGAGGCCGCCGACACGGGCATGGACGCGGGGGCCGGTCGTCATCACCAGCGCGAGCAGAATCTCATCCGCGCGCGGAGCGTCGGCCAGGCCGACTTCCATGGCGTCAAAATGACTTCTTACGTAGGAAGCGTTGATATGGGTAATGGGCACGTCGAGTCGAGTGCCGGGACCGCCAACTTTCTTGGTCGACGACACGATGGCTTTCGCGTCCCCCAGAGTCTCGCGCATGGCGTAGCCGCCGGGCACGTGCCACAGGGCGCCGTGCTCAAGTTCGCCGGCCGCGCCGATAATCGCGCCCTTGCCGTAGCCTTGCACGACCTTGGGATCTCCGCCCAGCGCGGCTATCAGGGAGCGCGCCATTTCGAGGCCGAGCGGCTTGAGGTCGTCCATGAAGCCGGCAATCTCCTTCACATACGCGCCGGCGAAGGGATTGCGGATAACCGCCAGCGCGGCGGCACGCCGCAGCGGCACGGGAGAAATCGGCCCGCCCTCGTGGAAGATTTCTTCAACCGCCGTAAATTTCTTTCGAACCTGAACTTCAGGCATGAACGAGACTCCTGCCGGATTGGACATTTCTAGAACGGCTATTGGATTCTGTTTGATCACGGGAAGGGCACGGCTTCAGCCGTGCCATCAGGCCCAGCCGAGACTGGGCTTCAGCCCCTGAGGATTTCTTTGTCTCTGAATCTTGCTTGCCACTCAATCCCCACCAGCTTCTCTGCCTGCGCCGAGTTTCCCTCAGCGGCTAAAGCCGCCAGATGGGACGTCCCTGGCGGCACGGCTGAAGCCGTGCCCTTCCCGGATTTCTTCGCGGACGGGATCGATTCTAGCTACGAGATCCGCGTCCGACGGTACATCTGAGATCCGGCCATCATCGCGCAAGATTCGAGTGTCACAGCGCAAATGCAGAGCTGCGGAGCGAATCAATCCCTCCGACAGAAGGGACTGAGCGACATCAACCCCCGCGTCGAGTGCGGCATTAGTCTCCCCGGCTGAGAGTTCACCGACTCCCTGGGTCACGAGGAGTTCGCCAAGATCAGTATCGGGTGCCAGCTCGCGGGCGGGAACCCGGACGATGCTTGAGTGACCCGGCAGGTCCACAGCATTGGCGATGATGGTTGCGGCGGCATCCGCCATGGCCGCGCGGTCGGCAAGGACCGTCACGGCATCGGCGATGCCTAGCGAAAAACTGCGACCGCGCCAGCCGCTGGTTGCTATGCCCCTCACCGGCTGCGATGAATCGAGCATTGCCGTGCCGAAAAGCGAAGGACGATCGGGCCGCTCAATCATGCCCAGCACAAATTTCTCTCCGGGCGAGAGATGCAACGCGATGTCCCCGCCATTGTTGACGTAGGCCCGCGAGAGACTCGCCGCTGACGCCATGGCGGCCAGAATTTCCTCGGCGACCGCACCGGCCACCGCTGCCATGGGTGTGATGAAGGTCCGCGCGGCATAGGGTGCGACCGCAGCCGCCATGCGTTTGGCAATCACTCCCGCTGGTAATGGGCTGTCTTTTCCCGCAGGCCGGCGCAGAAGCGCCAGCTCGCCGCACAGTTCATCCAGCACACTAACGAAGCGTGTCGCCGCAGCGTGGTACGAGACGTAAATCTCGTGGGTGGATCCAAACCCCTCGACAATCAGATCGATGGGTCCATCGTGGAGATGCAGACGACGGCCGTCGGGCAGAAGTCGGATCTGAAATCGTTCCGTCATTGATCGGACCTCGGATCGGACCCTGAAGCCTTCGGTTGAGCCAAAGGCCACGGATTCTCGGGCCGGGCCGACACGTGGCGGCGACCTTCACCGCGCATGATGGAATCCAGCGGACGGACGTGATCCATGTAGCCGCCGAGGGCGGCGTAATCCTTAACCTTCAAGGTGAACTCTATGGGGGCAACCAGCGCCGGCGTAGGCACATAGCCAAATGCGTGCTCTGGCATGCGGCTCACGTCAACCATGAACGTGATGCCGCCGCCCGGCCAGACGTAAACGGGCGCGCCACCACAGGTGACACGGGTTAGAGCGTCTCGAACCGAATGGGTAAGTCTCACCGGATTTTCCGTGACCCCGGCCCGCAGAGAACCTCCCGCGCCGCCCATGAAGAGAACGGTGGAAAGGGCGGGCTCGCAATTCTCCTTGATCCGTGCGACAGATTCGCTGAGAGAGGACGGCAATTCCTTCTCCACCGGCCTTAGCGCTTCGTCCAGTTCGAAATACGCGTAGTGCTCGCCGGTGGTGCTCACCATGAGCAACCGGAGTTTGGGCCAGGCAATTCTGGGATTGAAGGTTTGAAGAATAGAAAGGGGATCTTCGATGTTGGTACCACCCCAGGCGGTGCCGGGTTCGGCGACCCGGAAGTAGCGGCCCGGAGTGGAGCGATGCCCCTTCATCTTGATTCCCGTCTCGCGGACGCCGAGCAGCTTTCCTGCCTGGTGCTCGGAAAGAACTCCGGTGATGTGGTCGTCGACTACAACCACCTCATCGACCTTGCCGAACCATTGTTTGGCAAACATGCCGATGGTGGCCGAGCCGCAGCCCACGCGCATGCGTTCTTCCGGTTTGCCGTCAACCACCGGCGGCTTGCCCGCCTCCACAATCACGGTGGCGCCTTCATCGATCGTGAGTTCCACCGGCTTGCGATCACATAGGTTGAGTAGGGTTTCGCAGGTCACCGTTCCTTCCCGGCGGCTGCCACCCGTGAGGTGGCGGACGCCACCGAGGGAAAGCATCTGTGAACCGTACTCGCTGGTGGTGACGTGTCCGACCGGCTCTCCCTGGGCGCGCACTGTATTCGTCTCCGGCCCCAGATGGCGGTCGGTATCGATCTTCACCTTGACGCCGCAATAGCTAAAGATGCCTTCGGTGACGACCGTGACCATATCCACGCCGTGCACTTCGGAAGAAATAATGAACGGGGCAGGCTTGTAATCCGGATAAGTCGTGCCCGCGCCAATAGCCGTGACGAAGTTCTCGGGACCGGCCACGATGCTGCCATCCCATTCCCGATCGCGGTCAAGGAAAGGGACCACGGAATCACCGCGCGACTTGGCGCGATCCAGCACCACGTGCGGATCGATCCGCACCAGTTGTCCGTTGTCATTGCCGTAACGATCGCACGCACCTGTCCTCCCCGGCTTGATATAGCACAGGACCGGGCAGGCATCGCATCGGATGGCGTCGTCTTCAGGCATGGTTTTCTTCCGTTTGCGCGGCTACAAGATCCCGAATCGCAGCGCGTATACGGTTCGGGGTCGCGGGCACGCGGTGCATGCGCACGCCAATCGCATCGTGGATGGCATTGAGGATCGCGGGAGCCGTCGGAATCACCGCCTGCTCGCCGATCCCTTTGGCGCCGAACGGACCAATCGGCGACGGGTCCTCGATGAGGATCGACTCTACCGGTGGCATATCGCCCGCGGAAGGGATCAGGTAGTCGTGCAGATTCTCGCCCTTGCCGGGAAAAAATTCTTCCATGAGCGCCATCCCCAGGCCTTGCGCCGCGCCGCCTTCGATTTGCCCCTCGATAAGAGTTGGATTGATGGCGCGGCCAACGTCATGGGCGGCAGTGATCTTCAGCACACGAACTGTGCCCAGTTCAGTATCGACAGCGATCTCCGCCAGGTGCGCGCCAAATCCGAAGACGGCATAAGGGATGCCCTGACCGTTTTCGTCCAGCGGGCTGGTGGGTGGATCGAATGTCGCCTCGCCAGTGAGCACGTAGCCGTGCTGGTCGAGGGGCAGGTCGCGCAGCGCGATGGTGCGCTGCTTGTCTCCTTCCTTGACTGTAACCTGGCCACTTTCGAAGAGTATGACCGCGCACTCGCAGCCATCGGCCAGTCGCAGAATGGCGCGTCGAAGCTCCATCCCGGCCATTTGTGCGGCCTTGCCGGTTACAAATGTCTGTCGGGAAGCGGAGGTCTTGCCGCAATCGGGCGTGATCGATGTGTCGCCGGAGACAAGATCGAAGCGATCGATGGGAGCGCCGAGAGCGTCTGCGCAGATCTGGGTAACAATGGTGTTGGAGCCTTGGCCGATATCCACCGCCCCCTGGTGAAGCGCGATCCGGCCGTCGGGTTTCAATCCGACGCGAATTGTTGAGGGGTTAGGCAGGGAAGTATTGCCGCAACCGTACCACATGCCGGCGACGCCTACGCCTCGGCGCAGCGGGCCGCCAGTGTTGGCGTTGAACTGTGCGGCTTCGGCGCGTGCGGCTACCCAGCGGGGCCGCAAAGCTTCAAAGCAGGCGCGAATTCCCACTCCCTCACCGAGCACCTGGCCGGTGACGGTGGGAGTGACGTCGCCCAGCGCATTCATGATGCGGAATTCCAAGCGATCAATTGCGAGCCGGTCAGCAAGGTCGTCATAAAGCTGTTCCTGCGCAATCGCGGTTTGCGGAACCCCAAAACCACGGAAGGCTCCCGCCGGAACCAGATGGGTGTGCACGGCTCGGGTCAGCGCCCGGTAATGCGGGACGTGGTAAGGCCCAGACGCGTGGACGGGGACCCGCGCCGCAACCGTCGGTCCCCAGGAAGAATAGGCTCCGGTGTTGAAATCGGCGGCGAAGTCCATCGCCACCAGCTTGCCATCGCGAGTCGCGCCCACGCGAACACGAATGCTGGCGGGGTGACGCTTGGTGGTCGAGACAATCGATTCCGAACGCGAATAAACCATTCGGACCGGTTGGCGGAGATGCCAGGCAGCGAGCGCGACAAACGGTTGAACGGATAAATCCAGCTTCGCGCCGAAGCCGCCCCCGACGGCGGTGGGAATAATGCGCACAAATTCGGGAGCGATTCCGAGAATTCTTGCGATATCGGCGCGGTCCATGTAGGGAGACTGGGTACAGGCCTGAATCTCGATCTGGTCATTCACTCGCTGGGCGAAGCCGGCTTCCGGTTCTATATAAGCATGCTCGACAAAGCCGGTCTCGTAGTCGCCTTCGACGACCACATCCGCTTCCGCCAGAGCTCTTTCTACGTCGCCACGAACTACGCGGCCTCGGACCAGCACATTGCCTTCGCGGCTGGTGTGCATGCGTGGAGCATCCGGGGCGAGCGCGGCCGCAATCGTGGTCAGCGCGGGCAGTTCTTCCCAGGTAACAGGAAACTTTGCCAGGTCCAGCGCTTCGATGGCGTCGGCCTCTCCAACCACGGCGGCTACGGCCTCACCTCGGAATCTGGCTTCGGCTTCGGCAAATACCGGTTGGTCCGCGAATGGCGCAATCACGCCGTAGCGGTTCTCGCCGGGGATGTCTTTCGCGGTGAGAACCCGGTGAACCCCAGGATGGGCAGCGACGAAGGCGTCGAGATCGCCAAAGCGGAATCGTGCGCGATGGTACGGGCTGCGAATCGCCCGGACGACCAGCGCTCCGGCCGGACTTTCGTCGGCGCCGAAAATCTCCGTGCCATCGACTTTACCCTTGCCGTCGAGACGGACAAGCCTCGTACCCACGGCGCTACCAGCCAGGGGAGATTGCTCAGGGCTTTTGCCGGAGCGAGCGTCCAGCACGGCGGTAATAATTTTGCGGTAACCGGTACAGCGGCAGAGCACGCCGCCGATGGCATCCATAACGTCGCTTTCGCTGGGCGCGGAATTGCGCTCGAGCAGCGCGGTGGCCGACACCAACATTCCCGGAGTGCATGCGCCGCATTGCGCGGCCCCGTGACGCAGAAACGACTTTTGCAGCTGGTCGCAAATCGGCGCGCGAGCGGAGAGGCCTTCGACCGTAGTAACTGCGCGTCCTTCCATCTGCCCGGCTGCGACCAGGCAGGAGCAGACTGGCTCGCCGTCAAGCAGAACCGTGCAGGCTCCACAGTCGCCGGCGTCGCAGCCAATCTTGGTTCCTGTGAGTCCGAGACGCTCACGCAGCACCTTGGAGAGCCGTTCCACCGGCGAAACTAAGGTAGTCACACTGTCGCCGTTCACCGAGAACGCAATCGAAGTCTGGGCACCGTACTGGGGAGAAATCGTCGTGACCATGTCAGCTACTCCCCACACAGGCGTCAAGCGCACGTTGAATCAGAGTGAGCGCGGCATCATTCCGGTAGCTCGCAGTCGCACGCACATCGTCGATGGGCGAGAGGGGTATGAGATGTTGTGCTGCGGCCATGGCGCCCAGCCCGATGCGCGCCGGCGCACCGACCAGGGCGCGCTCCAGAGCGACAAGCCTGTGTGCGGTAGCCGAGCATGACCCGACCGCGATGCGAGCTTCCGCGACTTGGCCCGCGCCGTCCGTCTTCACCACCGCCGCTACCATGACGATGGAAATCACTAGGTAGCGCCGTGCACCCAGTTTCAAAAACGCGGATGTGGCGCCGTCGAGACTACGGGGAACAATCACGTTGGTGAGGATTTCATCGGGACGGCGAACGGTTTTCCGGTTGCCCACGATGAAATCGGCAAGAGGTAAACGGCGCGTTCCGGCGGAGGAACTGAGCTCTATTTCGGCGTCGAGCGCCAGCAGCGGCGGAACGCCATCCGCGGCGGGAGAGGCGTTGCAGAGGTTGCCGGCTACGGTGCCGCGATTCTGGATCTGAATCCCACCGATTTCCCGAGCTGCGTTCTTTAGCGCGTCGAAGCAGCTCGGCAAGGGAGTGGCGAGGACTTCGCTCCAGGTAGTGAGTCCGCCAATGCGGATCTGATCCGGTGTGACGGCGATGCCCTTGATCTCGGAAAGGCCCGAGACGTCGACCACCGGACCAACAACTGGCCGGTCACCCAGCGCGGGGAAAAAGTCGGTGCCACCCGACAAGACTTGGCCACCGTGCGCGCCCAGCACATGAACCGCTTCCTTCAGGGTTCTGGGCCGGAAATAGAAGCTGTTGGTCCCCATGGCAAGTCACAAAACCCGCGATAGAAGCGAGGTTTTGCCGTTCATTCTTATACGAACGGTCCCGTTTGTACAGCGGGATGCACACCCCATAAGTTTGTCATCAAGGTTTTGTCATCCTGAGCGCAGTCTGTCCATTCGCTTGCGAACGGACAGATGGAGTCGAAGGACCTCTAGCTGCGGATCGAGGCAGCTCACCGGGTGAATTCGATGGGTGGCGAAAGGTACGAACGCGCGGCAGACCGAGGCTGTAGGGGTCCTTCGACTCCGTAACTGCTTCGCGAAGCGAGGCATTTACTCAGTATGACGCTTTCCCTTTTCCCGTACAGCACCGTCAGGTCAGGGCAGCGGCACAAACTTCACGCATGCAGGAGAAGGTACGCTGAGCACTTGTCCGGTTGGCGTGAGTCGACCGCTCTTGTTGTCGATGCGAAAGACCACGACGTCATCGGACGCCTGGTTTGCCACCAACAGCCATGAGCCGGTCGGATCGATGGCGAAGTTGCGCGGAGTTTTTCCCTTGGTCGGGACGAATTCAACATGAGTTAGCGTGCCAGTCGCCGGAGCAACGGAGAAAACGGCAATACTGTCATGCCCGCGATTGGAAGCGTAGAGGAATTTGCCCGAGGGGTGTATGGCGATCTCGGCGGCATCGTTGTTGCCGGCAAATTTGTCGGGAAGGGTTGAGATGGTTTTCAGTTCGTGCAGCTCGCCGCGCGCCGCGTCATAAGAATAGCTCACGACCGAAGATTGCAATTCGTTGATCACATACAGAAAATTGCCGCTGGGATCGAACACCAGGTGCCGCGGCCCGGCTCCGGCGCGCGTTTTGGTGACGTGTGGTTCCTGCCCCAACATTCCGCTCGCTGGATCAAAGGGGTAGACGATCAACTTATCGAGCCCGAGATCTGCCACCACCGCAAAACGATTGTCAGGCGAGAGCGCAACCTCGTGCGCATGCGGCCCTTCTTGCCGCTCCATGTTGACGCTTGATCCTTTGTGCCGCACGAAGGCGGAAAAGTCGCCAAGCCGGCCGTCCTGCAGTACCGGGAAAACGGCTACGCTGCCCAGCGTGTAGTTCGATACGAAAACATATTTGCCGGTCTGGTCCAGGGTGATGTGCGCCGGCCCCGCGTCGCGCGAGGACACCTGGCTTAAGAGAGAAAGCGTGCCGGTTCCTGAATCAATCGCGAAGGCGCTTACGGCGCCGGTGTGCTGTCCCTTGTAACTGTCAACTTCGTTGACTGCGTACAGGAAATGGTGGTTCGGATCAACCGCGAGAAATGACGGCTCAGTCGATTCCGCAGCCAGCCCCAGCGCGGTCACCTGGCCTGTCGCCGCGTCGAAGCGGTAGACATAGATCCCTTTGCTGCCGTGGTCGGTGTAGGTCCCGAGGTAGACAAGATCCTTGCCGGCCGTCGCTCCTGCGGCGGATTCAAATCCAGGAAGCGTTGGAGCCAAAGTAATAAGGAGCAGTGCGCCGAGCTTGCGGAGGTTTCGGAGACATGGGTTGGTCAGGCTCATGAAGTCCTTTCCGGGGTATGCGCAGTGGTGTGCTTATCCTAACCCGAATTTGTGGTTCCAGTTTCTCGGTCTCAGTTCTCAGGTTTCGAGGTCAGTACATAATCGTCCTGGTCAAATGATGCGGCCACCACGTGGTGTGATAGTGGGTCCACAGGCGAGCGTCGATCTGCGGGATGATGATCTGCTGGTCTTTGGGCCGAATCTTGTTGACCTCTTCGCAGAGCAGCGCGGTGGCGTAAATGCAGTGGGCCCGAATCTCAACTTCCTGGCGGCTGTCGCGCGGGATCATCTGGTAGGTGTTGATGGCGTGCTCAAGTTCTGCTGAATAACTGGTGATTCCCAGAAGCCGCAACGCTACCGGAACGATATAGTCGGCGAAGGCTGTCATTTTGTCTATGTCGTCGAGAGGAAACTGATTGCCCTTTCTCAGCGCCGAATAAACGAACCAGATTCCCAACTGAGGCAGCTTGTAGAACTTGATGGTCGCATCATCGTATTGGCTGATGTCGTTGAAACGTGGGAACTCTCTTACCATCCGATCGATGATTCCGGCGCCGTTGTCATACAGGCGGTGCGGGCAGGATTTCACAAAATTGTGGAAGCGTCCGTCGTATTTCTCGGCCAGTACCGCGCCCACCTGGCGCCAGACTTGCATCTTCTCGTCGAGCATGGGCAGCTCGATGTTGCCGGCAAAAATGCGCTCCAGCTCGGGACGAGTCACACGAGACAGGAACTTGCCGTCAACGATCGGAATTCCGTTATCCATCGCCCGCTTCATGCAGGCGAAGAGTCCGTCGGAATCCGACCAGTGCCGCCCTGCGTAATCTACCTGGAATTTCACGTGGGTGGAAAAATCTGTGAAGGCGGTGTCCACGCAATCGGCGGTAACGATAAAGTCGATCGCGTCATCGGCGCTGCCTACTCCGAACGGCATCTGATAGTCCGGCATCGGGAGTTCTTCGTACGCCATCCATCCGGCCACCTCTGCGACTTTATCGACGTGAGTGCGGACGTCGCGGGAATGCTCAATCACGGGATGAAGGCTATCGAGCACTGGGCTGCCCGTGAGCTTGGGCCAGCGCACCGCAGAATTCCCCGATGCCGGGTCGCGCACTTCGCTGTTGCCGGTGGCCGCCATAGCTCCGATAGTTGCCAGTGCACCTAGAAACTCACGTCGATCCGGAATTCCTGATGGCATCGATCTTCCCTTCGATTACTTACCCTTGATTCTTGCTACAAGAAGCTGCAGGAACCGATCAGCCTCGACGTCAACGCAAACTTTCGCGTTGGGCGTGACCTTGTCCGCACCCTCAATCACGTAACGGTCACCGTGTAACACGTTTCGTTCCACATAGCCACGTCGATTCGCGACTGTTTCACCTCGGGTGAATTCCCCTCGCGTTTCGACATCCACGTGCATCTCCGGCGCTTTTACCAGGGTCGCGTCAATGGCCACGCCGACGGCCAGAGGGTCGTACATCGGCGTGCCCGGCGAGCCGAACTGCGCCGCAAGATTGATCAGATATTTTGCCACCGCGTAGATAAAGTCATTGACCGGACCGTGAGTCTGGCCCAGTTGATCGAGATATTTCTGGGAGAAAAGTGTTTTGTCGCCCACATCAAGTCCGACCATAGTCACGGGCCAGCCCGCCTGGAAGACGATCCGGGCGGCTTCGGGGTCATTGTAAATGTTGGCTTCCGCCGCGGCATTCACGTTGCCGCCGGTGATCGAACCTCCCATCAGGATGACTTCCTTGACCAGGGGCACGATGGAAGGATCTTTTTCGACGGCCAGCGCGATGTTGGTCAGCGGTCCCACCGGAACCAGGGTGATCTCGTGGGGAGCGGCGTGCACCATTTGGATGATCAGGTCCGGCCCGAAGTGTGAATCCACTTTGCATTTGCTCGGCGGCAGTTCAACATTTGCCAGACCATTCTTGCCGTGCCAGAACTCAGCGGTGATGAGTTTCTGGAAGAGCGGATGCTGCGCGCCGGCTGCGACTGGAATGTCGCAGCGGTTGGCCAGGGAAACCATCCGCAAGGCATTTTCCAGGCCCTGACTCGCAGTCACGTTTCCGGGAACCACGGTGATGGCGCGCACATCCAGTTCCGGCGAGTTGAGCGCCAGCATCAGGGCCAGCGCGTCGTCGCTTCCGGGATCGGTGTCGAAGATGATCTTCTTGCCAGCCGCGTATGCCGGGAGCGTGTTGGCCAGCCCAACCAGGAGTAGAACCGCGAAGGCGGCAAACCGATAACTGACCTGTTTCAAATGTTTCAGAATTGTTTTTCTCCGCAGACGAAGCAGCGTCGTAGCCTAGCTTTCGGAGCGAAATCATGTCAAGGCCAATGTCCGAGTAAGAGCCTCGCGGCTGCATACCCTTTCGATCTCATCTGCCGTACAATTGCATTCACGAGCGGCTGTTGCAGAGAGCCTTCCATGTCGTCTGATAGGAAAACTCACCACGGGGTTGCGGACAGCGATCGCGCCACCCTGGCCACGGACTCAACTATCGCCACGCTTAACGGACGTCCACTGATCTCGAACCGCGGTATTCCACTCAACCTGGACTGGGTGCAACAGGTCCGCGTCAATACCAGTGCGGTCGAACGCAGGGCCCAGAGTCATGTGGCCCGGCGTACGGTGAAGAAAGACTGGCAGGCGGCATGGCTGCTGCGCGCCATCTCCTGCATGGATCTCACGACGCTCTCGGGCGATGACACCGAAGAGCGAGTGCGCCGCCTCTGCGCCAAAGCCCGCCAGCCGCTTCAGGACGATCTGGTCAAGCGCCTGGGAATCGAAGAACTGAACATAAGAGTTGCCGCGGTCTGCGTCTATCACACCTTTGTGGAGACTGCAGTGCGGGCGCTCGAAGGCAGCGGCGTGCGCGTGGCGGCGGTTTCCACCGGATTCCCCGCCGGCCTTTCTCCACTGACCGAACGGGTGGCTGAGATTCACCGTTCGGTGGAAGCGGGAGCCAATGACATCGATGTAGTCATTACCCGCGCCCACGTTTTTGGCGGCCGGTGGCAGGCTCTCTACGACGAGATCGCAGCCTTCAAACAGGCCAGCGGCTCGGCTCACATGAAAGTGATTCTAGGCACCGGCGATCTGCTCACGTTGCGCAACGTGGCGCGCGCCAGCTTCGTCGCCATGATGGCGGGCGCAGATTTCATCAAGACTTCCACCGGCAAAGAACCCACCAACGCGACCCTGCCGGTGGGCTTTGTGATGACGCGTGCCATTCGCGAATACGCGCAGGAAACCGGGATGGCAGTTGGCTTCAAACCCGCGGGAGGGATCCGCACCGCCAAGCAATCGATCGAATGGCTGGCCCTGATGAAAGAAGAACTTGGCCCGTCGTGGATGAGGGCAGAGTTGTTCCGCTTCGGAGCAAGCGGGCTATTGAATGACATTGAGCGTCAACTGGAGCACCACGTGACCGGGCGATATTCAGCGGATTATCGCCATCCCATCGCGTAAAGCCGCGATAACCGAGCAACGCGCAGAGTCGAGCGCGCGCTGAGCTGATTATGAGCATTGCTGAAAAATTTGTCGCCATGGAATACGGGCCCGCGCCGGAGGATCCGAAAGAAGCCCTCTCCTGGCTCGACCATCATGGCCGCCGCTTCGGACATTTCATCGACGGCGCCTGGCGCCAGCCCGCAGCAGGTGGGTATTTCGAGACGACTGACCCTTCCACCGGCGAGAAACTCTCTGACGTAGGCCAAGGATCGGCAGCAGACGTTGACGCTGCGGTCCGCTCCGCAGGTGCAGCCCTACCGAAATGGCAGGCGCTCACTCCGCACACGCGAGCTCGCTACCTCTACGCGCTGGCTCGCACCCTGCAGAAACATTCGCGCCGCCTTGCGGTTCTCGAGACGATGGACAACGGCAAGCCTATCCGGGAGAGCCGCGACATCGACGTTCCACTGGTGGTTCGGCACTTCTATCACCATGCGGGCTGGGCGCAACTACTGGAACAGGAATTTCCCGGCTACACAGCGTGCGGCGTGGTCGGACAGATTATTCCGTGGAACTTTCCTTTGCTAATGCTGGCGTGGAAGATTGCGCCGGCTCTGGCTACGGGAAACACCGTCGTTCTCAAGCCCGCTGAGTTCACTCCGCTGACTGCGCTTGCGTTCGCCGAAATCTGCCAGGAAGTCGGACTGCCGCCGGGCGTGGTCAACATTGTGACGGGTGATGGCTCTACCGGCGAGGCCCTGGTAAAACATCCCGACGTTGCCAAGATCGCGTTCACCGGCTCGACGGAAGTGGGACGCGCCATCCGCAGCGCGACCGCGACCAGCCACAAGCGACTCTCCCTCGAGCTGGGCGGGAAGTCGCCTTTCATCATTTTCGAAGATGCCGATCTGGACAGCGCGGTCGAAGGCCTGGTAGACGGCATCTGGTTCAATCAGGGACAAGTCTGTTGTGCCGGCTCCCGCCTGCTGATGCAAGAGAGCATCGCGGAGCCGCTCATCGCAAAAGTGCGTGACCGCATGAGCACGCTTCGCGCTGGAGCTCCGCTCGACAAGTCCATCGACATTGGCGCAATCGTGGCAAGAGTGCAGCTGGACCGCATCAAGCGCCTCGTGGACCAGGGGGTTGCGGAAGGCGCGACCTGCTGGCAGCCGCAAATCGAGCTGCCATCGCGGGGACTTTACTATCCGCCCACGCTGCTCAGCAATGTGCATCCCACGTCGATCGTTGCCCAGCAGGAAATCTTCGGCCCGGTGCTTGCCACCATGACATTCCGCACGCCCAGCGAGGCAGTGGAGCTCGCGAACAACACGGTGTACGGTCTGGCCGCGTGCGTCTGGAGCGAGAGTATCAATGTGGCTCTGCATGTGGCCTCTCAGCTCAAGGCCGGAGTGGTCTGGGTCAACTGCACGAACCTCTTCGACGCGTCCTGCGGGTTTGGCGGCTACCGCGAAAGCGGCTTCGGCCGCGAAGGCGGCAGGGAAGGATTGCTTGAGTATCTTGAGCCAGCCTGGTTCAAGGATGCTCCCGCACTGCCTGCTCTGAAACCGGCACCTACAGAGAAATTACAGGACGACTCCGATCCAGCGACGCCGGCAATCGACCGCACCGTAAAGCTCTACATCGGTGGCAAGCAGGCTCGGCCCGACTCGGGCTACAGCATGGAAGTCCGAACGGCGGACGGCCGGCTGCTGGGCGAGGCCCCGCTGGGCAATCGAAAAGATATTCGCAACGCGGTGGAGGCAGCACACAAAGCTTCCGGCTGGGCCAAGAGCACGGCGCACACCCGCGCACAGGTTCTCTACTACATGGCGGAAAATCTTTCGCAGCGCGGCGAAGAAATTGCCCGCCGTCTGGCCGCGGTGGTCGGAGAAACTCAAGCCGCTGCCGAGGTGTCGCTGGGCATCGAGCGCATCTTCTCCTACGCTGCATGGGCGGACAAGTTCGACGGCGCGGTGCACAACCCTCCGTTCCGCAATGTCGCGCTGGCCATGAACGAGGCTCTTGGAACGGTCGGGATCATTTGTCCGAATCACGCGCCTCTGCTCGGATTTCTGTCGCTGGTCATGCCCGTGCTCGCGACCGG
>WNFA01001914.1_pt1 | contig 18019 bp, 14 predicted proteins | sample 5400481 | NCBI WGS metagenome assembly WNFA01 (sample SAMN13153340, study PRJNA577476) | soil metagenome | isolation source: 120 cm saprolite under Douglas fir tree site 2 hole 1 replicate 2 | place: USA:California | collected 2015-04-18
GGAGCGGGAAGCATTGTGGCAGCAGGTACACGCGGGCAACGTGTCGATGGTAACATCTGATCACTCGCCCGCGCCTGCCAGTATGAAGGCTGATAGTAATTTCTTCAAGGTATGGGGAGGTATATCCGGCTGCCAGTCTTTATTGCAACTGCTGCTGACGGAGGGCTATGAAAAGCGACACCTGCCGCTGACGGTGGTTGCTGCTATGACTTCGGAATACGTTGCACAACGCTTCGGTCTCTTGCCAAACAAGGGAAACCTGGCGGTGGGTGCCGACGCGGATATCGCACTGGTTGACCTGCGAGATAGCAGTGTGTTGCAAGCCAACCAATTGTTTTATCGTCACCGGCATAGTCCCTATGTTGGTAAAATAATGCGCGGGCGGATCGTGAGGACGATGGTGCGTGGCAGAACGGTTTTACTGGAAGGGAAGGTTGTTTCTGAGCCAATGGGCAGGTTGATCAGGCAAGCGGGATTGTACGAATGATTTGGCAAGCAGTTTTATACTTGACAAACTCAAGTTCCTGAAGCAGAGGTTCACGTGCCAGCAGCCGATACATCCTATGCAATGATTTGCAGTTTTTGATGATGTGTATGAACGATTGGAGACTCTCTACGCTTCTTCCGGACGGCAACCCGTTTCTTCTCGAAGAAGCCGTGCGTATTCCGCACCCCTGCCCTGAAAGCATTTCGTCCGTAACGCTTCTCGTAATGCTTTTTGGACGTGTAGATGATAATCTTAAGAAGAGAGTTTTTGGGGAGCACAAGGAGCTTACCATGAATGTCCAACACGCAGCGACCCCGAGACCCCTTCCAGACCCACAGCGCCAGAACAACGTGGCTGATCTCCATCAGGATGGACGCTGGCTCCTCCTCGCTCGGGCCGGCTGGGTCACCGTATTTGTCCTTTCGCTCGCAGTCTTCGTCGCAAACCTCCTGGTCAGCGGGCTCGACCTGGTGAGCAGCTTGCTTCTCGTTACCGCGACCAGTGTGTGGTTCGCGGTCAGCGGCGTGCTGTTGTGGAGCAAGTCCAACGATCGGGTGGTCGTGCTCTTTTCCCTGGCATTCATGCTCATCGGAGGGGTCCTTCTCCCAAGCCATTCCGTCACATTCCTCGCGGGGCATTCCTGGGTCTGGCAGCTTTTCCTGGCACTGATCCTTCAACCCGTGGAATGCAGCGTTCTCATTTGCTCTTTACCGAATTGTCGAGGTTGCTTTTTACGGCAGTTTTATCTTCTCTCTTCTCTACCGGTACCGGCGGGTGTCCACTCCGATGCAGCGGCAGCAAACGAAGTGGGTGATCTTCGCCTTTCTCCTCATCCTTGTGGCAGCGAGCGCAGCAGCTCTTGAACTGAACATCATCCCCTACTATTTCCACGCATTCGCTCTGCCGAACCAACTCGCTTCACTGGTCTTTTTACTGACTAGCTGGTTTCTGCCTGTGCTCGGCCCCGTCGCCATCGGGATCGCCCTGTTGCGCTACCGGCTCTGGACGATCGACCTCATTATCAAGCGGACGCTGGTCTACGGTATCCTGACTGGAACCCTGACCGTGATTTATACCGGCACGATTCTCCTCTTGCAAGAGCTTTTGAGCGGGTTCACGAGTGGGAATACTCTGGCTCTTGTCGCCTCTACCTTGGCGATCGCAGTCCTGGTCATGCCTTTGCGAAGACGCATCCAAATCATCATTGACCGCCGCTTCTACCGCCGCGCATACGATGCGACCCGTACACTTGAAGCGTTCGGCGCAACGCTGCGTGGGGAGATCGACCTGAACACCTTGAGCGAACAGCTCGTCGCGGTCATCCAGGAAACGATGCAGCCCACGCATGTCTCGTTGTGGCTGCAACAGCATAACTCTCAGGCACGGAAACCGTCGAGATGGCTTGTGATGGCTGAAAAAGCTCCGTCACAACAGCCTCTCAGTGCCAAAAGTGCGACCGAGAGCGCTGAGACAACGGAGAAGATGTCAGGGTCACCATCCCGCGGGATTTCTCGACGGGCAGCCATGATAGGGCTGGCAGCAGGTGGGATAGTCCTAGCCGGTGGAGACCTCTCCTGGTGGCTCCTCTGGCGTCACCCGATCTTCACCTATCGTGGACATTCTCGTGAGGTAAATACGGTAGCCTGGTCCCCCGATGGCAGGCGCATCGCCTCCTGCTCAAACGATCAGACGGTGCAGGTCTGGGATGCCACTGATGGAAGCCACATCTTCACCTATTGAGGGCATATCGATATCGTGTTTGCGGTGGCCTGGTTACTCGATGGCAGGCGCATCGCCTCCTGCTCAGAGGATTGGACGGTGCAGGTCTGGGATGCGGTGGACGGAGGCCATGTTTTCACCTATCATGGGCATTCTGGTGAGGTGAATACGGTGGGCTGGTCACCCGATGGCAGGCGCATCGCTTCTGGAAGTGGTGATACCACGGTGCAAATATGGAATCCAGGATAAATGCTGGTGTCTCAATGCTTCCACGCGACTCATAGCATGTGCCAGTGAAAAACGTGGGTTATTGGTCCGTTTCCCACGGAAAATCCCTCTGCGCGCAGAGGAACGTTCTTTGTCTTAAAATCGGCGGTAAAGATGTTCAGAATGAGATCCTGAGGCTTGTATCAAAGCGTAATCAGGCCGCGCCGCACCCCGCGACTGACGGCGTCGGTGCGACTCGAAGCACCCAGTTTGGTAGAGATCGACGAGACGTGAAACTTGACGGTATGCTCGCTAATTAGAAGCCTGCGAGCGATCAGTTTGTTCGATAATCCCTGGCTAACCAGTTCCAGGACTTCGCGCTCACGAGCCGTTAACGGCTCTTCAAGGGTGCCGAGACTGACGGCGCCAACGAGCGGGCGCTGATCGTAGAGCCGATCAGCGAATGCTACAGGCAGTGTGATGAGTCCCTGCGCCGCGGCCACCACGGAGGCCTGGAGCTGTGCAGTCGTAGCATCCAGGGACACGACGCTCCAGCCCCGCAGTGAGAGGGCCCGCAGCGCTGCCAGCGAGCGCTCATCGTTGTTCGTGAGGACCACCAGCGCTACGGTTCCGTTTATGTTGTTCGCCATAGCACGTTCCACGCCTTCCAGCAGCGTCTCATCTACGACGATGACATCGATGCCTGGCAGCTCTGCGATGACCTCGGCCGGAGTAGAGGTCTCGCCTACCACTTGCATCTCGGGAGCGGCAAGCATTGCGCGCAACCCGGCCTGCATCATCGGTGTCGGTGCTACGACGAACACACGTATCATTGTTGCTCCAACGTTTCTATTGCTACATCGAGGGTCAGAAGATTACCTCCCCGCAGCACGCGTAGCTGGATCGTGTCCTGAGGGCCGCGCTGTGCGATAATGTCCAGCAGCGATGCTGCACCGGACAGCGGTTTGCCTGCCGCGTCAAGCAGCACATCGCCGATGAACACGCCCGAGACAGCGGGCTGCTGACTGCCGTTCAGTCCGCCGGATTCAACAGCCTGCGACGCGACTACCAGCAGCCCCGAGGTTCGTTCAGCCTCCAGGCCTGCCTTCTGACGTATATCATCAGGCAACTCTACCGGCTGTAGCTCTATGGAGAGTGTGACCCGGCGTCCAGGCATTGCCTCCAACCAGGAGCTTACCACATTACTCGGGATGGCGACAGCCAGGTCACCACCAAAGATCATGGCGTTGATGCCAACGACCCTGCCTTCAGCATCGAGCAGCGGTCCTCCGGAATTGCCTGGCGCCAGGTGCACATCCGACTTGATGTAGTGCGTTGGCTGCTCATCATCATTATGCCTGGCCGAGCCGAAACCGCTCACGATACCCGCCGTGACGACTCCGCGCTGGCCCCACGGATTGCCTATGGCGAACACCCACTCGCCAACGCGCAACTTTGACGAGTCGCCCGCCGACGCCGCTTGCAAGTCACCTGCGGAGATTTGCAGCATTGCCAGGTCCTGTTTTGGATGGCGGTCTACTACCCTGGCTTCAAGTACGCGGCCATCCGACAGGTGTACCTGGATGGTCGCCTTATCGCCGGGAACGACATGGTGGTTGGTGATGATATAGCCATCCGTGCTCCAGATGACGCCCGTACCGGCGCCGCGCCCACCGTTGCGCACCTGTACAATGCTTGGCTGCAGCCGGTTGACGATCTGCACGAGCGCGTGCGAGAAGGCATCAGGCAGCAGCGACGATAGTGACGATGGTACTGGAGAGGAAATTGTTTCTTGTGCCATTGTTTTACCTGTTTACCGTTTCTATTTGCGCTGCCCCACGGTTACCTGCAAGGTCTGGAGGGTATTGCCGCGAATCACCTCAAGCGGGATCGTCTTGCCGACGCGGTTATTGGTGAGCAAAGTCTGAAGTTCCTCGCTATCGATGATGGCCTGTCCATCAATACCCACCAGGATGTCGCCGAGCATCAGCCCGCCCTTCTGGGCCGGGCTTTCTTCATCCACTTTGAGGATAAGCAAACCTTGCTCCTGCGTGCGTCCCGCGCGCTGCCCCACGGGCAGGTGTACGACCTGGCTGCTAATGCCCAGGTAGCCGCGCTTGATATAGCCCTGCTGCAGGAGTGTTTCCGCGATGCTCCAGGCAATGGACGCGGGCACCGCCAACGCGACGCCACTCACCAGGCCCGTTGTGATGATGCCAAGGACGGCGCCCTGCGCGTCGATCAATGGCCCGCCTGAGAAGCCAGGATAGGGGGTCGCATCGGTACGAATATAGCGTTCAAGTGTCGCGCCTCGCCCGGTGCGCAAGGGACCACCGATGGCGCTCACAATGCCTGCACTTGCCATCGGTCCTTCACTTGAAGACCGGCCGACCGCCAATACCAGTTGACCGACGCGGGCAGCCTCTGTGGCAGCCGCCGCTGCATCCAGCTTGAGGTCGGCTACGCGCAGCACGGCCAGGTCGGTTGCCGGGTCGCGACCGACAAACTGGGCCGGAAGCGTACGCGCATCGTGGGTTTGAATGGTTAAATCTTCTTCGCGCTCAAGCACGTGATCCGCCGTCAGGACCAGGTCCTGTGCGTACACCAGGCCACTCGCTGGCTGTCGTTGTCGACCGTTGACCTGTAAGAGGGATTGACTGACGCGTTCGACGGCGTCGGCCATCTGATTTGACAGTATTCTCAAAACATGTGTAACGGTTGTTGTTTGCTCCATAGTTCGTCCTTCTTCATAGTTGAACTGCGTAGTCCAATAACTGTACTTCACTATATGCCATGGAGCGACAACCAACATCACCCATTCGACTAGCTGCTACCCGGAAAAACGACCAGGGCTCAATTTGCGACAACTACTCTCATGAAAGTTCTCGTTTGCCGTCGACCTGGTAGCCTATTTCTGTCATCTCGGACCAGAGGTAATCATCGTCGAGCAGCTTGAGCAACATCCAGGGTTTCTTCTCGTCGTAAAGCAGTACCCGCTCTTCATTAATCGCCTTAATGAACTCCTCACCCAGGTCTTCTTTGTTCATCCTGTTGATAACCCTCTGGATTCTGTCGATCGTGAGGTCCTTCAGGTAAGGCTTTTGCGAGATATTCTTCAGTTTCGCCATCTTCTGCGGATGTCTTTCACAGTGGTGGGCAAATTTGTCAAAGTTCTTGATCGGCACCCTTACTTTGATAACATTCAATGTATGTTTCGCGGTCTTCATCACCTCTTCCAGAAAGCGGAAAAGGTAGTGGAAGTTTTCCTTGTGGAAAATGAACATACTGCTGCCCCGGCTCATGCAATCGATGTGTTTATCGAAGAGGAGCACCGGCTGACTTACAACATCGTACTCATCCTGGTCACGCCACATGGCAGCGAGAAAGCGCGACTTGCTCAACAAATTCTTGGCAGCATAGGAACGGAAGAAGTACACCGGTTCATGATCCTCGCTGAACTGAATCCTGATGACATAGAAGCGTAGGCCCAAAACGAACTGTCTCTCATCTTCCTGAAACGTTCCCATGTCTGGAAGCGACTGTAATGGCTCGATTTGTTTCTTAATAGGCTCGTATCCAGGCATGGAGAAATCCAGGTGCTCGATCTCGTCTACGAGGGGCTTGCTCGCGGCATCGTAGTTGTACAATACAAGATCGGCACTGAGCCACTTCTTGTGGAGATCCGCAAGGAAAGGAATGACTATGTCATCACGGAATTTTTCTGTTAAGCGCGGGGACAGTTCTACTACTCTAAACGCTGGCACGTCTTCATCTGGCTGCACCGAAGCAAGACAGACGGCCATGCTGCATGCCCTCCAGTCTTCTGGAAGCAGCGCAAAGATGCCTTCCAGGATATCTTTGTATTGGATTTCCATTTCTGCCAATGTGATCACGCTCTCCTCCCTAGAAAAATACTTTCGCCTATTTTCACCAGGTGTAACCTTTCTCCTCGCACAATACGGTCGCGTATGATGAGATAGTGTGATAACTCACTATGCTCCAGGGTAACTTCGTAGAGATGATAGCCAATCAGGTTGAGCATGGGGTTGATGTAAATCATATTGGAGTTTACATAAACGAGCAGCAGGGCAGCCATAAAAACTATGATTGCCGCGATTTGCTCCCAACTGCTCAAAGGAAAAGCAACAAAGGGGATGAGATAGCTAGCGATATAGCTCATAACATCGCCATCACGTTTCTGCAGTTCGACTACTTTCTCATGGAGGACAGCCCTCCTCGGCGCAATTAACAGAAAGTAGAGCAACATAATCACCAGACCCGATAAACCGACGAGCAAGATGATGACTGCCCAGAAACGCTGCCTGTCAAAAAGGAAAATGCTGAAGATGAGTGCCAGCGGAAAGTACGAGCTGACAAACAGCATACAACGCACAAAGAGACTGGGCATAGGCGCTATCCTTTCCGCTACGTGAGAAGCACATATACTTTCAGGTCGAGTAGATGCAGCACCAGTATAGCAGAGAAGCGCTGAGATAGAAAGACGCACTGGAGAGGAGGGCTAGGAAAAGAATCCCAGTCACTGGCGCAAGGTGTATAATAGTAGGTAGCTCTTACGAGGATGGTGCAGCCATCGTCTTGCAGCAGCTCGGAGGCGAGGTCCTCCCGCGCTCGAAGCACGGGTGTCCTGGGTAACGAGGCGAACAATGATGTTCAACACTTTTGGAAAGGCAAGTGTCTATGTGGCAAAACTATCTGCAACCAGGCAGTCTCGAAGAGGCGCTGCAGATGTTACAGCAACTCAACGGGCAAGCGCGGCTCGTCGCAGGTGGCACCGACGTGCTGGTAGAGCTGCAGCGGGGTGTGAAAGCAACTCGGACACTCATCGATATCAGCGCAATACACGATCTAAAATATATACGCCATGAAGGCGAGTACTTGTATCTCGGCGCACTTGCTACCCACAACGACGTGGTGGCATCAGAGGCATGTGTGGAACATGCCCTGCCCCTGGCGCAAGCCTGCTGGGAGGTCGGCGCACCGCAGATTCGCACCCGCGCCACCCTGGCAGGCAACGTGGTTACTGCATCGCCCGCTAACGACACAATTACACCGCTGATGGCCCTGGACGCAGAAGTAGTACTGGTCAGCATGGAAGGCGAACGGGTCGTACCACTGCATGACTTTTACCCTGGTGTGCGGCGCACGCTGCTTAAACCCGATGAGCTGCTGCGCGAGATTCGCGTTCCCGCGATGACCGGCAACCAGCGCGGCCTGTTTCTTAAACTGGGGCTGAGGCGAGCTCAGGCTATCTCAGTGATCAATGTAGCGCTGGTGCTGACGTTCGACGAAGAGCAGATCAGTGAAGCACGCATCACCCTGGGCTGCCTGGCGCCAACGATTGTGCATGCCAGCACCGCTGAGGGATATCTCAAAGGAAAAGCGCTCGATGCAGCAGTGTGCGACGAGGCCGGGCGGCTTGCCAATGAAGACGTCACACCCAACGACGATATACGCGGCTCGGCCAGGTACCGGCGGGCCACGCTGGCTGCTCTCGTCGCGCAAGGGTTGCAGCGCATTGCGGCAGGCAAGGCGGCCGAAGGATGGGTATCTCAGCCAATACTGTTAGAAACACAAGCCGACACGACGGCATCCAGCAGGTTCGAAGGTACCATCATTACCACCATCAACGGTAAGCCCTACCAGCTTGCCAACGCACTACACAAGACGCTGCTGAATGCCTTGCGCGAGGATGCCGGGTTGACTGGCACCAAGGAAGGCTGTGCCGAAGGAGAGTGCGGCGCCTGCACAGTGTGGCTGAATGGACAGGCTGTTATGTCTTGCCTCGTGCCCGCGCCACAAGCTCATAACGCTGCGATTACCACCATTGAAGGACTGGCGAACGGGAGTACACTACACCCACTACACTCACTACACCCACTACAGCAGGCTTTTATCGATCACGCCGCTGTACAGTGCGGCTATTGCATTCCGGGCATGCTTATGGCGGGAGCTAAACTGCTGCAAGAACATCCACATCCCAATATCGAGCAGGTACAGACTGCTCTCAGTGGCAATATCTGCCGCTGCACGGGGTATCGCAAGATTCTCGATGCCGTATTGAGCGTAGGAGGCGCCAGCTAACCGGTGGAGTCTTAGATCACATGTCAATAACCCACACATGATACCAATGAAAGGATCGTTATGATACAACGAGGACGACTGGCGAAATGCCCTTTTTGTGGCAGCCAGAGACAAGCGGGGGCCACATACTGCCCTAACTGTGGCCGGTGGCTCCCGTCAACTACTTATGACCCGGCTATTAGCATCGCAGATGCTACCCTCGTCAATACATTAGGAGACGCCGCACTCGTAGGAAAATGGTTCGTCTTTCTCAAGGCCCACTGGCTGCACCGTTCAGGCATGGACACTCTCCTGGCGACCTCTGGCATCTCGGGAGCCCCTAAACCTGTCATTTTGTTTCGTGGGCAAGCCAAAGAAATAGCGCTGCCAGGAGCGCGCATCGCACCGGCAGCCCTGCCAAGGCCTCAACTGGTTTCGCTCACCTGTGACAAGGCGCTCTATCGCGCCAATCGCGACACGGTTCGCCTCTTGATCGCTGCCCCTCAATCTGTCAGCACAGAAATGAAGCTCAAATTGCGCCTGAGCGGTAATCCCTATGCCGACTATCCTCTTACACTAGATGAGTACGGGTTGTGCCTGTGGTCTATGCAAGGGCTGCCAGAAGGCGAGTACGAAGCAACACTGGATGGGATCGACATCGATGCCTGTCGTTTTGAAGTCGCCGAGTATCGCCTGGCTGCTCTCAACGCCGAACTGGTCGAGCAGCAATTGCGCGGTGAGACGCTGCACTATACCCTCGCGGTGACAGCCTTTGGGCAGCCTTATCAGGACCGCGTTGAAGTAGAGCTACAGGAACGCGGGCAGCGTGTCGGCAAACGCGAGCGCCTCACCTGCAATCCCGAGGGGCAATGCCAGGGCACGGTGAAACTGACGGGCGCTGGCCCTTATACACTGAGCGTCTTCGCCGGAGAGCGCACGGCCACGGTAGCCTTGAAAGGCTCGGAGCAAGAGCGACGCGAGACGCTAACGATCAGCGAGCTGGGTAAGGTGCACGAGCTGAGCCTTTTGCCGCTGCCGCAGGCGGACGAGTGCCGGGGTATGTACATCATGCCAGGTGGCTCCAATACGGCGCCGTTCCTGGTCCAGCGAGTTATCGGCGGTGAGGTCGAGATCACGCCGCGCGTCGAGGTCGAGATGTTGCGCGTGGTAGTCGTTGACCCGGCGCGCGGGACGAGCGAGGAGAGCCTGCTCGAGCAGGTGAGCGCGAATAAGGGTATCCGCCTGCCCGTCCCGCAGCCCTACGGCATCGTCCTGCTGGGGGCGTTCATCGAGGACAAGGCCTGGGAGGGCTGGTGTGCCGTCCTGCATCCAGCGGATCTCCAGCTACAGTGCGAGGCTCCGCAAATGGCAAAACCGGGCGCCCACATTACTGTGACGCTCAAAACGAGCGCGACCGACCGCGTTGTGCCGGTGCAGTTGATTGTAAAGGACCAGCGTCTGATAGCGCCGAGCGATCCACAGGTTGAACTGGCAGCGTGCATCAAGAAAAACCTCGGCACCTGGCATGAACAGTCGTATACAGGCGAAGTCGATCTACAACTGGCCGACCTGAGGCAGCCGCAAGTCCTCCATCGTGCATTAAGTGCCCCTGCCATAGGGAATGCTTTTCCTGCTGCTCCAATCGGACAAGCATTCCAGGGCAGCGCTTTTACACAAGCGAGTGCAACAGCTGTACCGACCAGCGGAATGCTGCACATGGCGCGAGAAGAGAAGGCTCGTGGGAGGACAGCAGCGGATACCCTGGTGACAGGGGAAAGGGAGCGTGGCAGCGAGACCAAACCTGCGGCCACATTGACCAGGGTGCGCCTGCAATTCCCAGAGATCATTTACAACAACATCGTGCGAGTGCAGGGTGAAGCAAAGGTGGAGATCACGCTGGGCGATAGTATGACTCGCTACAGCATCGAAGCATTTGCGCTCTCCCCTGAGGCCCTGGACTGGCAGCGCGCAGAAACAACGCTTGAAGCAGTACAGCAGGTCTACGGTGAGTTGACCGTCTCGCCTTTCGTCTTCCCTGGCGATCCTGTGATGGGGCGACTCGACGTTGGAGCCGCCTCCGGCAAGGCTTTCGTCGAGGTACGCCATGATGGCGAAGTCCTGCCGCTGTTCCTTGCCGATGGCAGTGCAGTCACCCCTGACCTCCCGGTGACCTCTGGTTCGGTCGTACGTTTTCCTGTGCGGCCAGGCGCGATCACAGCGACTGTGAGAGATGCCCTTACAGGCGAGGCGGACGCCAGCGAGCGCTATATCACAGAGCCGGGAAAGCTGCGCCATATTATGCGCCGCCTGCGCCTGCTGACTCCCGGCGATGAAGTAATGCTGCAAGAGGCGCACGTACAAGAGCTCAAGCCGATGCCGGGCCTGGAGCGACCCTTCCAGTTCTTCGTCGAAGGCGCGGCTAAGTATCCCTATGGCTGAATACAGCAGACATCGGCCAAGGTCTTGGCCATGTACACCGGCTACATCACCAACCAGGATCACACTGAAGTAGCGAACGACTATGAAGCGGCTATTCTCGTCTGGTACAAGCGGCTCAAGAGCATGTACTTACCAAAGCAGGGTTTCTGCCTCTACCCACCCGAGGAAGGCGGCACAAAAAAGCCCGATACTTATTGCGCGCCGCTGGGTGTCCAGCACCTCCTCAACCTGCCCGCCAGCGAACGCTCAGGAGTGAAGCAGAAGGCCCTGCTGGAGGTGCTGGACGACATTCGCGCTATGGTGAAGGACGCTGCCACCTACTACAAGATCGACTCTCCGCCGAAGGAGATCAAAGATTGCCACGCGGCTTACCGGGCGCTGGCTAATGGCGCTTCACAGAAGGACAAGGACAGGGCAGCGGCTTACGTGCGCTCACGGCTGGTTGAGCGCAACGGGAAGACGTACGTCGAGGTAGCTGAGCATCAACCATCGTACCGTTTGTGGGGCATGGCCGTTTCCACGCGAGAGGAGACTGCCTACGCTGCCGCCGCCCTGCTGGCAACGAAAGAACCGGGTGATCTTCCCAAAGCTATTGCTGCAACGAACTACCTGACCGGCCAGTTGAATGAAGAGGGCCGCCTCTACAGCACCGTCGATACGGCGGCATGCCTGGCCCTGATGATCGGGCTGCGCGATTCTGGGGTCGTCACTAACGCCGGGGCAGGGCGCGTGTTGCTCAACGGGCAGGAGATGCGCCTGGAGGACGCGCTGGTTTATGCTGGCAAGGTCGAATCGCTGCGCAGCCTTGAAGGGGTCGTCGCTGTCCAGGTGACTTCTGAGGTAATTGAGGATTGGGGGGTCTTCAAGAGCCAGTTGCCTGTTGAAGTTCGCCTTGAACGCAAGGGACGATCTCAGCAGCGCTTCAAGGTTGGAGATGAGCTTGACCTGGTGATTACGATACCACATTACGAGCCGGGCATGATCGCCCATGTATGCCTGCCGGACGTGCTGGCACGAGTTGTTGGCGGCGGCCAGGTCAAGCGTTTCAGCCTGGATTTTTGTGAGAAAAACGTGCTGCGCGTACCGCTGGCTGCGATAGGATCGACGATCCTGCCGCGTGGACCAGGCGCCGGTAAGAAAGACTCTCAGGCCAATGCTCAGCACTGGGCAGTTATTGTGCGCAATATGTTCAAGGAAGAGCAGGTGGGCAATCCAGGATTGCTGCAGGTGACGGTGGAGTGAACCAGCAGCATAGAAAAGGCAGGTCCAGCGTGGAAACTTTGATCGGGGCATCGCTGCCCCGCCCGGACGCACTGGGTAAAGTGACAGGGGCAGCTGCCTATCCGGCTGACCTGGTGCGACCGGGTATGTTACATCTCCAGGTAGTGTTCGCTCATCGCCCGCATGCTCGTATCCGTTCGATTGATGCGAGTCGCGCATTGCAGCATGCTGGCGTGGTGACCGTGCTCACTGCGGCCGACGTGCCCTACAACCCTTACGGGTTAATCGACGCCGACCAGCCCGTTCTTTGCGGTGACGTGGTACGTTTTGAAGGCGATAAAGTGGCGCTGGTCGTGGCCGAAAGCAAAGAGGCCGCAGTGGCGGGCGCCAGTTTAGTGACCGTCGCATATGATGATTTGCCTGCTGTCACTGATGCTCGCGCGGCGCTGGCAGCCGGAGCTCCACTGGTACACGAGCATCTTGGCAGCAACCAGCTCCTGCACATACCAATTCGCAAGGGAGACGTTGCCCAGGCATTCGCCGAAGCCGACGTGGTGCTCGAGGATACATTTACGACTTCCTGGCAAGAACATGCTTATCTGCAACCAGAAGCGGGCATTGCATTTCTTGATGAGCAGGGGCGCGTGGTGATCGAGACGGCCGGCCAGTGGCTGCACGAAGACCGCCGCCAGATCGCAGAGATACTACAACTGCCGGAAGAGCAGGTAATCGTGCGCTATGCCGCCATCGGTGGGGCTTTTGGCGGGCGCGAAGACCTGTCCATACAGCATCTCCTGGCGCTGGCGACCTGGAAGCTCAAGCGTCCGACCGCGCTTGTCTGGAGCCGGGAAGAGTCGATGATTGCCCATCACAAGCGGCATCCTATAACCATACATTGCCGCTGGGGAGCTCAGAAGGATGGCCGGATCAGCGCAGTCGAGGCCGAAGTGATCGCTGATGGAGGAGCCTATGCCTCGACCAGTGCGGAAGTGACTAAGGTTGCCACGTTGTTTGCCAGCGGATGTTACGAGATTGCCAATATCGCTGTCGATGGCTATGCAGTCTATACCAACAACATCCCATGCGGCGCCTTCCGCGGCTTCGGGGCGCCGCAGGCACAGTTTGCCAGCGAGGTGATGGTGACGCGCCTGGCGCAGGCACTGGACATCGACCCAGTCGAGATGAGGCGGCGCAACATCTACCGCGAGGGGAGTATCGAGCCAACACAAAGACCACTCCCCCCGGGCGTCAGCGCATTGCCCGTGCTAGAACGCTGTGTCGAGGAAGCCCGTAAGCGTTCCGGCTACGGTGAGCCGCCCCAGCATCCCGCTCCCCACTTGCGTCGTGGCACCGGCATTGCCTGTGGTATGAAAAACGTCGGCTATTCGTTCGGCTCTCGGGAGCAGGCTACCGCTACAGTGGAACTTTCTGGCGAGGCAGAGCTTGAGCGCGCAGTGGTGCGCGTAGGCGCAGCCGACGTGGGGCAGGGATCGCACCTTATTTTGCGCCAGATCGCTGCCGAGGTTCTGGGGCTGCGCCTGGAACAGGTCTCCATAATCTGCAACGACAGCAGCGAGACGCCCAATGCTGGCAGCGCCTCGGCTTCACGCATGACACTGATGGGAGGGCGAGCCGTGAGAGATGCTGCCCTGGCTGCGCGGGAGCAATGGGGCAGTACCGATGATTATCGTGTCAAGGCAACGGTACAGTATCGCCCGCCCGCAACAACGCCGCTCGATCCCGTGACCGGCGCCGGGACGCCAAACTACTGCTATGGCTATGCTGCGCAAGCAGTGGAGGTCGAGGTGAACATGCTGACCGGGCAGGTGCAGGTACTGCGTATAATCAGTGTTCATGACGTGGGCAAGGCCATCAACCGCCAGCAGGTGGAGGGTCAGATCGAGGGCTGCCTCGCCCAGGCGCTAGGCTATACGCTGCTAGAGCATTTCCAGGTCCACGACGGCCATATCCTGACACCATACTTCAGCACTTACCTGCTGCCTACGGTGCTGGATATGCCAACAGAGATCGTGCCGATTATCCTGGAACTGGCCGACCCTAATGGGCCTTACGGCGCGCGCGGCGTGGCAGAAATGCCGCTGGTACCCTTCGCGCCTGCAGTTGCCAGCGCAATTCACGATGCCACAGGCGTGTGGCTGACCGAACTTCCTATGACGCCGGAACGGGTGCTGATGGCGATAAGGAAGGCATGATCTGTAGTTGCCAGGGCAGGGGCAAGTCTCCCACCGCGCCGCCCCCAGGGCAGGGGCAAGCCCTGCCCCTACTATACACGGGCCGATGCGTATCATCTATCATTATTAAGGAGAATAGTAAGCTTATGACTATATTAAGTATCACAGTCGGACCCATGCAATTCACTGCACGGATGGAAGAGGCGGACGCGCCACAGACCTGTGCGGCTTTCAAAAAATTGCTACCTTTCCGTAATAAGCTCATACACGCACGTTGGAGTGGTGAGGCCTGCTGGATTCCACTTGGTGATTTCACCCTTGAGGTTGGCTATGAGAACCACACCAGCCTCCCGGCTCCCGGTGAGATATTGTTCTATCCCGGTGGGTTCAGCGAGACGGAAATCCTCTTTCCCTACGGGGGCGCTCGTTTCGCCAGCAAAGTTGGACAACTGGCGGGAAACCACTTCCTGACAGTGGTTGACGGGCGCGAACACCTGCGTGAAATGGGCAGGCTCGTGCTGTGGGAGGGAGCACAGGATATTGTGTTTGAGAAGTATCAGGCTACCGTACCGGCCACTGCGGCTTGATCTCAATGCCAGCACGACGGTAAAGCTGCTCGGCGTGGTGGTGAGCCTGTTCTATTACCTCGTCCTCGTCCATTGTCAGCAGGTTGCCCTGTTCCACCACGAGCTGCCCGTCAACGACCACCATATCCACATTGCCGCCGGTAGCAGCGTATACCAGCGTTGAGACGGGATTCATGGAAGGCGCCGTGTGCAAGCGGTTGAGATCAATTACAACGAGGTCGGCCTTCTTACCGGCTTCGAGCGAGCCGACTTCATGCTCCAGGCCTAATGCTCGTGCTCCGTTGATCGTTGCCATCTCCAGCACTGTCTCGGCGGGCACTATCAGGGGGTCAAGCGTAACAGCTTTGTGAATAAGCGCGGCCAGCTTCATCTCGCGGATCATGTCGTAGTCATTGTTGCTGGGCCCGCCATCGCAACCCAGTGCTACATTGACGCTGCTGGCAAGCATCTGTGGGACTTTACAGACACCGGAGGCGAGCTTGCTATTTGAAGAAGGGTTATGCGAGACGCTGGTACGGGTGGCAGCCAGTTTCTCTATGTCCTCCTGGGTGAGCCATACCATATGCACCAGCACAGTTTTCGGGCCAAGGAGCCCAACGCTCTCAGCATAAGCCACGGGGGAAAGACCATACTTCTCGTTGAGGAAGATTTTGTCGGCTTCGACCTCGGCCAGGTGCATGGTGATGCCCATATCGCGCTGGTGAGCCAGCTCGCTCATTTCGCGATACAGCTCGCCGGAGACGCCTCCCGGGGTGCGCGGGCCAAACCAGACATGAATACGATCATTAGCAGCGCCGTTCCACTTGCTATGCATATCCAGCACGCCGAGCAAGCTCGTTTCGCGGCTCTCGATCATGCCCGGGTGCATGGCATTATCCTGGGTTGCATAGGTACCGATATCCATTACGATGCCAGCAAGGCAGGCCCGAATGCCGCTTTCATCGACGGCTCGCGCTATCCCATCGAAGCCGTAGCGATGGGCCAGCATGGATTCGAGAAAGGTGGTGGTGCCTGATTTGAGCATCTCGGCAATGCACAGGCGAGCACTCACGTAGCCATCATCTGTAGTGAAGTTGCCCTGCAGCACCCATACACGCTCGCAGAGCCACTGGATCAACGCCATGTCATCCGCGCACCCCCGAATCAACGCCTGGGCCAGGTGAACATGTGTATCGATCAACCCTGGGATGATCAGTTTGCCCTGTACATCGATCACTTCATCATCCCCATACATAGGCAGGAGAGCAGCGGTTTTGTCAACGGAAACTATGCGATTACCCTTGATGGCGATAGCCCCATCGCTGATGATGTCACGAGTGGCATTCATGGTGACGATAGTGGCATTCTTGAAAAGCATCTCGATCTCCCGCTGCTAGCAGTAGTCCACACCGGCGTTTACCTGCTAGGACCAGCTTGCCCGCACCTCGCGCAACTGATCCGGTGACAGTATGCGGAAGAGAATAACCAGGTTTTCCAGGTCATACTCGAGGCCAATAGAATGCAATTCTTGCCGGATGCGGCCGAGGGCGCTAATCTGGGCTGTTGAGATCAACCCATAACTGACCAGGCTGGCCGCCAGCAGTTGGTCAGGTGTCAGCAGTTTGAACATAAGCAGTATTTCACCAAGGTGATAGTTCAGATCCACACCACGTAGCATACGCTGTACACTCTGGGCAACCTCCAGGCGATTTTGTGGAACAAGATGCCCTTCGAGCAGCACACTGCCTAGCGAACGAGTGGCACGGCCACTGAGCACAGGCGGGGCAGGCGGAGGTGGAGGTGCAGGCATGGGAGGAAGACTCTGCATGATATTTAGCAGGGTGTTATCGGATGTTATATCCACCTCTGATCCCCGGCGTCGCAGCGCTCGATGGATAGCAGTTTGTGCCAACCCATGATGAACACTATCGTCATGATCTTCTTCGCCGGCGCCTGTGTCATATGTATTCGGTGATCTCTGAGCGATGTCCTGATACGCCGGTTCGGGGGTTTGTGGAGGTGGAGGCATCATCGGAGAGACGAACGAGGGTTTCAGCGGAATCTGAGTGCCAGGAGCGCGTTCAACAGGCATATCCTGAATAGGCGATGCTCGCAGTGACGAAGTGTTGACAGGTGCGGGTTGCGCGACAATCATTCCTCCTCGCTCCTCGAAGCGAGCTGGACGCTCTTGCGCAGTTTGTGTTTCTGGTTTCGCTTGTTGGAAGCCGCTCTCCGGGATGGGATATGCAGACTGCTGTTCATGCAACATGCGGGATAGCTGTGCCAGGCTCGATTCTTCGCCACGATCAAATGAGGCCAGAGGCCCTTGCTGCCTGGGCTGGGGGCCTATGCCTGTACCTTGCCCGGCAAGAGCTCGGAGGGTAGGACTGGTTGCCATCGTCATATCTATATTTTGTGCAGGCGTACTCACCTGCTCTGCTGGTGCAGAGCCGTAACCAGGCTGAACTACAGGTCCGGCGGAGTTCAAGGGACTGCGGCCAGGAGTGTTCCATACTGCCTGACCAGGATAGATAACCGCGCGAATCCGATCAGAATAGGTCCGCGTGGTACTGACGGGTAGTTCTACCTGTTGGGGTGGAACTGGTGGTTGTTGTGACGGTACCTGGGATGGCACTGCTGGGATCTGCTGGCTCGAAGGTGCAGCCGAAGCAGCAAATCCCATTAGACGATTGCGAGATGCTACTGTGGGCAGCCGCATAGTGACCTCTGTAGCGCCTACGGGCCTGGCTATTGTTGTTTCGCTCGTCGCTGGCGCTTGCCCCCTCGTCATGGGAATCTTCGCACCTCGCGATAGTGAGCCTGTAATTGCTACTGGGACATGCGTACGTACTGCATCAACCAGGTTCATAATGCCAAGCATGCCATCTACTTCTATATCAGCATCCGCGCGGCTGCGCTCATCGGGGTCTTCTGGCCCATATCCTGCAAGGTTAGTACAGCGATAGGTAAGCACTTGCATTCCATGCTCCTTGCGTTGAGCATCCAACTGTACCCAGAACTCACGTCGCCCTGCCGCAGCCTGTGCCAAATCTACCAATACCATTTGCACAGGGTTACGTGCCATTGCATCAAACACTTCTACGGCT
>WNFA01001696.1_pt1 | contig 18014 bp, 19 predicted proteins | sample 5400481 | NCBI WGS metagenome assembly WNFA01 (sample SAMN13153340, study PRJNA577476) | soil metagenome | isolation source: 120 cm saprolite under Douglas fir tree site 2 hole 1 replicate 2 | place: USA:California | collected 2015-04-18
AGCCGGCGGCTGGTGCTGCCGGTGATGCGCACTCCGCCGCTGGCGAGCCCGAATCCTTGCGAGGCGCTGGCGGAAGGCAGGCGCGGAACAAACGCCAAGAGCACTGAGGCGAGGATGGCGAGTCCGGCGCCAACCCACAGCATGCTCGCGTCGATGGTGAGGTCGAGCGCGCGAACCGAGAAGCGCGAGGCGTAGCGAGCAAGAATGGCGACCATCGGACGGGCGCTGAGCACTCCAAGAATCGCGCCGGCGCCGCAGAGCAGAAGGCTTTCAGCGAGGAGAGTGCGACGCAGGGCTCCGCTGCTTGCGCCCAATGCGGCGCGGATAGCTAACTCACCTTCGCGACGCACGCTGCGCGCCAGGATCAGGTTGGCAACGTTGGAGCACGCAATGATGAACACCAGGATGGAGGCCGCCAGCAGAACCCACAGAATCGTTCTCGCCCCGGACGTGATTTGATCGCGTAGGAGCACGGCATGAATGCGATTGTCCCCCTTCTGCGAATAAGCCTCCGGATGCTCGCGAATCATCGCAGCGTAGACCGTGCGCAATTCAGCGTTCGCTGACTCCAGCGTGGCGCCGGGAGCGAGGCGGCCGAAGAGTTCGGTCATGCGATGGACGCGCCCGGTGACCATCGTCGCCGACAAATGATGAGGGCTGGTGACCACGTTGGCGATAATCTCAGTATTCGCCGGATAGGGAACCGAAGGCTCCAACACGCCGACGATCGTCGCGGAACGCTCGCCCAGCCGGATCTCTTTGCCGACCACAGAGGGATCGCTCTTGAGCGTCGTGGTCCAGAAACGATACGTGAGGACCGCGGCGCCAGCAGCCTTGGGGCCGTCGTCATGCATGTCGAGGAGTCTTCCGAGGACCGGGTGCAAGCCCATCACTTCGAAATAGGAACCGCCGACAACTCCGGCGCGAACTTCGCGGGGATCTCCCAGCCCAACCATGGTGAAGCCGATGGTCGAGAAGTCGCCAATGGCGCTGAGAGATTTAACTCCGGCGCGCATATCCCGAATTTCGGGAACCGAAAAATTGGCATTTTCGACGCCAATGCCAGGGGCGCTCTGGCGGATGTAGATCAGGCTGCGCTCGTCGCGATTGACGAGCGGCCGCAGCAGCACGCCGCGCACCAAGCTGAAAATTGCCGCGTTGGCGCCTATGCCTAGCGCCAGCGTGAGCACTACTGTGATCGCCAGTCCCTTGGCCCGCGTCAGCGAGCGAAAAGCGAATTTCAGATCCTGAAGAAACAACTCTGCTTTGCCGTTCATCGTTCCGCCTCCCTAGAGTCAGTGCGCCATGGGCCCGATCGTCTGCGCGTGGTTAAAGCAGCCATAGCCTAGCTCCTAGCTATAGCAAACGACAGAAATGGGCAGGCGTTTCCAGCTGTCTGCCCACGCCGCGCCCGGGAACCACGCCCCTTTTTGCCTAGCCTCCTGCAATGGCCCCGACGATCAAAAGGGGTTCCTTCCCCGCGACCACCGCTTCCGGCAGCGGCGCGTCCGGCGACTCATGAGAAAGATCCTCCTCGCAGGCGAAGAACCGCAAAAATGGCCGCCGCTGCTGCGTCACATGGTCGCGGATAGTGCCGCGCAGCATCGGATAATTCGCCTCCAACGCATCGACCACAGAACGTTGCGTGGCCGGACCCTTGATCTCGAGCTCCACCTCGCCGGCCACATGCGCCAGCCCTCGCAGGTGACCTGGGAGCACGACTCGGATCATGGCAGCGTCTGGACCTCGACAGAAAGCACCGCCGGAAGATCCCGCACAATGGGTGCCCAGTTGTCTCCGGCATCCGCCGAGCAATACACCTGACCGCCCGTGGTGCCGAAATAGACCCCGCACTTATCGAGCCAGTCCACGGCCATCGCGTCGCGCAGCACGTTTACGTAGCAGTCCCGTTGCGGCAGCCCTTTCGTCAGTGCCTCCCATTCATTTCCGCCGCTGCGGCTGCGGTACACGCGCAGCTTCCCCTCCGGAGGAAAATGTTCTCCGTCGCTCTTGATGGGGACGACGTAGATGGTTTCCGGCTCGTGCGTATGCACATCAACTACGAATCCGAAGTCGGTCGGCAGATTCCCGCTGACCTCTTTCCACAAATCGCCGGCATTGTCGCTGCGCATGACGTCCCAGTGCTTCTGCATGAACAGCACACCTGGGCGGGACTTGTGCATGGCGATGCGATGAACGCAGTGCCCAACCTCCGCGTTTGGATCCGGAATGTATTGCGAGTGCAGACCGCGGTTGATAGGCTGCCACGTCTTGCCGGCGTCGTCGCTTCGGAACGCACCTGCCGCCGAAATGGCGACGAACATCCGTTTGGGATTGCTGGGATCCAGAACAATCGTGTGCAAACACATTCCCCCCGCGCCCGGTTGCCACTTGGGGCCCGTGCCGTGGCCGCGCAATCCAGAGAGTTCCTGCCACGACTTACCGCCGTCCTTCGAGCGGAACAGAGCGGCGTCTTCCACTCCAGCATAGACCGTGTCCGGATCGCTAAGCGATGGTTCAAGGTGCCAAACTCGTTTGAACTCCCACGGATGCTGAGTGCCGTCATAAAACTGATGAGTGGTCAGAGGTCTGCCGGTTTCCGCGGACGTGTCGTACACGAATTTGTTGCTCTCAGCCTTCGGCGGTCCCTGAGGCGTGGTTTGCTCGCCCGGCGGCGTTCCCGGTTGTGTCCAGGTTTTGCCGCCATCATCGGAGCGCTGAATAATCTGCCCGAACCAGCCGCTGCACTGCGACGCATACAGCCGATTCGGGTCCGCGGGCGATCCCTTCAAGTGGTACATCTCCCAACCTGCGAAGTGCGGCCCGCTGACGTCCCAGCGCGCGCGCTTGCCGTCCGACGTTAGTATGAATGCGCCCTTGCGTGTGCCAACCAATACACGTACACCGCTCATCGGTCACTCCTTCTCACCAGTGGTCAAGCTCTGCAGAAGCGTCGCGTCGCCTGTCTCTGCATCAGGAAGCGTTCAGTCGTTGCCCGCGGCGGCACCAGCCTGCTCGCAATTCACCATCCACGGTATGCCGAATCGATCGACAACCATACCGAAGCTCGCCGCCCAGAACGTCTTCTGCAGCGGCATCTGCACTTTACCGCCTTGCTCCAATTCCTTAAAGATGCGCTCCCCTTCCGCAACGTCTTTCACTCCGACCGACAGGGAGAAGCCCTGCGGCGCTTGATAGTGGTCGGGCGGAGCGTCCGAGCCCATCAACACCGTACTGCCGACGGTCATGCGGGCATGCATGATCTTATTACGCCATTCGGGCGACACTTGTTTCGCCATGGGAGATTCGCCATGCGTCATCATGGCCTCGATTTTGCCGCCAAGGCATTTCTCGTAGAACTTAAATGCAGCCTCGCATTGCCCGTTGAAGGTGAGATAAGTATCCAATTGCATCGTTTGCTCCTTTCGCGAATCAGTTGCCGAGAAATTGTGAACGCGGGGAAATCATGCCCATCTTACTTGCGAAATGCAAGTGACAAATGCTACTGTGCAAATATGCCAGCCGGCAAGTCAGCTCCCAAGCGCCGCTCCGGGTGTCCCCTGAATGCTTCCGTGGAAATGTTGGGCGATCGCTGGTCGCTATTGATCCTGCGCGACATGATGCTGCGCGGCTTTCGCAGTTACAAGCAGTTCCTGGAATCCTACGAAGGCATCGCCACAAACATTTTGGCGGATCGCCTGCGCCGGCTGGAAGAGTATGGAATCATCTCTACGCAGCCGGATGCCTCCGACGGGCGGAAGCTGATCTACGCGCTCACCGCAAAAGGCATCGACCTCGCTCCCGTCCTCACGGAAATGGTCCTCTGGGCCGCCAGGCATGAAGAAACCGAAAATCAAGCGCTTGTCCGGCAGATGCAAACGGACAAGCAGCATTTTCTCGCCGCCATTCGACAGCGCTGGGTGGAGAGAGCGCGTTCACCCCATATTGTGCATAAACGTCACAAAGGCCAAAACGTTTCTCTGCGCTCAGCAGTTCGGCCGAAAGCTGTCACGCCTTCAAATTGAGGTGATGCAAGGTTGAGACCCAGGATGCTTCAGCGCAGTTCTTGCGATTTGCCGGTTCGCGCTGATTCTCGCGCGGCGTCGAGTATTTCCATTACTTGCACGTTGAGCCGCGCCGAGACCGGATCCTCGATCGGTTTGTTATTGCGGATGCAATCCAAAAAGTAGGAGATCGGATTGCTGGTCTCCTTCGCCAACGCATCGAGCGTCACACTCTCCCCATCCGGCGCAACATTCGGCCCGCGCGCATCAGCCGAGCGATACTGCAAGGTACTGTGGCGCGCCAGCAAGCTGCCCTTCGGCCCGAACACCTCCACCTGGTCCTTCGTATACGGCCAATCCCAAGAAGCCTCAATGATCGCCGTGGCGTCCGGATAATTCAGCACGATGGTCGCGTCATCGTCCACCTTGTTGTTCTGCTCCACCTTCATCTTCCGAGTTGTCGCATACACTCGCGTCGGCCGACCCTTCAGCCACAACGACAGTTCCGCGCCGTAGCACCCAAAATCCATGATTGCTCCGCCGCCATTTTTCACCGGATCATAAAGCCAGTTCGCGAATTGCTGCGAAATCCCGATTTCCTTCGGCCCGCGGTGCCCGTACTGCACAATGATTTTCTGGATGGGCCCGACTTCGCTGGCGCGCACGCGATGGAACAGATCGTGGCTGGGCGCCACCCACGCGTTCCAGTAATTCACCATCAGCTTGATGTTCGCCCCCTGCGCCAGCCGTTCCATCTCCCGCGCATCCGCTGCGCTCGTGGCCATCGGCTTTTCCGTCGAGTAGTGAATGTGCCGCTTGGCGCATTGCCGCAAAATCTCCAAATGCCGGTCATTGGCCGTCGCCACGATCACCGCTTCCGGCTTCGCCTGGTCCAGCATCTCCACGTAGTCGGTATAAAGCTTGACGCTAGCGGGCACTTCCTTTTGCGCCTTACTCACCAGCGCAGCATCCGTTTCCGCAATGGCAACCAATTCCGCCGATGGCTCGCCGGCGATGTCCTTCAGCAAGCTCCACACGTGGTCGTGGTCCAATCCGACCACAGCGAGGCGAGTCTTGGCCGGCGTGCTGACGCCCTGCGCTTCGCCGACATTGGCCGCGCCAAGCAACGCCACCAACGCGAAAAAGCCCACTAGAACCGGGAACTTCAGATTTTGCCTTTTCCTCATTCGACGACCCCCACTAGCAATCCAGAATTATCGTACGCATCGGACGCGCACGAGTTTCGGAGCTTAGCGTTCAGAAGTCAAGGCACTGCGAATAGATGGCCGGCGATTCGCCCGACTTGCTGACAGGAAACGGCTGGTGGTGGGAATTCCGGCTAATCGGCCGCGACGCGCGCCCGGTTCTTGGGCGTTTGGTCGGTGGATTCCGCGATCCCTTCGCTGACCTTCGCCCACGTGATCCGAATCTCTTCGCGCAAAGCTTCCGAGATTGCCTCGGACTTGCGCTGGCCGCGCGCCACGCGGCTCACGTACGATGGATCGCAACCCAACTTTTGGGCCACCCGATTGTAGATGCCCCGGCAAAGCGAGGGAAGGCACCGCAGGTCGGGAGCATGATTATTGTCGTGCACGCCATTCATGAAAGCCCTCGATGTTGAGCGCGCTCTGATGTTCCAGCGCGAACATTCACGCTAACGCTAATGGTACATCGCCGAAGTTAGGTTGGCAACGCCCAATGGCCGCGCTGGTCTCTCCCCTTCCGCGTATCCCTCTTGGATAGCAGTGGACACGCGCCCGCCACAGTCTTACACTAAACCCTTGGAGTCGCGGCAGGTGGGCCTGCGGCGGCGTCCCTTCGATTTCGCGGCACATCCCCCAACAGGCTCACCGCCCCAGGCCGCAGTGACCCCAGATTTGCTGGCGCTGTCTGCGCATGCGGTCGCTATGCTGGAGATTTAGAATTGCGCGCTGTTTCTCGTGCCGGAACGCTGCTTGCGCAGCGAAGGAACTGAATGGGCAAGAGAAAAAGACGGGATCACGGCCCCACCGAGTGGGCCGAGCAGATTCGAATCCTGCGGCAAAAACTGGGAATTTCGCAGGGTGAGCTCGCCAGAAAGCTGGACTGTTCGGCGATGACTGTATCGCGCTGGGAGAACGGGCAGCTTGCGCCGACTGCGCGTTATTACGTTGAGCTCGGCAAACTGGCCGGGAAACAGGACTGTTGGTTTTACTGGGGACATGCCGGGCTGCAGGCCAGCGACGTCATGCCTGTGCTCGGCGAGCGGGAACGCAAGCAATTTCCCGCGCGCTCGGAAGAGCAGATGGAATTGGCCGCAGCGGGAGGCGGTGCCAAGCACGAAGCTGCACGCAAATCGAAGTTGGTTCCCATCCCCGTTTTGCAGGCCATTGTCGGAACCCATGGAGGCCAGGGAGATCGACACGACAATCTAAGCTACATTCCGGCGCGCGAAATACTGGGCGCACCGCTCGAGTGGTGCCCCAATCCGGGCTATACGAGCCTGCTCCGTGTGCGGGGACACTCCATGGAACCCTTGATCCGCGATGGCGATATCGCCGCCGTCGATTCGTCGCAGACCAATCGCGCGGAGCTGGACGGAAAACTTGTGATCGTGACCAATGAAGAAAAAGGCTTGTGCGTTTCCCGGCTGCGGCGGTATCCGAAATTCGATGTTCTGGAGTCCGAAAACCGCCAATATCAGTCCGTGGTGCTGGGCAAGAGTTCCGGCTGGCGCATCGTGGCCAGGGTTTTGTGGTGGATCTCCGCAGCTCCCTAACATCACTCCCTGAGACCCTTGAACTAAATATCAATTCTCCATCTCGGCCTTCAATTCCGATTCAACCGCTTGCCTCAACATGAAATCGATTTAATGATGCCGATGCGCTGCGTTGGCGTTACAATGCGCCCCTGTTCCGGAGGCCGCATCCATGATTCGCAAGGTGACGCCGATTCTTGCGCTCACGTTTTTCGCCGCCACGTCGCTCAGCGCGCAAAACAAACTTTCCACCAAGTGGGAAGAACTCACCGCGGGTGATTTCCGCCAGGGAATTCAGCAAGCCAAGGGCACGTGCTTGCTGCCATTCGGGATCTTGGAGAAGCACGGACCTCATCTGCCGCTGGGGACTGATTTGTTGAACGTGCGCTACGCTTCGCTGCAAGCAGCCTCGCAGGAATATGCCGTGGTCTTTCCCGAATATTATTTCGGACAGATTTTCGAGGCCAAACACGAGCCTGGTACCGTCGCGTACAGCATGGAGTTGCAGTTGCGTCTGCTGCAGGAAACCACCGACGAAATGGCGCGCAACGGTTGCAAAAAAATAGTCATCGTGAATGGACACGGCGGAAACGAGCACCTGCTTCCCTTCTTTGCACAAGCACAAATGGACAAGCCGCACGATTATGTCGTTTACGTTCTGGGCGGCGGGCGCAACCGGCCGGGCGGTCCGGCGAAGAAATCCACCGGCATCGACTACCACGCCGGCGAAAATGAAACCTCGAACACGATGGTTTCGCATCCGGACTTTGTGCATCTGGACCGCGCAAAAGACGAATCGGGCGCGGACATGAAGCGGCAGAATTTGCCGGAGGGTTTGTACACCGGAATTTGGTGGTACGCGCGCTTTCCGAACCATTATTCCGGCGATGGTTCGGTTGCGACCAAAGAGCTTGGCGAATGGAACATGAAGGGCTGGATCGATTCCATTGTGGAGTGCATTCGCGCGGTGAAAGCGGATGATGCGAGCCTGAAAATTCAGAACGAATTCTACGAGAAGAGCAAGCATCCGCTGGATACGCGCCCATAGCTGGACCGCACCACGCTTCCCCAACGGGACTTCTGCACAGCGACACCAGGCTCAGGCTCAGGCGCTGGAGCTGGGGCGGTAGGCTGCTATCAATCTTGCGATCAGGACGGCAAGGTACAGGACGCCAAGGATCGCTTCGAGAATGGAAAAGGAACGTGCTTGCGACGAGACAGGGGTAATCCCCGCAGCGCCGAGCGAAGTCATGGTGCCGAAACTGTAGTAAATGAAATCGAAACGGTCGGGAACGTTATGAAGGTTCGTGCGCGGATCCAGATAGAAAGCGTTTGGCTGGAACGCGGCTACCATCCCGTAGAGGCTGGCAAAGGTGAAGCCCACCAGCAAATAAATGCAGAGGGCTCCAAAGATGGTTTCGGAGGTTGGCTCTTCCGCGGCGAACAACACGTGGCGGAAAATAACCACGACAATCACTACGTCAAAAACAAAGCTCAGGACAATGTTGAATATGGAAAATGAGTTCGCACTGACTTTGGGAAGCACGATGCGTTGGAATAAGGCGGGAATCGCAAGCACGATGGCAAGGGCGAGCAGGCTCCGATGAATGTTGGCTGCATACACGCTGGCTACGACGGTGAAGCTTCCGATCACGCGGAATGCGTAGGAACCGAAGTGGCTGGCTTCGGCGTAGGGAAATAGAATTAGCGTGGCCAAGAGAAAAACAAAGAGCAAAAGGAATCTGTGGCTGGTGAGAGCCGACTCTTGCTCAGACTGAATTGCGCGCATCATGGAAGTGTGCAAAACTCCGTCGCCGATGGTACACCTCTTCCGCAAGAGCGGACGCTCCCTGTGGGTTGCGTTACCAGAGATAGCGCGTTTTACAAACGGCTGTATCGAATGCGAGGAGAAAGCACTTTGCCAAACTTCGGTCTTTGGTCAAAACGCGCCCCGATAAAGCGCTAGCGTTTCGGGATACCTTTTGTGTAGCGGACCATAGGCCGGGAATGTGCCGAGCGCAACGTGTAACTCCTTATTTATCAGGTGACTGCGGTCGCTTGACTTAACGAGAAGCCGACTCAGAGCACCCTTTTTCGCCATGCCGAGGCAGGCTCAGAAAATGGCGAAACGGAGGCAAGCAACTAATCCCGCCGGACGGGGTTGAGGGTTGACAACACTCAGGAAATCTCCGTCGCGACGACCGCTTTCAGAAGTTGGCTGGTCGCCCGGCAGCAAAATCGTGTGGCGGGTAGAACTTTTCAGGCCGCATCATGAAATTGAATGAACACGCACGAGCTAGGCCCAACATTGCTGGACTTACGTCTCAAGTGCAACAGGCCGAGATGACATTAATCCTGGCCGGCAGATGGCCAGCGCTCAAGCCGTTGCCGGTATTCAAGTACGAAACAGATGAGTATCGGGCCTCGATTGATTTTGACAAGACGCGCGGAGAGTGGGTCTGCCGCAAAATATCTTTTCCGTCCAACAAGGTTCAGGAGCTGCGTGGTGGATTGACAGAAATGACCATGGCATTACCCCATGGTCGAGCAGGAGTGCTGGCCGAATGTGCCGCAACAGAACAGCAAGAACAAGAATTGGAGAAGGACGCCAATCGTCGTCTCCAGGCCATTCTTGAGTGGAGAGAGAATTACGAGAGCGGCGCACTCTATTCTGAACTGCAGGGCTATCTTTCCGAAAGCCAGCGAGATGAAATCGACGAAAGCATCCGTCTTTCTCTTACTGCTCGGCAGCTTCAGTTCAACCCGAAGAATGTTGCGTTCGTCTTTGACGCACTTTCGAAGGCGGGCGGCAGGCTAGCAACGCTGATAGAAATCGCGCAGCGGAATAAGATGCAGCAGGAAGGGGACGCACAGTCACAAGGCGACGCCGGTGATTCGGTGGCCCCTTCCGGTGCGGAAATTTCAACCGGCGCCCTTCCGCAGAGCCTAGAGGCCAGCTTTTCATCGGAACGTGCAGAAAACTTCGCGCCTGAAGCAATTAAGACCTTTATTCCCGCGCTAGGTGAAGGCTTCACACCAGCGCCTGTTGAAAGCCTCATCCCCGCGACCGTCGAAAACTTCCCAACAGAGCCGATTGGAAGCGTTTTCCCCGAGCAAGACCAACGCTCTTCGCCCGAACTGATTGCGCACACAGCGTCTGAAGTATCTGAAATCGTGATGCGTGAGATTCTGGATGCGAGCCCTCGATCGCTGGTTGAAGATTTCCAGGAAAAAGCGCACCGCCACACTGCAGTCACCCGTTTTAGACCGCAAGTTCGAACATACAAAGTCGAGCCCTCAACGGGTCACATCAAGAACTCGCCCTTCCACTTTTATGTTCTTAAAATATCCAGATTTCAGGTCGCCGCATTACTGTTTTTGTCGGCGGTGATCAGTCTCACCGTTGGACTCGCAGTGGGACGCGGCCCGCTCGGAAAACGCCTTCCGGACACCCAGAAATCAATACTCGCTGTTGATGCCACTTCACCGGCACCGCTTAATCGCCCAGGCGAAACGACTTCGCGAACTTCCACTACACCGGCGGCAAATACCTTCAATACGCCTGCAGTAAATCCGCCAGCGACGGCGACGGCAGGATCGCGCTCAGAAAGCCCATCCGCTCAATCCCTCAAGGCTGTCGGCTCGATAAGTGGCGCGCCGAGAAATTCCGCCCCACGCAGGGTAACGCCTGCGACGACTGCAGCGCCGCACCCGTCGCCGTCTTCCGCAATTCTTGTGACTGGCCCAGGCAACGGCAGCAAACCGTTCAGGCTGAGTTTGCAGGAAAAACCGATCGCCGCCTCCTCTTCGTTTGCGATGACCTCGCAACTTTCCGTTCTTGTTTCTCCTGACCCGGGAGCCGTAGTGACTCATAAACCCGCCCGATTGGAAGCCGGTCAGCTTGTCTCCTTCGTTTGGCCTCGCTATCCAAGGCCGGGGGATCGACATGGATCGTCGGAAACCGTAAAGGTCCGCACCACCATTGGAGAGCTCGGTCAAGTGCTGGATGTAAAGCACGTGAGCGGCTCGATCTCTCTTCTTCCTGCTGCAATGAGCGCCATTCGCCTATGGCGTTACAAGCCCACTCTCTTGAACCACAGACCTGTCCAAGCCCAACAGGACGTCACGATCGAATTCCGGCCGCCACAGTATTTGGCCCGCGTGTCCACTCGACATCCATCGCACAACTAGCGAACGTTCGTTTTCGGCTAAGTCGGATAACCGGACAAATGCCGGGTGTGGGTCATTCCACTCGTCCCGGAAATGCGTTGATCGGGCATCGGGTTTGTTTTAGCTGGCCCGCTCCGAAGCCGAACCGAGGAGCAGCGCGCTGCCGGTGACAAAACTTTTACAACCTGTTGTGCGACTTTTACAGGGGTGAGCACATCCAACGGGATGTAGTCGTTTTGAGGATGATTGTTGATACAGACGTCAAGCCCACTTGCGGAATAAAACCGAGGCGCGGCCGGTTACCTCTAATGACGGCTCTAGAAAGTCCAAAGGAGAAATGATGAAAAATCTGTTGCCTATTGCAGTAGCGCTGGTCGGTTTCGCTGGGTTGGGCATCACGGCCAAGGCCCAGGCGCCAGACCAACTCGTTGTGACCATACCGTTCGAGTTTGTGGTCGCCGGGCAAACACTTCCGGCGGGCACGTACCGCGTGAATCGCGTGGGAGATGATAGATTTTCGGGGCTAATCTTCAAAAGCTACGAAAATCGTGCCGGTGTGATCGTCCATCCAATTGAAGTGGAAAGCGCTCCCGCCGACAAAACGAAGGTGAGCTTCGAAAAGGCTGGGGGCGAGCACTTCCTCAGCAAGATCCAGACCGCCGACCACCTATTCACCATTCCAGTGTCGCCTGCGGCGATTCTGTTGGCCTCGGGAAAATCACACACCAACACCACTTCAGGAAGTTCTGCTGGAACCGACTAAACATCCCACAAATCAAGAAACGGGGCGACCTTCGGGTCGCCTTCGTTTTAATGCTATTTCGGCCACCTTTGCCCCGAACCCCCGAACTTGAGCTGTTTCCGCCAGTAGTACTCTCAGTACCCCAGAAATTCTCAAGTGTCGTAATTCTTGCCCCGATCCTCAGTGTACATGGATGGTATCGACCTGATTTCAAAGCACTTAATAATGGACTCGATGGAAAAAGATTTGACGCTAAACGGGGTTGGAGGTGCTTATGAGCCTGACCAAACGGCAGTACCTAATGGTTGGTGGTTTGGTGTTGTTAGCGGTGGCGTTGGGGGTTGCAGCGGCTACTTTGCCGAAGCACTCAGAAGCGGTGACGCTGCCGGAAGCGACAGCCATCCATGTGACTCTCGATCAAGCACTGGCGAGTGACCAGAGCAGACCCGGGGATCATTTTGAGGCTACGGTCTCAGAGCCCGTGGTCATCGATGGCAAGACTGTCATCCCGCAAGGTGCTTACGCCGAGGGATTGGTCGTTGATGCACGCCAGTCCGGAAGATTAAAGGGCCGGGCGCGGTTGCAGCTGCAACTCGAAAGCGTTTCCGTGGATGGCCAAAACTACGGTGTCCGCACGACCTCTTTCCGGAGGGCCGGCGGCGATCACAAGAAGCGCAACTGGGAGTGGATTGGCGGCGGAGCCGGCGGAGGGGCGTTGATCGGCGAGCTTGCCGGCGGCGGTAAGGGAGCGCTGATCGGCGGGCCCGTGGGAGCAGGAGCTGGAACGACGGCGGCTTTTCTGACCGGGAAGAAAGATATCCATCTTCGTCCCGAGACGCCACTCACGTTCAAGCTCGCAGAGCCGGTGACGATCCCTGTGAAGGGTTGAGGAGTTTGTCCTGACCTTTCACAGATAGCGATAGGAGGGTGGGCGAAACTTGCCTCGACATGGGCGAGGGAACCGCCTTCCCTCCAAATCTTCAGAGCCTAGGCTCACGATTCCAGGTCTCCAGGGTACAGGAGAGCATTTGTGACGCCCAAATCTGTTGTCGTAGACAAAGAGTTCTCAATGTTCCCGACTACGTGCGTACTTATCGCGGCTCGATTTTTATTTTGTGCCGTGTTGCTACTCGCATGCCTGGGCTGTCCTAGAGCGCACGCCGACGTGGGAGTGATTCTCAACGAGTCGTTGGACAGCAGTGTGGACCGAATCACGAGCACGGGACACAGCGCAGTGTATTTTTCGCGCATCTGCGCGGAATCACCTGTAAAGCTCAGGCTTTGCCGTTCTGACGAGCACGGATCGGTGATGAGCAATTACATCAACATCGGCGAGGATCAGCCGTACGAATGGAACGTCGTACCGCTCAGTGTGTACCTCTACGGCGTCGAGGATCCTCGAAATCGTTCGGTCTTTGGCTCGAACAAAATCAAACACATACTTGAAGAAAGATACCGGGAGAAATACCTCTCGGGATATTGCGAGAGCCAGTCTTACAAGACGAGTTACAAGTCGGAATGGAGAGAGATGGTTGCGGCTACGCTGATTCGCAGCCTTTACATTTTCGCGATCGATACGACGGTCGAGCAGGACAAAGAACTAATCGTTGAATTCAATTCGTCGCCCAACAGGAATCATTTTAATGGCGTGACCCGCAATTGCGCCGATTTCACCCGTCGGGTGATTAACAGCTACTTCCCCCACGCAACGAAGACCGATTACATCAACGACTTCGGAATGACCAGCCCGAAAGCGGTGGCCCGCTCGTTTACGCACTATGCGCTTAGGCACCCGGACGCAAATTTCCGCGTGCTGCATTTTGCGCAGGTGCCGGGCACCATCAAGCGAAGCCGCGAGTGCCGAGAAGGGACCGAGCAGCTGTACCACTCCAAGAAATTCCTGATTCCGTTGATCATTTTCGGGGAGCACGAATTGCCGGTCGTCGCAGCTTCTTATGTGCTTACCGGCCGATTCAATCCGGAGCATCAGTTGGAAGAGCATCCGACAGCCGAGGCCACGGCGATTGGACATGAGGTGCAGGTGGCGAAAGCCGAGAAAGACAAGGCGCGGGCCAAGCAGCTTGAGATGGAGGCAGAGCTAGAGCGCGCACGGGTCGTTGGCACTGCGGAGGAATGGAAGGACTATCGCGACGCATTCGATATAATCGCCGGAGAAGCAATCCGCGACGAGATCATTCCTGACAGCAAGCACCTCAATCGTTACTTTAAGAGCTTCGATGAATTGGGCACGCCAGTTGCTGACGAGAATGGAGGTTTATGGATGGAGGTCTCCGAAGGCGATCGAAAGTTCAAGGTGGGGTTGAGTGCGAGCAACATTCTTGCTCCGAGCTCGGACTCTGTTGGGGCCTACGAACTGCTTCTGGCGCGTACGCATGAGACTCTGAAAAGCCCAAAGCACAGCCGCGAGTCGATGTGTGAATTCCGGATGGATTGGGCGATCCTGCGGCGTGCGTCGGTAAGGAGTGGTTTGTCCGTCGCGCGCAATACGATTCCGGGCAAGACAAGGCGCAGCGTCTCCCCGTCCGCCGCCGATGATTGAGCCAGTTTGATTTACGGCAACTCACTGCGTCATTGGGTTGCCGGTGGCAATTTTGAACGAATCAGCGTTTCCACTTGCTTCCATACGTTCGGATCACATTCGATTTCGGTGTGGGACTTCGCGAAGACACGATCGTACCAGGGATACTGATCGCACTTTAGCGGACTAGCTTGATAGTCGAATCTAAGATTTCCAATAATTCGCGTGCGTGCGGCATCGGCGGCACGAATCTTCGACTGGCCGTGGAGAAATCCATTCGGCTGATAGAAATTGATGGCCTCGGCTACGTTGGCGGGAATGACCGCATCGTTCTCGTGAATTTTGGAAATGCTATCCACTTGGATGGTAAGGAGCACGGGGATGCCGTCCTTTTCCAGCTCCTTCGCCAGCGTGACGGTTTCCGAGGCGCCCCAGCTCATCCCGTAAATGATGATGCGGGCGTTGTGTTTTTCTTCGGCCGACAGTGTCGCATCATGGTTGGCGTCCAGGACTCGCAAGATCTCCTGATGAGCCTTCTCCCTGCGACGATTCTCGAACACTTCTGCGTACAAGCCGGAAGGGTAGTCGGCGCGTAGATGTGCAGCGAGCTGCACCGGGCTGTGAACGAGGTTATCGTGCTTGACGAACCCGCCGACGAATCCAATGACGACGGCCGGCGAAATTGTAGGGCTGTTCGCGGAGGCGACAGAGCGCGCCGAGGGATTCTGTCCCGGAGCAAGAAGGGTTGAACAAAGAAGGAAAACTGTGTGAATCGAAAGAGCCATAGGCTGCATCGGGAGCTAGAGCATTTCCCTCGCCATTGTTGCTTTCGCACCGCCAAAAAGAGGTCGCGACAACTCCGTCGAATTTTAACATTTGCCTCCATGGCTCAGCATCGCCCTTCCCAACGAGCAAAAGTTTCACGGGCTAGTACTTGATCATCGGCGAGGGATTTCCAGCACGTCTTCGTAGCTGCGTGATTTCACAAGTGGTTACGCAGAGCAGAAAATCAGCGCACGGTTTGGTTCATTTCTTGCTTCCTTCTGCCTTCCCGGTCTAAATCGAATGGAGGAAACTCAATGCGATTCCGCGCATCAATGTGCTTAGTCACCCTGTTTGTTGTTTGCTTCACCATCGCAGCCTGGTCGACGCCGCTCCGCGCTCTGCCTGCGGCAGGCCACGCGCGACCCACACCCGATAGCCAATCGTTGTCCGGGACAATCGCTTCGGTAGGAGATGCGGAGTTCTCTGTGCAGGCGGCGAAAGACAAAGATGCGAGTGCCGTTCAATTCGTGGTCGATGACAAAACCAAAGTGGAAGGCAAACTCGCAGTAGGTGCACATGCCACTGTCGAGTACCGCTCCGACGCTGGCAAAAACATCGCCCTTCACGTTGTCGTGACTCCGGCTCCCTGAAAATAAACTCTGACTAACGGTACGTTCCGCTCGCGCTTCGGAAGCCGGTCGCCCCGCCTCCCGGATTCTTTCAGGTGTCATTTCGCTCCGCTGTAGTGGGTGATTTTGGCGTCGCTGACAGCGGCGATGTAACGGCGGGCGATCAGGAATTGCATGACTTTGGCACCTTTGCGGGCGAGGGCGGCCCATCGTGATGCGGTGGCGGGATTTTGCTCGAGGGCGCGGATGCGCTGGCCGGCGAATTCGAAATCGACTTGGGCGAGCCTGCGCTTGGCGGTGGACTGGACGGGGTAGGAATTGTCGCCCAGGACTACGCGCTTCTTGCGTTCGACCAGGACTTGACGCCACACGGATAGTAGCGCCTCGTCCAGGCTGGAATTTTTGTCTTCTGTGGTCATTTGGCTGGCCCAGCTAAAGCCCGATCCCTACATTGTCGTCCTGCCAAGGCTTACACCTTGAAAGCGGGAGCAAGACTCCCGCACTCCAAAGCGGAGAAATCATAACGCACCTCTGGTAACATCTTGCCGCCGTAAAACAGGAGCGCCATGAGACGCACATTCTTATTTATCTCGTTAGCTTTTGCTCCTTGTGCTTTCGCGCAGACGCCGCCGGCTCCGGTGGTTTCGCCGGAGGTGCACGCGGACAATCGCGTGACGTTTCGGTTTCGCGCGCCGAATACGAAGGAGGTTGCGCTAGCCCTGGAAGGGGCGGCGAAGGATTTGCCGCTGCAGAAAGGCGAGCAGGGCGATTGGAGCGTCACGACGGAGCCGCTAGCGGCCGACTTCTACGGATATGCATTTGTCGCCGATGGCGTGCATCTGATTGACCCTTCCACTCCATTGATGAAGCCCAACCTCCTCAATACCACGAGCCAAGTGCATGTGCCGGGGCCGGCGTCTCTGCCCTGGGAAGTCGGCGACGTGCCGCACGGCGAGGTTCATCATCATTTCTACAGATCGGCGGTCGTCGGAGACCAGCGCGACTTTTACGTCTACACACCGCCGGGGTATGACCCGCGCGGGAAGCAGAGCTATCCGGTGCTGTACCTGCTGCACGGATTCAGCGATGACGCGAGCGGCTGGACCGCGGTGGGGCGCGCGTACGTAATTCTGGACAACCTGATCGCACAGGGAAAAACCAAGCCGATGGTCGTGGTGATGCCGCTGGGGTACGGCGCTCCGGAGATTCTGCGCGGCGGGTTCGGCGCGTTTCGCAATACGGAGCTGCGCGACCGCAACTTCGCAAAATTCAGCGAGGCATTACTGGGTGAGGTGCTCCCGCGTGTCGAGTCGGACTATCTTGTGAGCAAGGACAGGAACTCGCGCGCGATTGCGGGGCTTTCCATGGGGGGCAGCGAGTCGCTGCTCACGGGTTTGAACAACGTGGACAAGTTCGCGTGGATCGGAGCGTTCAGCTCGGGAGGCTTGCCGGAAGAATTCGACAAGGATTTCCCGAGGTTGAATGCGGAGGCGAAAGACGAACTGAAGCTCCTGTGGATTGCCTGCGGCGTGGATGACCGGCTGATTGAGCTCAACCGGAAGCTGCGGGAATGGTTAGAAACGAAAGGGATCCACAAGGTCGATATAGAGACGCCCGGAGCGCATACGTGGATGGTGTGGCGGCGGAATCTTTCCGCGTTTACGCCGCTGCTGTTTCGGTGATCGCCGTTTTAGCGCGACTTAGCGTTGGCGAAGTTGTTCGATCCAGCGGGCGAGGAGGTCGTGGCTGGCGGATTCGATATCGATGAATTCGATGCCCATGCCGACGCGCGCCTTTACGATGCGAACGACCGCAAGGCCTTCGACGCTCTGACCCTTGCGGGAGAGAGTGACCCGAGTTCGCGCTTTCAGCGGGAGAGGCTTGGCAGTACAAATAAAGCAGCCGCCGAGAGAGATATCGGAGGTCACGCCGCTCGACTGCGTTCCGGTTTCCAAATCGATTAGCACGGCGTCCGCTGCAAAAGGATAGCGAATAGCGTAGCGGCGATCGCGCACCCCCGCACGCGGCGACGGTCCTTTGGTCGTGCGATTATCCATGACGATGACGTTACTCACAGTGTTCGCCGTCCAGACTAAGTAGACGGAGTTGCTCGGGACGGGACAAATTCCCTCTCTAGAGTGTGCTGGAAAAATGCCGCGAAAACGTAAATCCGTCGGACACAAATAGCCAAAACAGCAATAGCGGCGGGGTGCGGGTTGGGCCGATTACTGCGCGTTATTAGTGGGTACGACAAAAGGACCATGGCCGCGTAATTGTCCGCGCGTCCGCGTGCTAGTCTGAAAATCGCAGTATTTTGCACGCGAAAAGAGGCTATGCGCCCCGAAGGACTTCGGCGAAGCGACCGTATCAGTTTCCGAATGCCCGTGGAGGCATCGTGGTTCGCAGCCGGAGGTGTGGCCGTGAAGCA